>Ga0222429_100415_pt1 | contig 34557 bp, 33 predicted proteins | sample 1B50Ametagenome_FD_182475 | JGI IMG/M metagenome (GOLD analysis project Ga0222429, IMG submission 182475) | Enriched microbial communities from leaf-cutter ant dump, University of Wisconsin, Madison, United States - 1B50A (version 2) | ecosystem: Environmental > Terrestrial > Nest > Insects nest...
TATGGAAGGGCCATCGCTCAACGGATAAAAGGTACTCTGGGGATAACAGGCTGATACCGCCCAAGAGTTCATATCGACGGCGGTGTTTGGCACCTCGATGTCGGCTCATCTCATCCTGGGGCTGTAGTCGGTCCCAAGGGTATGGCTGTTCGCCATTTAAAGAGGTACGTGAGCTGGGTTTAAAACGTCGTGAGACAGTTTGGTCCCTATCTTCCGTGGGCGCTGCAGATTTGAGGAAGCCTGCTCCTAGTACGAGAGGACCGGAGTGGACACACCTCTGGTGTATCGGTTGTCACGCCAGTGGCATTGCCGAGTAGCTAAGTGTGGAAGAGATAACCGCTGAAAGCATCTAAGCGGGAAACTCGTTTCAAGATGAGATCTGCCGGGGCCTCGAGCCCCCTGAAGGGTCGTTGTAGACCACGACGTTGATAGGCTGGGTGTGCAAGTGCAGCAATGCATTGAGCTAACCAGTACTAATTGCCCGTGCGGCTTGACCCTATAACTTTGATTGTTCCAACCAGGAACAAAGACTCCCTGTTATGCCAAGCACGCAATCAAATAACATTCGACTCTATGAATTCGCCCGGCAGTCACCCTACCAAGGACTGCCAGGCTACCAGTTATGCCTGATGACCATAGCAAGTCGGTACCACTCCTTCCCATCCCGAACAGGACAGTGAAACGACTTCGCGCCGATGATAGTGCGGGTTCCCGTGTGAAAGTAGGTCATCGTCAGGCTCTTATAACCCCCAAGCCCCTCCCTAGATCTCCTAGGCGAGGGGCTTCGGCTTTTCCGAGAGAAAAAAGCAGTAGAGGTTGGGAGCGCAGCTTTACGGCGTTTACCGCCGCAGACATTGGCCATCGACGAAAACGCGCAGATCGCCGGTTTCGAACGCAGTCCACTGCTCGTTCGTCGTCAGCGGTGCGGTTGCGATCACGGCTACCCGGTCGTTGGGCGTGGTGCAGGCCGCAAAATCAATGCTCAGATCCTCGTCGCTGAGCTGGGCGTGCGCAAAAGGATGCTGCCGCTCTATGTAATGCAATTGGGTGCTGGCGTGGGCCCACAGGGCTTGGCCGTTGGAGAGCAGGAAATTGAATGTCCCGTGAGGAGCGATGCGTGCTGCGAGTTCCTGCAGCGTCAAGGTGAGTTCGTCGATGCGGGGAACACCGGCGTGGGATTTGGCCAGTTCCTGCATCAGCCAGCAGAAAACATGCTCGCTATCGGTGCTGCCGACGGGCTGGAAATGCGCGTGCAGCCGTGGGCGGAAGTCTTTCAAATCGCCGTTGTGCGCAAAAACCCAGTAGCGCCCCCATAGTTCACGTACAAAAGGGTGGCAGTTTTCCAGGCTGACCAGGCCTTGCGTGGCCTTGCGGATATGGGCGATGACGTTGCGGCTCTTGATAGGGTAGCGGCGTATCAGTTCGGCGACCGGCGAGTTGACGGCGCGCTCGTGATCGACGAAGTGCCGCAGGCCTTTGTCTTCAAAGAAGGCAATGCCCCATCCGTCCGTGTGATCCGCCGTGACGCCCGCGCGCTGCGCGAAGCCGGTAAAGCTGAAGGTCACGTCCGTGGGCGTGTTGGCGTTCATTCCCAGCAATTGGCACATGGCGCGGCCTTGTAATCAGGATTTTGAAATCATATCGGCAGACGCTTCTTCGGCCGGGGCCGAGCGGCCGCATTGCTGGCAAATGCAGGCGCGGCCGCGATCGGTGGGAGAGAGCCGCGCCAATACGTCCTTATCTACCGGCGTGTGCATGCACCAGCAGGACTGCGGCTGCTGACCCGCGGCCATGGCGCAGCGATTGGCCTGCCCGCATACAGGACAGCGATTGGGATCCATAGATCGTGGCATGGGTAGAGAATATGCGCGGCCATCAACGGCAACGGCGCCCGAAGGCGCCGCTGCACGTAGAGGCAAGCCCGCTGGATCAGCGCATGTTACCGCTACCGCCTGGGCCAGGTAATCAGGCCTTGCCGGCCTTGACCTTCAAGCGCCAGGCGTGCAGCAGCGGCTCGGTGTAGCCGCTGGGCTGCGTCAGCCCCTTGAACACCAGGTCGCACGCCGCCTGGAAGGCCGCGCCGCCAAAGTTGCCCACCATGGGGCGGTAGGCCGGGTCGGCGGCGTTCTGCTGGTCCACCTTGGCGGCCATGCGCTCGAACGTGGCGCGCACCTGCGCCTCGGTGACGATGCCGTGCAGCAGCCAGTTGGCCACGTGCTGGCTGGAGATGCGCAGCGTGGCGCGGTCTTCCATCAGGCCGATGTCGTTGATGTCGGGCACCTTCGAGCAGCCCACACCCTGATCGACCCAGCGCACCACATAGCCCAGAATGCCCTGGATGTTGTTGTCCAGCTCTTGCTGCTTTTCTGCGTCGCTCCAACTCGGATTGGCCGAGACGGGCACGGTGAGCAAGCCGGTCAGCAGGTTGTCGCGCTCTGCGTCGGCGTTGGCCTTTTCCAGCTCCGCCTGAATGTCGGCCACCTTCACCTGGTGGTAGTGCAGCGCGTGCAGCGTTGCGCCCGTGGGGCTGGGCACCCATGCGGTGTTGGCGCCCGCCTTGGGGTGGGCGATCTTCTGTTCCAGCATGGCGGCCATCAGGTCGGGCATGGCCCACATGCCCTTGCCGATCTGGGCCTTGCCGCGCAGGCCCATGGACAGGCCGACGACCACGTTGTTCTTCTCGTACGACTGGATCCAGGCGCTGGTCTTCATGTCGCCCTTGCGCACCATCGGGCCGGCGTGCATGGCGGTGTGCATCTCGTCGCCGGTACGGTCCAGGAAGCCCGTGTTGATGAAGGCCACGCGTGCGGGCGCCGCGGCAATGCAGGCCTTGAGGTTGACCGAGGTGCGGCGCTCCTCGTCCATGATGCCCAGCTTGACGGTGTTTTCCGGCAGGCCCAGCAGCTTTTCCACGCGGGCGAACAACTCGTTGGCAAAGCCCACTTCGGCCGGGCCGTGCATCTTGGGCTTGACGATGTAGACGCTGCCGGTACGGCTGTTCTTGATGCCATTGGCGCCCAGGCCCTTCAGGTCATGGACGGCGATGGCGGTGGTGACCACGGCGTCCAGGATGCCCTCGGGGATTTCCTGGCCCTGCGCGCCCCACAGAATGGCGGGGTTGGTCATCAGATGGCCGACGTTGCGCACAAACAGCAGCGAGCGGCCATGCAGCGCTACGGGCTGGCCATTGGGGCCGGTGTAGACGCGATCGGCATTGAGCCCGCGCGTGAGCTGCTTGCCGCCTTTGGTGAACGACTCGGTCAGCGTGCCGCGCAGAATGCCCAGCCAGTTGCTGTAGCCCAGCACCTTGTCCTCGGCGTCGACGGCGGCCACCGAGTCCTCCAGGTCGAGGATGGTCGACAGCGCAGCCTCCAGCACCAGATCGGACACGCCGGCCGCGTCGCTGCCGCCGATGGGCGTTGCGCGGTTGATCTGGATATCGACGTGCAGGCCGTTGTTGACCAGCAGCACGCTGCTGGGCGCGGCGGCGTCGCCCTGGTGGCCGACGAACTGGGCGGTGTCCTTCAGGCCGGACGTGCTGCCGTTGTTCAACTGCACCGCCAGCTTGCCGCCCTCGATGCGGTACGCCGTGGCGTCCTTGTGCGAGCCGGCTGCCAGCGGGGCCGCCTGATCGAGGAAGTTGCGTGCAAATTCGATCACCTTGGCGCCGCGCACCGGGTTGTAGCCCTTGCCCTTCTCGGCGCCGCCGGCCTCGCTGATCACGTCCGTGCCGTACAGCGCGTCGTACAGGCTGCCCCAGCGGGCGTTGGCCGCATTGAGGGCGTAGCGGGCGTTCAGGATCGGAACCACCAGCTGCGGGCCGGCCTGGATGGCCAGCTCCGCGTCCACATTGGCCGTGCTGGCCTGCACGCCCTGCGGCACCGGCACCAGGTAGCCGATGGTCTCCAGGAACTTGCGGTAGCCCGCCATGTCGGCAATCGGGCCGGGGTGGGCCTTGTGCCAGGTATCCAGCTCGGTCTGCAGGCGGTCGCGTTCGGCCAGCAGGGCCGCATTCTTGGGGGCCAGGTCGGCAACCAGAGCGTCAAAACCGGACCAGAAGGCGGCCTGGTCGACGCCGGTGCCGGGCAGCACCTGCTGGTTGATGAAGTCGTGCAGTACGGTGGCCACTTGCAGGCCGTGGACGGGGGTGCGTGCGCTCATGGGAAACCTCTTGGCAATAACAAAAACAAGGCCATGCCTCGGACAAGGAGGCGTGCCGATACTGTATTGGAAATATTTCCATCAATAAACAAGGCGAATATTCATTAACCAATGACTAAATCGCAAAGATTGGTGACACTACCAAGGCAAGATCCGGCCTGCTGCTGTTGCGTCACAGGCGCTGTGCTCCGTGAGCGCGCAGGCCGGCTGGAACCCCGTCAATGGACAAACTCAAAGCCTTCGAGTCCTTTGTCTCCGTGGCCACGCGCGGCAGCCTGACGGCGGCGGCCAAGGCCGAGGGCGTGGCCCCCGCCATCATGGGCCGGCGCCTGGACGCGCTGGAGGAGCACCTGGGCGTCAAGCTGCTGGTGCGCACCACGCGGCGCATCACGCTGACGCACGAAGGCAGCGCCTTCCTGGAGGACTGCCAGCGCCTGCTGGCCGACGTGGCCAACGCCGAGGCCAGTGTGTCGGCGGGCGGCGTCAAGGCCACGGGGCATCTGCGCGTGACCGCGCCGGCCGGCTTCGGGCGGCGCCACGTCGCGCCGCTGGTGCCGCTGTTCCGGGACCTGCACCCGGACGTGACGATCTCGCTGAACCTGAGCGACCGCGTGGTCGATCTGGCCGGCGAGGGCTACGACTGCGCCGTGCGCGTGGGAGACCTGCCCGACTCGTCGCTGGTCAGCGTGCGCATGGCCGACAACCGCCGCCTGTGCGTGGCAACGCCGCAGTACCTGCAGCGCCGCGGCACGCCGCTGCACCCGGGGGAGCTGACCCAGCACGACTGTCTGACGCTGTCCAGCGACGCCTCGCAGACGCGCGGCTGGGCGTTTCGCGTGCCGCTGCAGGACGGCGGCGGTGCCAGCGAGGTCGTGCACCTCAAGCCCGGCGGACCGCTCGACTGCTCGGACGGGCAGGTGCTGCACGACTGGTGCCTGGCCGGCTGGGGCATCGCCTGGCGCAGTACCTGGGAGGTGGAGACCGAGATCGCCACCGGACGCCTGGTGGCCGTGCTGGAGGAATTCGCCGCGCCGCCCAACGGCATCTACGTCGTCTTCCCCCAGCGCAAGCATCTGCCGCTGCGCGTGCGGCTGTGGATCGAGTACCTCAAGCACCATTACGCAAGGCCGGACTTCTGGCGGCGCGCGACGGGATGATGCCGGGGCGCGCTGGTGGCCCTGGCCTATCCGCAGCACGTGCACCACCGGGCCGCCCGGCAATGGTTCCGCCAACAGGCGGGTGCCTTCGCCACCTGCCCGATAACCCAGGGCACGCTGCTGCGGATGCTGCTTCACCATGGCGCGGTGCCCAAAACCGAGGACGCCCTGGCCGTGCTGCGCGGCTTCGTCGAACACCCGCGCCATTGCTTCTGGGCCGACACCCTCGGCTACCTGGGCGCGGACATGAAGGGCGTGATCGGCCACCGGCAGGTCACGGACGTGGTGGAGTTGGTGGCACCGAAGTAGAGGTGATGGTTTGGAATTTTCAAAATTCATAGCTGTTTACGCTTGATATATAAGAATTTTGGATATAAAAATATCTAAAATCATGTCTTATAAAGCGCTAGCAGCTATGTTTTTATGGTTCTTGTGGATCAGAACTTGTAGTTCATGGTCACCAACACCCGGCGCGGCTCGCCGTAGGTGAAGGAGCCGCCCCAGTTGTTCTCGTGGTACTTCTTGTCGAACAGGTTGTAGATGTTGGCCTGCACCGAAAGCGCCTTGTCGATCTGGTAGCGCGCCATCAGGTTGACCAGCGCGTAGGCGCGTTGCCCGATGTCTTCCTGGACGCCCGTCACCGGGTTCTTCTGGAGGTGCGGCATGTCGTTCTGCCAGTCCACGCCGCCGCCAAGGCTCAGGCCCTTCAGCGCGCCGCCCAGTTCGTACTTGGTGAACAGCTTGAGCATGCGCGACGGGAAGCGCGGTGTTACGCGCGTGCCATCGGGCCGCTTGGCGGAGTACGTCGTCCAACTCAGGCCCAAGTCCCAGTTCGGGCGCAGCTTGCCGACTACTTCCAGCTCGTAGCCGTCGGACTTGATGCCCTTTTCCCCGATGTATGCCGGGTCGGTGGTACCGGGCACCAGCGCATCACCGTCGAGCACCGCGAAGTTGTCTTGCCGAATGCGGAACACCGCCAGCGATGCGTTGAGCGCGCCGTCGAAGAACTCCCCTTTCAGGCCCGTTTCGTAGTTGTTGCCCTCCAGCGGGTCGAGCTGCTTGCCGATGCGGTCGCGGTTGCTCTGCGGGTTGAAGATGCTGGTGTAGCTGGCATAGCCGGTCAGCCAGTCGTTGAAGTCGTACAGCACGCCCAGGTAAGGCGTGAACACGCCGGATTCGTTGAGTTCGGAAGGCGGCGCACCCCACATCACGTCCGCGTTGTACTGGTAGCGGGTGACGCGCGCACCGGCAATCACCTTCAACGGATCGGCGAGGCTCAGGCGCACGGCGCCGTAGGCTGCCGTTTGCTTCATGCGCTGAAGGTTGCCGACGTACTCGGGGCCATAGACCGGCGCGGGATAGTTGCCGTCCCACAAATGGAAGTTGCCCACCGGCGCGGCATCGCCAGCCAAATCGGCGGAGTTGTAGCCGTACTTGCCCTGCACGTAGGCCGCGCCTACCGTGGCGTCGTGCTCGCGGCCGAAAAGATGGAAGGTACCGCTGGCCTGCACATTGAAGCGGCTTTGTTTCGGATTGCCCGTGTACAGAATCGGCGAAGCCTCCATCCCCAGGCCGGTATCACGGTCGGGCCGTCCGCTCATCCAGACCAAGTTGGTGATTTCGTCGGTGCGGGAGTGCTGGGCATCGAGTTGCAACGCCCAGCCGTTGTCGAGGCGGTGCTGCAAGCCCGCAAACAGGCTCTGCGTGTGATCGTCCCACTGCCCCCATTTGGCCTGGGTGGTCTTGGAGCGCGACCAGTTCGTGCGCGTGCCGTCCGTGTACCAGACCGGCAGGCCGCCCCAGTAGGTGCCGTTGCGGTAGTCGCGCTGGTCGCTGAAGCCGAGGCTGACCTTCGTGGCGCTGCTCAAGTCGGCATCCAGCGCGGCATAGAACACGGTGGTCTGCTTGTCCTCGAAATCGACAAAGCCTTCCTGGTCGCGGTAGCTGAACACCGCACGGCCGCGCACCGAGCCGTCCGCGTTCAGCGGCGTGCTCAGGTCCACCGTGCCGCCGTGGCGCTTCCACGAACCGGCTTCGAGCGCGACGCTGCCGGTGAACACCTTGCTGTTGGCATGCTTGCGCACCATGTTGATGGTGCCGCTCGGATAGCCCGCACCAGACTGCAAGCCGCTGGCGCCGCGCAGCATCTCGACGCGGTCGAAGATCACGGTGCTGAGGTTGTCGGTGTCGTAGGTTGCGCCCGCGATCGTCGGCACGCCGTCGATCTGGAAGTTGAAGATGCTGAAGCCGCGCGAGAAATACTCGCTGCGTCCACGGTCCGACGCCTTGACCGACACGCCGGGCGTGTTGCGCAGGGTTTCGTTCAGGTCCACCAGCGCCTGATCCTCGATGCGCTGGCGCGTGATGACGCTGACCGACTGCGGCGTCTCGCGCAGCGTCAGCGCCAGGCCCGTGGAGCCTTTGCTTGGCCCCGCCGCGTAGGTTTTGCTGCCCTCGCTGGTGGCGCTGCGTTCGGCCTGCGCCGTCACGCGCACCTCGGCCAGCGTTGCCGTGGCGGCGCCTGGTGCGGACATGGGCGCCGCCACCGGCACACGCCGCAGCGCCCAGTTGCCGCCCCCAGTGCGCACCAGCTCCAGCCCGCTGCCCGCCAGCGCCGCGCGGGCGGCCTGCTCCGCCGTGTAGCTGCCGCGCACGGGCGGCGCGCTGTGGCCGCGCACCAGTTCGGCGTCGATGCTGATCTGCTGGCCGCTGTCTGCCGCGATGCGCGCCAGCGCGCTGCCCAGCGGCTGGGCGGGCAGATCGTAGCTGCGGGGGCCGCCTTGCGCCTGTGCCTGCATGGACAGGGCGCAGGCCAGCGCGGCGGCCAGCGCCAGGGTGCGCAGCGGGGATGGGGAGGGAGCGTGCACGGTTTCTTTCCTCGGGTTGGTGGTGAATGGGATGGGTGTCCCGAGGTATGTCGAACGAGCGCGGGAAAGTGTTCATCTTTTTTCGTGGTGCTGGAGTTTGCTATTTACTCAATAGCTTTATGCACTTTCTGCGTCAGAGCTGGAGGGTGATTTGAGCAAGCATTTGCAGGCAAGGGTGTAAAGAGTAAGATTTCCTTGTTTTCTTTAAAACAGGATTCCAACCATGCTTGCCAAGCTGACTTCCAAGAACCAGATCACGCTGCCCAAGGCCGTGATGTCCGATGTGGAGGCCACGGAGTACTTCGACGTGGCGGTAGAGGCGGGCCGGATCGTGCTGACCCCGGTGCGCATGCAGCAGGCCCAGGCGGTGCGCGACAAGCTGCGGCAGCTCGGTATTGCCGAGCAGGATGTCGATGACGCCGTGGTCTGGGCGCGGCGGTAATGCAAAAGGTGATGCGAAGGGTTGTTCTGGACACGAATGCCGTGCTGTCGGCGCTGCTGTTCAGCGCCGGGCGCCTGGCGTGGATGCGCCACGCCTGGCAGCGTGGGCAATGGCAGCCTCTGGTCTGCAAGGAAACGGCGGCCGAGTTGCTGCGTGTGCTGGCCTATCCCAAGTTCAAGCTCTCGCCGGCGGAGCGGCAGGAGTTGCTGGCAGACTACCTGCCTTATGCCGATGCTGTGACGCTGCCCGTTCCTTGGCCTGCCTTGTCCGCCTGCCGTGATGAGAAGGATCAGGTGTTCCTGGTGCTCGCCCATGTGGGGCGGGCGGATGCGCTGGTGACGGGCGATGCCGATCTGCTGGCGATGCGGGAGCACTTTCCGGGGCTGATCGCTACGCCGCAGGAATGGGCGGGCGTTCAGTAGCGCAGAGCAGGCGTGGGCCACGCAGCCGACTATGTTGCGTCCGCCTCGATCACCACCAGCCACCCCTTGCGGTACACCCGCACGCTGATCGGCAGCGTCTCGGCCAGCGCGGCCAGGGCGCGGTCGGTGTCGTCCAGCGCGTAGCTGCCGTACACGCGCAGCCGCGCCGCCTCGGGCGCGATACGGATGAAGCCCGCGCGGTAGGCGCGCAGCGCCTGCACCACGCTGCCCAGCGGCTGGTCGTGCACTTCCAGCAGGCCGCGCTGCCAGGCGCTGGCGGACTGGGGCGTGCTGCCGTCGTCCACCAGCGCCACGCCCCGGGCGCCGAAGCGGGCGGCGCGGCCCTCGGGCAGTTCCAGGCGCTGGCCGGCGGGCGCGGCGGTGACTTCCACGCTGTGCTCCAGCATGCCCACGTAGCTGTCGGCTGCGTCCTGGCGTACGACGAAGCGCGTGCCCAGCGCGCGCACCTGGCCGTGGGCGGTGCGCACGACGAAGGGCGCGCCGCCTGCACTGACCGTGGCGATCAGCGCGCCCTGGCGCAGCGTGACGGTGCGGCGGCCGGGGCCGAAGTCGATGTCGGCGGCGGAGCGCGCGTCCAGGGTCAGCGTGCTGCCGTCGGGCAGGGCGACCTCGCGCCGCTCGCCGGTGCCGGTGTGCAGGTCGGCGGCCAGCTGGGTCAGCGGTGCGTACCGCTCGGCCACCAGCAGGGCGGCGCCGGTGGCCACGCCGCCCAGGCCGAGCGCGCCGCGCAGCAGGCGGCGGCGTTGGCTTGCGTCGGCCTCGGCGCGGGCCAGCGTGTCGCCCAGGATGCCGGTGCGGTGGGCAGCGGCGGCGCGGGCGGGGGCCAACTGGTCTTGCAGCGGGCTGGCCAGCCGCTCCCAGGCGGCGCGGTGGCTGGGGGCGGCGTTCAGCCAGGCGGCGAAGCCGCCGCGCTCGGCGTCGCTCACGGCGCCGGAGTTCAGTACCACCAGCCAGCCGATGGCGGCCTCGGTGGCGGCGTCCAGCGCGGCGGTCACTGGTGCACCCTTCGGCCTATGGCTTGTCCCGCCAAGCGGGAGCGAGCTTGGCTTGCGAGGCGGCCCGGCGCGGCGCTCATGGCTGGCGCGCGGGCAGGGCGATGCCCGCCTGCTGGCGGGCCAGGGCCAGCGCGACGCGCCGAAAACCTTCGGCCATGTGGCGCCGCACGGTGCTTTGCGAGATGCCCAGCTGCCCGGCGATGGCCGCGTAGCCCAGCCCCTCGATCTGGCTCAGCACGAAGGCCTGGCGCGCCTTGAGCGGCAGGCCGTCCAGCGCGTGGGCGATGTATTCGAGCGTCTCCAGCAGCACCGCGCGCTCCTCGGGCGAGGGGGCAAGGTCTTCCGGGTGCTGGGCCAGCGCGTCCAGGTAGGCGTGCTCCAGCGCGCGGCGGCGCCACAGCGTGCACAGCAGGCGCTTGGCGATGGTGGTGAGGAAGGCGCGCGGCTCGTGCACCGCGCCCAGGTGGCGCGAGGCGACCACGCGCACAAAGGTTTCGGCCGCCACGTCCTGCGCGTCGGCGGCGTTGCGCAGGCGCGCCTGCAGCCGCGCCACCAGCCAGGCGTGGTGGCCGGTGAACAGCTGTTGGGCGTGGCGCATCGGATCGACGGACGGCAAGGGTGCGGTCATAGGCCGGGGATTTTACGAAAACAAATAAGAATCGTTTTCTTTTGATTGCAGGGCCATTGGGCCGCACCCGGGTGCGTCGGGTAGGATTCCCGCCATCCGCATGGAACCCACACCAAGGACTGCCGCACCATGATCACCGAAGCCCTGCTGGCCTACGCCCATATCCTGGCCATCCTGATGATGGCCACCTTCGTGACCAGCGAAACCGTGCTGTGCCGCAAGGAATGGATCAACCCCGCCGCCGTCGAGCGCCTGGTGGTGGTCGATCTGCTCTACGGCATTTCGGCGCTGGTGCTGCTGGCCACGGGGCTGGCGCGCAGCTGGTGGGGCATCAAGGGCACGCAGTGGTACTGGGCGCAGCCGCTGCTGCACGCCAAGGTGACCTTGTTCGTGATCATCGGGGCCATGTCCGTCGTCGCCACGCGCCGCTTCCTGCGCTGGCGGCGCGAGCTGCGCGCCACCGGCGCCATGCCCAGCGACGCCGAGGTGCGCAGCACGCGCCGGCTGATCATGGTCGAGGCGCACCTGATCGCCGTGATACCGCTGCTGGCGGTGTTCCTGGCGCGCGGCATAGGTACGCGTTGAAATGAAACGACACCCCCCTGTGGCGCTGCGCGCCTTCCCCCCTCTCTCGTAGCGCTACGCGCTTCGGGAGGGGGGACGCAGTCTTCGCTGCGGGGCGGCCCTTGCTCGACTGCCTTGGTCTGGGGTGCGCCAGTTGCATGGGTGGCGCGCAGCGCCGCAGGGCGCTGAAACGACAAACCCCGCGCGGCGGCGGGGTTCGTTGGGGCAAGGGCGGGGCTCAGGCCGGCTTGGCGGCCAGGCATTCCTTCATGAAGGCCTTGCGCGCGTCGCCCTTGAGCGCCTTGGTCTTGGCGTCGGCGTTGCAGGTCTTCATCTTGTCCTGCTGCTTGGCCGGCGCGGCCACGGTCTTCTTCGCGCTCAGGCACTCCTTCATGAAGGCCTTGCGTTCGTCGCCCTTGAGCGCCTTGGTCTTGGCGTCGGCGTTACAGGTCTTCATCTTCTGCTGCTGGGGCGTCAGCTCCTTCTTGGCCGGCGCGCTGGCATCGGCGGCTTGCGCGGCAAACGAGAAGGCAAGGCTGGCGGCGGCCAGCAGGGAAAGCAGTTTCTTCATGTAATGCTCCTGCAAAAAGAGTAATGAAAGACCCGCAGCCGGCGATTTGCCGCGCGGGCCAGGGAGCATAACGCCGCCGCCGCGCTTTGCGATGACGGGGCGACCCGTAGAATCCGCATCCATGCTTTCCGTCAAACAGCAATTGCTCGCGGCCCTGGCCGGCGAGCTGGAACAACTGTCCCCGGGCGCGGGCGTGCGCGCCGCGTTCGAAAACCCCAAGGTGGCCGCGCACGGCGATTTCGCCTGCACCGCCGCCATGCAGCTGGCCAAGCCGCTGGGGCTCAACCCGCGCGCGCTGGGCGAACAATTGCGCGAGCGCGTGCTGGCAACGCCGGCGTTTGCCCAATGGGTCGAGGCGATCGAGATCGCCGGCCCGGGCTTTCTGAACATCCGCCTCAAGGACGCCGCCAAGCAGCAGGTCGTGCGCGAGGCGCTGGCGCAAGGCGCGCGCTTTGGCTTCCAGCCCGCGCGCGGCGAGAAGATCCTGGTCGAGTTCGTCTCCGCCAACCCCACCGGCCCGCTGCACGTCGGCCACGGCCGCCAGGCGGCGCTGGGCGACGCCATCTGCAACCTGTACGCCAGCCAGGGCTGGAGCGTGCACCGCGAGTTCTATTACAACGACGCCGGCGTGCAGATCGACACGCTGACCAAGAGCACGCAGCTGCGCGCCAAGGGCTTCAAGCCCGGCGACGACTGCTGGCCCACCGATGCGGACAACCCGCTGGCCAAGAACTTCTACAACGGCGACTACATCCAGGACATCGCCGACGCCTTCCTGGCCAAGGCCACGGTCAAGGCCGACGACCGCGAATTCACGGCCAACGGCGACGTGCAGGACGAGGGCAGCATCCGCCAGTTCGCCGTGGCCTACCTGCGCAACGAGCAGGACAAGGACCTGCAGGCGTTCAACCTGAAGTTCGACGAGTACTACCTCGAATCGAGCCTGTACACCAACGGCCACGTCCAGGCCACGGTGCAGCGCCTGATCGACAGCGGCCACACCTACGAGCAGGACGGCGCGCTGTGGCTCAGGAGCACCGACTACGGCGACGACAAGGACCGCGTCATGCGCAAGCAGGACGGCGGCTACACCTACTTCGTGCCCGACGTGGCCTACCACATCCAGAAGTGGCAGCGCGGCTATACCAAGGTGGTCAATATCCAGGGCACCGACCACCACGGCACCATCGCCCGCGTGCGCGCCGGCCTGCAGGCCGCCGGCGTGGGCATTCCCGCCGGCTACCCCGACTACGTGCTGCACACCATGGTGCGCGTGGTGCGCGGCGGCCAGGAGGTCAAGATCAGCAAGCGCGCCGGCAGCTACGTCACGCTGCGCGACCTGATCGAATGGACCAGCAAGGACGCGGTGCGCTTCTTCCTGCTCAGCCGCAAGCCCGACACCGAGTACACCTTCGACGTGGACCTGGCCGTGGCGCAGAACAACGACAACCCGGTGTACTACGTACAGTACGCGCATGCGCGCATCTGCTCGGTGCTCGCCGCCTGGGGCGGCGACGCGGCAGTGCTGGGCGGCGTGGACCTGGCGGCGCTCACCGGGCCGCAGGCGCAGGCCTTGATGCGGCAGCTGGCCCGCTACCCGGACATGCTGGCGGCGGCCGCGGCGGACAACGCGCCGCACGACGTGACCTTCTACCTGCGCGAACTCGCGGCCAGCTACCACAGCTACTACGATGCCGAGCGCATCCTGGTCGACGACGAAGCCGTCAAGCTCGCCCGCCTGGCGCTGGTGGCGGCCACCGCCCAGGTGCTGCGCAACGGCCTGGCCATGCTGGGCGTCTCGGCTCCGGCCACAATGTGAAGATTCCTGCTATGAAAAAACCACAACGCGGCGGAACCATCGTCGGGTTCATCCTGGGGCTGCTGGTCGGCCTGGCAGCGGCGCTGGCCGTGGCCGTCTACGTCACCAAGGTGCCGATTCCCTTCGTCAACAAGATCAAGTCGCGCGCCCTCGACAAGGACGAGGTGCAGCGCAACAAGAACTGGGACATCAACGCCCCGCTGACCGGCAAGAGCGCGGCGCAGCCCGGTGCTGCGCCCGCCGCCGCGCCGGCGCCCGACAAGGCGGCGACTGCGGACAAGCCGGCCACCGCCGCGCCAGGCCCGGGCGCCGCGTCGGACGACCCGCTGGGCGACCTGGCGCGCGCGCGTGCCGCCGCCGTCCCTGCTGCTGCAGCCAACGCGCCTGCCGCGCCCGCGCCCGCTGCCGCGGCGGACGCCTACGGCTACTTCGTGCAGGCCGGGGCCTTCCGTACCGAAAAAGACGCCGATGCACAGCGCGCCAAGCTGGCCATGCTCGGCTGGGAGGCGCGCGTGAGCGAGCGCGAGCAAAGCGGCCGCGTCGTCTACCGCGTGCGCGTGGGGCCGTTCGCCAAGCGCGACGACGCCGAAGTCCTCAAGGGCAAGCTCGAAGGCGCCGGGGTCGAATCCAACCTGGTGCGGGTGCAGCGCTGAACTTTTGCCGCATCCCGGATTCCCAAACCAATCCAACGTCCACAGGAGAGCCTGATACATGAAACGCCGTGAGTTTTCCCTGTCCGCTGCCTCGGCGGCCGCCGCCTGCACGCTGAGCCTGCCCGCCACGGCACTGGCGCAGCCGCGCCAGTTCCAGGAAGGCAAGGACTACATCAAGCTCAAGACACCGGCCATGACCGACGCCCCGGCGGGCAAGGTCGAGGTCATCGAGTTCTTCTGGTACAGCTGCCCGCACTGCAACGCGTTCGAGCCCACCTTCGAGCCCTGGGTCAAGGCCGCGCCCAAGGAGATGGCCATCCACCGCGTGCCGGTAGCCTTCAACAGCAGCTTCGTGCCGCAGCAGAAGATCTACTACGCGCTCGAAGGCCTGGGCCTGCTCGACCAGCTGCACGTCAAGGTATTCCACGCCGTGCACGTGGAGAAGCTGCCGCTCAACAAGGACGCGCTGATCTTCGACTGGATCGCCAAGCAGGGCGTGGACCTGGCCAAGTTCAAGGAGATGTTCAACTCCTTCACCGTGGCCAACCAGGTGCGCAAGGCCAAGCAGCTGCAGGACGCCTACCAGGTCGAGGGCGTGCCCTCGATGGGCGTGGCCGGGCGCTACTACACCGACGGCACCATGGCCAAGAGCATGCAGAACATGCTGCAGGTCGTCGAATACCTGACCGGCCTGGTGCGCAAGGGCGGGTAACTCCCCCGGCCCGCAGCGGCCTGGCATACCCCCGAAGGGCGCGCCGCGAGGCGCGCTTTCTTTTTTCTGCGCCGCCGCCGGACGGGTTGCGGGCCTGCTCCCCTACAATCGGTGCAAGAATCGTGCCCTATGAGAATCCGACCGACCGCCACCGCCCTGCTGGCCGCCCTGACCCTTGCCGTCGGGGCGCCGGCCCATGCCGAGAAGGCCGACCGCAACAAGCCCATGAACATCGAGGCCGACGCGCTGCGCCACGACGAGCTCAAGCAGGTCAGCGTGTTCACCGGCCGCGTGGTCATGACCAAGGGCACCATCGTGCTGCGCGGCGAGCGCCTTGAGGTGCACCAGGACCCGGACGGCTTCCAGCAAGGCGTGCTGACCGCCGCGCCGGGGCAGCGCGCCTTCTTCCGGCAAAAGCGCGACACCGCGCCGGGCGCGCCCGGCGAATACATCGAGGGCGAGGGCGAGGTCATCGAATACGACGGGCGCAGCGACGACGTGCGCCTGATCCGGCGCGCCGAGCTGCGCCGCTACCGCGATGCGGTGCTGACCGACCGGCTGTCGGGCGCGCGCATCGTCTACAACAACATCACCGACACCTTCAGCGTCGACGGCCAGAAGACCGCGCCGGGCACTAACGCCGGCACGCCCGACGGGCGCGTGCGCGCCATGATCGCGCCCAAGGAGCAGCCCCCGGCGGCCGGCGCCGCGCCCGCGGCCGAGCCTGCCGCCCCGGCAGCGGCGCTGCGCCAGAGCACAGAGCTGGGCGGCGCGGCAAAGTGACGGCGGCCATGGACCAAGGCAGCCAGCTCCAGGCGCTGCACCTGGAAAAGACCTACGGCAGCCGCAAGGTGGTCAAGGACGTTTCGCTGACCGTGCAGAAGGGCGAGGTCGTCGGCCTGCTCGGCCCCAACGGCGCGGGCAAGACCACCTCGTTCTACATGATCGTCGGCCTGGTGCGCAGCGACGCCGGCGCCATCCGCATCGACGGCCAGGACGTGACCCGCATGCCCATCCACCGGCGCTCGCGCCTGGGCCTGTCCTACCTGCCGCAGGAGGCGTCCATCTTCCGCAAGCTCAACGTCGCCGAGAACGTGCGCGCGGTGCTGGAGCTGCAGCGCGACGACGCCGGCCAGGGCCTGGCGCGCGAATTGATCGAGCAGCGCCTGGACGAGCTGCTGCGCGACCTGCGCGTCGACCACCTGCGCGACTCGCCCGCGCTGGCGCTGTCCGGCGGCGAGCGCCGGCGCGTCGAGATCGCCCGCGCGCTGGCCACGCAGCCGCGCTTCATCCTGCTCGACGAGCCGTTCGCCGGCATCGACCCGATCGCCGTGATCGAGATCCAGCGCATCATCGGCTTCCTCAAGGAACGCGGCATCGGCGTGCTGATCACCGACCACAACGTGCGCGAGACGCTGGGCATCTGCGACCACGCCTTCATCATCAGCGACGGCCAGGTGCTGGCGCAGGGCACGCCCGCCGAGATCGTGGACAACGCCGACGTGCGCCGCGTCTACCTGGGCGAGCATTTCCGGATGTGACCGTGGCTGCGCTGGTGCCGCTCCCGTACCGCGATGCGCCGCTGCGCACGCCGGGCGGCCGCATGGCCCGCTGGTGATGCGGCCCGGCCTGCAGCTGCGCGTATCGCAGCACCTCTCGCTCACGCCGCAGCTGCAGCAGTCGATACGCCTGCTGCAGCTGTCCACGCTGGAGCTGGCGCAGGAAGTCGAGCAGATGCTCGGCGACAACCCCTTTCTGGAACTGCAGGACGACGCGCCGCAGGGGCCGGCGCCCGAGCCGGGCACGCAGCCCGGCGTGCAGCCGGACATGGCCCACGACGGCGGCCCCGACGGGCGCCAGGGCGAAGACACCGCCGCCCCGGCGCCGGACGGCTACGACGCGCCGCCGGACGAGCCCGCCGACGTGGGCGCCGCGCTCGACTGGGACGGCGACGGCAGCGTGGATATGGCGCACGACGACGCCTGGAGCGGCGGCGAGGCGCCGGCGCGCAACGGCGCCGCGCTGGACGGCGACAGCGCCGACGCGGCCGACATCACCGGCGGCCACGAAAGCCTGCACGAGCACCTGCACCGCCAGGCGCTGGCGCTGCGCCTGGACGCGGTGGACCGCGCCGCCCTGTACTACCTGATCGAATCGCTGAACGACGACGGCTACCTGGACGACCCCATCGAGGAGCTGGCCACCGCCCTGGGCGGCGCCGAGGACGCCGAGCAGCATGAGGAACTGGTGCACCGCTTCACCGTCGCGCTGCGCCTGCTGCAGAACCTGGAGCCCGTGGGCGTGGGCGCGCGCGACCTGGCCGAATGCCTGTCGCTGCAGCTGGCTGCGCTGGCCCCGCACGACGTGGACGACCCGGCCGTGCTGGACGCGGCGCGCGCCATCTGCCGCCAGCCTCTGGAGCTGCTGGCGCGGCGCGACGTGCGCCGCCTGGCCGCCGCGTGCGGCGCGCCGCCCGACGCGGTGCGCGGCGCCATCGCGCTGATCGGGCGGCTGGAGCCGCGCCCGGGCCGGCGCTTTGCGCAGGTGGAGCGCAACGTCATCGTGCCCGACGTGATCGTGCGCAAGAGCGGGCGCGGCGGCGACTTCACGGTGCAGCTCAACCCCGACGTGATGCCGCGCCTGCGCGTGCACGACGTGTACGCCAGCGCCCTGCGCGGCCAGCGCGGCGGCGAGGGCCACCAGGCGCTGCAGTCGCGCCTGCAGGAGGCGCGCTGGTTCATCAAGAACATCCAGCAGCGCTTCGACACCATCCTGCGCGTGTCGCAGGCCATCGTGCAGCGGCAGAAGAACTTCTTCGTGCACGGCGAGCTGGCCATGCGCCCGCTGGTGCTGCGCGACATCGCCGACGAGCTGGGCCTGCACGAATCGACCATCTCGCGCGTGACCACGGCCAAGTACATGGCCACGCCGCAGGGCACGTTCGAGCTGAAGTACTTCTTCGGCTCCGGCCTGGGCACCGAGACCGGCGGCAACGCCTCCAGCACGGCGGTGCGCGCGCTCATCAAGCAGTTCGTCGGCGCCGAGAACCCGGCCAAGCCGCTGTCGGACAGCCAGATCGCCGACATGCTCAAGGAGCAGGGCATCGAGTGCGCGCGCCGCACCGTGGCCAAATACCGCGAGGCGCTGAAGATCGCCCCCGCCAACCTGCGCAAGGCGCTGTAGGCGCCATATAAAAAAACAGAGCTGTTCGCGCTCATCAACATTGGATTTTAGATGCAAAACATATTGAAATCCAATACAGAAAAGCGCAAACAGCTCCTGAAAAAGGATTGAACACCATGAACCACCTCCAGCTCTTTCTGCCCTGCGCCGCCGGGGTGGAAGGCTATTTGGCCGACGAGGTGCACCAGCTTACCGGCCTGAGCGGGCAGGATCTGCTGGTGGGCCGCGCCGGCGTGCTGCTGCGCGCCTCGTGGCGCGACGCGCTGCGGCTGAACCTGCACAGCCGGCTGGCGCAGCGCGTGCTGGTGCAGCTGGCGCAGCGGCCCTGCCGCGGCGAGCAGGACCTGTACGCGCTGGCCAGTGAGGTGGCCTGGGAAATCTGGTTCACCCCGCGCCAGAGCTTCAAGATCGAAGTCACGGCGCAGCACAGCCCGCTCAAGAGCCTGAACTTCGCCGCGCTCAAGGTGAAGGACGCCGTGGCCGACCGCTTTCGCGCCAAGGCCGGCAGCCGCCCCGACGTGGACACGCACCACCCCGACGTGCGCATCCACCTGCACCTGGCGGGCGAAGACGCCACGGTCTACATCGACACCTCGGGCGAGCCGCTGTTCAAGCGCGGCTGGCGCAACGTGCGTGACGGCGGCGCCAAGGGCGACGCGCCGCTCAAGGAAACCCTGGCCGCCGCGATGATCGCCGCCAGCGGCTGGAACCCGCACGGCGACCAGCCCCAGCCGCTGTACGACCCCTGCTGCGGCAGCGCCACGCTGCTCATCGAGGCGGCGCAGATCGCCCGCCGCATCGCGCCCGGCCTGGCGCGGCGCTTTGCCTTCGAGCAGTTGCTGCCGTTCCAGCCGCACGTCTGGAGCGCCATCAAAAGCGAGGCCGAGGGCGCCGTGGTGGCGGCCGAGGTGCCGATCTTCGGCAGCGACGTGTCGCACCGCATGGTGGACTTTGCCCAGCACAACGCCGAGCGCGCCGGCGTGGCGCAGGCGCTGCAGCTGCGCGGCGGCGACGCGCTGCAGCGCATGCCCCCGTGCGCGCAGCCCGGCGTGCTGCTGCTCAACCCGCCCTACGGCGAGCGCATCGCCGCCGCCGGCAGCGCGGGCCGCAGCGCCGGCGAGCGCATGGCGCAGGTGCAGCGCGTGGGCCGCGAAAGCGCACAGACCGAGGACGGCGGCGAATTCTTCAGCCAGCTGGCCGCGCACTGGAAGAAGCACTACGCCGGCTGGCAGGCCTGGCTGCTCACGCCCGACCTGAAGCTGCCCGGCAAGATGCGGCTGAAGGAATCGCGCCGCGTGCCGCTGTGGAACGGCCCGATCGAATGCCGCATGTTCCGCTTCGACATGGTCAAGGGCGCCCTGCGCGAACGTGCCGGCGAGCGCAGGCATGAAGGTTGAACTGCGCCTGCCCGCCCAGGCGCAGCCCGGCGAGCCGCCGCGCCCCGTGGTGGTGGACACCAACGTGGCGCTGGATCTGCTGATCTTCTCCGACCCGCGCACCGCCCCGCTGCGCCAGCTGCTGGCCGAGGGGCGCCTGGCCTGGATCGCCACGCAGGTCATGCGCGACGAGCTGGAGCGCGTGCTGGCCTACCCGCACATCGCCGAGCGCATGGACTACTACCGCGTGACCGCCGCCCAGGTGCTCGCGGCCTTCGACGCGCAGGCGCGGCTGGTGGAGATTGCCCCCAAGGTGGCCTACGTGTGCAAGGACGCGGACGACCAGAAGTTCATCGACCTCGCCGCCGTGCACCGCGCCATCCTGCTGAGCAAGGACAAGGCCGTGATCTGCATGCGCAAGCGGCTTTTGAGCCTGGATGCGCTGGTGGCGACGGAGCTGGTGTTGGAGGGGGAAGACCCGCACCGTGACGGGGAGCGCTGGAACAGCGCCAACTAGTGCAGTGTTCCATCAAGCATCGAACACTGCACTAGGAGGCCATCGCGGCATGCAACGCCCGCATCGACAGCGAGGGCCTGTCGCTCGCCCAGTACCGGGGCTTCTGAGGTGAACCCGCTTTGCACAAGCCGTGGCAAGAACAGACTTTTTCTGGTACATCTGCATCCACTGTCCATTGCCTGACTTGGAGCCATCCGTGACCACCCTGACCATCCAACTCCCCGGCGACCTTGCCGCTCGCGCCCGGCGGGCGGGGCTGCTGGAAAGCGGCGCTTTGGCGCGTCTGTTGGGCGAAAAGCTCGCATCGCCACACCCAATGGCTCAGGTAGCCGCCAGCGGCAAGCCCGAACTAGATCAACTGCTTGACATGATCCTGGCCGAGCCGTTGACGGAGGACCTCGTTGTGCCGCGCAGCAGCCATGTGCGTCCAGACCCCTTCAGCGTTCCCTGAACCGGCCCAAGTCCCGCCGCCCCATGTACCTGCTGGACACCAACACCGTCAGCTATTTCCTCAAGGGGCGGGACATGGATTTGCACCAGCGCATGGCGCTGGCTTTGCGCAACGGCCAGGCGGCCATCTCCGTGCTCAGCTATGCAGAAATCCGCTATGGGCAAGCGCTGATGGCCGGTGACGACAAACGGCACCCGCGCATCAATCTTTTACTCAAGCAGGTGCCTGCCTTGCCCTGGACAGTGGCCGCTGCCGAGCAATTTGGCCTCATCAAGGCCCGCAATCGCCAGCAAGGCCGGTTGCGCGATGACATGGATACCTTGATCGCCGCCCATGCCATTGCGGAAAACCTGACGCTGGTTACGCACAACACCCGGCATTTCGAGAACACTCCCGGCCTGCGGCTGGAAGACTGGGTGAGCACGCCCTGAATCGTGATTTGCTGCGCGGGAGCCTCCCCATGCTGGCCTTGGCACAACTGACACGCACCGAAAAACTGCAACTGATGGAAGCCCTGTGGGACGACCTCAGCGCCGACGCGCAAACGCTGCCCGCCCCCGCTTGGCATCAGCAGGCGCTGGACGCGCTGGCGAGCGGCGAAGCCCAATTCATCGACTGGGCACAAGCCAAGCGTACGCTGCGCGGCGAATGAGGCAAATCCGCATCCTGAGCCTCGCAGCACTTCGACTACTACCGAGCATTGTCCAAGCGCTTTCCGTTCGCCATCTACTACCGGCTGACCGAAGACGAGATACAGGTCTGGCGGGTACTGGACTGCCGCAGCCGCCCTCGGCGCTGAATATTTGCGTGAAAATGGCCTTCAGATCTTATGCGATAAGCGCTGTAAGCTCACTTTTCAATAGTGTACGATTCCTCAGAATTCGCCCCGCACCGTCAGCAAAAACCTGCGCGGCTCGCCGACGTAGCTGTCCCAGTAGTCATCGGGAATACTGGAGTAATAGTGCTTGTCAAACAGGTTGTTGATGTTCAGCGCCAACGACCACGTCGGGTTGATTTGATAAGCCACGCGGGCACTCCAGATCGAATAGCCGCCCTGCACCGGGTTCAGCATGGTGGCGTCGCTGGTGCGTTGCTCGCTGCGATAGCTCACACCTGCGCCTACCTGCCACGCATTCAGCGCGCCAGGCAGGCGGTAGTTTGTCCACCAGCGCAGCATGTGCTTGGGTGCAAGGTAATCGAAAGGCTTGCCGACCAGCGCGGCATTGGTGTCGTGACGGTACTTGTTGCGGCTGTAGGTGTAGCCGCCGCTGACTTGCAGGCCCTTCGCCAGTTCACCGTGTGCCTCCATCTCCAGGCCTTCGATGCGAACTTCACCCGCCGCCCTGGAGCAGTAGCTGGTTCCGCCGCTGCCGCAGATCTTGGGTGCGTCGTAATCGGTCACTCCCCGGTTCCTTTGATCGACGCGGAACGCGGCCATTGATACGTTCAGTGCGCCCTCCAGCAGTTCACCCTTTATGCCGGCCTCGTAGGCCTTGCCCGTCATCGGCGGCAGTACCTGTCTGCTGGCATCCATGGCACTTTGCGGGGTGAAGATCTCGGCGTAGCTGGCATAGGCCGACCATTGGGGCGTCAGCGCGTAGACCAGTCCGCCGTAGGGCGTGAACTCGCTGCTTTCTTTCATCGACGATCTGGATTGCGAAGTGCTGATGCGGCTGGCCCCTTGGCCAGCGTAGTCGTACCAGCTCAGGCGTCCGCCAAGCACCAGCGTTGCCCGGTCTGTCAGGTGGCCGCGCCACAGGCCATAGACGCCTTTCTGCGTGATGTCGTAGTCCTGATCCCAGATGTTGCTGGGGCTGTATGCAGAGAACGGGGTGGCGTCGTGCTGAGGCTGGTACACGTCGTATGTCACGCCATTCCAATACTGGACATAGCTGTCGTCGCGCCGCACCTTCGAGTAGTTGGCACCGAGTACGACCTCGTGCGCCATGCCCAGGGCATTGAGTTTGCCGTCCACGTGGATGTCCAGGCCCTGGTTTGTCGAGGCGTTGTCATAGATGTAGCCGATGCCGTCTACCGTGCGCCCGCCCAGCGCAACCTGGCCGTTGGCATAGGAGTTGGTGGCGTCGTAGCGGTCACTCAGGCGCACTGCGCTGGCCTTCAGGGCCCAGTCGGCATTGATGCGGTGGGAGAGATCGAGGAAAAGCTGGGTTTCCCGCCGGGCGGCTTCATTCCAGCCCGCGCCAATATAGGCGGAGCGAGGCAGTGGAATGGCCGATCCATCCGTGAAGCGCGGTACGCCCACATACATTGCACTGTTGCCTTTCAGATGGGCTTGGGCCAGGCCCAGGCCGACCGTGGTGTCCCGTGAAAAGTCGTAGTCCAGGGCCACATAGGCGTTCAGATTGCGATCCCACACCGTGTCAAGGAAGGATTTCCTGCTCTCGTAATCCAGCACGGCACGGCCGCGCAGCGAGCCATCCTTGTTCAGCGGCCCGCCGACATCAAGGCGGGTGCCATAGGTGTCCCACGAGCCCGCGCGGCCTTCCACCGTGATCTTGCGCTCGGCCAGGCCGCGCTTGCGCACCAGGTTCACCGAGCCTGCCGGGTTGGCCGCGCCTTCCAGCAGTCCCTGCGCGCCACGCAGCACTTCGATGCGATCCAGATGCACGGAACTGGCGCTCAGGTCGTTGCCGAAGCTGTGGTAGCGCAGCAGGGGCACGCCGTCATATTGCAGCGTGTACGTGGCGAAGCCGCGCATGTAGATGTCGCTGCCACCGTTGGGCCGCTTCAAGAAGTAGACGCCGGGCGAGTGGGCCAGCGCGTCGGTCACGGTGTCCAGCCCTTGATCGTCCAATTGCTGCCGCGTCATGACGGTGACGGACTGCGGAATGTCCTTGAGCGACTGCGTGCCCTTCATCAGCGTTGCGCGCTGGGCGGCGTAGGAGCCCGTGCCCTCCGTGGTGGCGTCGCGTATCGCTTGCGCCTTGACAGTGACTTCCGACAGGACGGCAGCCCCCTGCGCGGCAGGCTGCGTCTGGTGGGCTGCGCGGGCCACGCTCCACACCCCGTTCGCATTGCGCGTCAGCGCCAGGCCGCTCCCCGCCAGCGCCGCCTGCGCGGCCTGCTCGGGCGTGTAGCTGCCGCGCACGGCGGGTGCCTGCAGCCCTGCGACCAGGGCCGGATCGACGGAGACGGTGCGCCCGCTCTGCTGGGCGATGGCGACGAGGGCCTGCCCGAGCGGGCCGGGCGCGATGTCGTAGGCGCGGGCGGCCTCTGCGGTGGACTGGGCGACGGGGCTTTGCGCGCTGGCGGCGTGGCTGGCGGCCAGCAGGGCGGCGGCGACGGCGGCTGCCAGAAGGGTTGGGCGATGGGCCAGGGGCATGCTGTGTTCCTTGCTTGGTTGGCGGATGACACAAGGCATGTGGCGCGAGCGGCGCAAAAGCGATCACCCCTGGCGCAAATATTTTTCAGAAATTTGAGGAAATTTCGCCTCTAATGCTTATGTAGTAAGCGTTGGCAGCTATCAATTCAGGATTTTTTCTGAAAGGGGTGCCATGTCCTTACGCCAAGTCGATCGCCACCATCCACCCCCCTTGATACCGCCGCACGGTAATGGGCAGCGTGTCGGCCAGCGCCTGGAGCGTGTGGTCGGTGTCGTCGAGCGGAAAGACGCCCAGCACGGGCAGCCGCGCGGCGGCGGGCGAGACGCGGATGAAGCCGCGCCGGTAGGGGCGCAGGGCCTCGACCACGTCGGCCAGGGTGCCATCCTGCAGCGCAAGCATGCCGCGTTGCCAGGCGGCAAGGTCGGCGGCGGGCGTGGGCGTGGGGGTGATGGTGCCGTGGGCATCGATCCAGGCGCCCTGGCCTTCGGCGACCACCGCCTTGCGCAGGCCGTCGGAAGCGTGCAGCGCCACGGCCTGCGCGAGCGCGGCGACCTGGGTGCGTTCGTCCTGCACGCGCACCATGCAGCGCGTGCCCAGCGCGTGCGCCTCGCCGTGGCGGGTGTGCACGGCGAAGGGGCGCGTGGCTGCATCCGGGGCTACTTCGGCGATCAGGGCGCCCTGGCGCAGGTGCACGCGGCGGCTGCCGGGGCCGATGGCGATGTCCACGGCTGTACGTGCGTCGAGCAGCAAGCGGCTGCCGTCGGCCAGGGCCACGGTGCGGCGCTCGGCGGTCGCGGTGTGGGCGTCGGCCAGCAGGCCGGGCAGGGGGGTGATGCGGTGGGCGAGCAGGCAGGTGAAGGCCGCGCCCGCCACGGCCAGCGTGCCGCCCGCGATGCGCCGCCGCCGCCGGTCGGGCTGCAGCAGCGCGCCAAGGGCGGCGTCGGCTGCGGCGTGGCTGCCGCCCTGCGCAGCGAAGGGCTCCAGGGGCTGCAGGGCGCGGTCCAGCGCGCCGCTGACCTGGGCCCAGGCGGCTTCGTGCGCGGGGTGGGCGGCGCGCCAGCGGGCCAGGGCCTGGCGCTGGGCGTCGGTCATGGCGCCCGAGCGCGCTTCCACGAGCCAGGCGATGGCCTGCTGGCGCACGGCGTGTGCCGTGGCGGCGGTCATGGCTCCGCCAGGGCGCAGCAGGCGCCGATGGCGCGGGCCATGTGGCGGCGCACGGTGATTTCGGCGATGCCGAGCTTGTCGCCGATCTCGCGGTAGGGCAGGCCGTGCAGCTGGTTGAGCAGCAGCACCTGCCGCGTGGTGGCGGGCAGGCTGCGCAGCACGCGGTCCACGGCTTCGAGCGCCTGCACGATGGCGTAGCGCTCTTCCTCGGTGGGCTGGTGGACCCGGGGCTGGGCGGCCAGCACGTCCAGGTAGGCCTGTTCCAGGTCGCGGCGGCGCCAGAAGGCGAACAGCGTGCGTTTGGCCACGGTGGCGAGGTAGGCGCGCGGATTGTCCAGCGCGGGCAAGGGGGGCGCGGCGAGCAGTTGCACGAAGGTGTCGTGCGTCAGGTCTTGCGCGTGCGCCGTGTCGCCGAGCTTGCGGCGCAGCCAGCCGAGCAGCCAGCCGTGGTGGTCCGTGTAGAGCACGGCGATGGACGGGGGCGTGAGGGGGCGGGCGGGCATAGGGCAGGGTTTGTTTCAAGAATGATTATCAATCACTTCGTAACAAACCCGGTGCTTTGCCTTCGGGCAGCAGCCACCGTTCCAGCCGCATGCCTGGAAGCGCTCACCAGCAAAAGCGAAGCCGAGGGCGCAGGTGCAGCGCCTGGCCACGCTGGGCGCGGACGTGGCCGCGGCCATCATGCCGGCGCCCTAGCCTTTGGCTGCGGCGCCAGCGGGGCCGCGTCAGCCCCGGTTGTGCGCGCCCGGCGCGGCGTGCACGGCGCGCTGCGGCGCGGTGTTGACGGCCAGCTGGAACACGTCGGGGCGTGCGTAGTGGCCCACCGGGTCGAAGTCCATCTGCATGCGCGCGATGTCGTCCAGGTCGATCTCGGCGGTCAGCAGGGCGTCCTCGCCGTACACCGGCGCGGCCAGGATGCGGCCCGACGGCGCGATGATGCAGCTGCCCCCGCGCATCAGCAGCGTGTCGGGCGCCTCGGGCAGGCGGCTGTGCATCGCGTCCACGGGGAACTGGCTGCGGCGCAGGTGCTGGCAGGCCGACAGCACGAAGCAGCGTCCCTCCATCGCCACGTGCTGCATGGTGCCGATCCAGGTGTCGCGGTCGTCCGCCGTGGGCGCGCAGTACAGCGCCACGCGCTGCTGGTACATGGCCATGCGCAGCGCGGGCATGTAGTTCTCCCAGCAGATCACCGCGCCCAGCTTGCCGTAGGGCGTGTCCACCGCCTGCAGCGTGGAGCCGTCGCCAAAGCCCCACACCAGGCGCTCCAGCGCCGTCGGCATGAGCTTGCGGTGGTGGCCCAGCACGCGCCCGTCCGGCCCCAGGTAGACGGCGGTGCAGTACAGCGTGCCGCCGTCGCGCTCGATGATGCCCACGCACACGTACAGCTGGTGCTGCGCCGCCGCCTGCGCCAGCTGGGCGATCTCGGGGCCGTCCAGCGCCACGGCCGCGTCGTGGTAGCGCTTGAATTCCTCGCGCCCGGCCGGGGTGCGCGCGCCGATGAAGATGTGAAAGTCCGCCCCCTTGGGGTAGCCGCCGATGAAGGCCTCGGGAAACACCAGCAGCCTGGCGCCGCGCGCGGCCGCCTCCTGCATCAGCGCCTCGGCCTTGGCCAGCGTGGCGGGGGTGTCGAACAGCACGGTGGCGGTCTGCGCCACGGCGACGGTCAGTTGCATGGGTCTGTCTCCTGTTTGCTGGATGGATGGCGAAACCCATTGTGACGGCTCTGCCGCCGCAATGGCGCTACAGTGCCGGGCTGCGTTTTTTTGTCGATCGATTCCATGTCCAACCTCATCGTGCACGGCGGCGCGCCGCTACGCGGGCAGATCAGCCCCTCCGCCAACAAGAATGCCGTGCTGCCCGTGCTGTGCGCCACGCTGCTCACGCGCGCGCCGCTCACCCTGCTGGGCGTGCCCGACATCACCGACGTGCGCAAGATCCTGGAGATCTTCCGCACGCTGGGCTCCAGCGTGCAGTGGGACGCCGCCAGCGGCGCGCTGCAGCTGCAGCACCGCGACACCGCGTTCGACCCGGCGCGCCACCGCCTGCCCGAGGAGATGCGCTCGTCCATCATGCTGGTGCCGCCGCTGCTGGCGCGCTTTGGCGTGGCGCGGCTGGAGGACAACGTCAAGGGCTGCACGCTGGGCGTGCGCGAGATCGACCCGCACGTCGAGGTGCTGCGCCACTTCGGCGCCCAGGTCGAGCGCAGCAGCGGCTCGCTGCTGGTGCGCCGCAGCGCGCCGCTGCAGCCGGTGCAGCACTGGCTGGACTACGCCTCGGTCACCACCACCGAGAACTTCGTGCTGTGCGCCGTCGCCGCGCCCGGCGTGTCGGTGCTGACCAACGCCGCCTGCGAGCCGCACGTGCAGGAGTTCTGCCGCTTCATGCAGATGCTGGGCGCGCGCATCGAAGGCGTGGGCACCTCGCGCCTGACGGTGCACGGCGGCGCCGCCGAGCTGGGCGGCGGCACCTTCCGCTTTGCCGAGGACTTCCACGAAATCACCACCTTCCTGGCGCTGGGCGCCATCACCGGCGGCGACGTGGCCGTGCGCAACAGCGTGCCCGAGCACTTTCCGCTGCTCGACCGCAGCTTCGCCAAGTTCGGCGTGCGCATCGAGCACGAGGGCGGCTGGTCGCGCGCGCACGCCGACGGCCCGCTCAAGGTGCAGACGCCGTTCACGGCCAACGTGCTGACCAAGATCGAGGCCGCGCCCTGGCCCTACTTTCCGGTCGACCTGCTGCCCATCTTCATCGCGCTGGGCGTGCGCGCGCAGGGCAACGCCATGTTCTGGAACAAGGTCTACGACGGCGCGATGGGCTGGAGCAGCGAGCTGTCCAAGTTCGGCGCGCACGTCTACCAGTCCGACCCGCACCGCATCGTCACCTTTGGCGGCGGCCAGCTCTCGCCCGCCGTGGTCGAAAGCCCCTACATCATCCGCGTGGCCATCGCGCTGTTCATGGTCGCGGCCAGCATCCCCGGACGTTCGGAAATCCGCAACGCCACGCCGATCCGCCGCGCGCACCCGCGCTTCGTGGAAAACCTGCGCAGCCTGGGCGCCCGGGTCGAATGGACGGGTGAGGATTAAGGTAAAAAATGCCTCTAGCGCTTATCCAGAAAGCGCTGATAGCTATTGTATGAATAGCTAATCGAGCAGATCGAACGCCGCGTGCAGCCGCTGCACGTCGCGCCCCCAGCGCGGCCCCCGGGGCAGGCGGCGCAGCCAGGCCAGGCGGCGCACGGCGCGCTCCAGCTCGGCGCCAAAGCCTGGCGCGCGCGCCGCGCCGGCGCACCACTGGCGCCACAGCGCGCGAGCCTCGGGCAGGGCGCCGGCCTGGGCCAGGTGGTAGGCGCTCGAATGCGCGTAGCACAGCCCGTCGCGCACCTGGCACAGCACGGGGGGCAGCGCGGCGGCGGGGTCGTCCTCGAAGTCGATGCAGGCCACCACGCCATCCGGGCAGCGCACCATGTTGCGCGCAAACGCCTGGCTCAGGCACAGGCCGTGGCCGTGCGCCGTATCCAGCGCCTGCAGGCCCAGGCGCCACAGCGCCAGCACGGCCTGCGCGCCGTCGGGCACGGCGTCGCGCATCTCGTTGGCCAGCGACGGCGTGGGCCGGCCAGCCGCGCCCAGGTGCAGCAGCAGCATGCCGTCGGCCTGCGCCGCCAGCACCTGCGGCACGCGCAGGCCGGCGTCCGCCAGCTGGCGCAGGCGCCGCACCTCGGTGGCAATCGCGGCGTTGCCGCCGGGGTTGGGCACCGGGCGCAGCGCCGGCAGGCGCAGCAGCCGCGCGGCGGCGCCCAGCAGCCGGTAGCGCCACGCGCTGTTGCCCGGCCCGGCGCGCTTGAGCCACACCTGCGCGCCCGCCAGCTGATAGGGGGCGATGGGCTTGCGCTGCTGCGGCAACTGCCGGGCCAGGAAGGCGGCAAAGTCGGGCGGCGTTGAATCGGTACGGGAGATGCTGGACATAGGGGCGGGGCTTACACTGGCCGGCTTTGGCGGCACGCCGGCGATGATACGTCCCGCGCGCCGTGCCGCTGTTCCCCTTGGACGACCGCCATGACCGAAGCCTCCACCACCCCCGACCCGGCCCTGGGCCCCGATGAACTCGACGAACTGGACGTGCTGCTCGACGAGCTGCGCACGCGCGACGAGGAGGTGCCGCAGTGGGAGTTCTGCGACGGCTTCCTGACCGCGCTGGCCTGCACGCGCCGCCCCGTGCCGGTGGCCGAGTGGCTGCCCATGCTGCTGGGCGACGGCCTGGCGCTGGACGCCGCGCCGGATGCGCCGCTGCCGCTGGTGGCGCCGTTCCAGGACGCGGCCGTGCAGCAGCGCTTTGTGCAACTGTGGCAGCGGCGCGCCGACGAGGTGGCGCGCCAGCTCAACGCCCAGGCCGATGCGCTGGACGCCGACGACGCCTTCCAGCCCGAGGTGCTGGACATGCGCGGCGCCATTGCCTGCCTGCCCGAGGCCGAGCGCGCCGAGATGGACGATGCCCCCATCCCGTCGTTCGGCCAGGTCTGGGCGCTGGGCTTCATGTTCGCCGTGGAGAACTGGGACGACGAATGGGCCGCGCCGCGCGACAAGGAGGCCGCGCGCTGGCTGGACGATGCGCTGGAATCCATCGTGGCGCTGACCGAGGACGACACCGGCAAGCCCGAAGTCTCGATGTACGCCGAGGACGGCCCGCCCAGCGTGAGCCAGGACCGGCTGGAGCTGTTCGGCGAAGCCGTCTGGGCCGTCTACGACCTGCGCCAGCTCTGGAAAAGCCTGGGCCCGCGCCAGGAAACCATCGTGCTGGGCCCGCAGCCCGGGCGCAACGATCCCTGTCCCTGCGGCAGCGGCAAGAAATACAAGAAGTGCTGCGGGGCCTAGCCCCCAGGGGCGCCCAGCAGCTGCGCCAGCCGCGCCAGCGCGTGCTGCAGCGTGGCGCGGCGCACGGCGGCGCGGTCGCCGCTGAAGCGGCGCAGCGCGCTGTGCGTGGCGCCGTCCACCTGCCAGCCGAACCACACCGTGCCCACGGGCTTGTCCGCGCTGCCGCCCGTGGGGCCGGCGATGCCGGTGACGGCCACCGACACCTGTGCGCCCGAATGGCGCACCGCGCCCTCGGCCATGGCGCGGGCCACGGGCTCGCTCACCGCGCCGTGCGTGTCGATCAGGCTGGCGGGCACGCCCAGCAGCTCGGTCTTGGCGGCGTTGGAGTAGCTGACGAAGCCGCGCTCGAACCACTGGCTGGAGCCCGCCAGGTCGGTGCAGGCGGCGGCGATCATGCCGCCGGTGCAGCTCTCGGCCGTGGCCAGCATCTGGCCGCGCGCCAGCAGGGCGCTGGAAATATAAGCCAAATTGGCCTCTAGGCCTTTACCATCAAGCGCTGACAGCTCTTGTTTTGGGAGTTCCACGGCGTTCTACCCCATGAAATGGCGCCAGAGCGCGAGGCACAGCAGCGTGCAGCCGGCGGCGACCAGGTCGTCGAGCATGATGCCCAGGCCGCCGCGCCAGCCGAAGCCCTTGAACCGCGCGTCCGCCCAGGCCACGGGGCCGGGCTTGGCGGCGTCGAAGTAGCGAAACAGCGCGAACGCCGCGAGCTGGCCCCAGAAGCCCATCGGCATGGCCAGCCACAGCACGATCCAGATGGCGACGACCTCGTCCCAGACGATGGCGCCCGGGTCGGCCACGCCCATGTGGCGCGCGGTGACGGTGCAGGCCCACCAGCCGCCGAGCAGCGCAGCGCCGATCAGCACGCCCATGCCCAGCGGCGCGAGCCAGGCCTGCAGCACCAGGTACGCCAGCCAGCCCCACAGCGTGCCCACCGTGCCCGGCGCCACGCGCGCCAGGCCGCTGCCCAGGCCCAGGGCGATGAAGTGGGCCGGGTGGGCCAGCAGGAAGCGGTGCAGGGGGCGGCCGGGCGGGGTGGATGGCATGCGGGGCAGGAAAGCGAGGGGGTGGTTGCCGGGGTGGGAGGCGGGGGTGCGTCAGCGGCGCTCGCGCACCTGCAGCTCCTTGTCGTGGCGCAGCACGTGGCGCGCGGTGAAGCGGGCGCTGGCGCCGGGGGCCAGATCCTGCTGCCAGGCAATGGCGCCGGGCTGCTTCTGCCACGCGGTGCTGGCGGGCTGGGGCTGGTAGGTGGATTCGACGCCGATCTGCTCGTTGAGCGAGACCGGCGCGGCGTCCAGCACCTGCAGCGCGATCGGGCGGTCGTGGCGGCTCTGCACCTCGTAGCTGCGCTCGATGGTGCGCTCGGTGCGCCCGCCGGTCAGGCCGGCGCTGGCGCTGTGTTCGCGCACGGGCTCGGCGCGCACCTGCACGCGCTCGTCGCGCCCGAAGGCCAGGCCGTTTTGCCACTGCGCCTCGTTGGCGGGGTCGAAGCGCCCCTGGCCCACGTAGGCGCCGTCGCGGTACAGCGCCACCGGGCCGGCAGGCCAGACGCCCTCGGGCACGGGCAGCTGCGCCACCAGGTAGGCGGCGGCCTCCTGCGCCGGCGTGGTGCGCACCAGCAGCTGCGCGGGCAGCGGCTGCGCCTGCAGCGTGAGCGTGACGCGCTCGCGCCCCGACGGCACGGTGATGCGCTGCGCCGGGGTGAAGGTGCTGGCGTAGGCGCCGTCGGCCTGCGCCACTTCGAAGCTGGCCTCGGCCTCGTCGGCTGCGCCCGCCGTGCCTACGTCGGCGCGCGCCGCCGCCATGGGCGCGGGCGCCGGCGCGGCCATCATCAGCTTGGCCCTTTCGGGCGCCGGCGGGCGCAGGTCCAGCGTCCAGGGGCGCGGCAGGTACGGGGTGGTGTGGCGCAGCGGCTGGCCGGTGGACAGGGTCAGCTGCACGTCGCTCCAGTCCTCGCCGGTGTTCTGCGCCACCAGCGCCAGGCGTTCGAGCTGCACCGTGGCGCCGCGGCTGTCGAGCGCGGCGCGGTAGCTGGGCGACCAGCTGGGGCCACGCAGCTGGTAGGTCAGGCGCAGCGCCGCGTCGCGCGGGGCGGCCAGGGTGACGGTGACGCTGGCCACCTTGGCCTGCGGGGCGGCGATGCGCTGGCGCTCGGCCTCCAGCGCCTTCAGGTCGCGTTCGAGCTGCTCCTGGCGGCGCCGGGCCTGGTGCAGGCGCACCAGCGTGTCCTGCGCCGAGCGGCGCAGCGCCTCGGTGGTGACGCTGATGTTGCCGGCGCCCGGCGTGCCCGGCCCCGTGGTCTGGGTGCTGGGGGGCGTGCCGGCGACGGTGTTCAGGTAGCTTTTGGCCAGCTCCAGCGCGTCGGTCTGCGCGCGCGCCTCGGCCAGCGTGTCCTGCGCCTGGCGCACGCGCTCGTCCAGCGGGCTGGCGCAGCCGGCGGCGATGTCGCGGTCGATCAGCTGCACGCGGGTCTCGCCGATGCGCAGGCCGGCGTCGCCGCCCACCTGCAGGCTGGCGGCGTCCAGGCCTTGCGGCAGGCAGTCGAAGGTGTAGCTGTGGCTGCCGGCGGCCACGCGCGCCACGCGCTCGACCGTGGCGCTGCCGGGGTAGAGCGTGACCTGGCTGATGCGCGAGGGCGCGCCCGCCGGGGCGGCGGAGGGGTTGGCCTGGGCGTGCAGCCAGGGCGCGGCCAGCAGGGCGGCGGCCAGCGCGGCGATACGGGTGGGCAGCAGTGTCATGGCGGCAATGCTAGCAGCGCGGGGCGCAGACCAAGCCATCGGCTGGCATGGAAATGGAATCAGTCAGTATCCGGCGCCGAAGTGGTCGAACGAGGCAAAGCGGCCCGCCACGGCGCGGCCCTGGCTGTCGTGCAGGCGCAGGCCGGGTTCGGCCTCCACCGTGCCGATGCGGGTCACCGCGGTGCCGCTGGCCTGCGCTGCATCCAGCACGGCCTGGCGGCGCTGCGCGGGGGCGGTGAACAGCAGCTCGTAGTCGTCGCCGCCGGCCAGCGCGGCGTGCAGCAGGGTTTCTGCATCAATTTGGCAGTTCGCGCTTACCAGGTAAGCGCTGTCAGCTATCAAAAGACGTGCAATATCGGCGTTGACCCGGGCGCCCGTGCCCGATGCGGCCAGGATGTGGCCCAGGTCGCCCAGCAGCCCGTCGCTCACGTCCAGCGCGCTGCTGGCAATGCCGCGCAGCGCCTGCCCCAGCGCCACGCGCGGCGTGGGGCGCTCCAGGCGCTGGCGCAGCCCGGCCAGGGCGGCGGCGGGCAGCTGCAGCCGGCCCTGCAGCGCGTCCAGCGCCAGCCGCGCCTCGCCCGGCGTGCCGCTGACCCACAGCTCGTCGCCCGCGCGCGCGCCGCTGCGCAGCAGCGCCTGGCCGGCGGGCACTTCGCCGAACACGGTGATGCAGATGTTGAGCGGGCCGGCCGTGGTGTCGCCCCCCATCAGCTGGCAGCCGTGCGCGTCGGCCAGCCGCAGCAGGCCGCGCGCGAAGGCGGCGAGCCAGGCTGCGTCGGCGTGCGGCAGCGCCAGAGCCAGCGTGAACGCCAGCGGGCGCGCGCCGCAGGCGGCCAGGTCCGAGAGGTTGACGGCCAGCGCCTTGTGGCCCAGCGCCTCGGGATCGACGCCGGCAAGAAAGTGGCGCCCCTCGACCAGCATGTCCGAGGACACCGCCAGCTGCATGCCGGCGGCCGGCGCCAGCAGCGCGCAGTCGTCGCCCACGCCCAGCGCCACGGCCCCGCCGGGGCGCGCCGGGCGCGTGAAGTAGCGCGCGATCAGGTCAAACTCGCCCACGGCCAACCCCGGTGCATGCACTTCTAATGCAGAGGTGCTGCCGCGCATGTGCAAATTCACCCATGGCCAATTCCGGTGTATGCACTTGGTAACGGCCTGCACCACTGGCGTGCCCGAGGCGCGGGCCACCGCGCAAGGGCCGCCCCGCCGCGCTGGTGGCGTCCCCCTTCCCGGAGCGCGCAGCGCGTAGAGAGAAGGGGGAAACGGCGCAGCCGTTCAGGGGGTTGTCTCACACCACCCCGCGAAAACGCAGCGCCGCCTGGCGCGTGACCTCGGCCAGCAGTTCTTCCTCGCCCATGCGGCCGCGCAGCCAGCGCGCGTCGTTCTGGCCGTCGGCGGTTTCGCCGCGCAGCATGTGCAGCGCGCCTGATGCGCCGTGCGCGCCCGCGTGGCGCGCGATGTGGTCCAGCGTCTGCAGCAGGTGCTCGCGCAGCGGCATGTGGCTGCCCGTGGCCGGGTCGACGTAGACCGCGTCCAGCCCGAAGCGGCAGGCCTGGAAGCGGTTGTAGGTGTAGACCAGGTAGTCGTCTTCCTGCGGCGTGAAGGGCTGCTCGGCCAGGAACCAGGCGGCCAGCGACTGCACGAAGCCGGCCAGCGCGGCGGCGCGCTCGATGCTCAGCGGGGTGTCGAAGACGCGGATCTCGATGGTGCCGAACTCGGGCTTGGGGCGGATGTCCCAGTAGAAGTCCTTCATGCTCTTGACCACGCCGGTGTGCGTCATCTTGTCGAAGTACTGCTCGAACTCGCCCCAGGTCAGCACGCAGGGCGCGCGGCCCGACAGCGGAAAGGCGAACACCGAGTTGAGCCGCGCCGAGTCGAACGCCGTGTCCTGCCCCTGCACGTAGGGG
>Ga0222429_100416_pt1 | contig 34493 bp, 30 predicted proteins | sample 1B50Ametagenome_FD_182475 | JGI IMG/M metagenome (GOLD analysis project Ga0222429, IMG submission 182475) | Enriched microbial communities from leaf-cutter ant dump, University of Wisconsin, Madison, United States - 1B50A (version 2) | ecosystem: Environmental > Terrestrial > Nest > Insects nest...
ATGATGGATTCACCACTTGCCTTGAGAGAGGTGATCGTTTCTTTTCGATAGGAAGTGAGGATCCTCTCCTCGGTCAATTTCGGGTTTTGCAACAAACGATAGATGGCCTTAGCTTCAGCTGCATCTGCGCTGGCTGCTGCGATCGAGCGCCCTGGTTGCTTGGCGAGTGTGGTCATCGTACGAATGAATCGTTTAATTGTCCGTCCACAGTTGATCTCCATATTCTTGAAGTAGTCGAATGACGCACAGGTCGGGGACGGGGAGGTGTTGGCTATTTTCATATCGAGACCACCTTGACGGATTTATGTTACTTTTATCGTAACGGCCTATGATGATCTTGGCGAGTCCTATTTTCATTTTCCATTTATATGGAAACGTTGTGGGGCAAGCATAGGGTTTTGTCGGGTTAGGGACCAAGTTCGCAGTAGCTGAGGTGCTGCAACCGGGTTTTGTCGGGTTAGGGACCATGTTCGCAGTGGCTGGGATGCTATAATCGGGTTTTGTCGGGTTAGGGACCACGTTCGCAGTAGCTGAGGTGCTGCAACCGGGTTTTGTCGGGTTAGGGACCACATTCGCAGTCGCTGGGATGCTGCAACCGGGTTTTGTCGGGTTAGGGACCACGTTCGCAGTCGCTGGGATGCTGCAACCGAGTTTTGTCGTCTTTCTTGGAATTGAAGGGCATGATATCTCTCCGGTAGAAATGTTCTATGAAGATTACACCCCAAACCTTTTTGGGAATATAGTTGCATTATTTATGGATCGTTATACTAGTTGTGTTTATACAGTTAAATCAACATTTTCTCGGTAAGTAAATTGAAATAACTGCAATTGTCCAGTTACGGGAAACATCAGAGACTCCACAACCTGATTCCCCTAGAAAATAAATGTACTTTGCCAGTTAATCGCCAATTACTGCTCAATCTCCGACAATTTTAATGGACTTTTGCAGTTAATTGTTAATGCCCGCAAACACACCGCAAGCTCTCCTGATTCGTACGCCCTCACAAGTGAAACTTTAAGCTTTTACTTCGGCACCTCGCGCAGCTCCCTACTCGAGGTGCGACGGCGCGTGACGGCTGTCCACCTCATGCCAAGCAAAAGGGCATCCGCGACGACGCCCCGACGGATGCCCTTTTGCTCTTCACAGCAGCCCTATTCCACTTTGCAGCACCAGCGCAGCGCTTGACCAAGCACGTGCAAGAAATCCGGGTTGCCCAGTCCTTCCTGCCGGTGCGCCGGCGTCAAGCAGCAGACACGGCCTTGCCCTTCCTCGTGCCGCCATCCCGCGATCGAATTTCCGTCGATCGAGGAAGAACGGAGGAATACGTCGGTCCGTTCGGTATCGCACGCCACGAAATAATGCTCGTCAACAAATTCGAACGCCTGGTTTGGCCCGGAAAATCCGCCGCCTTCCGGCATGTAGCGAACGATCTGATGCGCATGCGGATGATGCAGGAAATGCCCGCGCAACATGGCAACATAGGCGCCCTCCGGATCATAGGAAGCGAGCCCGCTGTGCCAGGCCAGCCAACCGCCGCCACCCTGTACATAGCGGAAGATCGCCGTCGCTGTCTCCCCGGTCATCCAACGCGCCTGATCGTCTTCCTGCGGCGCTACCCGGTCCTCTTTGAACAGCACGACCGCATCCGGCGCGTCCGCCAGCGCCTCCTCCAGCCTGCCCGCCTCAACATAACGAAGGCTGACATCGGCTGCGCCAGCCCATGTTTGCATCGCTGCCTGCAACGCTTCGCGCCCGATGTCCTCCTGATGGTAGTAGTCCCCGACGATCGCCGTAATCCGTTTCATCCCGCTCCATCCTCCTCAGCCGCTTCATTGGCCGGTCGCATCATTTTCCAACAGCTCGATGATCACCTTCAAATCCTGGAACGCATCCAAATAAGCATAACGGCCGCCCGTGTATTCTCCTTTCTGCAGCAGCGGCATCCCCCGTTGCTCCATCAGCATGACCTTCTCCTGCATCCCCCGGATCACGAACGCGATATGGTGCACGCCTTCCCCGTTGCGGTCCAATGACTCCCGCCACGTGCTCGGATGCTCATCCGGTTCGATCAATTCCAATTGGACCGAGCCCATGTCGAAGAAAGCCAGCTTGGCCCGCGCCTCGGACGGGCTCCCTTTATATTCGGTCTGCGCCTTGTCCGGCGTATCCGTCCAAAACCATTGCGGCTTGTCGACGCCAAAGAAGTCCGCGTAAGCTTGCGAAGTTTTGTCGATATCGTGCACCACAAATCCGATTTGTGCAATGACGCGGTTGCCGAGCACATTGTTCTGCATGTCCGCACTCCTCCCGAATCCCGTATTTATATTGTATGCTGCGTATTTACGGCTCATCTTAACAATTGCCGTCAACTCCGTCAATGACGTGCGTCAACGTCGTTCGACGACATTTCCCAGGAAATGAGCGGATTCTTCTCCCAACCGTCCCCGCACCTGTTCATTAATCGTCTTTGCGCACTCATGCTCGCTCGATCGTTCGCTTAATCGACTTGGGCGCACATCCGATCCTTGATATAATGGGTGGGGAATACCGAACCATCCGCTGACCAGGAGGAATGACATTGACTCACCGCTCTCGCTATGATATTTCTCATGACACCGACCGATACGCCATCATCGAACTGCTGGACCGCGACACCGATTCGAGCGTTCGAATCTGCCCGGAACGCGGCGGCATCGTGATCGGCGCGAAGCTGCACGGCAAGGAACTGCTGTACTTGGATAAAGAAACCTTTTACGATCCGGAAGCGAATATTCGCGGCGGCATTCCCATCCTGTTCCCGATTTGCGGGCAGCTGCGCCAGGGGGAATACGAGTGGGGCGGCCGGATCTACAAGATGCGCAATCACGGCGTGGCCCGCAATCACCCTTGGACGGTGACGGACGAACAGGCTGCGGAAAATGGGGCTGCGGTGACGATCGTGCTGCAGAGTTCGCCTGAGACACGGTTGTCGTACCCATTTGATTTCGAGCTTCGATTTACTTATCGGCTGTTGGACGGCGTGCTGTCGATCGAGCAGGCATATCGCAATCTGTCGGACGAATCGATGCCGATGACCGCCGGGTTCCATCCCTATTTCGCCACCGATAATAAGAACCTGTCTTATGACACGGATGCAAAACGATATAAAGACTACAACGACGGCAGCATGCGAGCATACGAAGGATCGATCGACTTGGGCAGGATGAAGGAATCCGCCGCATTCCTGGACGCTGTCCGCCCGGAAATCGGCTTCCCCTTGACGGCGGATACGGCGGTGCGCCTTACGTACAGCGAGCCTTTTCGTTACGTTGTGCTGTGGAGCCTGGAGGGCAAGCCTTTCGTCTGCGTAGAGCCGTGGACCGCGTTGAACGAAGCGCTGAACGACAAAAAAGACCTCCTGAACGTGCAGCCCGGGGAGACCTTGGAGTTGGCGATGAGCATCGCTTTGCAGAGTGTTAAGTGTTAATTTGGGGCTGTGTTCCGCTTGCTCGCAGCTAATGGGAGTCGTATTCTCGACCAAACCGGGCAATCTCGTCCCGTATGGACTCCGAGCGACGAATTACCTAACAAAACCGGGCAATCTCGTCCCACGTGGACTCTGAGCGGCGAGTTACCTAACAAAACCAAGCAATCTCGTTCCACGTGGGCTCCGAGCGCCGAGTTACCCGATCAAAGAGACTGTCGATTAATGGATAACAGAATGCATTCCGCACGAAGCATCGCTCTTTCGCACAGCCATTCATCGTAACGGAACACAGAGACGTTATCCAATGAAGAGGGTTCCTCTTTGGATTCTAACGAAACACAGAGTCGTTATTCCGCGGTTTTACAGTGATTTTTGCAGCGTTTGTCGTTAATAAGGGCCCTCCGTTCCGTTAGCTTTTCCAAAACACACTTTATTGCCGATTAAGGCTTCTGAGTTTCGTTACGTTGCCGCCGCTGCCTGCACAGGTTGTTTGGCCCGATCCACCATCATTCGACAGTCTCCCAAGCCGGAGCAGACGGCCACTTGAGCATGCAGCAAGACCAACAGAAGATCCTCGAAGGGTTAGCCACTCGCACCGCCGCGCATGAAGCGGATATCGCGGAATTACGGCGCATCAAGTAACTCCCGGCACTCTCGCCCCTCATCTCATTCATGATAGAATACGATGGCCATGCGTATAGATATTCATCGACCCCGCGCGGATGAATCCTACACAAGTGACGCCCAGTTCGTCGGCGAGCCTGAGTGCCAAGTCCGTCGGCGCGGACTTGGACAGTATGATCGGACAGCCGATCTTGGCCGCCTTCAGCACGATTTCCGACGAGAGACGGCCGCTGAAGGCGATGGTGTGGCGCTTCGCCGAGATCCGATTTTTCAGCACATGCCCGAATAACTTATCCAGCGCATTGTGACGGCCTATGTCCATACGAGCGGCAACCAGCCCTGTCTCCTCATGGAACAGGGCTGCGTTATGGACACCGCCGGTAACATGGAAATCGGCGGATTGCGCCTGCAGCGCCTGCATGTACGAGAAGCACTGCTGCGCCGTCAGATTCGGTCCGCCCGTAACGGTCTTCGCCGTCCGCGCATCGTTGTGGAAATAAAACTGACGGCTTTTGCCGCAGCAGGAGCCGATGAAGCGTTTGGCGTAAAAATCTTTGCCTGTCGACTGAGGGCGTTGAAGTGCCACGTTCGCGAAGCCGCCTTCGACATCAAGCGACATGTCCTTGATCTCGTCACTCCTGCGAATGACGCCCTCCGACGCCATAAATCCGATAACCAAATCTTCCAGATCGTTCGGCGTACAGACCAACGTGGCAAACTCTTCCCCATCCAGGCGAATCGTCAGCGGATATTCCGCCGCGACTTCTTCTTCCTTGTCATAGACCTCATCGCCTGCCACCTTGACCGTCTGCCAGGCGACGCTCGACGGCTTCTCTTTCATGCCCATGCTGCTCTTCCTTTCGCCGCCGCCGTCCCGATCATCCCGGCACATCCAGCTCCAACTCCTCGATGCGGCGTTCTACATAGCGCGTATCCTTGAGCGCATGATAGGTTTCCGCCTTCTCGACAATCACTGCGGTATTATATTCCGGTATTCCGGCATGCGGTTCGTACAAGCCTTTCTTGAACAAAACGTTCCCTTCCGGCCAATAAAGGCCGATATTTCCGGGAGCCAGCCCCTCCGTCGGCTTCGCCCGGCCATGGAATACACCGCAGCTATTGTACGCGACAATCGCGTCGCCTTCCCGCAAGCCCAGCGACGCAGCATCTCCTGATTGAATCAACACGTCATACCGATCGGCGCCGTTGAAAGGATCTGTCTCGCCATACACCATCGAATTGAACTGCTTGCCGCGTCGGGTCGTCGCATAGAAGCGCCCTTCGGGCTTGCGCAGCTCCGGCAGCTCGATCGCGAGCAGCCGCCCCCGCCCGTCCGGCGTCGGACATAAGCCTCCTTCACACAGCCAGGCGCCTCCCCATTGGAACACATCGCCTTGCCGCGACAGCTTCTGAATGCCGTCATAGTTCGTCGCCGCCCGCGCGATCTCTTCGCGGATGGCGGCAGCGTCGCGAAACCGGATCGATCTTTCGCCAGCCGACGTGCCCGGCTTCACCCGCGCCGCCAAATCGCCGTAGATGTCCCATTCCGGCCTCGCCTCGCCGACGCGCGGTCCGCGGATTTCCGGCGAGAAATACACCATCCGCTCCGTCGACGTCGACGTGCCGCCGCCCGGCTGCTCATAGCGGGTCATCGCCGGCAGCACCCACACTTCCTCCCGGGCATCTGCCAAAGATGACGTATTGAGAACGATGTCCTGGTGTACGCGTACGTCCACATTTTCCAGGCATTGCTTCACGAAATCCGGGTCCGGCATCGTCTCAAGGAAGTTGCCGCCGGACGTATAGAACACCTTCAGCTTGCGCTCGTGATCGTCCGGCAGCATCGCATTCTCCAGCGATACGCCGACGATATCTCCTTGCCACCGCGGCAGCTCGAAGCCCCAGATCCGCTCCATGCGGTCGATATCCGCTCCCGCAAACTCTCCGCCAGGCAGGCTGAACGGATCGGCGCCCATCTCGCCGGAGCCCTGCACGCCGCTGTGGCCGCGGATAGGCATGACGCCGCAATGCTCTCGGCCGATAAACCCGCGCAGCATCGCCAGGTTCGCCACTTGCGAAATATTGTCCGTGCCGAACCTGTGCTGCGTCAGCCCCATGCTCCAGACGAAAACGCCGGAGCGCGACCGCGCCAGCAGCTCGGCAAACTCGCGCATCCGCTCCCGCGACAGCCCCGACGATCGCTCGAGCCGATCCCATTCTTGCCGCTCCACATGCGTTCGCAAGTCGTTAAATCCGTTCGTATGCGCCTTCACGAAATCATGATCGATCGCCGATCCCGGCTGCGCGGCCTCCATCTCGAACCACGTCTTCATTACGCCGTGCATAAAAGCGATATCCCCGCCGATATTCACCTGATAGAAGTCGTCGGCCAGCTTCGTGCCGAACAACGCCGACTCCCCGATCGACGGAATCCAGTACCCTTCCATCGCCGGCTCGCGGTACGGATTGATGACGACGATCTTCGTTCCCCGCCGTTTGGCCGCGTACATGTATTTGGTCGACACCGGCTGGTTGTTCGAGGCGACGCTGCCCCAGAAGATCAGCACATCGGTGCCGATCCAATCCTTGTAATTGCAGCTTGACGCGCCGATGCCCAGCGAACGTTTGAGCGCCGTCTTCGATGGCGAATGGCAAATACGCGAAGCGTTGTCGATATTGTTCGTGCCGATATAACGAGCCGCCTTGGCGGCCGAATAGTAGGACTCGTTCGTAATTCCCCGTGCCGTCAAATAGAAAGCAAGCTGCTTCGGATCGATGCTGCGGATTTTGGCCGCGATCCGGTCCAGCGCCTCATCCCACGTTGCCCTGCGGAACGAGCGCTCCTCCTTGCGGCGGACGAGTGGGTAGGGCAGCCGCCCCAGCTCGCGCAACTGCGCGCTGTTCAGCTTGCGCAATTCCTCGATGTCGGCATGCAGCACATGCGGCTTGATCGTCGGCATCGTATTGAGCCGCAGTACGTTCAGCCTCGTCGTGCACAGATGCGGCCCGGTTAACGTCTGGTCCCGCAGCCCTGCGACGCCGAGCGCACAGCCATCGCATACGCCTTGCGTCAAGATCCGGTAGGCATAAGGCAAACTGTCACGGTTCTGCCATACGACCTTGAGCGTATCGCGGATATGCTTCGGCTTGATTTTGCCGAGTCCGAACGGCGCCTTGCTGACCCACAGCTTCGGATCGGGCCGCCGCGGCAGCTTGATGCGGCCCGTATGCTTCGTCGTTCCCAACCTTCCATCCCCTCTCTGGAACAGAAAAGACCGCAAGGAGATGACGTCTTCGGCAGAAGAAATCATGCCTGGCGGTTGATCTCTGATTTCATAGTAACAGGGAAGCGCATTCAAGGGCAACAGTCAACCAGGGATTGCCACGGGGCCCGCATCCCCCTGCCGCTAAATCGCCGCCTCCATCCACTTCCGGATTAACGGCACAAGCCGTTCTTTCTTGGCCTGCACGTCGTTCGCATCGTTAAATTGTACGATCGCCCTGTCGCCGGAAGCCCACTCCAGCAGACCGGTACCGTCCTCGATCAAGCGGGCTTTTCCTGCCCCGGTTCTTACTTTGGCGCCGCAATGAAATACCAGACGAAAGCCGCCTCGTTTGCCATGCAGATTGAAGGTTAGCCTGTCTTCTCCGTCATAGCGGTAGTTTGGCGCATTCCATTTGATCAGCTCGGTCAGCGGAATGCCCGCATTCAGAATAAGCGTGCGAACTTCCGCGATTTCCCGCTTCAACGGGTGTTCGAGCTTGCTCATGTATTCATCGACTTCCGGACTGCCGGGCAAACCTGCAAATGTATCCATTTCAGCCATCCAATCCGCTCCCCTTTACGCTCTCCGATCGCAAAGCCCGTTTGTATGGATATTATACCATGCCCGACAAGTGAATACGAACATACGTACACCAATTCTCAACCTGCAGAGACCCTACAATACTGTTCAAATTGATCATGGCTCCCGGGTGCGGCCATTCCGCCGTGCGTAGCCGACGTCTCCACGATCGTGTGCCGGGTCGGGTCAGCAATCGCGGTAAACGAATCGGCAGCCGTACGGGCGGCGAATCTCCACAGTTCCATCTGATTTTTGTACAAAACGAAAACCCGCTCGTCCCCTTACATGCAAGGGGCCAAACGGGCTTCAAGCCATGAATGGAAATACCTGCCGATCAAAAAGAAGCGCTGTGGGCATCCGATTCGCTGTAAGAAGTCGCAGAGTACCGAAATAAGCCGTAACCGAACAATATGTATAAAGCCGCGCTGACGATCGTGTACAAGTTGATGTAATCAAACGGGAACAGAATAACGAATGCATAAGCCCATAATCCGTACGGCAAGTACTTGACGTTCTTCGAGATCAGCGTCAGCCAGATGCCCAGGAAAAAACCGTAGTAGCCGATCACGTGGATCGGAATCTTGTTGAACAGGATGTCGATTATGCGATAACCGGAATAGGGAACAACCTGAATCAGTAACTGCTGAAGAAACAAGATCGCCACGCCGCCGAACAGAAGGTACAGATGATACGGGAATGCCAGTCGAATCCAGGAAATCGCCCCTAACCAAACCCTTAATTCGCGTACGACCGAAGCAAATTGCTTCATCGAATACCAGCCTCCTCATCCTATGTATAGCTCGGGCAGGTCACTTTATGCGTGATTCATTCCTGTGCCGTACATAGCGAGTGACCCCTAAAGACATCGTACGTGCTTTGCAAGCGGATGTAAATATAATTCTGAATCACTTAACCCTGAGGCGCTGTGATTTTGCACGAAGTACCGCTCTGCGAACAAGAACACGCTCAGGATCGGAATCAAGCCGAGCAGCGCGGCCGCCAACATTTGCGGATCGTTGCCGAACCATAGCCCGCCCGGCCAGCACAGCATACCGACAGGCAGTGTATAGTTTTCGTTGCTCATCAGGCAGATGACCGGCAGCAAAATCTCGTTCCACTTGGCCATGAACGTGAAGACAGCTAGCATTGCCAGCAACTGCAACAACATCGGGATGAAAATGCGCACGTATATTTGCATCGGATTGCAGCCTTCCAGCTTGGTCGACTCCTCGTATTCCTTCGGAACGTCAGGCCGAACGCTCCAAGTAATGCGTCAATCATTTCAGTCGGACAACCGCCGGCTGGCAATTTCCGCAAGCAGCGCCGCGCCGATCGGGATACATGACTCCTGCAGCGTGAACTTCGGATGATGCAGCCCGCAGGCTTGATCCGCATTGTCCGCCGGGCCGGAGCCAAGCCAGAAGAAGCAGCCGGGAATATGCGTCAGATAGACAGAGAAGTCCTCGCCGGCAAGGGTAGGTGCCGCTTCCGTCAAACAGGCGGCGCCGAGCACGCCCTCGATGACCGTATTGACATGGCGCACAGGCGCTTCGTGATTGCTCAGCACCGGCACTTGCCGAATGTAGCGCAGCTGCGCGTCGCAACGGTATCCTTCTGCGATGCGCTGCACGATCCGCCCAATCCGCTCCTCCATCTCCGCCTGCACGCGCGGATGGAACGTGCGGACCGTGCCGGTCAGATGCGCCCGGTGCGGAATGACGTTGTTCGCGTCTCCCGCGTGGAGACTGCCGATCGTGACGACGACAGGGTCAAACGGCGACAGCTCCCGGCTCGCGATCGATTGCAGAGCCATGACGATCGCGGACGCGCAGACGATCGGGTCCACGCCCTGGTCCGGGATGGCGCCGTGCGCGCCTCTGCCCTCGATGTCGATCTCGATGCGATCGACCGAGCCCATCATCGGGCCGCTGCGCGTTGCCGCAAGTCCGGCGGACAAAGTCGGCAAGTTGTGCAGCCCGTAGATCTCCGCCACGCCGTCCAGCGCCCCGGCCTCGATCATTGCCTTCGCGCCCGCGTTGATCTCCTCAGCGGATTGGAACAGCAGCCGCACCGTACCGGCGAAGCCGCGATTAGCCGCCAGCAGACGGGCGGCGCCGAGCAAAATCGCCGTGTGCGCGTCGTGTCCGCACGCATGCATGACTCCGGGCGTGGACGAAGCGAACGGCAGTCCGCTCTCCTCCTGGATCGGCAGCGCATCCATGTCGGCGCGCAGCGCGACGATCGGCCCCGGCCGATCCCCGGCGATGTCGGCGACGATGCCGTGCCCGCCGACGCCGGTCCGGCATGCCAGCCCGATCGCCCGCAATTGTTCCGCGACCTTGGCCGCGGTCCGGCTTTCCTCAAAGCTCAGCTCGGGATGAAGATGCAAATCGCGACGGAACGCAATAAGTTCCGCCCCGATCGCTTGACTGGCTGCTATCGCGGCAAGCATATCATTCATCTCCTCCTTCCTTGTTCATTCGATCTGACCGGCTTCGGTCCGACGCCTCCGACTCGAACGGCCCGTCCCCCGCGAGTTTCAACCGCTCTTCGCTCTCTGCGAACTTTGCCAGCTTTCCGTCCCCTGCGAGCTCTGGCGGTGTTTCGTCTCCTGCGAGCCCTGGCGGTGTTCCCTTTCCTGCAAGTTCTTGCAGTTCTCCCTCTCCTGCGGGCTCCGACTCCTTCTTGCGGGAACGAACGCGCATGTCCTTGCGTCCATCCGATGCAAGCCATTCCTGCATCAGCTTGCGTCCCGTAGGCGTCTGGGCGAGCCCTCCCTTGGCCGTCTCCCTGTGCTTCGCCGGCATCGCCGCGCCGACTTCCCGCATGACGTCGATCACTTCGTCCGACGGAATGACGCTGCGAACGCCGGCCAACGCCATGTCCGATGCGGCCAGCGCAGTCACGGCGCCGAAGCCGTTGCGCACGATGCACGGAATTTCCACCAGACCGCCGACAGGATCGCAGATCAAGCCAAGCGAATTTTTCACGGCCAGCCCGACCGCATGCACCGCTTGCTCCGGCGTGCCGCCGCGCAATTCCGTCAGCGCCCCGGCCGCCATGCCGATCGCCGAGCCGACTTCCGCCTGGCAGCCGCCTTCCGCTCCGGAGATGAACGACTGATTGGCAATTACATATCCGATGGCACCGGCGCAGAATAAGCCGTACACCATCTGCTCGTCGTCCCAGCCCCAACGCTCTTGCGAGCTGACAAAGACGCCGGGAATGATCCCGCAGGACCCGGCTGTCGGCGTGGCGACGATCCGCCCCATCGAAGCGTTGACTTCGGATACCGCCAAGGCGTAAGCCATCGCGAGCGACGGCCCTTCTCCCAGTGCGGGGTCGCCGTTCTGCCGATAGGCGTAAACACGGGGCGCGTCGCCACCCGTCAAGCCGCTGCGGGAGGGGACCGGCTCCTCGATTCCCCGGCGTACGGCTTCCTTCATGATCAGGTAGTAATCCTGCATTTGGCGGAACGCCTCTTGCTCGGTTACGCCGGTCTCCGCCGCTTGCTCCGCCAGCATGAAGCGGCCGATAGTCGTTTGCCCCTCGCCGCACAGCTCGACCAATTGACGCAAACTCGCGAACCTCATATCGATCCCTCCGATGCCGCCAGATTCACGTAATACGTCTGTTGTACGTACCGCATGTCGGCAATTCGCGCAACCAACGAAAACGGCACGGCCTCGTCCGCCTCCACGACCGTGAGCGCGGCGCCGCCCCGGCTCTTGCGGTCCACGTCCATGAAGCCGATGTTGACGCCTTCGTCGCGAAGCGCCTGCGTCAGGTTTGCGATCATCCCTTGCCGGTCCTCATGCAGGATCAGGATCGTCGGATAGGCGGCGCTGAATCGAACGTCGAAGTCTTGAAACGCCGTGATTTCAATATTGCCTCCACCGATCGATACGCCGGTGATCGCCATCATTTTGCCGCCCCCGGACAGGCGAAGCATGGCGGTGTTCGGATGGTCGGCGTCTCCGCTGGTCTCCGGCCGGATGTCCACTAACATGCCTGCTTCTTCCGCCAGATCGAGCGCATCGCGAATGCGCAAATCATCCGTATCCATGTCGAGCAGGCCAGCTACGAGCGCCAAATCCGTACCGTGTCCCCGGTATGTTTCGGCGAAGGAGCCGAACAAACGAATATGGACCGCCTCCGGCCTTTCGCCGAACAATCGCCTCGCCGTGCGCCCGATCCGCACCGCGCCCGCCGTGTGCGAGCTCGAAGGGCCGACCATGCCCGGCCCGATGATCGAGAATACATCTTTGAACCGCACGTTCCTCCCCGCCTTCCTAATCTCTCCAACCGACCGCCGCACCCGACGAACAGGCGACTACAGCTACTATTCGCTCCAACCGACTGCCGTTACTTCAACTTGACGATTGCAATATCTATAAATTCTTTAATGTTCAGATATACTTTCCCGCTCAGCGAATTCCATCCATTCCCTTAGATGGTCGCGCACAAAATCGTCATCGTGGAGGTGCGGGTAGTCGCGATAAACGCGGGCGATTTCGTCCGCCTGCCCGGGCGACAGCGTCTCATGCGGATTCAGGCACCAAGTCCCCTGCATCAGCCCTTGCCTGCGCAGCACTTCATGAATGCCCGGGATACAGCCGGCGAACTGGTGCGCGGGATCGAAGAAGGCCGCGTTCGAATCCGTCACTTCCACGTTGCGGGTCAGCCACTCCGGAGAAATCCCTTCCTGCTCGCGCACTCGCTTGATTTCCTCGAGCAATTGCACCGCTTTATGCGTCCAAACCGCCCAATGCCCGAGCAGCCCGCCGACGATCCGTTTTTCCACCGTCTTGCCTTCCACCTGGAACCGGTAGCGGGTGAGCAGATCGACCACGATATTGTCGTCATTGCCGGTGTATAGCGCGATTTCGTCCCGTCTTGCGGAGCTGCAGACAGCGCGCACGACATCCAGCGTCTGGTAGCGGTTGAACGGCGCCATCTTGATCGCGACCACGCCCTCGATATCCGCGAACTCGCGCCAGAAATCGTAGCTGAACGTGCGCCCGCCGACGGACGGCTGCAAATAGAAGCCGATGATCGGCATGACCGCGGCAAGCTGCCGAACGCGATCCAGATGAGCCGCTTCGCTCCATCCCGCCAGTCCGCCCATGCTGAGCAGCGCCGCATCGTAGCCCAGCCCTGCCGCAATCTCCGCCTCGCGCAATGCCTGCTCCGACGGACCGCAGATGCCGGCAACCCGGATGAACGGCCGCGTCGGATTCGCCCGCTTCACTTCCTCCGCCGCCATTCGCAATATGGGTTCGTACAGATTGATCCCGGGGTCGCGGATCTCGAACTGGGTGGAATGGACGCCGACGGCGATACCCCCAGCTCCCGATGCAATATAGTAACGCGTCAGCGCCCGCTGGCTGCGTTCGTCCAACTTGCGATCCGAATCCAGCGCAAGCGGGTGCGCCGGAATGACGAGCCCGTCGTGCAGCGCCTTCGTTTGCTCATTCGTCAGCGTTCGATTGCCCGCCTTCACTTAGAACTTCCCCTTTCTCTCTTGAAAATGAGTCGGTTTGTTCCACGTATCGCCGCCGCTTTGCACCCATTCCGCGACCCAATCGATCATCTGCAGCAGAGATACGTGCGGATAGCCGAACAACTGGTGCGATTTCGTCGCATTGCTCAGCAGCGCGTTGTCCGATTCAGTGCCGGTGAAGACAGCTTCCTTGCCCAGCCTGCGCGCGAACTCCGTCGCCGCCCAGCGAATCGACATCGTCTCCGGCCCCGTCACGTTGATGATGCTCGGCGGGTTTGTGCACTGCGTCAGACAACGCAGCGCCATCGCATTCGCATCCCCTTGCCAGATCACGTTCGCATGGCCCATCGTGACATCGATCGGACGCTCTTCGTTGACGGCTCTCGCCAGCTCCAGGAGCACGCCATAGCGCATATCGATCGCATAGTTGAGCCGGTAGATCGCCATCGGCGTACCGTTCTGGTGCGAGAAGTATTCGAAGACGCGTTCCCTGCCCAGGCAGGATTGCGCATATTCGCCGACTGGTTCAGGCGGAACCGCTTCATTCACGCCGCCGCTTCCGACCGGAGAGAATGGATACACATTGCCGGAAGAGAACACGACGATGCGAGAGCGCTTGAACTGTTCGGCGACTCTGCCCGGCAAATAAGCGTTCATTGCCCACGTGAAATATTCCCGGCCCGTCGTGCCGAATTTTTGCCCTGCCATGTAGATGACGTTCTCAACTTCCGGCAGCTTCCGCAGCTCTTCCTCTTGCAGAAGGTCGCAGGAAATCGTCCTGACGCCCGCATCCTCCAGTTCACGCCTGGCTGCTTCGTTCGAGAAGCGGGAAACGCCGATCACACGCTTGTTCAGCCCGCCTTCCGCGATCGCGCGAGCCGCAAGCCGCGCAAGGCTCGGGCCCATCTTGCCGCCGACGCCCAGCACGAGAATATCTCCTTCGACGGAGCGCAAGTCATGAATCAACTCGGCCGAAGACTCGGCCAGCTTGTTTTCCAGTTCAGCTACAGATTTCATATTTTCGTTTACGCCTCCTCGGTCTGTTCTTGCTTCATCATAACCAAGAAAGCGATATAAAGACACTTCTTTTAATTGTCTGTTAATTGATGAGTTTAACGACTATCTGAGACTGTCGATTAATTGTGGATCGGGCCAAACAACCTGTGCAGGCAGCGTAACGGAACCCAGAAGCCTTAATCGGCAATAAAGGATGTTTTGGAAAAGCTAACGAAACTGTAGGACCTTATCGGAAACAAACGTTGCCGAAATCACTGTAAAACCGCGGAATAACGGCGCTGTGTTCCGTTAAAATCCAGAGTGGAACCCTCTTCACCGGATAAGGGCGCTGTGTTCCGTTACGACGGATGGCTAGGCGAAAGAGCGATGCTTCGAAAGAGCGATACTTCGTGCGCAATGCATGCTGTTATCCATTAATCGACAGTCTCTATCTGTCGGTTATCGATTATGTGGACGTGGATGGTGCGGACGGCATCATATTGGCGCGATTGGCGATGCGGGCCGGCGAATCCAGGCCGCCCGAGCCGCCAATCGCCCCTACTCCAAACAAACAAATCGGTAGATTTGCCGGGGCCGGCCGCGCGGCACTTTCTCCATCGACGCGACTTCCACGAGCCCGTTGTCCGTCCATTGCAGCAGCAAGCGGTGGACGCTGCGGATCGAGATGTCGAGCAAGGCGGACAGCTCGTGCACCTGATACTCGCTCTTGCCGAAGCGGGCCTTGTGGTGAAGCAGCTTGCTGATATAGGCGCTCGTCATGCCGGCTCGCTGCGCGCGGGCGATCAGTTCGGCGTCCGTGAACGACAGTACGCTCTCCACCGGCTCCGCCATCTCGAGCGGGCCGATCAGCGTTCCGTCCTCCCGCACGATGAAGCAGGTGTTGCCGCCCGCTTCCTTCGTCTTGCGCAGCGCCACGCGCGCGTTCGTGCCCGCTTCGTTGGCCGACCTCCCGAATCCGATGCCCACGCTGAGGGAGATACGGTAAGCCTTCTTCACTTCCTTGGCAAGCGGGATCGTCTTGTAGCCGCCCGATTCCCGCTCGAAGATGCCCCGCGTCGTGAAGAACAAATACTCGTCCCCGCCCAGGTGGCTCAAGTAGCCTTCGAGCGATTCCACGTAATCGAGAATCGACCGGTGCACATCCAGCTTCAGCTTCTGCACCTCATGCTCGCTGTTGCGCCTGGCCGCCACCTCGCCGAAATCGTCGATGTTGACGATGCCGACCACGATTTGCGATTCATTCGAACGCCTCGTCTCCGTCGACAGCAGCGCCCGCTCCAGCACGCCCACGATATCCTGGTCGGACGGCAGCAGCCATTCGCACGGAATACCTTGCGTCGTCAACGCTTGCGCCACGGACACGACCCCGGTGAACGCGATTGCGCTCGCACCGGATGCGTAATGATCGAGATGAAATCGCACCAGCTCGTCCGGAGACGCATATGCCGGGCCGTCGTATACGATCGCCGCTGTCCGGGCCATGTCGAAGTCCTTCAAAGCGCGGCTCACCATCGTCTGCGTCAATGTATCGATCGTCACGCCGAATCCGGACCCGGTCGCGACGTCCGAGTTCGCGTACACTCCAGCCTTGCCGGCCGATCTCGCCTGCATGCCTCCTTGACCGTCGGGGTCTTTCTGCACTCCCGGGCCTGCCGCCGTTTGGAGATATCCCGCCCGATGCGCGCGAAACAACGCCTTGTACAGCCCGGCGTCCGTCACCGGCGTATAAACAACCGGGATGCCGCCGGGGCCGAGCCGCTCTTTGACTCTTCGCTGCGACACCGGGTCGGACATCAACAGCACTTCCATTTCGCCCGCCATAACCGCAGCCAACTCCAGCGCATCCTCTTCGCGTTCCAGCACCTTCATGACCGGCGTGAACGACGGGAAGGTCGCAAGCATGCGATGCACTTGATCCACGATCGGCTGCGGACCGATGACTCCGATGCGAATCTGATTGTCTCGAACAGAACGAAACATCCCAAGCCCCCTCAAGCGCCGCCGAATCAGGCAAATTTGTAGTAGATGAGCAGATAGGCGGCCAACACGAACAGGAAATTGAGCGCGACGAACACCATCCGGTCGATCCGCGTGCGATGCATGTCCACAGGCGGCTTATAGAAGCTGACACCTTCGACGATAAACAGGATCAACACGATATGGATCATGAAATGCCCGACGATCTCCACGTACCCGAACAACATTGTCGTCAAGATAAAAATCACGGTGAGCACGATCGACAAGAGCCGGTTCAATATGCCGACTACGAGCAAATAGCCGACTACAAATTCGATGAAGGCGCACAGCACGATGAACGTCCCCGCCGGAAATCCGAACGTCGGCACGTGATGATGCTCCACAATGTCCAGGCTCATGGCCGGAAAAATCCACTTCTCCACCGCGACCCAGCATAGCGACAGTCCGGTCCCCAAATACAACAGAGGGAACGCCCATTTCTCCCAGGACGTGCGGTACAGCAGCAACGCGCCGGCGATCGCCAGGTAGAAGCCGTAATCGAGCATATGGAACAGGCTGGTCTGGGCAATATCGTAAGCATACAGGCCAATCAGAATGACGCCTGCCGACTTCATCGCCAAGTGATACGGGATGAGCAACAGCACGATCGCCGCCCAAAGAAAGATTTGCACTTCATAATCCGGAACCGGCAGCTCGGGCGCGAACATCGATCCTTCCGCCAGCGACCAAGCGAGGGCCGCAGCCGTGCCGTACTGCAGAATATAAAACGACCACGGCCGCAGCCGCTCCACTTGTCGATCCATCCGCTGCAGCGCCGGAATCCGCATAATCGTCGGCAGCAACTGCGTCAATACGGCAAGCAGCACCGCCACTGCCAGCGCCGTCCCCATGAACACCGGAGACATCACCGCATCGAGCGCTTCCTTGACAGGCTTCACCTCGGTGAACCATTTCACATGCGCATAGAAGCCAAAGCCAAACACAGCCATTCCCCTTTTCCGACGCAGTTAATCCTATTTCTATTTGACGCCATTAACGAAAATCCTGCCGACAGATTCGTGTCCATATGCCCTGATTCAGGGATTCTCGGAACAGAGAACTGTATAATAGGCAGTTGAATTGGCACATCCAGCATTTCTATCAAGGCTCGATAGAAATCGTTGCAGCAAGGCAAGGCCCAGACCGACCGCCTCTGCCGCCCATTTGGCGATGTCATCGCCAAATTCCCCAGACCGACCGCCTCATCCGCCCATTTGGCGATCTCATCGCCTAATTCCCCAGACCGACCGCCTCATCCGCCCATTTGGCGATCTCATCGCCTAATTCCCCAGACCGACCGCCTCATCCGCCCATTTGGCGATGTCATCGCCTAATTCCCCAGACCGACCGCCTCATCCGCCCATTTGGCGATGTCATCGCCTAATTCCCCAGACCGACCGCCGCTGCCCGTTAAGAAATGGGACCGCTCTATCCCTCAATGTTATACGTTCTGAATCGTGCAAAAAACCTACAGGCTCGCCCGGTAAGGGAAGCCTGCAGGCGCCTCGCATTTCCTCACAGACGATCATGGAAGCCGGACATAATGACCGGGCTTCGCCTCCTTCAACTCGCCGTCCTCGGACTCGGCGAAGCTCATCTGCTCCTCGCTCAGCACGATCCGCCGCTTCTTCGCTTCCGCATCCGGGTCCGGCACCGGAATCGCCGACAGCAGCGCGCGCGTGTACGGATGCAGCGGGTCGGCGTACAGCTCCTCGCTGGCAGCGAGCTCCACGATTCGGCCCTTGTACATGACGGCGACGCGGTCACTCATGTACTTGACCATCGACAGGTCGTGCGCGATGAACAGATAGGTCAGGCCCATCTTCCTCTGCAGGTCGAGCAGCAAGTTGACGATCTGCGCCTGGATCGAGACGTCGAGCGCCGAGATCGGCTCGTCGCAGACGATGAACTCCGGCTCCACGGCGAGCGCGCGCGTAATGCCGATCCGCTGGCGCTGGCCGCCGGAAAATTCGTGCGGATACCGCGAAGCGTGTTCGGAGCTGAGCCCGACCATCTCCAGCAGCTCTTCCACGCGGCGCTTCCGCTCGGCCCGGCTGGAGGCGAGACCGTGAATGTCCAGCGCCTCGCCTATGATGTCCAGGACGGTCATTCTTGGATTGAGCGACGCGTACGGGTCCTGGAAGATCATCTGCATCTTGCGGCGATGCGCCTTGAGCTTCGCGCCGGACAGCCTGGTCACGTCCACGCCGTCCATCACGAATCGCCCGCCGGTCGGCTCGTACAGCCGGAGGAGCGTGCGCCCCGCCGTCGATTTGCCGCAGCCGGATTCCCCTACGAGGCCGAGCGTCTCGCCTTTGCGGATCGTGAAGCCGATATCGTTGACGGCTTTCAGAATGCGACGATTGCCCAGGTTGAAGTATTTGCGCAGACCTTGTACTTGAATGAATGCTTGACTCATGATGCGCCCCCGCCCCCTTCCCGGCTCTCTAGGCTCTCTAGGCTCTCTCGGTTCTCCTCGGACGAATTCGCGAGCGGGTGCTGCAGCCAGCACCGGACTTGATGCGTCTCGCTGAGCGTGACGATGTCCGGCATGACTTGCCGGCACACCCGCATGGCCGCAGGGCACCGATCGTAGAAGGCGCAGCCCTGCGGTGGCCGGATCAGATCCGGCGGCGTGCCGACGATCGGAACGAGCGGCTTGTCCTTCTCCTGATCAAGCCGCGGCAGGGAGTTCAGCAGCCCGCGCGTATACGGATGCTGCGGATTGTAGAAAATTTCCCGCTTCGTCCCCGTCTCCACGATCTGGCCGGCATACATGACGAAGATCCGGTCGCACATGTCGGCGACGATGCCCAGATCGTGCGTGATCAATATAATCGAAGTGTTCGTCTGGCGCTGCAAATCTTTCAAGAGCTCGAGAATTTGCGCCTGGATCGTCACATCGAGCGCCGTCGTCGGCTCGTCGGCGATCAGCAGCGCGGGATTGCACGCCAGCGCGATCGCGATCATAACCCGCTGTCGCATACCGCCCGAAAAGTGGTGCGGGTATTGCTTTAAGCGGGCCATCGGGTTGGATATGCCGACCATGCGAAGCAATTCCGCCGCGCGCTCCCTGGCCGCTGCCCGGCTCAGCCGCTGATGCTGCGCCAACCCCTCCATGATCTGCTTGCCTACCGTCATCGTCGGGTTGAGCGATGTCATCGGATCCTGAAAGATCATGCCGATCTGATTGCCGCGCACCCGCTGCATCTCCTTCTCGGACAGCCGCAGCAAATCTTGCCCCTGAAAGAGCACTTGGCCGCTCTTGACCCGGCCCGGCGGCGTCTCGATCAGCCGCATGATCGTCTGGGCGGTCACGCTCTTGCCGGAGCCGGATTCGCCGACGATGGCGACCGACTCGCCTTCACCGACCGAGAAGTCGACGCCGCGAATCGCCTGCACCTCGCCGCCGTACACGTCGAACGATACGTGGAGGTCTTTCACTTCGAGCATAGCTCCCATCGACGGACTACCTCCTTTCCGATCGCTATTATTTTTTCAATTTCGGATCGAACGCGTCTCTGAGCCCGTCTCCGAAAATATTAAAGGCAAAGATCGTCAAGCTTAAGAAAAACGCGGGAAACAACAGCCGCCACGGATAAATATTCATCGATTTCACGCCGTCGTTGATCATCGTCCCCCAGGAAGCGACCGGCGATTGGACGCCAAGTCCAAGGAAGCTGAGGAACGCCTCCGTGAAGATCGCGCTCGGGACGGTCAACGTCAGCGTGACGAGAATCGGTCCCATCGCATTCGGAATCAAGTGGCGGAAAATAATGCGCATGGAGCCGGCGCCAAGCGCCCTGGACGCCAGCGCGTACTCCTGGTTTTTGAGCCGCATCATCTCGCCGCGGACGATCCAGGCCATATTGATCCAGCCTGTGATCGACATGGCGACGATGATCGTCGTGAGGCTCGGTTCCATGACGACGAGCAGCAGAATAACGACGAGCAAGTACGGAATCGCATACAGGACCTCGGCGAACCGGTTCATGATCTCGTCGACCTTGCCGCCGAAGTAGCCCATGATGCCGCCGTACACGATGCCGATCACAAGGTCGATCAAGGCGGCGGCGACGCCGACGAACAAGGAAACTTGCGCGCCTTTCCAGGTACGGACGAACAGGTCCCGGCCCAGGTCGTCGGTGCCGAACCAATGGGCGGAATCGGGCGCTTGATTCGTATGCTGCAAGTCGTTCGTAAAATGGTCGTACGGTGACAGGATCGGCGCGACTATCGCAATGAGGACGAGCGCCGCCATGAGCCAGAAGCCGGTCATCGCGAGCTTGTTGCCGGTCAACCGGTAACGAATATCCTGCCATGCGGTCCGGCTCTTGCGCTGGAATTTCTCCGCGCCGTTCGGATCGCGATCGGCAGGAGCGAACAGGTCGGGCGACAGCTTCGCCTGGTCATAATTCGCCATCGTCACTTCGCCCCCTTCCCGGCTTGCCGCAGCCGCGGGTCCACCAATGCATAGACGATATCAGCCGCAAAGCGCGAGATCATCAGAATGACGGCATAGAAGATCGTAATTCCCATAATGAACGGATAATCGCGGTCGAGCACGCTTTGCACGAAGAACTTGCCGAGGCCGGGAATCGCGAAGATCTGCTCGATGACGACGGACCCGGTAATGACCCCCGCGATCAGATATCCGAGGTACGTCACGACCGGCAGCATCGAGTTGCGCAGCGCATGCCGCCAGACGATCCTGTAGCCCGCGAGGCCTTTGGCCTTGGCCGTCTTGATGAAGTCGGCGTGCAGCACCTCCAGCATCGTGGAGCGAATGAGCCGCGCGATGAACGCGATCGGCGTGGCCGACAGCGCGATCGTCGGCAGCACGAAGTCCATCGGACTGTTCAGTCCCGCCACGTTGAAGATGCGAAACTTCACCGCGAACAAGTATTGAAACAAGGGCGCCATGACGACGCTCGGAATCGCAAGACCGATGACGGATATAATCAATGCGAGGTTATCGAGCATTTTCCGGTGATACAGGGCGGCGATAATGCCCAGGACGCATCCCGCGAGCACGGAAGTCGCGACGGACGCCAGTCCCAGCCGCAAGGAGTACTTGAACGATCCGGAGATCAGCTTGTTCACCGATTGAAACTTCTTCTTCATGGAGATGCCAAGATCGAATTGGGCCAATTTCTTCAAATAAATGCCGTACTGGACGATCATCGGCTTGTCCAGGCCGTAATGCGCCTCCAGGTTCTTCTGAATCTGCGGGCTGGTCGCTTTCTCGGTTTGCAGCGGGCTGCCCGGAACCGCGTTCATGAGCACGAAGGTCGCGGTGACCAGGATGAACAGCGACAGGAGCATCGAAAGGAATTTATTCAGCGCATAACGGATCAATCGTTCTCACCTGCCTGTCCATTCGTGGGTGGTTCCGATAACGGAAAAGGGTATATATAGGGGAGCTATATATACCCTTTTCGCTGTCGATTGCGCGGCGTTAACCGCAAGTTGCTATTTGTCGCCGAACGCCCAATCCAGATGGCCGGCATAGTCGGACACGACGTCCTTGAAGCCCGGCTTCTGCATCGTCACCGTCGTGTAATAGTAAAGCGGAAGGACGCTCATATCGTCTGCGATCGCGATCTTCTCCGCTTCGCCGATCTTGTTCATCCGGTCCGTATCGTCCTTGGCAACGAGCGAATCGTTCAGCAACTGGTCGACTTTCGGGTTGTTGTACTTGCCGTCGTTGTTGCCCGACTTGGAGTATATCAGGTCGTACGTGAAGTTGATCGGGTGGTTGATGTCGGCTCCCCAGCCGCCGCGCGCCACGTCGAACTGCTGCGCCTTCCTCGTCTCCAGGAACGTCCCCCATTCCTGGTTCGCCAGCTTCACTTCGACCTTCAGGTTGCGGCGCCACATGTCCGCGATCGCTTCGGCAATCGCTTTATGCCCTTCGTTCGTGTTATAGAGCAGCGTAATTTCCGGAAGGGTCTTCAAGCCTTCCTCCTGCATGCCTTCGGCCAGCAGCTTCTGCGCCGCCGCCACATCTTCCTTGAAGTAGTCGGCATCCGGGAACATCTCGCGGAACTTCTTGCCGCCTGACCCTTCGATGCTCGGCGCCACCAGCGCGAATGCCGGCGTCTGGTTCGCCTTCGTCACGTTGTCGATCAGCGCTTGACGCTCGACGGTCATCGCGAACGCCTTGCGGATCTTCACGTTGCTGAACGGCTTCTTCGTCGTATTGAACAGATAGTAATAAGTGGAAGCGATCGGCTGCACCTGACCGGCGCCTTCCGACAGCACCTTCTGCACCTGGTCGGTCGGAACCGCGCCGGCTTGCGCGCCGATCCAGTCGATCTTGTCGGTCTGGAACAGGTTGAACACCGTCGTTTCCGCCTCAACAAGAGAAACCGTCACTTTCGTGAAGTGCACCTTGTCCTTGTTGAAGTAGTTCGGGTTCTTCGTCAGCACGAGCTTGTCCCCGTGCGCCCACTCGGAGAGCAGGAACGGCCCGTTCGAGACGATGGTGGAAACATCCGTCGCCCAGTCCGGCTTCCCGTCAACCGTCGCCTTGTGAACCGGCCAATACGTATAGTGGCACACGAGGCTGATAAAATAGGGCGTCGGCGATTTCAGCTTCACTTCCAGCGTGTAGTCGTCCGTCGCCTTGACTCCGACCTGGTCGACCGTCGCATTGCCGGCATTGTATTCCTCGCCGTTCTCGATATAGAACAGCATGTAAGCATAGTCCGAAGCCGTCTCCGGAGCGAGCGCCCGCTTCCAGGAGTATTCGAAATCGTGCGCGGTGACCGGGTCGCCGTTGCTCCACTTCGCGTCTTGGCGAAGCTTGAACGTATAAGTAAGACCGTCGTCCGTTACGGTATGGCTCTCCGCGATTCCGTTCTCCGGCACGCCGGCGGAGCTCAGCCGCATCAGCCCTTCGTACAAGCCGCTCGCCACGATCGAAGATTGCGCATCGACCATCAGCGCCGGATCGAGGCTTGGCGGTTCGCTGGCCAGCGTGAACCGGAACTCCTTCGGCGTATCGGGCGCTGCCTGGCTGCCGCTGGCGGTCGGGCTCGGCGACACCGATCCGGCATTATTGTTGTTTGCGCAAGCGGACAGCACAGCTCCTGCGAGCGATGCCGCGAGCACGGCGGTGAAGATTCTGTTCATCTTCATCCTTCTATGTCCCTCCATTTGTCGAAATATGTCGTAATTCGTCGAACAAAGTAATACTACTACCAACCTGACCGTTGCGCAATTGACTAATTATTGTCATTTTGCAGTCTTACTTTGCCCATCCGGCCGTGATTCATGCGCGGCAAGCACAAAGGCCTGTTTGCATTTCTATTTAAAACGTTGTATAATACGCTGTTGAAGCAAGTAATCCGCATTTTCATCTCCTATATAGGGAGATTGCCGAGCAAACTCTTACCGCCAATAGGAAGTTTGTTCCGCGACTCTCACCGCTGATGGGCAATATCCTCCGTTTCCCACACAATTCCTTAACTCAAGCCGGCTGCTGGAAGGAACACGGATTCGCAACTGGAGCGGCCAAGGAGCCGCGAGAACGATGGAGAGGCAGGGCTATCGTTGTTTACGTGCAGGTGAGATCAGGAAGAGAATCATGGATTACAGAGCAAAAAAGACCCCCGCAAGGATCGCCTCAAGCCATCCTTCGGGGGTCGTCCAATTTCGTTAACCATTCGCTTCAACCGTTCATACGAGCTTCAAGCGCCGTAAGTCCGCTTCTGCCGTTCGCGCTGCCGGGATTCACGGGCAATCTCCTCGACGAACACAACAACGGCCAACACGCACTCCACCAGTACGATCGCGGCCAGCACATCGAGAATGACATGCTGCTTCACGAACAAGGTAGACAGAATGATCAAGGAGGACATGCCGGTGATAAGCGTCACGTTCCGCCGATTGCGGGCCGGACTCGCCCAGATCAGCCGCATGACCATATAGCTGGAGAAACAATGAATGCTCGGGAAGCAATTGAACGGCTGATCCCGGTTATAAATATAGCTCACCAACCAGGTGAACGGGTCGTCGCCCGTCAGTGCCGGACGCGGCACCGTCGTCTGGAAGACGGCATAGATCAAATAGCACGTCAGCGCGCAGACCGTATACGTCACGACACCCCGATAGTACAAGTTCACGTCCTTCTTGAAGAAATAGAGCAGGCATACGTAAATATAAAAGATCCAGATGGAATAAGGAAGCGCGAAGTACTTGATGAACGGAGTCGCTTGATCCAGCGAGGTCACGAGCGAATAGACTTCCTCATCCACCCGGTTCATCAAGTGGTACATCCATCCCAGCACCGGAAATACAAGCATGAAGGCAAGCGGCGCTACCTTCTTCCAATCCAGGCGGCGCCTGAAACGTTCGAACAACCCGATCAACCCCTTTTTCTATAAAATGCTGATTTTCTCCGTATGGCGTTCAATCCAGTTTGGGCAAGCTTTGAACATACCGGTCGGACATATCGAGCAGTTGCAGCGCCCGGTCGAATTGCTCTTCCGTCGCATCGGCCGCCTCCTCCGGCACGCCGCCGAACGTCTGAATGGAACCGTCCGGGAATCCGTCTCCCGGCACGAAGATGCCCTTGTCGTTCACGAAGGACCCGGACGGCAAGTAATAACGCTGCGGCAGCAAGTTGCTCGCATAATTGAGCAGATCTTGCCCGAAATGAATCTGGTGTCCCATCGATATGCCCAGCAGATTTGCGACCGTAGGCAGAATGTCCGCCTGACCGCCGGTTGCCGTGTTCGTCATCGGCCCGTCGAGGCCCGGAATGGAGAGAAGGAGCGGGATGTTCATCATCTCGACAGGCCGGTACGTCTGTCCTGTAAGATCGGCCATCAGCGCCTTCTCATGCTCGCTCAGCGAGTAGATCGGCAAGCCCATATGATCGCCGTAAATGACGATAACGCTGTTCTCCCACAGTCCGTTGCTCTTCAACCGATCGAAGAACTGTCCGAGCGCGGCGTCCGCGTAATGCTGGGCCTGCAGGTAATTGCCGACCAACGTGCCTTCATAGGCGTCCGGAAGCGGAAAGTCGACCTTGCGTTCCGGAATATTGAACGGATGGTGCCCCGACATCGAGATGACCTGCGCATAGAAGGGCTGGCCCGACGCGCTCATCTGAGCGAGCTGGTCAGCCGTCTTCGCATACAGCACTTCGTCGGACGACCCGAAGAATACCATGTCTTCATCGCCGAAAAACGTTTTATCGTAGTAGTGCTGGAACCCGAGCGCCTGGTACAGCGCCCTGCGATTCCAGAACTTCACGTCGTTCGTATGGAAGGTCGCCGTCTGATAGCCGTTCGCCCCGAGCAACCGCGGCATGCTTGGAATCAAGCGGTCGCCGAAATCCTGCGAAGCGGCGCCGTGCTGCGGGATGTACAAAGAAGTATTCACGACGAACTCGGCATCCGCCGTATTGCCTTGGCCCACCATTTGATAGAAATGCGGAAAATAGACGATCTCATCGAGCAGCCGGTTCAAATTCGGCGTTACTTCTTTGCCGCCCACTTCCGCGCGGAGCAGGAAATTTTGGAATGCCTCCAACTGGATCACGATCAAGTTGCGACCCTGGGCAATGCCTTCGTATTCCGGCGCGTCCGGCGCGACAATGCCCTTGAGCGCGGCAATCGCCTGCGGCGTTACATCGGTCGGCGCTTGCGGCTCTTGGACCAGATTTGCCAGCGCATCCGTCGCCCCGGCGGCGATCTCGACGGTCTGGTAAGGGATAATGCCCATGCTTTCCGATTTCTTCAACTCATTGATGCTGTCCCGGCTCTGCCATACGTTCGCCAGACAGACGGCCAGCGACAGCGCGAAGACGACGACCACGACGCGCCGCGGCTCCCGAATCGCCAGTTTCTTGCGCCAGTCGCGAAACCGCCGGTTCACCGCAAGGAGGACAAGAAAGACGACGATGTCGACGAAAATCAGCAGAAAATAAGGATGCAGCAGCGACATGACGCTGCCCTGCACTTCCGTTACTTGCCCCAACTGTTGCAGCGCATGGTACGTCACGACGACGCCGTAATATTTATAGTACATAATGACAGCAAAATAGACGCATGTCATGATGAGGTCCGCGATGAGATAAGCGCCGAATTTTCGCTTGGGCGCCAGCCATTCGATCAGGCCGAAGACGGCCCACACAGCGGGCAAGTCCGTCAAGAGCGGCAGCCAGAAGGAACCTGACGAGAACAGTACTTCCTTGACCAGATAAATCTTGAGCAGCATGATGAACGTAAAGAACACGAACGGCTTGGCAAACCATCGTTCCTGATGCTGCTTCCGCATTCCGCCTCCCCCTTACTTTCTCTCTTTGACCGGTGTATCCGGCGAATCGTCTCGACGCCGATCGGCCCTATCTATTATAAAGGATTGCCGACTCACAATAAAGCGGAACGGGCGATGGAAGTTGCAGGCGAGAATTTGCGGAGCAAACTCCCTGGAGCAGTGAGCGTTTGCGGGGCAGACTTCCTGCCGGAGGTTGGCGAAAGGGCAAGCAGGGCATATAATACGGAAGGGAAGGAAGTGTCGACATGAGCATCAAATACACGAGGGATTACGATCTCATATTGGACGATCTGTCGCGCGCAATCGCCACGATCCCCCAATTTTACGAGATGTTCGAAATGGATACTGCAGCATGGGAAGAGCTGGACGAGGACGACAAGAACGTTTGCCTGCGCACGCTGGCCGACGATGTCTTCTACGTGCTTGGCTCCGATCCGTCCGCATCGGTCAGCACCGGGCTCGCGGAATACGATCCCGGGCACGGCGTCATCAAGATCACGGCCGATCCCGGACTCGTGCACGTGGTTTCACTGCGCAGCTGATCCGAACCATTCCCGCCGGGAGACGCCGGCAGATTACCGCCGGAGCTCGTCGACGATGCGTTCCACCGTGCGTTCGAGATCCACATTCTCGAATGTATATTCACATTGCCGTCGATACGTGACTTCATCGGCATAATGGTCCAGGTATGACGCGAGCTGCTCGAAGCGCGCCCCCTTGCTTTCGAGCCGTTCGCGCACCGTCGTCTTGTCGACATAGATGAATACCCGGATCACCCTGTCGCCATACAGCCGCTTGACGGCGCCCGCCCCTTCCCGGTTCAGCACGAGGCTGATGCCGTGCCCTGCGGCCAACGCTTGTTCCACCTCCTGCTTCAAGACACCGTATCGATGACCGTCGATCTTCACGGTCTGCAGGAAGGCATCATCCTGCTCCAAGCGGCCGAAATGCTCCTCGTTCATATAATGATAGTCCGCATCGGGACGCTCGGGGTTGCGCGGCGGCCTCGTCGTCGCCGATACGACCCGCTTGAGCTCCAGCGCTTCGCCGACCCGCCTGGCGATCGTCTTGCGTCCCGCCCCGCTCGTTCCGGTAAATACGATGATTTCGTCACCGCGCATATTCGAGCGCCCCCTTTATCCTTTGTACTTCTTTTATCGGTTGTTGCCCGGCAACAAGTAACAACGACTTCGTCGTCCCCTTCGGGACAAAGAATGTCGTTTTTATCGAAGACGATTCAGAAAAGGAGAGCTCATTTTATACTTTCTGAATCGTTAAATAAAAGCCCCTCGTCCGAGGAGCTTCCTTCATCATTGAACCGGGCTATGCTAATGTGTCAACTTAGGCTTATCGGTACCCTATACGTATGTTTCCTACTCGCTGGCGAGCGATGCCGGTTCGGGCAGGCTGCCGGTGCGCGTGACGTCCCTGTACCAATAAGCGCTGATCTTCGGCGTCCGTACTTGTGTCTCGAAGTCGACATGCACGATGCCGAATCGCTTGTCATAGCCGTACGCCCACTCGAAGTTATCGAACAGCGACCACAGGTAATAGCCTTGCAAATTGCCGCCTTCGCGAACGAACCGCAGCGACTGCTCCAGGTGCGCGGCCACGTACCGGATCCGGGCCCAATCCCGCACGGCCCCGTCTTCGAGCCGATCGTCCTCCGCCGCTCCGTTCTCCGTTATGAACAGCGGCAAGTCCGTGTATTCGTCGCGCAGCCGGCACAGTAGGCGGTACAGCGATTCCGGGTGCACCTCCCAGCCCATGTCGGTGACCGAACTGCCTTCCGGCAGCACCTGGTCGGTCAGCAGCACCGGGTGGCTGTCGCCGGCCCGGATGATCGCCCGCGTATAATAATTGATGCCGAGGAAATCGCCCGGCTCGCGGATAACCTCCCTATCGCCCGGCGCCTCGAAATCAAGCCGGCCCAGGCGCTCCGAGTACCAGGCCATCATATCCGCCGGATAATCGCCGCGGAACAGCGGGTCCAGAAACCAGCGGTTCAGATGGCCGTCATGCCGCCTGCGCGCCGCTTCGTCCTGCTCGTCGCCGCTCGCGCTGTCGTTATGGTCCATGTTCAGCGTAATCCCGATTCGTCCGCCCAGCCCCAATTTCCGATACGTCCGAATCGCGAGACCGCTGGCCAGCAGCATATGATGTCCCGCCGCCAGCGCTTCGCGCCAATCCGTATGCCCGGGCGCATGCACGCCGACGCCGTAGCCCAGAATAGCCGCGCACCAGGGCTCGTTGATCGTGATCCATATCGGCACGTCCGCCCCGAAGCGCTCGAACAGAACCTGCGCGTAATCCATGAAATGCGCAACCGATTGCCGGTTCGCCCATCCGCCCTCGTCCTGCAGCCATTGGGGCAAGTCCCAGTGATACATCGTCAGCACGGGCACGATGCCGTACTTATGCAGTTCGTCCAGCAAGCCGCGATAAAACGCGAGCCCTTGCTCGTTCAACTCTCCCTTGCGGGGGAAGATGCGCGGCCATGCGACCGAGAACCGGTATTGCCGCACGCCAAGCTCCGCCATGAGCCGGACATCGTCCGCATACCGATGGTAATGATCGCAAGCGCGCTCGCCCGTATGGCCGCCGAACACCTTGCCCGGCGTCTGCGAGAACGTGTCCCAGATCGACGGCGACCTGCCGCCTTCCGCGGCTGCCCCTTCTATTTGATAGGAGGAAGTCGCGACACCCCACACGAATGATGCCGGAAACTGCTCCATGCTGTCCATCGCTTCCCCACCGCTTTCCGTCTTAAATTTTCACAGAACCGGCCAACGCCCCGCTTACCAGGAATCGCTGTACGAATAAATAGAGCACGACAAGCGGGCCCGCCACAATCATGATCCCGCACGCCAGCAGCGGCCAATCGTTCAAGTACTGGCCATAGAACGCGAACAGCCCCCGGGTGATCGGCGCGTACTTGCTGTCGGACAAGTAGATCGTCGGCCCGATAATATCGTTCCATACTCCGATCGCCGTGAGCAGCACGCCCGTCGCCATGACCGGCTTCACGAGCGGAATCAGAATTTGGAAGATGAACCGCAGATAACCGCAGCCGTCCATCGCCGCCGCCTCGTCGAGCTCCCGCGACACCGACTTGATATAGCCGACGAACAGCAGGAAGGCGATGCCCGTTCCGCCCGTGCGCAGCAGAATGTAACCCCACTGCGTGTTGTACAGCCCGATCTCGTTCACCAGCCAGAACTGCGGGACAAGCGGGTTCGGCAGAAACAGCGACATGACGAAGAACACATAGATAAGATTCGAAAATTTCACGTACTGCCGGGCGATCGGAAAAGCCGCGAACAAGGACAGCAGAATCGACAACCCGGTCGATACAACCGTATAGTACAGGCTGTTCCAGATGTATTTCGAGAAATCCCCTTTGTTCCAGGCCGTCACGAAATTGTGGAAGCGAAACTGCTCGAACAAGCCGACAGGAGACTTCAAATGTTCGATTTGCGTTTTCATCGAGACGTTGAACAGGTAGAACAGCGGGATCAAGTAGACGATCAGCACCGCCAGCACGATCAGATAGCGGGTGGACAGCAGCGCGCGCGGTTCGCGGTTCACAGGTCCACCTCTCTTCTGCGCAGGGCGATGAGCGAGACGAGCGCGATGACGAATACGAACACGAACAGCACCATGGCACCCGCGGAAGCGAGGCCGTAATCGGCGGTCGTATTGTTGGCGATGGCGTCGCGGTAAATATCGAACGCCAGCGTGCGCGTATTGAATCCGCCGTTCGTCAGCACGTAGATGATGTCGAACGTCTGCAGCGCGCCGATGATCGCCAGCAGCATGTTGACCGTCGTGGATGGCGCGATCATCGGGAACGTCACGTGGCGGAACGCCTGCCAGCGGCTTGTGCCGTCGATGTGCGCGGCGTCGTACAAGTCCTTCGGGATCGACTGCAAGCCTGCCAGGAAGATCGTCATCGAATAGCCCATGTACATCCAGATTTGCACGAAAATGATCCATTCGAACGCGGCGCCGTAGCTGGAGAGGAAGCCGGTGGGCAAATCCAGCGATTTGAACAGCTCCGACAGCGGTCCGCCGAGCGGGTTCATCATCATCCGCCAGACGAGGCCGGACACCGTTACGCCGAGCACGACGGGCAGAAAGTAAGACGCCCGGAAGAAAGCATCGCCCTTCAGCTTGCGATTGACGATCAGCGCCATAAGCAATCCGACGGCATTCTGAATGAGCACGACGAGGAAGGCGAATTCCAGCGTATTGCGGATCGAACGCCAGCGCTCGGCCTGGTCGGACGAATTGAACAGCCGGTCGTAATTGTCGAAGCCGATGAAATGCCACTTCGCGCCCGGCAAGCCGGTCGCATCCGTGAACGAGAAGTACACGGTGGCGACGGACGGGCCGAAGGCGAACACCACGTAGAGCAGGAGCGGCAGCATCAGCAGCGCCGCGGGCAGCATTCTTGCGATCCCTCTTCCGAACGGATACATACGGTCCCCCTCTTTCCAATGCCGGCTTGATGCGACGGCGATCGTGCGTGACGCAGACGCTGCGGGGCTTGCGGCCATCCGAAGTTGGCCGTCGGCCCCGCTCGCGCTCATGCCATCTGCGTAACGGCGATCGCGTTATTTCGCCGCATCCCATTCTTTCTGCGAAAGCTCCGCCAATTCCTGCGGCGTCTTGACCGGGCCGGCCGGAGCCAGGAATTCCGCATGCACGCTGGAGCCGCTGACATGCTCCCCGGCATTCTCGCGGTTGATGAACAATTGATCCCAGGCCAGCTTGAAGTTCGACAGGTACGGGCTGATTTCGTTAATGAACGGATCGTCTACCTGCACGTTCTGAGTCGGCAGGAAGCCTGACGCCTTGGCGAATGCCGCATAGTTGTCCGGCTCCGCCTGCATGGCCAGCCATTTCAGCGCCGCATCCTTGTTCTTCGCCTTCTCCAGCACCATCCAGGACATGTCGTATTTGCCGGCAAGATTTGCGTTCATCGCAGCGTCGCTGCTGCCCGGAATCGGGAAGTAACCGAATTCGAGGCCGGCGTCGAGGCTCTTGATCGTCGGCGCGTTCCACGTGCCGTCCGCCACCATCGCGACTTTGCCGCTGGCGAACAATCCCGGCAGCGAACCATAATCGATGCCCATTACGCCGTCAATGGAGTTCTGAAGCAGGTATTGCGCCTTCTCCAGCACTTCGATCGCCTGCGGGTCGGTGAACTTCGTGCCTCCTGTCCACAAACCCTTGATGAATTCGCCTTGATCCTTGATAACCGTAGCCGACAGACCTTGCACCGCCAGGTTGTAAGGCCACACGTCCTTGCCCGCGAATCCGAGCGGAGCGACGCCGGCAACCTTCAGCGTATCGACGACGTTCTTGAACTCGTCCCAGGTCGTAGGCACCTTCAGGTTGTTGTCGGCGAAAATTTTCTTGTTATAGAAGAGACCGGTGAACGCCACTTTGCCCATGTTGATTCCGTACACCTTGCCATTGTAGGTCGTGGAATTTTGCACGTCGGTCGCGTTGTAGTTTTTGACCCATTCCTCGCCGGACAGGTCCGCGATCAGACCGGTATCGATCCATTGCTTCCACAGCGGGTCTTGCGCTCCGGCCGCCCAATCCTGCGGAATCGGAGCGAATCCGCTCTTGATCGCCAGCAGGTCGGTATCGTTCGCGTTGATCCGCGTCATCTGCAGTTGATCGTAGGTCGCGTCGGAAGGCACGACTTGGTAGTCGACTGTAATGTTCGGGTAGCGTTCCGTGAACTTCTTGTTGAACTCCTCATAGTACTTGTTGACCGGCTCGTTAATCCAGTGAATGATTTTGAGCGTAACCTTCTCTCCCGACGCGCCCTTGGAGGCGGCCGGTGTTTTGCTCGAGGAAGCGGGCGTGCTTGCGTTTTTGCCGTCATTGTTGTTTCCGCCGCAAGCGGCCAGTATGGCTGCCAGCATGAACAGCACCGATAAAGACGCGGCAAACTTCTTGAACATGGATTTTCCCCCTAGCTTGTATTGAGATGCTGAGCGAAAGCGCCTTCAGGTTGTGCCGAAGGGTGCGCAGTCCTTCGACCTTCATGATGATAAGATATGCGGGATTTTATAACCGAAACCGCTTTCGGTGTTCACCTCTATTATTTCCAGAATCCCTTCGTTTGTAAAGAGGTTTTTTCAAAAAATTTCGTTGCCTATTTCGTGAAGTTGGCTGTTCCGGTAATTCATCAGGCTTTTGTTGACTTATTTACTGCGTAAAATTACAATTGAGAAGTAGAGTTTCAAGAAAAATCTCCGAAACCGATTTAGTACGACATTATTCAACATTGCCTTTCGAGGAGAATTCCTGTTCTATGAACATCAAAATGATCGCCAGAATGGCCGGCGTGTCGGTCGCGACCGTCTCAAAAATCATGAACAACTACAAAGACGTCAGCGAAGAGACGAAACAACGCGTGCTGCGGATCATGGAGGAAACCGGGTACAAACCGTCCTCCTCCGCCAAGACGCTGGCCACGAAGAAGTCGAACCTGATCGGCGTCGTGTTCGCGGGTGAGCTCAATTCCGATCTGAGCCACCCCTTCTTCGTCAGCGTGCTGGACGCCTTCAAAAAGCAGATCGGCTTGCTCGGCTACGATCTGATCTTTTTCTCCAACGAGAAGTTCTTCGAGGAGAAGGAGGATTACTGGGCCAGATGCCGGCACTTTCAAGTCGAAGGCTGTATCATAATCGCCGGGGACCAGGTCGAGCCCAGCATCCATATGCTGGACCGCAGCGATATCCCTTGCATCGGCATAGACATCCGCCTGACCGGGGAAAACTCTGCTTTCCTGATGTCCGACAATGCCAAGATCTCCGCTCGCGTCGTCGAGCATTTCTACATGACGGGCTATCGTGACATCGGCTTCATCGGAATCGAACGCGACTCGGAAATTACGAAAACGCGGGAAGTGGCTTTCAAGGAATCGCTGGAGATGTTCGGCTTGAACGTGAACCCGGACTGGTTCGTCTACAGCAAAGATTTCGAGGAAGAAAGCGGCTACCTCGCCATGAAGGAACTGATCGCGCGGGGAACGCTGCCCAGGGCGCTGTTCGCCGTCACCGACCTGCTCGCGTTCGGAGCCTTGCGGGCTGCGAAGGAACACGGCATCCGCATCCCCGAGCAAATCGCGCTAGTCGGCTGCGACGACTTGACCGCCTGCCAGTACACGGAACCGGCGCTCACCTCGATCAAGCAGGACAAGGAAAAGATGGGCAAGCTGGCCGCGATGATTTTGTACGATATGATCAACAAGCAGATGGAGCCGAAATCCGTCATCGTCGAAGCGGAACTGATCGTCCGCAAGTCGTGCGGGGCGAAGACGGGGTGATTTGTCGGCCAAGTCGTACGGGACGCAGTGAGGGGAATCGTGGCCCTATGCCGCCATTCCCCTCACAACCGCGTCGGTTCGTCGATATAGTGTCACTACGCCGCTATTTTCCCCTCGCAACCGCGCCGGTTCGTCGTTATAGTGTCACTACGCCGCTATTTCCCTTACAAACGCGCCGGTTCGTCGTTATAGTGTCACTACGCCGCTATTTCCCTTACAAACGCGCCGGTTCGTCGTTATAGTGTCACTACGCCGCTATTCCCCTTACAAACGCGCCGGTTCGTCGTTATAGTGTCACTACGCCGCTATTTCCCTTACAAACGCGCCGGTTCGTCGTTATAGTGTCACTACGCCGCTATTTCCCTCACGACCGTGCCTCT
>Ga0222429_100417_pt1 | contig 34490 bp, 26 predicted proteins | sample 1B50Ametagenome_FD_182475 | JGI IMG/M metagenome (GOLD analysis project Ga0222429, IMG submission 182475) | Enriched microbial communities from leaf-cutter ant dump, University of Wisconsin, Madison, United States - 1B50A (version 2) | ecosystem: Environmental > Terrestrial > Nest > Insects nest...
CGATGTTCAGGCCCGCGATGGCCGGGGTGTTCAGGGCGGTGATGTCCTTGCCCCCGAAGTGGATCGTGCCCTGGGAGGCGTGCCACAGGCCCATGATGGTGCGCAGCGTGGTGGTCTTGCCCGCGCCGTTGCGGCCCAGCAGCATGGTGAGCTGGCCGCGGGGGACGGCCATGTCCACGCCGTGCAGGATGTGGTACGCGCCGATGTGCGTGTGCACGCCCTTGAGCTCCAGCAGATTCGTGCTCATGCGGCCTCCTTGCTGGATTCCTGAGTGATGCCCAGGTAGGCCTCCTGCACCACGGGCGAGGCGATGACCTCGGCGGGCGGGCCGTCGGCCACCAGGGTGCCGTTGGTCAGCACGATGATGCGGTCGGCCAGCTCGCGCACCACGTCCATCTTGTGTTCCACCAGCAGGATGATCTTGGTCTTGTCCTTCTTCAGCTCGCGGATCAGGTTCAGGATCACCGGCGCCTCGTCGTGGCTCATGCCGGCGGTGGGTTCATCGAACATGTAGACCTGCGGCTCCAGCGCCATCAGCAGCGCCACTTCCAGCTTGCGCTGGTCGCCGTGCGGCAGGCTGGCCACGGGCGTGTCGCGCCGCTCCAGCATGGCCACGGACTGCAGGATGGCCTCGGCCCGCTCGGTGAGCTGGCGGTGGTCGCTCCAGATGCTCCAGAGGTTGAGCCCCCGGCGGTGCCGGCCCTCTTGCGTGGCCTGCACGGCCAGGCGTATGTTCTCCAGCACCGAGAGGTTGGGAAACAGGTTGGTCAGCTGGAACGCCCGCCCCAACCCCGCGCGCGTGCGCTGCGAGACGGATTGCCTCGTCAGCTCGCGCCCGCCCAGCGACACACTGCCGCTGGTGGCCTTGAGCTGGCCGGAGATGAGGTTGAAGTAGGTGGTCTTGCCCGCGCCGTTGGGGCCCACGATGGCGGTCAGCGTGCCCGGCTCGAACGCACAGGTCACGGCGTTGACCGCCACGTGGCCGCCGAAGCGGATGGTCAAGTCCTTGGTTGCCAGGGTGCTCATCTCGAACCTGTTTCCTTCTCTCTGGAGTGTGCGGACCGCTCAGGGGCAGGTGCCGATGACGTAGTAGTTCGGGCCGGTCTGCTTGAGCGTGGTGGTCGCGAACACGTTCCACAGCCCCATCTTCTGGCCCGAGCCGTTGGCGTAGGCGTAGCCGCCCTGCTGGTAGGCGCGCCCGGCCTGGGTGTGCGCATAGTTGTTGGCCGTGGTGCAGGTGCCCGCGGGCGTGCTGTCGGCCAGCGTGGTGCCGCTCACGGCGCTGGAGGCATCGCCCTCGGCCCCGTTGGCGTCAACCGCGCGCACCGTCCAACTGTAGGTGGTGGAGGCCGCCAGCGCCGTGTCGGAGTAGCTGGTCGCGTACACCGTGAGGGCATTGGCCTTGTTGCCGTTGCGGTAGACGTTGTAGCCGCTCGCGCCGGAGACGGCGCCCCAGCTCAGGTTCATGCTGGTGGTGGTGGCGCCGGACACGGTCAGGCCCGTGGGGGCGGGCAGCACCGGGTCGCCGGGCGGCGTGGTGGTGCCGCCGTCGTCGCCACCGGTGCCCGAACCCGCACCCGAGGCGATGCGGTCCACCATGGCCTTGATCGCCGCCATCTGCGTGCCGCTCTTTTGCGCGAAGTTGCTGCCGTACCAGCCGATCCAGTCCCAGCAGGCGTTGGGGTTGGCCAGCGAGCCGCTCTTGGCCGTGCCGTGGTTGGTGTTGTCGGTCTTGGTCTGCGGGAACAGCAGCACGATGTTGTTGGTGTCGGCCCAGCGGCTGAAGCCCGTGTTCTTGACGAACTTGTCGCCGATCTTGTCCGTGCTCTGCTGGCAGCCGTGCAGCACCACGTGCAGCTTGCACTGCGTGCCGCCGGCGCAGCTGGCGGGCACGTACAGCCAGCCGGTGGAGGCCATGCCGGCGTTGCCCGCCGTGTACGGGCTCTGGTTGAACTCGATGTAGTTGGCCGCTGCGGGCGCGTTGTTGCGCGCGTTCAGCGCGCCGTAGAAGTGCGACAGGGCCGCGCCCGCGCCGTCGTAGCCGCAGTTGCTGATGTAGGGCGAGGTGCTGCTGCTGCAGGCGTTGTTGCCGGTGCTGTCGAAGTCGGTGGGCAATATGTGGGCCGCGCCCGAGCGCTTGACGTAGGAGATATTGCCCGACGGCACGCCGTTGTTGAGGTATTGCGTCTGCAGCGCATCCATGGGGTTGGGCCCCACGGTGTAGTCGCTGGTGCCGACGAACATGAAGATCTTCTGGTTCGCGATGTTGGACTTGGGGTCGATCGCGCCGCTGCTGCTGTTGCTGTCGATGCTGCCCTGCATGGCGCTGAGCTGGCTGCTGCTGATGCTGGCGTTGTACATGCAGGCGGTGTAGTTGTTCAGCCCCGCGCAGTTGTACGGGCCAGCGGCAAAAATGCCGACGCCCATGAAGGTCGCCGAATAGGCGTTGCCCAGCTGGTTGGCCATGAAGCCGCCCGAGGACAGTCCCGATACGCTGATCTTTCCCGTGTCGATGTTGTATTGGCCCAGCGGCGTGGCGGCGTGCGCCAGGCCCGATGCGGCGAGTGCCGCAGTCAATAGGAACCGATGGAATGGCATGCTCTTGTCTCCTGTTGTCTTGGTTTGAGGATGTGCGAAGCCGCCCCCGTGTGGCCCGGGGGTTCATCGATGGGTGAAAAAGGGGAGGGCGCCGCCCGCGCGGCGCGGGACGATCAGCGCTGGTTGCGGATCGGCACCTGCATTTCCTCAGGCTTGATCTCGCGCACCAGCTCGGGCACGCCCCAGGTGAATGCCGGGTCGTTCTTGATGCGGAAGTGGTACATGCTCTGCATGGCCTGGTGGTCTTCGGCGCGGAAGGTCATCTTGCCCTTGGGGGTGTCGAAGCTCATGCCTTCCATGGTCTTGATGAGCTTGCGCGCGTTGGTGTCGCCGCCCGTGGCCTTGAGGGCCGTGACGATGGCCATGGCGGCGGAAAAGCCCCCGGCGGTGAAGAAGTCCGGCGGCGCCTTGAACTCCTTGTAGTGCATGGCGACCAGCGCGTCGTTCACCGGGTTCTTGGGGATGCCGAAGTAGTAGTAGGTGGCGCCCTCCATGCCGGGGAAGTTCTTGTAGCTGGCCATGGCCGGCAGGATGTTGCCGCCGGTGAAGACCTCGATGCCGAAGCGCTTCTTCAGGTCCTGCGCGGCCAGCGCGTTGAAGGGCGGCGTGCCGCCGGCCCAGATCACCTCGACGGCCTTGCGGCCGGGCTTGTCCTTGAGCGCGTCGACCACGCGCTGGATGCCGGCGGTGAAGTCGGTGGTGGTCTGCGGCAGGTATTCCTCGTGCACGATCCTGGCGTGGTGCAGCGCGTCCTTGAACGCCTTCACGCCGTCGCGGCCAAAGGCGTAGTCCTGCGCCAGCGTGGCTACCGACACGCCGTCCTTGTCCATCGCCACGGCGTTGCTGATCGCGTCCTGGCTGCTGTTGCGGCCGGTGCGGAAGATGTATTTGTTCCACTTGGCGCCCGTGATCGCGTCGGCCACGGCGGGCTCCACGAGCAGGATCTTCTTGTACTCCTCGGCCACGGGCAGCATGGCCAGCGCCACGCCCGAGCTGGTCGGCCCGACGGCGAGGTCGGCCTTGTCGTCCTCGTAGGCGGCGGCCAGCTGGCTCTTGCCCACGTCGGGCTTGCCCTGGTCGTCTTTCTCCAGCACCACCAGCTTCTTGCCCGCCACCATCATGGTGCCGCCGGTGGCGTACTGCAGACCCATCATCAGCCCGGTCTGCGTCTGCTTGCCGTAGGCCTCCAGCGGGCCGGTCTTGCTGTACACGTGGGCGATGCGGATTTCGGACTGGGCAAAAGCGGGTGCCGAGAGGGTGGCGGCCAGGGCGGCCAGCGCGACCAGGGTGCGACGTTGCATGGCGGATGTCTCCTTGTCTTGTAGGTGGTGCCCGCTGTAGCGCACGTTCCGTGCCAGCGGGGAAAGCCTTGATTTTGCTGGAGATGGCTGCTGGACACCTCGGAAATGATCAATATTCAGACAATTTAAACGTCTGAATATCAGACATATGTCTGTTTATTTATCAGGGTTTCCCAGGCGTTCGTACAGCGTGGCGCGCGAGATTCCCAGCTGGCGTGCCGTGGCCAGCTTGTTGCCCTGGTGCGCCTGCAGCGCGGCGGCAATGGCGCGCTGTTCCAGCTCGGCCACCTGCACGGCCAGCGGGCGCAGCAGCAGCTCGGGCTGCGCGCCCGGCTCCGCGCTGGCAGCCAGCGGCGCGGCGGGTTCCACGCCGCTGTCGCGCAGCACCTGCGCCAGCTGCTCGGCGTCGATGGTCTGGCTGTCGGCGCGCATCGCGGCCTGCTCCAGCACGTTGCGCAGCTCGCGGATGTTGCCGCGCCAGGGCTGCGCCGCCAGCAGCGCCAGGGCGGCGGGCTGCAGCTCGGGCGGCGCCATGCCGCTGCGCAGCGCCAGGTCCTCGCCCAGCGCCTCGACCAGCGCCGGTATGTCAGCGCGGCGCGCGCGCAGCGGCGGCACCTGGATGGGCAGCACGTGCAGGCGGTAGAACAGGTCCTCGCGAAAGCTGCCCTCGCGCACCAGGGCCGCCAGGTCGCGGCTGGTGGCGGCGACCACGCGCGCGTCGAAGGGCACCAGCTGGTTGCTGCCCAGCGGCTCGATCTCGCCCTCCTGCAGCGCGCGCAGCAGCTTGGCCTGCAGGTTTTGCGGCATGTCGCCGATCTCGTCGAGAAACAGCGTGCCGCCGTCGGCCAGTTTGAACTTGCCCTCGCGTCCGCGCCGCTCGGCGCCGGTGTAGGCGCCCGGCGCCACGCCGAAGAACTCGGCCTCCAGCAGCGTATCGGGCACGGCGGCGATGTTCACGCTCACGAACGGCCCCGCCGCCCGCTGCGAGGCGCCGTGGATGGCGTGCGCCAGCAGCTCCTTGCCGGTGCCGGTCTCGCCCAGCAGCAGCACCGGGCTGCTCGACTGCGCGGCGCGGCGCGCCTGGCGCTTGACCTCGGTGGCCGCAGGGCTGGCGCCGATGAAGCTGGCAAAGCTGTACTTGGCGCGGCGCGCGCCGTGCCCCGCCAGCAGCGAGCGGCTGCGCTGCGTGGCCAGCTCGCGGCGCGCGTCGTCGAGCTCGCGCTGCAGCATGGCGAACTTCTGGATCAGGGGCTGCAGCGTGGTCTCGGGGTGGTCGAAGAACACGATGCCGATGGCGCCTATCACCTGACCATCGTCGTCGCGCAGCGGGATGCGGCTGACGACGAAGGTGCCCGCCTGGTTGGTCAGCAGGTCGATCAGCTCGGGCTCGCCGGTCTCCAGCACGCGGCGCATCCGCGTGTTGGGGATGACGTCTTCGACCATGCGGCCGACGAAGGCGTCCACCGAGTCGTGGCCCAGCGCGGGAAAGAATCGTTGGTAGCCTTCGTTGACCCAGACGATGCGCCCGTCGCGGTCGATCAGGAACATGCCCTGGCTGATACTGGAGAACAGCTGGAACATGGAGCGCGCCGCCAGCGCATGGATGCCCTGGGCGTCCAGGGGCAGGGCGGAGGGCGGGTGCGTTGCTGCGGGCATGCGGCAATGGTAGCTTCGGCAGGGTGCGACCCATTCACAACACATCACGGAGACAGGCAATGAAGGTATTGGACAGCGTGCGCGTACTGGAGATCGGGGGGCTGGGGCCGGGGCCGTTCTGCGCCATGCACCTGGCGGACCTGGGGGCGGACGTGATCTCGCTGGTGCGCCGGCCGCAGGGCAAGGAGATCACCTCGCAGCTGCTCAACCGCGGCAAGCGCTCGGTGTTCGCCGACCTCAAGAGCGAGCAGGGCCGCGCGCTGGTGCTGCAGCTGGCGGCCGAGGCGGACGTGCTCATCGAAGGCATGCGCCCCGGCGTGATGGAGCGCCTGGGCCTGGGGCCGGCCGACTGCCACGCCGTCAACCCGCGCCTGGTCTACGGGCGCATGACCGGCTGGGGCCAGAACGGCCCGCTGGCCGAACGCGCCGGTCACGACGCCAACTACGCCGCCGTGGCCGGCGCGCTGTGGGGCGCCAGCCCGGCCGACGCGCGCCCGGTGGCGCCGTTTGCCGTGCTGGGCGACATCGGCGGCGGCGCCATGTACCTGATGACCGGGCTGCTCGCCGGCATCGTGCAGGCGCGCGCCACGGGGCGCGGCACGGTGGTGGACGCGGCCATCGTCGATGGCGCGGCGCACATGCTCAACCTGATGCTGAGCGCGCGCGCCAGCGGCCTGGTGGCCGACGAGCGCGGGCGCAGCATCCACGACAGCGCGCCGTTCTACGACACCTACGTCTGCGCCGACGGCCGCTACGTCACCATCGGCGCCATCGAGCCGCAGTTCTACGCGCTGCTGCTGCAGGTGCTGGGCCTGCAGGACGACCCCGACTTTGCCACTGGCCAGTGGCAGCACAGCGCCTGGCCGGGCCGGCGCGCGCGGCTGGCGGCGCTGTTTTTGACGCAGCCGCAGGCGCACTGGCAGGCGCTGCTGGAGCCCACCGACGTGTGCTTCGGCGCCGTGCTCAGCCCGGTGGAGGCGGCGCGCCACCCGCACATGCGCGCGCGCGGCGTCTATTGCGAGCACCAGGGAACACTGCAGGCCGCGCCGGCGCCGCGCTTCGACGGCGCGGCCTACGCCGTGGCCGACGCCTGCGCCAGCGGCGCGCATACCGAGGAACTGCAGGCGCTGCTGGCGCAGCACGGCGCCGCCGGCGCCTGGCGGGCGCGGTAGGCAGGCACAAAAAAGCCCGCAGCCCCTGGTGGGGATGCGGGCCTGCCGGGAACGGCCGCGGGGGTCAGAACGGAATGTCGTCGTCCATGTCGTCAAACCCCGAAGCTGCACGTGGTGCCGGCGCCTGGGGCGCGGGGGCCGGGCGTGCTGCCGGCGGGGGGGTGAACGGTGCGTCCTCGTCCATGCCGGCGCCGTAGCCGCCGCCGCGTTGCGGCTGCGCCGCGGCGCGCGGGGCAGCGGCCGGGCGTGCCGCGGGGCGTTGTTGCGGGGCGCCATAGCCGCCGTCGCCAAAGCCGTCGTCGCCGTAGCCCTGGCCGCCGCCCTGGCCCTGGCGGCTGCCCAGCATCTGCATGGTGTCGGCGCGGATCTCGGTGGCGTAGCGCTCCTGGCCGCTTTGCTGGTCGGTCCACTTGCGCGTGCGCAGGCTGCCTTCCACGTACACCTGGCTGCCCTTGCGCAGGTACTGGCCGACGATCTCGGCCAGGCGGCCGTTGAAGACCACGCGGTGCCACTCGGTGGCTTCCTTGTTCTCGCCGGTGTTCTTGTCGCGCCAGCGGTCGGTGGTGGCGATGGTGACGTTGGCGACTTGGTCGCCGCTGGGGAAGGTGCGCATCTCGGGGTCGCGCCCCAGGTTGCCGACGATGATGACTTTGTTCACGGATGCCATGAGGATGTCCTGAAAGGGTAGCCCGGATGACAAAGGGGAGGATTCCGGGCCAGATAAGCAAATTGCGCGGCCCCCTCCGAGGCCGCAGGTGCGCAGCATAGCCGGATTGATTACGGCTGGCGCAGGCCGGGTGAAAAAATCAGTGCCCGGCGCGCTCGCGCCCGATCGGCTCAAGCGGCCAGGTGATGGCCAGCCAGGCCAGCGCCAGCAGCGCCGTGGCGCCGAACAGCGCGCCCGCGCCGGCCCACTTGGCCAGCGCGCCGCCGAGCGCGCCGCCGGCAAACAGGCCCAGCGACTGCAGCGTGTTGTACGCGCCCAGCGCCGCGCCGCGCAGGTTGGCCGGCGCCATGCGCGAGACCAGGCTGGGCTGGGTGGCCTCCAGCATGTTGAAACCGCAGAAGAATATGAACAGCAGCACGCCCAGCAGCCAGACCGTGGGCTGCACGCCGTCGGCCACCAGCAGGCCCAGGGCGGCCTGCACCAGCGCGATCAGCGCGATGGACAGCAGCAGCGCGGCGCGCAGCCGCCCGCGCCGCTCCATGGCCAGCAGCGCGCCCATGGCAACGACGGACAGCACCAGCGCCGGCAGGTAGACGTGCCAATGCAGCGCCTTGGCCAGGCCGGCCTGCACCAGCATGGCGGGCACGGCCACCCACATGGCCATCTGTATGGTGTGCAGGGCGAAAACGCCCAGGTTCAGGCGCCGCAGGTCGGCGTGGCGCCACACCTGGGCCAGGCTGGCGCGCGGCGCGTCGGCGTGGCGCGCCGGCTCCGGCGGCACGACCCACAGCACCAGGGCGATGCCGCCCAGCGCCAGGGCGAAGGTCAGGCCGAACAGCCCGGCCAGGCCGATGTGGGCCGTGAGCAGCGGCGCCAGCACCAGGGCAACGGCGAACATCAGTCCGATGCTCATGCCCACCAGCGCCATGGCCTTGGTGCGCACCACCTCGCGCGTCTGGTCGGCCAGCAGCGCCGTGACCGCCGCCGACACCGCGCCCGCGCCCTGCAGCGCCCGGCCCGCCAGCAGCCCCATGACCGAGCCGGCCAGCGCCGCCACCAGGCTGCCCACGGCAAACACCGCCAGCCCGGCCACGATGACGCGCTTGCGCCCGAAGCGATCGGACGCCAGCCCCACCGGCAACTGCAGGAAGGCCTGCGTCAGCCCGTAGATGCCCATGGCCAGGCCGACCAGCGCCGCATCGTCGCCGCCGGGGTATTTGCGTGCCTCCAGCATGAACACCGGCAGCACCAGGAACAGCCCCAGCATGCGCAGCGCGAAGATCAGCGCCAGGCTGATGCTGGAGCGGCGCTCCTGCGCCGTCATGCGCGAGGCAGGGGCGGCGGGCGCCGCGGCGGCGGTGGGGGGCATGGTTTGATCCGGCACGGGCTTGTTGGTTATGGGCAGGGCAAAGCGGGTATTTTGGCCCAGGACGGGTTTCCGCCCCGCAGCCGCAGTCTTTGAACGCTGGTGCGCGCAGTCGTTCCCCTGAATGCGCTTTCGCGCTTCGCGCGGGCAGGGGGACGACGCCAGCGCTGCGGGACGGCCCTTGCGCGGCGTCTGCTGGCCTGGGCCGTTACGGTTTCGTGGGCTGCGGGTGGTGCGCAGCGCAATGGAAAACTATGATGGAAGGCTTCCCTCCTTCGTACCCGCGCCCACGTGAACCCTCCCACGGCCCCCAGGGGCATCGACGACCATGCGCCGCACATCAGCATCCGCGGCGCGCGCACGCACAACCTGAAGAACATCGACCTGGACGTTCCGCGCAACCGGCTGGTCGTCATCACCGGGCTGTCGGGTTCGGGCAAGTCCAGCCTGGCTTTCGACACGCTCTACGCCGAGGGCCAGCGCCGCTACGTGGAGAGCCTGTCCACGTATGCGCGGCAATTCCTGGGGCGGCTGGACAAGCCCGACGTGGACTTGATCGAAGGCCTGTCGCCGGCCATCGCCATCGAGCAAAAGGCCACCAGCCACAACCCGCGCTCGACCGTGGGCACGGTGACCGAGGTGCACGACTACCTGCGCCTGTTGTGGGCGCGCGCCGGCACGCCGCACTGCCCCGACCACGGCCTGCCGCTGGCGGCGCAGACCGTCAGCCAGATGGTCGATGCCCTGCTGGCGCTGCCCGAGGACACGCGCCTGATGCTGCTGGCGCCCGTGGCGCGGCAGAAGAAAGGCGAGTTCGGCGAGCTGTTCGCGCAGATGCAGGCGCTGGGCTACGTGCGCTTTCGCGTGGACGGGCGTATCTATGCGCACGAGGACCTGCCGCAGCTCAAGAAAACCGAGAAGCACGACATCGACGTGGTCATAGACCGCCTCAAGGTGCGCCCCGGCATGGCCCAGCGCCTGGCCGAAAGCGTGGAGGCCGTGCTGCGCGTGGGCGGCAGCGAGGGCGCGGGCCGCGTGCTGGCGCTGGAGATGGACGGCGCGCGCGAGCACTTGTTCAGCAGCCGCTTCGCCTGCCCGCAGTGCAGCTACGCGCTGGCCGAGCTGGAGCCGCGCCTGTTCTCGTTCAACTCGCCCAGCGGCGCCTGCCCGGCGTGCGACGGCCTGGGCCAGCAGGAGCTGTTCGACGCGGCGCGCGTGGTCGCCTTCCCGGGCCTGAGCCTGGCCGGCGGCGCCATCAAGGGCTGGGACAGGCGCAACGGCTACTACTTCGCCATGCTGCAAAGCCTGGCGGCGCACTATGGCTTCGACGTGGAGACGCCGTTCGAGCAACTGCCCGCGCGCGTGCGCAGCGCGGTGCTGCACGGCTCGGGCGACGAGGCCATCGCCTTCAACTACCAGCTCGATAGCGGACCGCGCAAGGGCGAAGCCATCGTGCGCCAGCACCCGTTCGAGGGCATCTTGCCCAACATGGCGCGGCGCTGGCGCGATACCGAGTCGAGCGCGGTGCGCGAGGAACTGGCGCGCTACCGCCAGGCCCAGCCCTGCGCCGAATGCCAGGGCGCACGCCTGCGCCGCGAGGCGCGCCACGTGCTGCTGGGCGAGGCAGAGGGCGCGCGCAGCATCCACGCCGTCAGCCAGATGACGCTGGCCGACGCGCAGGCCTGGTTCGCCGGCCTGCGGCTGGCGGGCGCCAAGGCCGAAATCGCCGCCAAGGTGGTGCGCGAGATCGCCGCCCGCCTGGGCTTTCTGAACGACGTGGGCCTGGGCTACCTGAGCCTGGCGCGCAGCGCCGAGACGCTGTCGGGCGGCGAGGCGCAGCGCATCCGCCTGGCCAGCCAGATCGGCAGCGGCCTCACGGGCGTGATGTACGTGCTCGACGAGCCCAGCATCGGCCTGCACCAGCGCGACAACGACCGGCTCATCGCCACGCTGACGCGGCTGCGCGACCTGGGCAACAGCGTCATCGTGGTCGAGCACGACGAGGACATGATCCGCGCCGCCGACCACTGCGTGGACATGGGGCCGGGCGCCGGCGTGCACGGCGGCTGCGTCACGGCGCAGGGCACGGCAGAGCAGCTGTGCGCCGCGCCCGCGTCGCTCACCGGCCAGTACCTGAGCGGCGCGCGCGCCATCGCCCTGCCGGCCGGGCGCACGCCCTGGCGGCCCGTGCCCGGCCAGCCCGGCGCGCTGCAGGCGCTGCGCGTGGCGGGCGCGCGGGGCAACAACCTCAAGGGCGTGAGCGTGGACTTTCCGGTGGGGCTGCTGACCTGCGTGACCGGCGTGTCGGGCTCGGGCAAAAGCACGCTGGTCAACGACACGCTGCACCGCGCCGCGGCGCGCGCCATCCACCGCGCGCACGACGAGGCCGCGCCGCACGACGCGATCACGGGGCTGGAGTTCTTCGACAAGGTCATCAACGTTGACCAGTCGCCCATCGGCCGCACGCCGCGCAGCAACCCGGCCACCTATACCGGCCTGTTCACGCCCATCCGCGAGCTGATGGCCGAGACCGGCACGGCCCGCGAGCGCGGCTACGGCCCGGGGCGGTTTTCCTTCAACGTGGCCGGCGGGCGCTGCGAGGCCTGCCAGGGCGACGGCGTGGTGAAGGTGGAGATGCACTTCCTGCCCGACGTCTACGTGCCCTGCGACGTGTGCCACGGCCAGCGCTACAACCGCGAGACGCTGCAGGTGCAGTGGAAGGGCAGGAACATTGCCGACATCCTCGACCTGACGGTGGAGGACGCGCACGCCTTCTTCAAGGACGTGCCCACGATTGCGCGCAAGCTGCAGACGCTGCTGCAGGTCGGCCTGAGCTACATCCGCCTGGGCCAGAGCGCGACCACGCTCTCGGGCGGCGAGGCGCAGCGCGTCAAGCTGGCGCAGGAATTGAGCCGGCGCGACACCGGCCGCACGCTCTACGTGCTGGACGAACCGACCACCGGCCTGCACTTCGCCGACATCGACCTGCTGCTGCGCGTGCTGCTGCAGCTGCGCGACGCGGGCAACACCATCATCGTGATCGAGCACAACCTGGACGTGATCAAGACCGCCGACTGGATCATCGACATGGGCCCCGAGGGCGGCGCGGGCGGCGGCGCCGTGGTGGGCACGGGCACGCCCGAGGCGCTGGGGGCCAACCCGGCCAGCTACACCGGGCGCTACCTGCGGCGGTATTTGAAGCTTCCTTCTTGATAGCTGGCAGCGCTTGTCTATCAAGAAACTTGAAGTGTTTTCATTCTGAAATCGTTGCTATACAAGCGCAAACAGCTAGCAAAATAATGGCCGCCTCACGGCGCGCGCCAGTCGCGTAGCTGCTCCAGCGGCCCGGGCCGGCCGAACCAGTAGCCCTGGGCGCTGGCGCAGCCCATGGCGCGCAGGCGCTCGGCCTCGGCTGCGGTCTCCACGCCCTCGGCCACCACCGTCACGCCAAAGCCGTGCGCCATGTGCAGCACGGCGGCGATGATGGCTTCGTCCTGCGCCGATGCGAGCAGCTTGCGCACGAAGCTCTGGTCGATCTTGATGCAGTCGAACGCCAGCCGGCTCAGGTAGGCCAGCGACGAGTAGCCGGTGCCGAAGTCGTCGATGGCGATGCGCACGCCCAGGGCGTGGATGGCGGCGATGCGCTCGCGCATGGCCACGTCGCTGTCGATCAGCACCGACTCGGTCAGCTCCAGCGTGAGCCGCTGCGGCGGCAGGCGGCTGGCCGACAGCACCGCGCGCAGCGTGGCCGGAAAGTCCGACTGGATGAGCTGGCGCGCCGAGACGTTGACGTGCAGGTCGAACCCCGGCGGCAGCGCGTCCAGCTGCTGGGCGATGTCGTGCGTGGCGCGGTGCAGCACCCAGTCGCCCAGCGCCAGGATCAGGTCCGATTCCTCCGCCGTGGGGATGAACAGCCCCGGCGGCACCATGCCGCGCGTCGGGCTGTTCCAGCGCACCAGCGCCTCGGCGCCCACCATGCGGCCGCTGGCCAGGTCGACCACGGGCTGGTAGTGCACCAGGAATTCGTCCTTCTCCAGCGCCTGGCGCAGCTCGCTCGACAGGCGCGCGCGCTCGAAGGCGTGCTCGGCCAGCGCGGGCGAGAACGCCACCGACTGGTTGCGCCCGCGCCGCTTGGCCTCGCCCAGCGCCATGCTGGCGTTGCGCAGCCATTCGGGCAGGTCGTCGCTGGCCAGCAGCCCATCGACGGTGCCGACCGAGGCGCGCACCAGGATTGCGTCGGCCCCCACCGAGAACGGCGCGGCGAACAGCGCCTGCAGCGCCTCGCCCATCGCCGTGGCCGAGAGCTGGCCCGCGTCGTTGAAATGCAGCACCGCGAACTCGTCGCCGCCCAGGCGGGCCAGCAGCGCGGGCTCGGGCAGGCGCTGGCGCAGGCGCTCCGACACGGCCTGCAGCAGCCGGTCGCCCGTGCCGTGGCCGACGCTGTCGTTGAGCGCGCGGAAGTCGTCCAGCCCCACCAGGCACAGCACGGCGGGGCGCGGCTGGGCCCACTGGCTGCGTTCGAGCAGGCCGCGCCGCGTGAGCGAGTGCGTCAGGCTGTCGTAGAGCAGCAGCTCGCGCATCTGCTGGAACGACTGCTGCAGGCGCTCGGCCATGTCGTTGAAGGCGCGCACCAGGATGGAGGTCTCCAGCAGCGCGCCGCCGCGCGCCGGTGCGGCCTGCCACTCGCCGTGCGCCAGGCGGTTGGCCGCCTCGGCCGTGCGCAGGATGGGGCGCACCGCCTGGCGCACGGCCCACAGGCCCAGCAGCAGGCCGAAGGCGGCGATGGCCAGGCTCCACAGCAGCATGCTCTGGCTTTGCGCGCGCGTCTCGCCCAGCAGCGCGGATTCGGGCAGCAGCACCACGATGCGCCAGTCCAGCCCGCGCGCGTCCTGGTAGGGCGTGACGCGGCCGAAGTAGCGCTCGCCGCCTTCCTCGAAGTGAAAGCCCGCGCCCGCGCTCTGCGGCGCCACCTGCGGCAGCAGCCCGGCGGCCTTGCGCAGCACGGGGCTGGCGCTGTCGCCGATGCGCAGGCGCGTGCGCTGGGGCTGGCCGGGCTGCGCCTGGGCCAGCACCGGGCCGGGCTCCGAATGCGCCACCAGGTAGCCCTCTGCATCCATCACCAGCACCTTGGCCTGGCCGCGCAGCGGCTCCTCGCGCAGGAAGCGGCTCATGCTGTCGAGCCGCACGTCGGCGTCCATCACGCCGATCAGCTGCCCGCCCGCGTACACCGGGCTGGAGGCCGAGATGGTGATGTCCCCGCGCTCGCCCGCCGTGGTGTAGATGGGCGACCACAGCGCCTGGCCGGAATGGGCCACCGGCCCGTACCACGGCCGCACGCGCGGGTCGTAGCCCGGGAAGGAGGCCGCCACGGCGCCCGGCACCGGCTGGCGGTAGATGTGCATCAGCCCGTCGCCCTGGTTTTCTTTCAGGATCAGGCGGTAGCTGCCGTCGGGCTCGCGCCGGATGCCGGCGAACTCGCCCTGCTGGCTGCCGAAGCTCAGCAGGCTGATCTGCGCATGCTTGGCGTACACCTCGGTGAACACGCCGTGCAGGTAGGTGTACACCGCCTGCAGGCGGCCCGGCGCATACAGGCCCTGGCGGCCGATGGTGTCGCCGATGCCGCGCTGGATCTCGAACGGCACCTCCAGGTACTCGGCAAGCTGGCTGCGCGACGTGGCGGTGATGGCCGCGAGCAGCCGCTCGCTCTCCTGGTCGATGAGCTGCTGCACCTGGCGGTGCTGCGTGAACGCCTGCAGCCCCACGGTGGCCGCGAACAGCAGCGCGAACGGGACGGTGATGGCGGTGCGCAGCGAGAGCTGGAGCGGACGCATGCTGGTGGTGCCGCGAAGCAGCTGCGTGGCGGGGGCCGCGCGCCGTGCGGAGTTGTGAGCCATTGTGAACGGCCCGGGCGCTGGTGCGCAAGCGGGGCGGCCGCCCGCGCGCCCACGGGCACGCCGATGAGGGCCAGAATGGCGAGGCAGGCGGCATGGCGCGCCGCGGTGCATGGCGATTTAATATTCGTTCCAGCAATTGCTTGGCAAGCGCCAGAAGCTATCAAAGCAGGAGTAAAAACAATGACGGTTTGGGACTATGCGGTGGTCGGCGCGGGTATGGCGGGTGCCAGCGTGGGGTGGCAGCTGGCGCAGGCGGGCGCGTCGGTGCTGGTGCTGGAGCGCGAGGCGCAGCCCGGCTACCACAGCACCGGGCGTTCGGCGGCGCTGTACCTGCAGACCTACGGCACGCCGGCGATACGGGCGCTGACGCGGGCCAGCCGGGCTTTCTTCGACGCGCCGCCAGACGGCTTCACCGACAGCGCCATCCTCGCGCCGCGCGGCGTGCTCTACGTGGCCGGGCCGGATCAGCTCGACCTGCTGGAGCAGACCAGCCAGGCGCTGCACCGCGAGGCACCGCACATGGAGCGCCTGGCGCCGGCCCAGTTGCGCGAACGCGTGCCGGTGCTGCGTCCCGAGGCGGCGGCTGCGGGGCTCTGGGAAGACGGCGCCGCGGACATCGACGTGCACGCGCTGCACCAGGGCTACCTGCGCGGGCTGCGCCGGCACGGCGGCCTGCTGCGCACCGGCGCCGAGGTGGCGGCCCTGGCGCGCGCGCAGGGCGTATGGACGCTCACGCTGGCCGACGGCGCGCAGGTGCAGGCGCGCCACGTGGTCAACGCCGCTGGCGCCTGGGCCGACGGCGTGGCGCAACTGGCCGGCGCGGCGCCCGTGGGGCTGGTGCCGATGCGGCGCACCGCGTTCACCTTTGCGCCGCCGGCGGGCGTTGACGTGGCGCACTGGCCGGCGGTGATCGGCGTCGACGAGGGCTGGTACTTCAAGCCCGACGCGGGCCAGCTGCTGGGCTCGCCGGCCAACGCCGACCCGGTGCCGGCGCACGACGTGCAGCCCGAGGAGATCGACGTCGCCACCGCCATCTGGCGCATCGAGCAGGCCACCACGCTGACCATACGCCGCCCCGGCCACGTCTGGGCCGGGCTGCGCTCGTTCGTCGCCGACGGGGATTTCGTCATCGGCTGGGATACCGGCGTGCAAGGCTTCTTCTGGCTGGCCGCGCAGGGCGGCTACGGCATCCAGAGCGCGCCGGGCTACGCGCTGCTGGCGCGCAACCTGCTGCTGCACGAGCCGCTGGATGCGGCGCTCGCGGCGCAGGGCCTGGACGCCGCGTGCCTGGCGCCGCAGCGCCTGCGGGCGTGACGCCTAGCCGCGCGCGGCGTTGAGCGCGTCGCGCGTGGCCTGGGCGGCGGCGCGGGCCGCGGCGGCGAAGTCCTCGCCCGGCGAGGCGTAGAGCACGGCGCGCGAGGAGTTGACGATGATGGGCCCGTCCTGGGTCAGCCCGGCGCGCACCGTGGCCGCGGCGTCGCCGCCCTGCGCGCCCACGCCGGGAATCAAGAGCGGCAGCGTGGGCGCGATGGCGCGCACGCGCTCGATCTCCTGCGGGTAGGTGGCGCCCACCACCAGGCCGAGCTGGCCGTTCTTGTTCCACGGGCCCTGCGCCAGGGCCGCGATGTGCTCGTACACCAGCGGCTGGCCGTCCACGCTGGCCAGGCGCTGCGCCTGCAGGTCGCCGCCGCCGGGGTTGGAGGTGCGGCACAGCAGGAAGGCGCCCTTGCCCTGGTACTGCAGGTAGGGCAGCACCGAGTCGAACCCCATGAAGGGCGAGAGCGTGACGGCGTCGGCGCCGTAGCGCTCGAAGGCCTCGCGCGCGTACTGCTCGGCGGTGGAGCCGATGTCGCCGCGCTTGGCGTCCAGGATGATGGACACGTGCGGCGCGTTGGCGCGCATGTGCTGCATCAGGCGCTCCAGCTGATCCTCGGCGCCATGCGCGGCAAAGTAGGCGATCTGCGGCTTGAAGGCGCACACCAGGTCGGCCGTGGCGTCCACGATGGCGGCGCAGAAGTCGTAGATCTTGCCGGCGTTGTCGCGCAGCTGCCCGGGAAAGCGCGTCGGCTCCGGATCCAGGCCCACGCACAGCAGGGAGTCATTGCGCGTGGTGGCGTCGCGCAGCATGTCGAGGAAGGTCATGGGGGCGATTTTAGGGACGCCGCCGTGCAGCCGGGTTGCCGGGTACGCCGCTGGCCGTGTTCCACCGTGACCGTGGAGCAATCAAAACAATAGCTTATAGCGCTTTCTGGGTAAGTGCTAGAGGCTGATTTCATTGATGTTTTGTGCACACCACCGCGCGGCGCTTGAGTTCGCTCGGCAGCAGCCCGAACTGCTTGCGGAACGCGGCGCCGAAGTGGCTGGCGTTGCTGTAGCCGACCAGCGCCCCGGCCTCGCTGGCGTTGGCCTGGCCGGATTCGATCAACTGCCAGGCCTGGTGCATGCGCTCGTACTGGTAGAGCGCGTGCACGGACAGGCCGAACAGCGCCTTGAAGCCCTGCTTGAGCTGGAAGGCGTTCAGGCCGCAGGCGCGCGCCAGCGTGGGGATGTCCGGTGCGTTGGCCAGGTCGCGCAGCAGCAACTCGCGCGCCTGGCGCAGCCGGGCCTGGTGGCGGCTGGCGGGCAGCGCGGGCTGCAGGGGGTGCGGGGCGGCGGCCTGCAGCATCAGCGCCAGCAGCTCCAGGCTTTTGGCCTCGCGCAGCAGGGCGCTGGCCGTGCCATCGACCAGCGTGGCCTGCAGCTCGTGCGCGGCGCGCAGCACGCGCGCCTGGCCGGCCTGCGCGTGCACGCCGCCCGCGTGCCGCAGCCGCGCCAGGAACGGCTCGGCCTGCGCGGCGGCGAGCTGGTGCAGCAGCGCGGGCGCCAGCGTCAGCACGATGTGGTGGTTGTCGCCGCCGAAGGCCATGCGCATGGGCGCGCGCGCCAGGTGCAGCGCCACCACGTCGTGCCGGGCCGCGCGCACGCAGTGGCGCCCGGTGTCGATCTGCGCCGCGTCGTTCAGCCACACCGACAGGTGCAGGCGCTCCAGCGAGTCGTTCATCAGCAGGTCGGTGCGCTGCGCGTAGCGCGGGCGGCTGGCCGAGGCGCTCAGGCCGTAGGCGGTGGTGTGGATGCCGTTGTCGCGCGCCGCGCCGGGCCAGTCCGCCGTGCTGGCGGCAGCAGTGGCGGCGGGCAGGTAGTGCGCAAGGTCGAACAGGGGCAGCGTGGCCATGGCTGGATTTATTTCCGATCGGGGCAGGAAGTTTCCGCTTTGGGGTAGTCGAGACTGTAATTGAGAAAGATTATCAACAACTGTCGTCAACCCTTCCTGGATCGAGCCATGCGCGCCTGCCTTTCCCTTCTTGCAACTCCCTTGCTGCTGCCGCTGTGCGCCGCCGGATCGGCGCGCGCGCAGGAGGCCAGCCTGCCCGGCGTCGTCGTCAGCGCCACCAAGCAGGGCGCAACGGTCTTCGAGACGCCCGCGAGCGCCGACGTGGTCGATGGCAGCGCCGTCGAGCGCGAGGGGTTGCAGCATCTGAGCGACGTGGCGCAGCAACTGCCCAATGTCTACTTCTCCGACTTCTCGGGCGGGCCGGCCACCATCGTCATTCGCGGGCTGGGCAATAGCGACGAGGAGTCGGACGCGACCAGCGTCGGTGCGCAGATCGACGGCGTACCGCTGCCGATGGCGAATATCGTGGGCAACCTGTTCGACATCGACCATATCGAGGTGCTGCGCGGCCCGCAAAGCCTGTTGCACGGCCAGGGCAACATGGCCGGGCTGATCGCGCTGCGCAGCCGCGACCCCGGCTTCACGCTGGGCGGCACGGCGCAGGTGGACGCGGGCTCCCACGGCCGCCGGCGTGCGGGCATCGGGCTGGACGTGCCGCTGTCCGCATCCACCGCCGTGCGCCTGACGCTGGGGCGTGACCAGAGCGACGGCTACGTGGACAACACCACGCTGGGCCGTGGCGACACCACCGGCTGGGGCGCCAACTTCGCGCGCCTGAAGCTGCTGCACAAGGGTGACGGCGGCAGCGAACTGCGCCTGGGCCTGCACCACCTGGACCGCAACGGCCGCAACGACTTCTTCCTGCGCCCCGGCCACGTGGACGCGCGCGAGTCGGTCGAGGGCGATGCGGGCCAGAACAGCATCGAGTACACCGTGCTGAGCGCCGAATACACCCGGCCGCTGGACGCGCACACGCGCCTCACGCTGGCCGCCGGCGCCAGCCGCGCGCAGTGGAGCTACTGGACGCCGACCACGCTGTTCGGCGCCACCAACGGCTACGACCTGGACATGAAGGGCTACCACGCCGAGGCGCGCATCCAGCGCCAGGCCTCGGCCGCCAGCCCCTTCGACTGGATGGCGGGCTTCCACGTGGCGCGCACCGACCTGAACCGGCCCTACCTGTACGACTACGTGCCGTACTTCCGCAGCGCCACCGCGTCGCAGGTCGATGGCACTGCCGTGGCCGCCTTCGGCGAGGCGGGCTGGCACTTCGCGCCGCGCTGGCGCCTGGCGGCGGGGTTGCGCCTGGCGCACGACCGGCGCGCGCTGGCCTGGAGCAGCGACCAGAACGGCGCGGTGCAGAGCCTGGAGCGCAAGGCGGGCAACACCGTCTGGCTGCCGCAGCTCACGCTGGAATACCGGCCGGATGAACGCCAGTTCGCCTGGGCCAGGGTTTCGCGTGGCTACAAGGCGGCGGGCTTCAACGTCTACGCCACGCAGTCCGTGGCGGCGGGCGATCCCTACGATCCGGAATACGCCAGCCATGCCGAGCTGGGCTGGCGCATCCAGGGCCCGCAGGAAGGCTGGAGCGCCAGCGCCGTGGCCTTCCACACCCGGCTGCGCGACCAGCAGGTGGTGGTGCAGGGGCTGGGCGGCGCCACCCTGACCGACAACGCGGGCCGCTCGCACGTGCAGGGGCTGGAACTGAGCGGCACGCTGCGCCCCGCGCGCGGGCTGACGCTGGGCGCCCAGGCGGGCTACGTGAAGGCGGTGTACGACGAATACCTGCGCGGCAGCACCGACTACGCGGGCCAGCAGTTCTCCGCCACGCCGCGCGGCAGCGTCGGCGCGACGCTGAACTGGCGGCCCGCGCAGGACTGGGAGCTGGGCCTGTCGGTGCGCCGCATCGGCAAGACCTACGTGCAGACCAACCGCCAGCTGGACGGCGCCTACACGCTGGTGGACGCGCACCTGTCGTGGTACGGGCGCGGCTGGACGCTGGGCGTCTACGGCAAGAACCTGGGCGACGCCAGCTACCTGACGCGGGCCATTTCCGACGGCGCGGGCGGCGTCTTGAGCATACCGGGCGCGCCGCGCACCTTCGGCGTGCGGGTGGCGTATGACTTCTAGGAGCACCCCCCTGGGCGGCTGCGCCGCTTCCCCCCGCTCTCGCCACGCTGCGCGTGGCGGGCAGGGGGACGACGCCCACGCTGCGGGGCGGCCCTTGCTCGGCGTCCGCTGGCTTGGGCCGCGCCGGTCGCACGCGTTGCGGGCCGTTCAGCACGCGGTGGGAGGCTGATATGCATGCAAGCCAATACCGCGCGCTGGCGCTGATGTACGTCTCGCAGGGGCTGCCCACGGGCCTGGCCTTCTACGGCCTGGCCGCGCTGATCCGCGCCAGCGGCCATGGCGTGGCGCAGGTGGGGTGGGTCGGCCTGGTAGCCGTGCCCTGGGCCTTCAAGTTCCTCTGGGCCAGCGCCATCGACAACCAGTGCGCGCGCCGGGGCCATGCGCGCGTGGTGTTCGCCACGCAGGCGCTGGCCGTGGCCTGCGCGCTGGCGCTGCTGGCCGTGCCGCCGCAGGCGCACCTGGGCGTGGCGATCGCGGGCATCGTGCTGCTCAACGCCGTGTGCGCCACGCAGGACATCGCCACCAACGGCTACGCCGTGGCGCGCCTGCAGGGCCGCGCGGCCGGGCCGGCGAACGCCATCCAGATCGCGGGCTTCATCGCCGGCATGCTGCTGGGCGGCGGTGGGCTGCTGATCGCGCATGGCCGCTGGGGCTGGCAGGGCGCGGTGCTGCTGCTGGCGGGCGCGCTGGCGCTGGCCTGGCTGCTGCTGTGGCTGGACAAGGGCTGGCAGGCCCCCGCACCGGCCCGGCCCGCCATGGTGCGCCTGCGCGACCTGCTGCGCCACCGGGACCTGGGCTGGGCGCTGCTGATTGCGCTGGCCTTCAAGGCCCCGAGCACGGCGGTGGGCACGCTGGTGCAGCCCTGGCTGGTGGACCGCGGGCTGGGGCTGGAGGGCATAGGTCACCTGCAGATGGCGGTGATGCTGGCCACCGCCACCGGCGGCATCGTGCTGGGCGTGCCGCTGGTGCGGCGCCTGGGCAACCGCCGCGCCGTGCTCGCGGGCTACGCGCTGGCCGCGCTGGCGCTGGGTGCGGCCTGGATGCTGCAGGCGCTGGACGTGCGCGCCGCGTGGGCGTACTTCGCCGCCTTCGGCGCGCAGGGGTTCTGCGAGGGCGCGATGTTCGTCGCCGTCTGGGCGCTGTTCATGAACTGGGCCCGGCCGCAGGCGCCGGGCACCGACTTCACCGCCATGCAGTGCGGCGAGAACCTGGCCAACGTGCTGGCGGCCGGCGCCATCGGCGCCGTGGGCCAGGCGCTGGGCTACGCGCAGGCCTTCGCGCTGGCCTGGGGCGCGGGCGCGCTGGCGCTGCTGGCCGTCGCATTCGGCCTGCGGTACTTGGTCTTGAGCAACGACACAACCCCATGAACGAAAGCAAGCCACTCCCCACCCCCCTGCGCTTCACCCGCCTGCTGCGCCTGGCGCCCGGCCCGCTGGGCTGGGCCATCGCCACGGCCGTCGCCTCGGCGGCGCTGAGCGTGGCGCCGTTCTGGTTCATCTACCTGAGCGTGGCGGAACTGCTCGCGCCCCGGCCGAGCGTGGCGCGCATCGTGCCGCTGGCCGCCTGGGCGCTGGCCCTGCTGGCGCTGCGCTGGGCGCTGATGGCCGCGAGCCACGTGCTGGCGCACACCGGCGCGTTCGCCATCCAGCACCGGCTGCGCCTGGCCATGGTGCGGCGCCTGGGCGAGGTGCCGCTGTCCTTCTTCGCCGGGCGCCCTTCGGGCAGCCTGCGCCGCACGCTGACGGACGACGTGAACGCCCTGGAGGGCTTCTTCGCCCACATGCTGCCCGACGCCGTGGCCGCCGCCGCCGTGCCGCTGGCGGCGCTGGCGCTGCTGTTCGCGGCTGACTGGCGCATGGCGCTGGCGGCGCTGGCGCCACTGCCGCTGGCCGTGCTGGCGCAGTGGTGGTTCATGCGCGGCAGCGGCGCGCGCATGCGCACGTGGAGCGCGCTGCAAAAACGCATTGCCGCACAGGTGGGCGAGTACGTGCGCGGCATCCACGTGGTCAAGGCCTTCGGGCTGGACGCGCGCTCGTTCGGCGACCTGGCCGCCGCCGTGCGCGGCGCGGTGGACTGGGTGGCGGGCTATGCGCGCGAGACATCGGCCGGCTGGGTGCTGTTCACCGGCCTGCTCACGGCCAGCCTGGTGGTGGTCGCGCCGCTGGGCGCGTGGCTGCATATGCGTGGCAGCCTGGACGCGGCCACCTACGTGCTGTTCCTGCTCGTGGCCCCGGCGGTGCTGGCGCCGCTGTTGCGCCTGACCTTCGCGCTGGGCGAGCAGGTGCAGCGCGCCGAGGCGCTGGCGCGCATCGGCGAGGTGCTGGCCGCGCCGCCGCTGGCCGAATCGCACACGGCGCGGGTGCCCGAGGGGCCGCTGGACATCGCGTTTCGCGGTCTGCGCCACCGCTATGGCGAGCGGCTGGCGCTCGACGGCGTCAGCTTCACCGCCCGCGCCGGGCAGGTCACGGCGCTGGTCGGCGCCAGCGGCTCGGGCAAGAGCACGCTGGCGCGGCTGGTGGCGCGCCTGTACGCATTCGAGGCCGGCAGCCTGCGCGTGGGCGGCTTGGATGTGCGCGACTGGCCGCTGGATGCGCTGCTGGCGCGGCTGGGCATCGTGTTCCAGGAGGTGTTCCTGCTGCACGGCACGGTGCGCGACAACCTGCGGCTGGCGCGGCCCGACGCCAGCGATGCGCAGATCGAGGCCGCCGCCCGCGCCGCGCAGGCGCACGATTTCATCGCCGCGCTGCCGCAGGGCTACGACACGCCGCTGGGCGAGCGCGGCGCGCGCCTGTCGGGCGGAGAGCGCCAGCGCCTGTCCATCGCCCGCGCGCTGCTCAAGGACGCGCCCATCCTGCTGCTGGACGAACCCACCGCCAGCGTCGATGCCGAGAACGAGGCGCTGATCCAGCAGGCGCTGGACACGCTGTGCCAGGGCCGCACCGTGCTGGTGATCGCCCACCGGCTGCGCACGGTGGCGCACGCCGGCCACATCGTGGTGCTGGAGTCCGGCCGCGTGGCGGGCCAGGGCACGCACGCCGAGCTGCTGCGCGGCTGCCCGGCCTACCAGCGCCTGTGGCACGACCACGAACGGGCGCGTGGCTGGTCGCTGGGCGCGCCATGACACCCGGCCGCATCGTTTTTGATAGCTCCTTGCGCTTGACTGGCAGGCGCTGGAGGCCGATTTCATTCCAAAGGAGAACACCATGATCGCGGAGTTGATCCAGGCCGGTTTCCGCCTCTCGGGCACGCGCGACGCACGGCTGGCGCGCGGCCTGGCCTGGGCCGTGGCCGAAGGGCTGTGCGCGGCGGCCCCGTACCCGCTGCTGTACCTGCTGCTGCGCGAGGTGCTGGCGGGCAGCGCCACGCTGGGCGGCATCCTGGGCATCGCGCTGGCGATGGCGGCCTGCGTGCTGCTGCGCATCGCCGCCGGGCGCATCGGCATGCCGCTGGTGTTCGGCGGTACCTACGCCATGATGGGCGCGGCGCGGCTGCGCATCGCCGGCCATCTGCGCCGCCTGCCGATGGGCTGGTTCGGCCGCCAGCGCGGCGGCGACCTGGGGGCGCGGCTCACGTCCGACCTGGAGCTGGTCGAGAACCTGTGGTCGCACTTCCTCGGGGTCTTCGTCTCGGGGCTGGCGATGCCGGCGTTCCTGGCGCTGTTCCTGCTGTGGCTGGACTGGCGCCTGGCGCTGGTGATGCTGGCGGGCATTCCGCTGGCGCTGCTGGCCATGGCCCTGGCGCAGCGCGCGCTGGCGCGCACGGGCGCGCGCATGGTGGCGGCCAACGCGGCGGCGCAGTCGGCGCTGCTGGAGTACGTGCAGGGCATCGCGGTGGTGCGCGGCTTCGGGCGTTTCGGGCAGGCGTTCGAGCGGCTGCGCGCGGTGCTCGATGCGCAGCATGCGGCCATGCTGGCCGCCGAGGTCCGGCCCGCGCCGTGGCTGGTGGCCTATGGCCTGGTGCTGGAGACGGGCTACGTCGGCCTGCTGCTGGCGGGCGCGTGGCGCATCGCGCGGGGCACGCTGGCGCCCGAGGTGCTGGTGTGTTTCCTGGTGTTGGCGCTGCCGGTGTACCGGCAACTGTTCGACGTGGGGCTGTCCACCATGCTGCTGCGCTTCGCGCGGCGCGCGCTCGCCCGCATCGAGGCGCTGCTGGCCGAGCCGCCCCTGCCCGAACCGGCCGCGCCGCAGGCGCCCGAGGGCCACGCGATCGTGTTCGACGGCGTGCGCTTCGCCTACGAGGCCGGCGCGCCCGCGGTGCTGGACGGCGTGTCGTGCGTCATCGCGGCGAATACGCTGACGGCGGTGGTCGGCCCGAGCGGCGCGGGCAAGAGCACGCTGGTGCACCTGATCGCGCGGCTGTGGGACGTGGACGCGGGCGCCATCCGCATCGGCGGCGTGGATCTGCGCGCCATCGGCTCGCAGGCGCTGTACCGCCACGTCGCGATGGTGTTCCAGGACGTGGTGCTGTTCTCCGGCACGGTGCTGGACAACCTGCGCATCGGCCGACCCGGGGCGACGCGGGAGGAGGCCATCGCGGCGGCCCGGCGCGCGCAGGCGCATGGCTTCATCGCGGCGCTGCCGCAGGGGTATGACACGGTGCTCGACGAAGGCGGCGCGTCCCTGTCCGGCGGCGAGCGCCAGCGCATTGCCATCGCGCGGGCGCTGCTCAAGGACGCGCCGATCGTGCTGCTCGACGAAGCCACCGCCAGCGTCGATCCGTCGGCCGAGGCGGACATCCAGCAGGCGCTGTCGGCGCTGGCGCGCGGGCGCACCGTGGTCGTCATCGCGCACCGGCTGCACAACGTGCGCCACGCGGACCACATCCTGGTGCTCGACCAGGGCCGGCTGGTGGCGCAGGGGCGGCATGCCGGGCTGCTGGCGCAGGGCGGGGTGTATGCGCGCCTGTGGGCGGCGCAGAATTGCCCGCCGCCAAGCGAAAAGGCTGCCGAAGCAGCCTTTTCGTGAAGCGCATGCGCCGCCCGCCGGGGCGGCGCGCGGCCTCTCAGCGGGGCGTGGCCAGCAGGCGCTGCACGTCGCGGTCGTTGGGCAGGGCGTAGTCGTGGCCGCGGATGATGCGGCTGTCCTCGGTGCGCACCAGCTTCAGACTCACGTAGGTGAAGTTGGCGGCCGGCGAGTAGGTGCCCACCACGACCATGGCGGCGTTGTGCTGGCGTGCGATGTCCTGGATCTCGCGCGACAGCAGCAGCTCGCCGGTGCCTTCCTTGATGAAGATGTCGCCGCGCAGCTTGACTTCCTTGACGTTGAAGCCCAGGGCCGCCATCGAGTTGGCGTACTGCTCGGACAGCGTGCGGCCCAGCGGGGCCGAGCGGCTCATGTCGTTGACGTTGACCACGGTGGCCACCAGCACCGGGCCGGGGCCGGTGGCCTTGATGTCCAGGCCGGCGACGAGCTGGCGGATGGCGTCCTGGCTGCTCTTGACGAGCGGGGCGTTGGCGGCTTCCTGGTAGGTCGGCTCGACGCGCAGCTGCGGCTTGTTCTGGGCGCAGCCGGCAGCCAGCAGGGCGGACGCGCACACCAGGGTCAGTGCGAGTGCTTTCTTCATTGCGACACCACCTTCATGTTGACGGCGCGGTACTGCTGCGGATGGAAGAACAGCGGGGCGTCCACGTTCTCAAGGTAGTACACGTCGGTCTTGCGCACCACGTACTGGTTGCCGCGCATCACGGTGGTGGTCAGCACCATTTCGGTGTTGGTCGGGCCGCCGGAGTTGATGCTGCTGGCGTAGTCGGCCGCCACCGTCAGGCCCAGCGCGCCAAGCAGCTTGGTGTCCACATGTTCGTGGCGCAGGCCGTAGGCGGCCATCAGGCCGGCGGCAAGCATGGTGTACTGGCCGGGGACGAAGTGCGGGCGGTCGCTGTTGTGGCGCACCAGCTGCGTGTGGTAGCTCACCTCCAGCGCGCCGCCGGGGTTGTTCTGCACGTTGGCGCCGCCTTGCACCAGCTTGGTGATCAGGAAGTCGCGGAAGGCCTGGTCGAACGGGCTGGCGTGGGCCGGCAGCGCCACGTACAGCGGGGCGTCGGCGGCGTAGCCGGCTTTCTCCAGAGTGGCGCGCGTCTGCGCGACCACGTCGCGCGAGAGCAGATCCCAGTGGCCGGCCGAGCGCACCTTGTACTGGCTGGTGAGTTCGAAGTTCTTGGCCAACGGAATCGGTGCATTGGCGCAGCCCGCCAGCGCCAGCACGGCACCGGCTGCGGCGGTCAGACCCAGTGTCTTGATGAAAGACATGTTTCCCTCCTGAATGGAACGTGAAAGCGCGGCACGGAGCGCCATGCCGCACAGAGTTTGAAAACGATTCTGAGTGCTAAAAGAGTCAAAAACAAGCCTAATCTTGTTTCCAAACTTGTTTCCTGCCCATTTCTGTTGTTTTGTCGGCAAGCGCGGCGCCCCGCCGCCGGCGTCAAGCGGCGCGTTGCTGCAGGATCTCGAACGCGGGCAGCAGCTTGCCCTCCAGCACTTCGAGGAAGGCGCCGCCGCCGGTGGAGATGTAGCTCACGTCGCCGGCGATGCCGTATTTGGCGATGGCCGCCAGCGTGTCGCCGCCGCCGGCGATGCTGAACGCCGGGGACGCGGCGATGGCCTGCGCGATGGCCTTCGTGCCGCCCGCGAACTGGTCGAACTCGAACACGCCGACCGGGCCGTTCCAGACGATGGTGCCGGCGTGCTTGAGCTGCGCGGCCAGCCTGGCGGCGGTCTCGGGGCCGATGTCCAGGATCAGGTCGTCGTCGGCCACCTCGGCGGCCTGCTTGACGGTGGCGGGGGCATCGGCAGCGAAGGCCTTGGCGGTGACCACGTCGGTGGGAATGGGCACCTGCGCGCCGCGCGCGGCCATGGCGGCGATGACGGCCTTGGCCTCGTCCACCAGGTCGGGTTCGGCCAGGCTCTTGCCGATGGGCAGGCCGGCGGCCAGCATGAAGGTGTTGGCGATGCCGCCGCCGACGATCAGGCCGTCCACGTTGCTGGCCAGGCTTTGCAGAATGGTCAGCTTGGTCGATACCTTGGAGCCGGCGACGATGGCGATCAGCGGGCGCTTCGGCTGTGCCAGCGCGGTTTGCAGCGCGTCGATCTCGGCGGCCAGCAGCGGACCGGCGCAGGCCACTTTGGCGAACTGCGCGATGCCATAGGTCGTGCCCTCGGCGCGGTGGGCGGTGCCGAAGGCGTCGTTGACGTAGATGTCGCACAGCTGCGCCATCTTCTGTGCCAGCGCGGGGTCGTTCTTCTTCTCGCCCTTGTTCACGCGGCAGTTCTCCAGCAGCACCACCTGGCCGGGCTGCACGCTCACGCCGTCGACCCAGTTGGCCACCAGCGGCACCTCGCGCCCCAGCAGCTCGGACAGGCGCGCGGCCACGGGGGCGAGCGAGTCCGCGGGCTTGAACTCGCCTTCGGTCGGGCGGCCCAGGTGGCTGGTGACCATGACGGCGGCGCCGGCGTCGAGCGCCATCCGGATGCAGGGCACGGACGCGCGGATGCGCGTGTCCTCGGTGATGCGGGAGGCAGAGTCCTGCGGTACGTTCAGGTCGGCGCGGATGAATACGCGCTGGCCCCGGGCCTTGCCCTGGGCGCAGAGGTCGGAGAAGCGAAGAATGTGCATGGCGTGTAGGAGTGAAGGTCGAATCTGCAATCGCGCCGCATTTTAGGTTTTATGCCTGTGCTGCGATTGCAATGCCCATGCGGCATGCTTCGGCGCGCCCCATACCAGCAGACGCCGCGCAAGGGCCGCCCCGCCGCGCCGGCGTCTCAGGGGGGTGTCACCACCCCCAGCCGATATGCAGCGGCAGATAGACCGCCATGCCCACGGCGATGGTGCCCAGGATGCCCCGGCGCCAGAAGTAGTAGCCGGTGGCGGCCAGCAGCGCGGGCAGGCGCGCGTCGGCCAGCGTGGTGCTGAGCTGCCCGCCCGTCATGAACAGCTCGGGCGCGATGACGCTGGCCAGCGCGGCCAGCGGCGCGTACTTGAGCCCCCGGCGCAGCCAGTCGGGCATGGGCAGGTCGCGCTCGGGAATCATGAAGAAGGCGCGCGTGACGATGGTGATCAGCGTCAGCCCGGCGATCGTCAGCAGCGTCAGCAGGGTGTCGTTCATGGCGCGTCCTTGGTTTGGGCGGCGCGCATGCGCGTGCGGCGCAGCGCGCGCTCGCCCGCCTCGGCCGTCAGCCCCATGGCCACGGCGGCGGCGATGGCCAGCAGGATGTTGAGCTTGAGCGGCAGCGCGTAGGCCGCCACCGCCGCCGTGGCGGCGATCAGCGTGGCCAGCCAGCTCGGGCGGTCGCCCAGCATCGACAGCAGCACGCCCAGCAGCGCCAGCACGCCGGCGAAGCCCAGCCCCCACGACAGCGGGATGAAGTCGGCCAGCACGATGCCGGCGATCGACGGCACCTGCCAGGCCAGCCAGTTCGTGGCGGCCGCGCCCCAGAAGTATTCCTGCTGCTCGGGCTGCGGCTCGGGCTTGGGAAAGCGCTGCACGAAGGCGACGAAGATCACGTCGCCGCTCAGGTAGCCCAGCATGATGCGGCGCGCGCGCGGCAGCCCGGCGAAGTAGTCGCGCCACATGCTGCTGAAGACGACGAAGCGCAGGTTCACGCAGGCGGCGGTGAACCACACCACCCACAGCGGCGCGCCGGCGGCCATCAGCGGCAGCACCGACAGCTGGGCGCTGCCGGCGTAGACCAGCAGCGACATGACGATGGCCAGCGATACCGGCATGCCCGTCTTGACCATGGCCACGCCCGTCACCAGACCCCAGGCGGCGATGCCCACGCCGGTGCCCAGCATGTCGGTCGCGCCCAGGCGGAACCAGGGGTCGCGCAGCAGGCTACGCAACTCCCCGCGGGTCATGACGCGCCGCCCAGCACCTGGCCTGGCGCAAGGGGAAAGCCGCGCAGGAACTCCTGCGCCGGCAGGCGCTTGCCGCCGGCGCGCTGCAGCTGCGTGAGCCGCAGCGCCGTGCCGCCGCCGCAGGCTACGGCGATGCCGCCATCATTTATATACAAAATATGCCCGAAAGGCACGTCCGTACTGCGTGAGCAGCTATCTATTTCGCATTGCCAGACCTTGACGGTGTCGGTCCCCAGCTGCGTGCTGGCGCCGGGAAAGGGGTCGAAGGCGCGCACGCGCCGCGCGATCACGCCGGCCGGCTGCGCCCAGTCGATGGCGCTCTCGGCCTTGTCGATCTTGTGCGCGTAGCACACCCCCGCCTCGGGCTGGGGCGTGGCCGCCAGCGGGCCGGCGGCGGCCTGGCGCAGCGCCTGCACGATGAGCCGCCCGCCGATGTCGGCCAGCCGGTCGTGCAGCGTGGCCGTGGTGTCCTGCGCGCCGATGGCGGTGCGCTGCGTCAGCAGCATGGCGCCGGTGTCCAGGCCGGCGTCCATCTGCATGATGGTCACGCCGGTTTCCAGGTCGCCGGCCTCGATGGCGCGATGGATGGGCGCCGCGCCGCGCCAGCGCGGCAGCAGGCTGGCGTGGATGTTCAGGCAGCCCAGGCCGTGCGCGCCTGCGGGCGGGCGGGCGGCGCCCATGGCGTCGAGCACCCACTGCGGCAGGATCAGGCCGTAGGCGGCCACCACCATCACATCGGCCTGGGCGGCGGCGATGGCGTCCCGGGCGGCGGCGGCGTCCTCGGGGTATTTGCCGTCCAGGCGCAGGCTGCGCGGCTGGGCCACGGCAATGCCGTGCTCCAGCGCGCATTGCTTGACGGGCGACGCCTGCAGCCGCAGGCCGCGCCCGGCCGGGCGGTCCGGCTGGGTCAGCACCAGCGGCACGTCGAAGCCGGCGGCCAGGATCTGCGCCAGGGCGGTGCGGGCGAATTCCGGCGTGCCGGCGAAGATGACTCTCATGGGATGAGGGCGCGCGGTCACACGTTCTCAGGCGCGCGTGGCCTGCTTTTGCTGCTTGAGCAGCTTGGTCTTGATGCGGTTGCGCTTGAGCGGCGAGAGGTACTCGACGAAGACCTTGCCCATCAGGTGATCCATCTCGTGCTGGATGCACACGGCCAGCAGCTCCTCGGCCTCGATCTCGCGCGCCTGGCCGTCGCGGTCCAGGGCGCGCACGCGCACGGCGCTGGAGCGCTCGACGCCGTCGTAGATGCCGGGCACCGACAGACAGCCCTCGTCGCCGACCTGCGTCTCGTCGCTGGCCCACAGGATCTCGGGGTTGATCAGCACCAGCGGCTGGTCGCGCTCCTCGGACACGTCGATGACCACGATGCGCTCGTGCACATCCACCTGCGTGGCCGCCAGGCCGATGCCGTTGGCGTCGTACATGGTGGCCAGCATGTCGTCGACGATGGCGCGCACGCGCTCGTCGACGGCGGCAACGGGGCTGGCCACCTTGTGCAGGCGGGGGTCGGGGTAGCAGAGAATCGGGAGAATTGCCATGGCGCGAAAGGAAATATGTCGTTATTTTCGCCACTTTTGCCGCCGGATGCTGGGCGCATTGCCAATAATCGTTGCCCAATCAAGGGCTTGGGCACAGAATCTGCCATGGTTTGGAAAGTATTGGCGGACGTTTTCGTGGGGCGCGCATGCCCGGCGGGCGACACGGCCGCACAGCGCGAGGGACGTTTTCACATGCATCACAAGAGGAACAACATGACGGCTTTGGCTCGCAAACGCGGCGTTGCGCTGGGCGCCGTGGCTGTGCTGGCGGGCGCCTTGCTGGCCCCGGCGGCGCAGGCGCAGAACTACCCCATCAGCGCCCAGCAGCGCGCCACGGCCCAGCAGGTGGCCGCGCGCGGCGTGCCGCTGGCCGAGCTGGCGGCCAACGCGCCCGACACCTACGTGGTCAAGCGCGGCGACACGCTGTGGGCCATCTCCGGCATGTACCTCAAGCGCCCGTGGCGCTGGCCCGAGCTGTGGGGCATGAACCTGCAGGCCATCAAGAACCCGCACCTGATCTACCCCGGCCAGACGCTGTACCTGGAAAAATCCGGCGGCTTCGCGCGCCTGCGCTCGGGCCGCCCCGGCGAACTGGAGACCCTGCGCCTGTCGCCGCGCACGCGCTTCGAGAGCCTGACCGGTGCGGCGCTGCCGACCATCGAGGCGCACCTGATCGAGCCCTTCCTGGTCGAGCCGCAGGTGGTGGACGAGCTGACGATGGCGCAGGCGCCGCGCATCGTCGCCACGCGCGACAAGCGCGTCATCATGTCCAACGGCGACCGCGCCTACGCGCGCGGCCCGCAGGGTAGCCCGCTGGAGCTGGCGGCGGGCGCGCCGCGCACCTACAACGTGTACCGCGACGCCACGCCCATGAAGGACCCGCAGACCGGCGCCATCCTGGGCTACGAGGCGCAGTACGTGGGCCAGGCCGAGCTGGTGCGCAGCGAGGCCGAGCAGGAAACGCCGGACGGCAAGGGCAACATGGTGGTCGACCTCGTTCCCGCCACCGTCGACCTGAGCCGCATCAAGGAAGAAGTGCGCGTCGGCGACCGGCTGCTGCCCGCGCCCAAACGCGCCTTCAACAACTACGTGCCGCACGCGCCCGAGCGCCCGGTGAACGCCAACGTGGTCTCGCTCTACGGCAGCGAGGCGTTGCACTACGCCGGCAACCACAGCGTCATCGCCATCAACCGCGGCAGCGACGACGGTATGGAGCCCGGCATCGTGCTGCAGCTGCTCACCGAGGGCCAGCGCATGGTCGACAAGACTGACGAAGACCGCACCACGATCCGCCTGCCCAGCGAATCGAACGGCCTGGCCATGGTGTTCCGCACCTTCGACCGCGTGTCCTACGCGCTGGTGCTGCAGGCCGGCCAGCCCGTGAGCGTGGGCGACCGGCTGGTCAACCCCGAGTAAGCCCGCCCGGCGCACGCCCCGGCGCATGCAGCGCGACGAACTGGCCGCCTGGCTGCGCCTGAGCCTGACCCCGGGGGTGGGCAACGGCGCGGCGCGGCGCCTGCTGGCCGCGTTCGGCCTGCCGCAGCAGGTCTTCGAGCAATCCGAAACCGCCTTGCAGGCCTGCGTCGGCGCCGCGCAGGCGCGCGCGCTGTGCGCCGAGCCGCCGTACTTTGCCGCGCAGCTGGAGCGCGCCTGGCGCTGGCTGCAGGACGGCGCCGCGCCCGCGCACGGCGCGCCGGCGCACGCCATCGTGCCCCTGGGCGACGCCGCCTACCCGCCGCAGCTGCTGGCCACCGAAGACCCGCCGCTGCTGCTCTACGCGCTGGGCGCGCCGCACCTGGTGCGGGCGCGCCCCATCGCACCGGAGCAGTGCCTGGCCGTGGTGGGCAGCCGCAACCCGACGGCGCAGGGGCAAGACAACGCTCGCCAGTTCGCGCGCAGCCTGCGCGGCGCGGGCTGGTGCATCGTCTCGGGGCTGGCGCTGGGCGTGGACGCGGCGGCGCACGAGGGCGCGCTGCAGTGCCCGCCCGACGCCGGCGCCAGCGCCCTGCCGGCGACGATCGCCGTCGTGGGCACGGGGCTGGACCGCGTCTACCCCAAGGCCAACGCAGACCTGGCGCGGCGCATCGCGCACGCCGGCCTGCTGCTGAGCGAATACCCGCTGGGCACGCCGCCGCTGGCGGGCAACTTTCCCAAGCGCAACCGCATCATCGCCGGCCTGGCGCGCGGCACGCTGGTGGTCGAGGCGGCGCTGGCCTCGGGCTCGCTGATCACCGCGCGCCTGGCCAGCGAGCAGGGGCGCGAGGTGTTTGCCATCCCCGGCTCCATCCACGCGCCGCAGTCGCGCGGCTGCCACGCGCTGCTGCAGGCGCTGGGCTTCGACCCGCTGGGCCTGGACGCGCTGATGGCCCGCACCGGCCTGGACGCGGCCACGCTGCAGGTGCGGCTGCTGGAGCTGGAACTGGCCGGCCAGGTGGCGCGCCTGCCCGGCGGGATCTTCCAGCGCGTCGGCTCTGCTTGAAAACAATAGCTGTTTGCGCGTGTAGAACAACAAACTCAAATGGATTGATATTTGAGTTTGGCTTTCATCAAGCGTAAGCAGCTATGCTTTTTAAAGCTCCAGCATCAGCTTGAGGTTCTGCACCGCCGCGCCGCTGGCGCCCTTGCCCAGGTTGTCCAGGCGCGCCACCAGCAGTGCGTGGCGGTAGGCCTCGTTGGCGTAGACGCGCAGCTCCAGCCGGTTGCTGTCGTTGGCGGCCTGGGGTTCGAGCTTGCCGTCCTCGGTCGGGGGCAGCACCTGCACCCATTGCTCGGGCGTGTTGCTGCGCGCGTAGTGCGCGGCCAGCGCGTCGTGCAGGTCGGCCGCCTTCGGGTTGCCCGGCAGCGTGTCCAGGTGCAGCGGCAATTGCACCAGCATGCCCTGGCGGAAGGCGCCGACCGACGGCACGAAGATGGGCCGGCGCGTCAGCCCCGTGTAGCGCATGATCTCGGGCAGGTGCTTGTGCGCCAGGCCCAGCGCGTACAGCTCGAACGGCGCGGCGTTGCCCGCCTCGTAGGCCTCGATCATCGTGCGCCCGCCGCCGGAGTAGCCGCTCACTGACGGCAGTGCCAGCGGCTGGTCGGGCGCCACCAGGCCGGCGTCCACCAGCGGGCGCAGCAGCGCAATCGCCCCGGTGGCGTAGCAGCCCGGGTTGGCCACGCGCGTGGCGGCGCGCACGGCCTGCGCCTGGCCCTCGGCCAGCTCGGGAAAGCCGAACACCCAGCCCGGCGCCGTGCGGTGCGCGGTGGACGCGTCGATGACCTTGATGGCGCGGCCCGTTTCGGCGCTGACGGCATCGACCAGCGCCACCGTCTCGCGCGCGGCGTCGTCGTGCAGGCACAGCACGACCAGGTCCACGCCGGCGATCAGCGCGCGCTTGGCGCCGGCGTCCTTGCGCAGCTCGGGCGCGATGCTGACCAGCTCGACCTCGGGCATGGCCTGCAGGCGCTCGCGGATCTGCAGGCCGGTGGTGCCGGCTTCGCCGTCAATGAAAACCGTGGGCATGGAACTCTCCTGGTGCCCGGCAGGCCATGGCACCTGCCGGGGATAAGTAATAACCATATGAATGGTGCGCCGCAACATGATACATTTGCCGGCTGCAATGTCCCAAGCCCGTTGCCAGACGTATGTGCCTTGGTAGGCGGGTGAATACCCTTCCCTGAGAGAGACCTCATGAAGATCCACGAATACCAAGGCAAGGAAATCTTGCGTAGTTTCGGCGTGCCCGTGCCCCGCGGCATTCCCGCTTTCACGGTGCAGGAAGCCGTGGAAGCCGCTCAAAAGCTCGGCGGCCCCGTGTGGGTGGTCAAGGCCCAGATCCACGCCGGCGGCCGCGGCAAGGGCGGCGGCGTGAAGGTGGCCAAGACGATCGACGACGTCAAGGCGCTGGCCGGCTCCATCCTCGGCATGCAGCTGGTCACGCACCAGACCGGCCCCGAGGGCCAGAAAGTGCGCCGCCTGTACATCGAGGACGGCGCCGACATCAAGAACGAACTCTACGTCTCGCTGGTCACCGACCGCGCCACGCAGAAGGTCGCGCTGATCGCCTCCAGCGAAGGCGGCATGGACATCGAGGAAGTGGCCCACTCCACCCCCGAGAAGATCATCAC
>Ga0222429_100418_pt1 | contig 34486 bp, 45 predicted proteins | sample 1B50Ametagenome_FD_182475 | JGI IMG/M metagenome (GOLD analysis project Ga0222429, IMG submission 182475) | Enriched microbial communities from leaf-cutter ant dump, University of Wisconsin, Madison, United States - 1B50A (version 2) | ecosystem: Environmental > Terrestrial > Nest > Insects nest...
CAATAATGTTCATATGACACACTTCGCCCGCTATTGCACCCACCCTTTGTTAGCGGCTGGCATTTTTTCGGCGCCAAATTGCACCATTCCTGGTTGCCAGCTTTTCCAATGTTCCTCTATCGGAAAGCTCGTTTAATAACTTTTCGCTTTCGTTCCTTGGCGTGCCTGAAAGTTCTGAAAATTCTTTTGCCGTAAGCGAATGATATTTTGAGAAAAGTATTTCCCAATTTTTGCCATAATCGTTTTTAGGTGTGGACGGATTGAGCTTTAAAACGGCTGTTTCATAAGACGCATACGGTTTTGATCCGTAAACAACTTCTTTGTTGCCTGAATTGTCTGTAAAGAACAATGTGGGGAAACCCCTGACGCCAAATTGTTTTGCCAATTTTAAATCGTCTTCAAAAAGCGTCTTTGCTTTTCCTTCAAAGTCTGTTTTCAGCTGCTCAATATTTAATCCCGCTTGTTGGGCGGCTATTGCCAGGTGTTCCCACTTTGTTATATTTTTTTTCTGCAGGAAAACCATTTCTCTCATCTCTCTTAAAAACAAAATTGCTTTTTCATTATCTTGTATTTGTGCCGCTTTAAAAGCAATGGAAGGTGGATAAGAAGAGCTTAGCGGGTCTTCCAGCCAAACGTCTCCGTCAATCGGCATATCGTAGTAAATGCTTACTTCGTCCCAATGATGTGCTACGTCAGATGGTTTGCTGATACCACCGCTATTGTAACTCCAATCGGGTAATAAACCGCCCATGCGATATTCAAATTCTATGCTGTTTCCGTATTCCAATTTCAGCTTTCTCAGTTGCGGTTCAATTCCCCAACAAGAAGAACAAATCGGGTCGGTGAAATAAATAACCTTAACAGGTTTTTCTGTGTTTGGTATCGTTATTTTTGCATTGATTGCGCTGTCTGGTATTCCACAAATACCTTCAACAGGGTCGCATAAAAGCGGATTGTTTTTTTCTGTCATTTTTTTATTTGTTTTGGACCCGGCAACCACTGTTACCAGGGGAGATTATTGTTATTAAGAGCCGGTTAGCTGTTTTTACTTTTGAAATCGTCGCAAGGTAAATGCAGTATTGGAAAATTCCGCTAACCGGGTAATCAGTTTGAAACCCGGAAAACCAAAATATCCGCGTTACAGTATTTCCTGCACTACATTGAGTGTTTACTTTGTTTCTTGAGCCATAATAATATTTATTTTTGTGCAAAGTTGTTTCATATAAAATACTCCTGCAATAAGTCAGAATTTTATGACTACAAAAAAGATAACGGACGAAGCAGAAACCTGCCCTGCGCAAGGGCTTTTAAAGTTGTTATCGGGTAAATGGAAACCAGAGATCTTCCGTTTGGCTGTCGGGCAACCTTTGCGTTTTAATAATCTGTTACGCCAAATCCGGGGTTCAAATAAGCAATCACTGTCTGTCGCATTAAGAGAGCTGGAAGAAGTAGGTTTGTTGGAGAAAGTTGTCATAAAGCAAAAGCCGTTGCATATAGAATACTATCTGACCGAAAGAGGGAAGGCATTAACTCCTGTTTTTTTGCAGCTGGAATTCCTGTCGTAGGTCAGTCGGTTATATCTGTTGCTGACGATCAGGGCCTTACGCGGTTGGCCGTGACTTACAAATAGCTGATGTTACAATACCCGGCTCAGCTTGTTGCCCGTTTGTTTTCTGCATGGCTTCGGGCAGAACTTTTTTTCCTGAAATACTTTGAAATGAAAGATTGATCGTTTAACTTTGTATTTCAAAGTACTTTTAATTTTGTATAATTAATTGATCGCTATGAATATTAAAGCACTGCTCGCTATTTTGACCTTTCAGCTATTTTCTGAAGGTTATATCTAAACCCCGGGTAAAGCGAAACCTGGTTCGTTTTGTGGCCAACTCGCCGAAAAGAACAAAAGCGATGGAAATATGCTCATTGCAAAAAATGGCATGTGCTTTCTACCCGCTCTATCGGCTGCAGCCGGATCAAAGGAACCGAAGGAAGCCTTTGTTGCGTGATTCGGAATAAAGAGGAGGTATGACAACTATATATTTACAAATAGTAACAGTATGAAAATCTCAAGAAAAAAATTCGTTATTATCTTCCTTGTTTCTGCTTTTGCCTTTCAGTTTATCTCTAATTTAATTTTGGAACCCGTAAACGGTGACTGGTTCCCGGGAACTGACTCGCCAATAGCCTGGAAGCGTACTTTAGCCACTATTTTATATCCTGTCAAAATTGTTTTGGTAGGACCTTTGGCCCCAATATTCAATGATCCGGACCCGCCACCTCCGATTCGGGTTCTTGCCTGTGCTTTATACTGGACTGTCCTGGCGCTGGTTCTCTATTATCCTATCAGCAAAATAAAGGTTCGTAAAAAAAATAAATTTTAGCGGGTTCAGCGTATGCTGCTGTTGCATGATTAATATACAGTTATGAACAGAATTGAAGAGATATACTATGAAGCAAAGGCTGACAAATGGTTTCAGGGTTTTGCTCTTTTTTGTCGTATTGCATTAGCCGCGAGCTTTATTCCAGCAGGTATCGTTAAAATTATGGGTGAACGCTTTGCCGCCGGCCTTCCATCTAATAATCCTCTGGGACATTACTTTGATGCTTTATTTTTAACAGGATATTACTATACTTTTATTGGGATTGCCCAACTCGTAACGGCTATATTATTACTGATCCCGAGAACTTCCCTGCTGGGTGCGCTAATGTATTTTCCCATGATCGTTAATATATGTGTATTAACTTATGCCACCCGATTTGAAGGTACCCGGCTTAACACCATGATGCTGTTGGCATGTTTGTATTTATTGGTTTGGAACCTCGACCGTATAAAATATATTTTACCGTTTAAACAGCCTGACACAGTTCCTTATGTATCAAAAAACCTCCTGGGTAAGCGCCTTCGGATTATATTTGGGGGAAGTTGCCTCGCAGTTTTGGCCATTATCATTATCGGTACTTTCTATTTGCATGAGATTAGACCAGGTAATTCTGAAGAAGAGTGCAGGAATCAATGTGTCTCCAGCGAATATCCCACGGCTTGCGAAAATTTCTGCGACTGCATTTATGTTCAGGGGAAGTCGCTTGATGGTTGCTTAGCCGAATACAAGAAAGTAAAAGAAAGGGAAAAGAACAGGTAGTAATTGATCATTCATAAAATCTTATAGGCTTCTTTAACATTCTTCGCTGCTTAATAAATGCACAATTTTTGAGGATGTACTTATAAATTGTTGCCTTCAAGCGGCTCGTATAAAAATAACTCCTTATAATTGGGTCAGCTCCGAATCTCAGCACATGTCCACGGGATCTTCAGCATACATTTCCATTGCCCAGGAATAATGAGTTGGCGCTTGTTGTATTTTTCCCTCCCTTTGCTTTCAGATCATCGTGCAATTTGAATATATCGCCGTCAAAGCCACCCAAATCCAGGTTCCCGGATTTCCTGGTGCCCTTTTGCTTAAATATATTCCTGCATTCTCCCGGTTGATGTGTGTAGCCTCATCAGCCGGCAATAACTTGTTGACGATAGTTTTGTGTGGATTAACTGTTTAAATATTTATTGGGTATGTTTGAAGGCGTATAATCAATGCCGTAAGCCGCTTTAAGTAAAATAGCCACAACTTCATAAATTAATGCCTCCTTTCTTTGGAACTGGGGAAGTAATCCCATCATTGCATAACTGATTGGATTAACTGACGGAATAAATGTTTCCCATTCATAGCCTTTCCCCCACACAATCCCTTTGACAGTAAGGTTTAAATCCGCCGATTCGGCAATAAGATATTTCATTACATCAATGCACTTGTTTGAGTGCTGATTTACAGTATGAAAAATTGGCGTTTGTCCGCCGAAACCTTTTTTGTCAATTCCGGCCTTAACATTTATATCAATGCCATGTTTTACCAGTATCCTGGCACAGGCAAGGTGGTTGTATTCTGCACAAATATGAAGCAATGATACCTCATACAAAGGTGTAAATGCACAGTCGAACGTATATTGATTCTTTACTGCCTGCTTATTGTCACTTAATAAAGCATCCAGCGAAACAGCATCATCCAAAAAAACGGCTAATAATATTTTATCATGGAAGTTCAGTCCGTAATCCACAAAAACTTTAAAACATTCCCTGAATTTTGGTCCTCTCGAATATTCTGTGATAAGCTCGTAAATGAGTGGTTTATCTCTAAAGTAATCATTAGGACTTATTCCATTTTCAAAACATTCTTTTATTCCGTCCGCTGAGTGGATTTCAATTTCACCTATAATTTTTTGTAAGTAATCCATGATGGTTGATTTCGGGGTGTCCGGGCAAATTACTGCCCATAAAAGGACGTCAATCAGGTTGGGAAGCATCCGCCTGCCTGTAACCACTGATTAAAATATTTTGATCAGTACAAATATACTACCAGGTGCGCCGGCTGTTGTTATTTCAGGGTTATAATTTTGTTCCCTGTATTAATATCGATGTCTTTATCGACTGGTCTTTCAGGTGTAAAAATCTCTTCCGTTCTTCATCTTGTTTAAAATTATCGAAATCTTGTTGTATTTCAAATTCTATAAGATGAATTTCATAAGGTTTGTCGATATGGTTTTCGATGAAATTTTTTTCTGTCGGTCTTACACACAACAGAAGTTTTCCATTATATTTTAAAATTGCAGGGATTACAATACTTTCGAATTCATCAAAAATTTTTTCTTGTCCTTCTATGAGGTATATCAGTTGGGTAAGCAGTACCATATTATTCTTCAATCTTGGAATATTGCTGTATTGTATTCAATGCTGTTCCGGCGGATAGATAAGCTTTTACAGATGACCATCAGGGTTAGAAATGTATCCGATACATCCTTCATAAGTTTTATCGACCGCAGCTTTGGTCGCTACCGAACCCCCATGATTTCGTGCATTTTCCAAAGTTGTATGTACATCTTTTTTACACATCAATGCGCAACTGATAATCCTCCCGACATTTTCCTTTGTGGCTGCACTCCGCCACTATTCATATTCCTTTTCCCAAAGTTAACAATAACTTGTCCAGGTTTTTAAGATGAGATGAAAAACCTCTTTTGTGGCTGTCTGTTGCCATTTTTTCGAACATTTCAGGGTCTCCATATTTTTCAGTCATCGTTACGAGCGTTTTGCCCCCTGTTTCGCTGAAAGTCAGGATACATTTCGTACGTGGGAAATCAGGACTAACCATGCCGTTTTCATCGGAGAATGCTCTCAATTCCGTAATACTTTTTTGAGGTTCAACTTTTCTGTAATCGTATCTGCTCCAATGCTTTTTACCTTCGGGACTCACTATGGCGTAGTGCCAAAAACCGCCTTCACGGCAGTCCATTGTCTTTGTTTCAGTTCTGTAAGGGTTGGGAGCGCACCACTGGTCAAGCAGCTCAGGGGTAGTCCATGCTTGCCAAACCAATTCAACATTAGCATCAAATTCTCGCTTGATGTGAATAGTATTGGTTTCCCTGTTTACGGAAAAATTAAATAAGGGGTTACTATTCATATTTTAATTTTTTATTTTAATCGTTCTAATACGCCTTTTCGCTTTACAAGATTTTTATAATCCCATTGTATCTCTCTTGATTTTTCGAGCCAACGCTTTAAATCTTCGGTATTGATCTCGTTCACAGAATTATAGAATATAGAAGCATCTTTGAATTTTTCACCTCTTGTGTTCAGAAGTTCTTCGTTGAAGTCTGCCCCGCTCCAAAACATCAGTCTTAATCCTTTTTTCTGCTTGCTGTAGCCTGTTACAGGGTTGCCGTCCAGGAACCAAACAGGATGTGCGTGCCAGATTTTGTTTTCAGCTTCAGGTAAATGTGTACTGATTTCTTTTGCCAACAATTCACAAATGACTTTGTCCTCTGCTGTTTGCAAATTGTTGTATGCTGAAATGTCTTTTGAAATGGCGGTCATGGCTTCATTTTTTTAACGTCAATAGTAATTCATCCAATTGATGGAAATCCGTTGTCATACCTTCTTTAAAGCCCGTTGTTATGATAGTTTCAAGGTCAGCAAGTGTGTCGAAAGTGAGTAACATATCTACCTGTACTTTGTTTCCCTGCTGACTAAAACTGTTTTCCAATAAGTTTTGAGGAAATTCAGGATTCATTGTTCCGTTTTCATCACAAAACCCGTCTGTCTGGGTAAAGGATTTTTTTTTTACGATCGTGATGTAACTGGCCTTGCTCCAATGTCTTTCTCCTTCTGGACCTACCATGGCATACAGCCAAAATCCCCCTTCGCGGAAATCCATTGTTTTGGTTTCGGCTCTCCAGGGTTTGGGTCCCCACCATTGGTCGAGTAGCTCGGCTGTTGTCCAGGCTTGCCAAACCAATTCAATACCGGCATCAAATTCTCGTCTGATGTGAATAGTGTTGTTTTCTTTATCTACGATAAAGTCAAATAATAAATTGCTGTTCATTTTTTCTTGTTTTTAACTGTTGCTAATAAGTTATCTAATTGTTTGAAACGTGTTTCCCAAATTTTACGGAACTGTTCAAGCCATTTGTCTATTTCTTTCATTTTGTTGATTTCAAGTTGGTAATAAATTTCCCTGCCTTTATGTTCCTGTGTTATCAGTTCGCATGCTGTCAAAATTTGTAAATGCCTGGAAACTGCCTGCCGGGTTGTGTCGAAGTGTTCGGCGATGGCGTTTGGCGTCATTGCCTGCAATGCAATTAAGGCAATGATTGCCCGTCTTGTCGGGTCGGCTATTGCCTGAAAAATATCTCTTCTTGTCTCCATTATGCAAACATTTGATTGCAAATATATATGCAATTATTTAGTTGCGCAAATTTTTTTCAAAAAATCGTTAGCTATGAAATGTCAGTAAAATTTAGGGTTTGGGGAGCAGCCGGGTATCCGCCGGCATAACATACATATGTTAGTGTTATTTTTTATCCAATCGCTTTAAAAAATTCTTCGAGTTTCACCTCGTCAAGCTGTCCGTTTGTTCTTACGCTACTGCAAAGGTCAAGTCCAAATGGTTGTACAAAATCAATTGCCTGTGTTACGTTGTCTTTGTTTAGTCCACCTGCAAGAAAAAGAGGAATTGGTATAGATTTCCTGATTTCTCTGCTTAATTCCCAATTATGAGTTCGACCCGTTCCGCCCAATTCTTTAATTGCCAAATTTGGGTTTCCGCTATCTAATAAAATCGCATCAACGTAATTGGATATTTCAACAGCTTCTTTTACAGAATTGTCATCTATAACATGAATAACCTGAACCAATTTTACATTTGGTAATTCATTGCGAAGTATTTCATATTCTCGTTTTTCCAGCTCGTCTACAATCTGAATGGTCGTTGTGTTTACTCGTTTATAATGCGAAATGATTTCCTCTGGTTTCGTTTCACTTGTCAGTAAGAAAGAAGAAATAGGTGGCGGGATTGATTTTGCAATTTGGTTAATAAGTTCATCTCCAATTATTCCCGGGCCACTTGGCATATGTCCAACCAAGCCCAATGCAGAAGCTCCGTATTTAATCGCAATTTTTGCTTCTTCTACACTGCTGATACAACAAATTTTTACTCGTGGTCTTATCATACAATTACTTTGTTTTCGATTTCTTCTGTCATAGATAAAAGGTTTAGGTTTTCGTCATATTCTGCACTAAACGCAAATGGCTTGTTTTCAAAAATATATTTGTACATATACCAACCTGTTTTTAGCGTTGGTGTGTTTAATAAGTCTTCAAATACAACCCACATTAAAGTTCCTTCGTTGCAAACTGGCGGTTCAGCAAAGTCAATGTCTGTGATATAAACATAACCTGTCCAGTTATATTCGGTGGGAGAGCTTTCTGTTAGGAATATGTACTTTTCGAAATAAGGGTAAGGCAACTGATTCAAGGGTATATAAATTCTTTTTTATCAGGGTAGGGTCGTCATTTGTGCCTCCCCGATAAGGTCCTGCGATAAGTATCATCATCATCACAAAATGTTATTAAGCTTGATGTATTGAAGAAGCATAATGGTTTTACCATCTTTTATTTCTCCAAATTCAACCATTTTCATTGCTTCGTCAATTTTAAGTTCTAATACTTCGATATTTTCTTCTTCCTGTTCAACGCCACCTCCGCCAGTTACTTTCATCTCTTTCGAATATTCAGCAATAAAGAAATATAAAATTTCTGTCACTGAACCTGGAGACATGTAGGCTTCAAAAATCTTTCTTACATCGGTAATTCTGTAGCCTGTCTCTTCTTCGGTTTCCCGTCTGATACAATCTTCTGCATTGTCTTTATCCAACAAACCTGCACAGGATTCAATTAGTAGTCCTGACTCATTACCATTGACAAATGTCGGTAAGCGAAATTGCCTTGTCAGTATAACCGTTTTTTGTGATTTGTTATAAAGCAAAATTGTTGCACCGTTACCTCTGTCGTAGGCTTCTCTACTTTGAGTAAGTTTAGTGCCGTCTTTTTTGGTGTATTCATAAGTTATTTTTTTAAGTATATACCAATTATCGGAAAGGATTTTTGTATCTAAGATTCTTACGTTGTCTATCATTGTGTACGCTGTTTTTTTAAATTGCCACTAGCGCCTTGGGGCTTTCTGCTGTGCTGGTATTTTGTGACTCGTCCAGCTGGAGCCGATGCCCGATATTGTTACTATTGTTAAAGATATATTCTTTTGTTGAGTAGTGAACATTCCGTGGAAACTGAGGTCGATTAGCGATATACAGTTAATGTCTTATTTTCAGCAGGTATAGCAGAAAACCACCTGTTGTGTGTAGTTTGTTCAGCCGTAAAAATTAAAGTCGTCAAGTGTCATATTCTCCGTCCCACGGTTCCTGAAATGAAATAGTTGAGCTGGGTTGTAAATTTATCATTTCGGTTTCTTCGTCAACTACAAGTCCAAAAGTAATATTATCAATTTGCAATTGGAAGAGTTTAATTTCAATGTCTTGAAAAACTATGTTGCCTAACTCTGTTACAAGTTCTTCAAGTTTATCTTCAAGTTGTTGTTCGTTTATATCTTTTGTCAAACCAGCAAACCAATATTTTGTTGTGAGATAATTGCCGTCTTTGTCAAACGTATGAACTAAAGCATACTCTTTTCTATGTTTTTGCCAATCGTCACTTTGTTGAATTTCAGCGTAAGGTTTATCAAAAACAAATGTCTGATAACCCCAAAATAATCGTCCGTCTGCAACCTCTCCCAAATAATGAGTGTGATAGTCTTCCATTCTCATTATTGGTAGTTTGTTAGGAATTGTCATAAGTAGAAGTTTTTTTGAAAATTATACACAACGTTACGGCTTGCCGATGTGAAGGTATTCTGTAATTTGTTTGACTGTAATCCGCCTCGGCGGGAAATGTTCATTATTTTATTCTATTGCTCGGTGTTATTCTTCGGCGGGTATCGAAACCGAATAGCGAACAAAAAGCCTGGCATATATTCGTCGCGCTGCCATGTAGCCGAGCCGCCTGTTGTGTGTAGGTTGATTTATTTTAGTAATTCAGTAAGTTTATTCCTTAAAGCATCTCCTCTTAAATCTTTTGCAATAATAGTCCCGTTTGGGTCAATAAGAAAGTTTGCTGGATAATAATGTATGCCATAAATTAATGCGGCTTTATTGGCATCTCCTTTTAAATCGCTCACATTTTCCCACACTATGCTGTCTTTGCGCATAGCATCGAGCCACCATTTTTTATCGGTTTCAACAGAAACACCTAATATGTCAAAACCTTTATTTTTAAATTCATTGTATGTTTTAACAAGATTTGGATTTTCTTCCCTGCAAGGTCCACACCATGAACCCCAAAAGTCCAACAAAACATATTTATTTTTATAGTCCGATAATGAAATATTTTTTCCGTCAATGTTTGGTAATGTAAAGTCTGCAAATTTATCGCCAACTTTTATGTCTTTATTCAGTGAAATGTATTCATAAACTTTTTTTCCAAATTCAGATTGTTTTACTCGTTCTGTAAGCCCATTGTACAAAAGTTTTGATGTCTCTTTTCCCCACGTTGTACAAAATACTTTCAATACATTTCCGCTGATTAAAGAATTAGGATGGCTTTTGATATAATCAATATTAATTTCCTTTTCTTTTTCTGGGTTTTTCCGTATAAGAACATTTAATTGATTGTCTTCATCCTGCATGGAAGAACCTGTAATTACAGCATCGCGAAACTTTCCTTTTTCTGCTTCAAAATGAATTACGCCACTTTCAATCCAAAATACATTAATATTTCTCTGACATATTAAGCCAACGGATTGATATTCTTTGTTGATAGCGCCTTTAAATGCAAACTTGTTATCAATGATTTGGGCCGAGTCCATAAGTACGTCATTTGACCCTGAAGAAAAATCAAACAATTGGATATATGTACTGTCAGGAAATCCCGAAACGTTGCCAATGATTTCAAATTTTTTGTCTTGTGCTTGAGAAAAGGAACTTATTGAAATTGTAGTTGTCAATAGTAATAACGAGACTTTAATCATAGTTGTATTTTTAGGTTGTGTCACAGCTTACACACAACGGTTGAGCATTTGTATTTGTGGCGGAATTTGGAAAACGTCCAGCAGGGTACAAATGCTGAATAAAGATACAAAGCTCATTGTTAATTCTATAGCTCAATTTATAATGTCCGGCCGGGACTACAGATGACAGCCAGGTGAAGCTGAGGCGGTGTTGTCTGTCCGCCGACATAACACAAATGCACATGTTGGCGGTTCGTTGTTTTCATCAAGTACATTATTGTCAGACTGTTAATGCGGTTCGGACTTTTGTCCTTTGTTACTCTTCAATTATTCTTTTGATGAAGTCAGATTTTGCATAAGCATATTCTGAACTGTCAATGTCTTTGCCTTTATGATTTTGAATTTTTATTCTTTCATAATCCCTGCGAAGGCTTTCGTCTTTTGTCAATCTGTTTCGCAACTTGACTTGGTTTTGTACAATATCAGAGTTTGCGGAACAATAATGAAGGTTAAATTTCCTGGGTTGTCCTTTCACAAACCAATGTCTTCCTGCAATTCCTGCTTCACCTTTATATTCGTATTCTATACTTGTAAGGTTGTCAATAATTGTTTGCGAAGGCGGGAAGGTTATGGCTTCAATAGCTATGTCAATAATTGGCTTCGCTAATAAGTCTGGAACTGCGGTGCTACCTACATGGTGTATTTCGTTAATGCTCTGTCCCAAAATGCTAAAAATTAATTCTCGCTCCATTTCAAAGGTGTTTGTCCATTGTTTATTATGTTTGTGAAGCGTAATTAATTCCATTTGATATTATTGTTATTTATTTTTTACTGTGCTGTTTCCACGATTTATAATCTTTTTCTATGTCCAGCATTTTTAGCTTTTTCCATTCATTAATTGCTTGTTGTCGTGTTGCGCCTTTTTCATGGGCCAAAAAATCGGAAAGAAAATTGATATATCGTGTAACGGGTACTTTTTCAAATTTGTCAGTTTCATTGAGCTTTACAAATTGTTTTATTAATTCTCCGTATGTGATTTTTTTGCCTGCTGTTGTCTGCTCGTCCCGCCAACGATTTATTCGATACCACACGCCTGATTTTATTGTCAGATTGGGAACGATTTTTTGAGCTTCAGCTATAATAAAATTTTTTGTCTGGCCGTTGTTTGTGTAATTGTTAACTGGCAATAAAGTGGTTAGTCCAATGTCAGAATCTTTTGTTCCTGACTTTACAACGTTTTTTCTATTTGAATTTTTAATTTTCCCGGTCCGAAGATAGAATTTTATGAGGGGTTCAAGTTCGTCTTTACGCAATTTAGAACTGTTGTCAATTCCAATCTGTTTTGCAAATGCTTTGATTTCCTCAGCATACCAATAACCATTGTCAAACTCTTTTTCGGTCATACCCTTAGTTAATTTGATTGCCTTTGTCATTGTTTTTCTGTTTGCTGATTTGGGTCGTCTGGTGCCTGACCGCTCACGTTTTCGGCTTTACTTTCCGGCGGGATGGAAGCACAAACGTTCAACCTTGCACCAAAGTTAATAAAAAGCACGAATGTTCAATTTGCTACGTCAGCCTGTCTGACGGAAAACCCGTGTTAGCGGTTCGTTGTTTTTTTAGTCGTTTTTCTTGCTTTTTCGTTATTTTCGGTTACTCTGAATTTTACAATTCTTTCAATCAGTTTGTATGGTATTGGCTGGTCAAGCGGAAACTGCACTGAACCTTTTCCTTGTTTATATTTTGAAAGTTCGTCTTGAAACTCGCTGTGTCCAGAAGGCGTTGCGTAAAAGCCAATATGATTTTTGAACGCTGCAAAATAAATCAAAGGTTTATTATTTGTCTTGTATGCAGGCATTCCGTAGGCAAAAAGTTCGTCTGAACCAGGTGCGTTGTCTTTTACCAACTTTCTTATGTTACGCAAAATTTCCTGAACATTGTCTGGAAACTGCTGAATATATGTCTCTATTTCGTTCATTTCCGATTGTGTTAACTTTGTTGTGGTGAATATACAAGTTCCCATAGATGGTCGTCAGGGTCAGAAACGTATCCAATATATCCTCCGTATGTTTCATCAATTGTAGCTCTGCTCGGTACAGAGCCTCTGTAATTTGGTGCATTTTCCAAAGCCGTATCTACATCTTTTTTAGTTACCAATGCACAACTGATAATTGTTCCAATATCCTCATAAGTTTCCGCTTTCCCAATTTGTCCAATGATTATTTGCTTTTTGTGTCGGTTTCCAATTAGCTGTGTCTCTTGTTAGCAATACCTTAGCAATAAGTTGGTATGTCTCCTGATTGCTGGGTGGGTTTGTTTTGTCATAGGCACTCACAAAATGAAAATCATTAATCGTCATTAGTTTGGGAATGTTCTTTGGAATGTGTTGTTTTATGTCGGTTTCTGTTGCACTAATAATTTTTGGATTTGTTTCGTTCAGAAATCTAATAAAGTCTTCAAAGGCAATTAATTTTTTAGGATTGTCATAATCCCTGATTTTAATTCCTACTTTTTCATAGCTTTTGTAATTATTGTCAAACGGAATGAACTTATCACGGACTTTAATTTCTTTTATGTTTTGTCCGATTAGCTCAAACGTTTCCATTTCTTCGCCTTCTTTATTTTCAATACGTTCAAATTCTGTCGGGTCAATGAGAATTACTCTACCTGCATTTGTGACGTAATTTCTTTCCGGATATTTATCTACTGGATAATCAATGCAGTTCCCTATATAGTCTAATTCTATTTCAGCAGATGTGCCACGGTTCTGATAGCCGCTTTTTTCAAAAACAATTGCCCATCTTGTGCTGTCTGCGTAAAGATGAATTCTATTTCCTGCGGTTTCACAATAACCGTGTTCAAGGTCTAGGAAGAAATTGTATTTAATATCTTTTGGTCGTATTGCAGGATAATATTGGCTTGGTTGTCCATTAAATGCTAAGTCTAATTGCTCTAATATTTCTTTGTCAGTAAATACCATGTTTCTATTGTTTTCATATTTTTTGTTATTTGTCAATGAACAAGACAATAAAGATAAGAATGCTATCAATAGTAGAGGTCTCATATAATTACCGCTAGCGGTTCGGGCTTGGGTTCGGTCGGGAAATCTCCGCAGGAGCTTTTACGTTTGAACGTCAGCCCTCCTGACACCAAACCCTTGTTATCAGTAGGCGTTTCATTTTGTTAATTGTTCTAAATTTCTTTCTGTTTGTCTGAGATGATGAGTTGCGTGATAACTCATTAGATAAAACGTTTCTCTTATGGTCAGATTACCAAGTAAAGGGTTAGGTATGACGAGTGTATCAAGTTCAGTATCCGTATATTGGTTTAACAACTGTTGAGTAGTCAACAAAACTTTCTGTATGTCGGCTGTAACTCTTGCTTTTTGTTCAAGGCTGATCTGTTCGGGTAAAAACTGTTGTGGGGATTGACGATTTGTCTTAAAATAATTTTCAATTACGGTGTCAAAGTTCCAGGTTGGCCGGTTTATTTTTCCGAATTTTTGCAATATAAATTCCTTTGATGAAAGAATTTTAGGAAATGGCGATATTACTAAGTAAACGTGATGAAATTGTTGTCCTGCCGTCCATTTTTCATTATAGCCAAATGTACACTGTTCGCCCGTCAGTGAGTTTACGTATTCAATCATTTCTTGATGATTGTCATAAAATGTTTTTATTAATTCTTGTTTCGTCATAACGTTTAAACTTTTTTGTGCGGTGTTGTCTCCTTACGCTTACCCATAACACAAATGCACCTGTTAGCTGGCGTCTTATTTCATTTTTGTTAGGTAGTAAATTTGGACGCCAGGTACCCACAGCTTTTCCATAATTTTTTTAATTGCTTCGGATTTGTCTAGCCTTATTTCAGAAGTAATCAAAACGCTTGCTGGATTTCCATTGCCAATACCACCTACGTAATAATGCAAATTCTTGGGGTTTGTAATTACTACAAAAGTATCTTTAGGTGCTTCAATATAATTAACTGCGGAGTCAGTTACACTCTCCACTATTCCTAAAGTGAATTGATAAACCTCTATCTCATCTCTTTTGTTAATATGAACGGCACCGCCCGAAGTAGGATTTATCCAACTAAAGTGTTTTGGTGTGAGTTGCATACTATAAATCTCATTTTTTCGCCTTCCCGCTTGTTCGTAAGTGAAAGTTCCAGGATTTGGTCGAGGTAGCTCTACGGGCTTAAGTCGAGAAAAATTATACTCCTTTTTTAAGGTATCTTTAGTTTGGCTGACAGCATTTCTTTTAGCAGCAATCTGTGCGTTTATGTTTGTCACAACTACAAAAAAACCTAAGCAAAAGAATAGTCTAATCATTTTGAATGTTAATTGTGAAGACTGTCTGACAAATGCCAGCTAACGGTACAGCTTGGCGATGTAGCGGAATTCCGTAATCCGTCTGCCCGTAACCGATGTTAAATTTATAACTAAAAGTTCATGGTTTATTCTATTGCCCGGCGTTATTCGTCAGCCGGAACTAAAGCCGATTAACGAACAAAATGTTGAGTATATGTTCGTCCAGCCGCCATATTGCCAAACCGAATGTTGTGTGCTGTTCCTTACTGTCGCGGTAGCGATTCAGCAAGGTCGTAGTAGCCACCAATATAATATGAAGCAAGCCTTTTTGAAAGTCCTAATCTAAATAAGCCAACTCCAAAGTCTATAAAGGATTTATAATCAGCTTGGACATTTTGCGCCTTCCAAAGCAGTTCACACTCTCTAAAATATTTCCCATTGTCAGCCACTATTTGTAAGCTTTTCTTATGCCCTCCAGTAGGCCCGAATGGAGTCAAAATTATTTGATTTGTATTTACTGCCGGACTATCTGATAATTCAATATTTAGTTGTCGACAATGCGAAATAAAGTCCAACACGCTAGGAAAATGGGTTTGTGTCCACTTAAGTTCTTTATGTCTACAAGTTCTGAAAGGCAAATCCAGCTTATATTTTTCTTGTTCTTCCGGCTCTAACGGGTCAACCCTTATTAGCTTTGCGGATTTTGCAAAACGAGAAGTTGATGAGCGGAAAAATATTACTTTGCTATTATGGGACTTTAAACCCCAATTTTTTTTATGCTCCCACCAACTGTCATAAAATAATTCATAATTGTCATATGCCAAGACCCTCATTGGTCTTTCGTCCCAGCTTGTAGAATAGACGCCGCCAATTATAATATTGTTTTCAGTCATACTTTAAATGAAAACGGGTTTTGATAGAATAGCATACAACGTTTTGCCGTTTTACGAAGGTGAGGATTTTAGCACTGTACTTCATTGGAAACACAAAACTTGAATTTAGTACAAAACTTTTTTGAAAGCACGAAACCTCTGCTTTTGCAAAATGGTTGTTACCAGTAGTTGTACTTCCTAATTGTTTGCTAAGTCTTGAATACATTGTTCTCTAATTTTCCAAATGTCGCTAAGAGTTAAATTTAATTGTTTGTTGTTGTCCAGCCAAGTCGCAAGATAGTTTTTATGATAATTTACTTTGTAGTCTGCAATTTGTTCTGGTAAAATTTCGATTTCTTCAATTAGGTCGTCCAAAAAATCAGTCGGGTCAGAGTTGGTTTTTGTCAAGTCGAGAATTTGGTCTTCATATTTCAAATAACAATGAGCTTCTGGAATATATTCTAAATTATGTTATTCGTCAGCGGGGACTGGAGCCGAACAGCGAACAGAAAGCCGGGGACATGTTCGTCGTGCCGCCATATTGCCAAACCAGATGTTGGCTGTTGGCTGTAGTAATTTGTCTTACTCAAAACAGTCCTTTGCAAATTTGTCAATTCGTTTCTCTAATTGTTCGTCACAATTTTTACAGTTTTCTTTCATTGTTTGTGTCAAGCGTTTGCGAATGTCTTGTGGCTTTTTGTAATCGTCCTCATCATAAAACCCACTATAAGAAATTGCATTAGTCCAATCGTTATATTTCTCTTTCGTTGTGTCAATGTCCATATACTCCAAAAACTCTTTAGGAAATTTCTCCGCGTATTGATTCTGCCAACGCCCCATCTTGAATTTGAATTGTCTTGTTTAAGCACCAACGATAAAAAGGTCGCAAATTATTGTCGTCTGTCGTTGCAAGTTTTAATAAGGCTGCTGTTGTGTTATTGTCAATTGGTCGGAACAGTCCTGTATAAAAGTCTATGGCGATTGGCGAACATTTTGGATTGCTAATGTAAAATTTTACAGGCTTACCCCAAATGCTGTCTTCGTCTGGGTCGTGTGTCAAACCAAAGCCGTCTTGCCAATTGTTGTCATTATTGTAAAATACCGTGTCATGCTTAATTATTGTGTCGACATAAGCAATTTTAGAAATGTCATTTGTCTTGCTTTGTCTGTCCGTACAGCCAGCAATGAAAATAAGGGAAATTATGAATTTTAGGGTCTTCATTTTATTACAACCAACGGTACGGCTTGGCGATGCGTCGGTATTCCGTGATCCGCCTGCCCGTAACTGAAGTTAAATATATAGCTAAATGTTCATTGTTTGTTCTATTGCCCAGCGTTATTCGTCAGCCGGGCCTGAGGCCAAACAGCAAACAAAAAGCTGAGCATATATTCGTCCAGCCGCCATATTGCCAAACCGCCTGTTGTTGGCTGTTTTTATTTCGTCCACTTTTGATTTTCTCTTAGTTCAAATAGCAATTGATAAACCCTGTCAAGTCCGTATGTCCCCATTAAACCATAGTCGCTTATTGATTTAACTTTACCATTGTCATAAGTAATTTTTAATGATGAAGATTGGTCGTCTGTCCAATTAACAGCATAATTATCTTGTAATGTTTCAAAATCAATGTAATTAAGCAAATTCACGATGTCATTATATTTATCTTCTGTGACTTTTGTATTGAAATTTCCGCTTACCTCTTTGTTGTTTATTTTGTTATACATTTTTGCGTACCATTTTGCAGTTTTGTCGGAATTGATTGTTAAGTTGAAAATAGGACAACTTCCATAGCATCCCGAAGTTGAGTACTCAATTTTTCCAATTTTGTGGTATGCTGGCATTTCATTTTCTTCAATGAAGTCGCCAAACTTGTAGACCAATGTGATTTGTTTAAGCTCTCGTGACTCGTCCCACTTTCCACGTTCTGGCTCACTTTCAAAATAGTATTTAATCTTGCAATTTTCAATGACGGGGAAAGTACAACCTTGAAAACTCCGTCTTGTTATGCGATTAATTTCATATGTGCCACCTTTGTCTAAGATACAAATAACAGAATGGTCATACCTATTTCCGATAACCAAAATATCTGTTAGTCCGTTGCTGTCAAAGTCTGCCTTTGTCCAAGGTTGAACATATAAACTATCAGCGATTTTCTTGTAATTTTCACCTGAATATCTATTTTCAAACTTTAAAGATTCGTTTACTATAAATTCTTTGTATCCGTCGTCAATTTTTGAAATTAGGTCAGTGATTTGTTTTGCCGTTTGAATACTGTCAATGAAATTTGTCTTGTGCAACACACTATTATTTGATTGTCCCCTACAAGATTGAAAGAGTGTCAAAAGAATGGCTATTTGAAAAATCAGTTTAGTCATAATTGTCTGTCTGTTTGATGCGGTCGTTAAAATAGCCTACAACGGTTGAGCATTTGTGCTTGTGGCGGAATTTGAAAAATGTTCCGCTGGGAATCCCGCCATTGGGCGGGACTGAATAAAGATACAAAGCTTATTGTTAATTCTATACCCCAATTTATAACGTCCTGCTGGAACTGTAGATGATAGCCAGGTGAAGTTGAGGTGGGGTTGCCCCTGCCCGTCCTCGTCCGGGCGGGCGGTCAGGCGGGTGTCCGCCGGCATAACACAAATGCACATGTTATGCACCGTTGTTCTTCGTCAAGACTCTATGAAAATCTTTGTCACCGAACCATTCTTCGTCATTGTCATCCGATTGTGAAAGAGCCCACTTGGCAAATTGTTTTGCTTTCTTAAGATTTTTATTTTCATAGATGACTGTCATTGCCCATGCAAATCTTAAGTCCGTAGTTGAGATAAAGACGCCTGTTCTCTTTGTCCAATTGTCATGAAATTTATTCATCTCTGTTACCCCAAATTTGTCAAGAATGTTCGGTGTCGCTTTAAACTTATCAATTACGGGAAAGGCTTTGGATTTAATTGCGTCAACAATTTTAGATAGTGTCACAAGATTTGTAGCTTCATCATCAGCGTATTCCCATTTTTCGCCTCTTGCATATGTTGTCAATCCAAACTTAAATTCATATTGGTAAGTCTTGAGTTTTGTCAAATCTCTCTTGCCATTATAGCCTTTGTCAATTTGTTTGGGGTGTACAGCAAAACCTGCGGAACAACTGCCGCCCCATCTACTCGGGTCAATATAAACAGCAATTAAATAATCATCTGTTTCTTGTTTGTATTCAAAACCCGTCCCCTTAAAGCCAAGAAGCCTCATTTTTTGTCCAAAAGGTTTTGCTATTTGCTTTTTAAAGTTTGCAGTAGTTATCATAGTGTGTCCATACAATGGTGCATAACGATTTCGGCTTGGCGGTTCGTTGTTTTGTCAATTTGTTTCTGCAATATTTTTTAGTCCTTGCAAAATTGGATTTTCGTCACCCTGCGGTTCTTCTTGAACAGCGTTAGGTCTATTGTCTTCTTGTATAATTTCAAGTTTTGTTTTGCCGTCAATGTCTGTCAATTTATAACTCATTACAAAATAGTTTTCGGGCTTGTCTTCAAGGTCTGGTCTTGGTGCAAACAGATTATAGCTCAAACTGTCTGTCGGAATAAATGTCAAAACAGTTCTCCATTGTTTAAATATTTTTCCTTCCCATTCTGTTTCAAATTCTATTTTGTCGCCAATCGTCCAACTCGTTAATAAATCACTTCCATATTGCCATTGTTTTACAAGCTCTGGTTTTGTCAAAGTGTCCCAAACTTTTTGTTTTGTCGAGTTAATTATAACTGTTGAAATATTTGTCGCCATTTTGTTGTTCTTATTTTGTTGTCAATTCTAATTGTCTATTGTTAGTTTAATGTTGTGTCCGTTACAATGACCGTCAACGGTATGGCTTGGCGATGTGACGGTATTCCGTGATTCGTCTGACCGTAACCGCTGCTAAATATATAAATAAATGCTCATTGTTTATTCTATAGCCCGGCGTTATTCGTCGGCCGGGACTGAAGCCGAATAACGAACAAAATGTTGAGTATATGTTCGTCGCCCTACCATATAGCCAAGCTGCCTGTTGTGTGCATTTTATACTATTTTCTTGTTTTGCTTCAATAAACTTTCAACAAGAGGTCTTGTGTATTTTTCAGATGGATCGATACTTTTATCGTCATGGTCCCGGTAGAACTCTCCCGCATCAAACGCTAAGTAACACTCCCACGCCACGCCGGAGAAGTGGTGATGTTTGTCACAACCTTTGCTGGCTGTCCCGTAAATGTAAAGGTTATTCATGATGCAGTCCCCTTCGCTATAAGTCATTTGTCCGTTCCAATATCTTAGCGCGGTTGCAAGAGAAAGCTCTTCAATTAATTTCTCTGGAAATTCATAGGGATTACCTAGAATGGCACCAACCTGATTTCCATTCAATATTTCTTTGGACAATTCAGTAAGTATTGTTTCTGTAATCAAGTTTTGTTTGGTCACTTGTTTGACTTTTTTGAGTTCTGCTACCAGGTTGCACCTGTTGTGCGTTCGGTTATCGTTGGTATTTGTCTGTTATTCCTGCTTAGGCGGCGCTTCCTGTGCGATTTCACGCACTGTTAACCAACCGGTAGGGCTACTTTTATCCTGAACATATATCACCATTGAACGTCCTCTACCTGTTGAAGGCTCGCCGCCATTTTTGGGCGTTGTTTTGATTGAAAAAATAACAGTCTGTATTGCAATATTTCCGAAGAATTCTGTGTTCTCTACTGTGTTTTCAATAAACTCTACTTTATTGTTTTGAATCCAATCTTTCACCCCATTTTCTACCGCCTCCCTCCCGATTGTTACATTATTGCCGCCAAAATATTTTATGACATTAGGGCTATGTAATTGCCCTACCAACTTTACATCTCCCTTTGCAAAAGCACTTCTGATTGCGGCCGTTGCCTTTTCAAGCGACTGAAGAAGTGCTGTCGTGTCAATCGTACTTTGTGAATAAATATTTAATGAAAAAAGCAGAATGAGAGATAACTGAAATATTTTTTTCATAAAACGAAATTTTGAAGATATCAAATCTTTTATTGATTGCCTATTATCAAGGTAGTTGGAGTTCTTGAATTGTCTTTTCAATTTCCCTCTCCTTACTATTTTTAGTATTGAAGTTAACAGACTTCGAAATATCAACTCCGTTTTTGTTGATCAACATGAAGCCAATGGGGCGGAAAGATAGTTTATGTCCAGAAGAATCAATCCGATCATGTACCCTTCGGGATGTACAAAACTTAACATAGGCATTCAGGTACGCTGCGGAATCACTCGGCCGATAAATAATTTCTCCAGCCCTGTACTTCTTTACGGAATCTCCGGGAGTGACCTCTTTCTGAACAACCTCTATGTAAGTATACTTGTTGCCCTCCTCACAACCCATGAAAAAACAAAGTGACGCGGCAATTAAAGTCTCAACGATGATATTTCTTTTCATATTATTTGATCCAGCTTGACACCAACGATCCGCGTATTGGCAATGGGTGGTATTTTTAGCACCAATGCTGATACGGAGAACGGAAGATGGATTTTGCACTTCCGTTGATACGAAGCCGTTCAGCCCGCCTATTGCCAATACGATGTTGGCAGTAGTTTTATTTCGTCAGCTTGAATTTCAAGTCTTCTGCTTTCTTTCGTCCTGCTTTATAATTCGGGTCAAGGGTTATAGCTTTGTCAAGGTACCTAATTGCTTGATTTTTATACTTGTTTCCTTGATGCTGTTTTGCCCAGGCCCAATAAGTAAAACTCATAATCTTCCAATTTGCATAATCATTGTTTTTCTCTTGTTTATTGATGATTGATTGAAAATCCTGTTTGGCAAATTTTCTTTTCGTAAAGAAAAACCAGGGCAGGTTTTCGGCTACACTTCCCCTTAAAAATTCAGGCAAATAGCTAATATCCGCATACTCTTTGACCGCATCATTAAATAAATGGAATGCTTGTCCAAGTAGCTTTAATTTCTTTGTTTCAGCTCCAACCAACGACAATGAGGATGCTCTGTGAGAAGCAATAAAAGGCATTAACTCTTTGGTTGTCGATTGTGAATTAAATAAATCGTTCAACAGGTCAAAACTTTTTTTAGCGTAACCTTTGTATGCTGTCTTTGAAAAAAATGATAAGTTCAAAGCCGTTTCGTGGTAAATTATTCCAAGCCTTACCTTGTTTATCTCGCTGGGTTCCTGTTGGAATTGTTGCTCCACTTCTTTGAGTTTTTCTTTCAATTCTGTTGTGTCAATTATTTCCATAACATCGTCTAATTGGCGATCAAAAAATTTGACTTTTGAAAAGTCTAACTGTTGTGCTGTTAAGCTGTTTGTAATTGTCATTACCGTAATGATTAAAATTAAAAAACTGTATTTCACTCTTTTATCTGTTTAAATGAGATACAAAGGTGCAATGACGAAGAACCTAAAAACGATGATTTAAGTTAAGATTTTTGTTTGTGGAGGATTCTGTTTCTAATTCGGCTCAAACTTTCAGGGCTAATGCCTAAAAAGTTTGCAATATACTTTTGTGGAACTCTTTGGAATAAATCGGGTTGCTTTTTTATTAAGTTTTGAAATCTTTCTTCGGGTTTTTCTGACGATAAGGACATTGCAATTTCAGTAGCTCTTTGTGCTACTTGTTCAGCCATCAGTCTTCCAAAGGTTTCATACTTATTACATTCCTGATAAAGTTTAAAAAGGTTTTGTTTCCTGATTAAGAAAACTGTCGTGTCTGCCATTGCTTGCAAGTTTATTTTACCTGCTGTATTGTAAGTGAAACTTTGAAAGTCTGTTACCCAAGAACTGTCAAATGAAATGTCACAAGTTTTTTCTACTCCGTCTTTGATGTGAAAATGTCTGATTGAGCCTTCTGCGATAAAGGCAATGAAGTTACAAACCATGTTGTCTTGCAGTAAAAACTCTTTCTTCCTTATAATCTTTTCTTCAAAAAACTTGTCAATTAGCTCAAGTTCTGTGTCCGAAAGTGAAACCGTCAGTTTGCAATATATTTTTAGCTTGTCGTACATTTTGGTATTTCGGAAAAATTACCGCTAACGGTACGGCTTGGCGATGTGTCGGTATTCCGTGATCCGTCTGCCCGTAACCGAAGTTAAATATATAACTAAATGTTCATTGTTTGTTCTATTGCCCGGCGTTATTCGTCGGCCTCGACTGAAGCCGAATAGCGAACAAAAAGCCGAGGACATATTCGTCGCGCCGCCATATTGCCAAACCGAATGTTGGGCGTAGGCTTTTTAGAATGAATAATGCTTCAAGTACTCTATTCTTGGGTTTATTGTTACCATTTTGTCTATACCAGCCCACTCATAGCCATATTCAAGTGGTGCGATTGGATATTCTATGTCGTCCAATGAATATTGTTGCTCCTCAAAGGTGGCGGGAAACGTAAAACTCCCGATGAGCTGTCTATCCAGCTTTGGAAGCAGTTCGTCTAATGTATTCTTGTCAAACTTTTTGTAATTGGTTAATAAAAAGTCCCCAAACATTTTGAATATAACAGTTGCATATTCAAACGGCTGTATCGTTTGGTCAATATCATCTGCTATTACCATCATTGTCGCCCATTTCTCAACTTTTTCAAATGTCCGAAAACCTCTCTGTGAAAAATAAAGTCTTGTGTCTGTTGCGAATGGACTTGTATATGGAAATGTTCTTTTAGGAATTGAGAATGAGAAAGAAAATGTCAATTTGTAAACATACTTGTCGCTTTGTAACACTTTAGATGGTTTCAACAAGTTTTCATTGATAAAGTCAAACACATATTCACTCACCTTGTGAGAAACACGAGGTCGTGTCAAAAGACTTTTATAGTCCGGACTAAAACTTCTTTGTATTATAAATGACATCTGAAATTAATGGTCTGTCAAACTTACGCCCAACGGTTTAGCATTTGTGTTTGTGGCGGGATTTGGAAAACGTCCCGCTGGAAACAAATGCTGATTAAAGATACAAAGCTCATTGTTAATTCTGCAGCTCAATTTATAATGTCCTGCTGGAACCACAGATGATAGATAGGTGAAGCCGAGGCGGTGTTGACTGTCTGCCGACATAACACAAATGCACATGTTGTGTGCTTGTGCCTGGGGTTATTAATGATTATATTAGTCCTCGTTGTCTTTTTTACTTATTTGTGTCATATAAATATTGAGAATACAAATCCTTTGTCTAAACCTTGAGCCATGTTGGTGATTTTTCCGTAGGTTGATTAACCCTAATTAAATATCCATCTGGGTCATTAAATTCAATTGTTGTCATACCCAAATGCGATTCGTGAGGCCCCCTAAAAACAATGCCATTTGCCGATAGTCTGTCAATAACGTTTTGTAAATTGTCAGTAAGAAAACTTGTCATTGTCGTTTTAGATGGGAAATGTGTCGAAGTATTAAAGTCTACACCTGCAATCCCAGAGTTGAATACCTTTAACGCTTCTTGGTCAACCGAAGTGTCAAGTCCTAAAATAGAATTATAAAACAGTTTGCTTTTGCCTGGGTCACTTACACCCAATTCAATTTCTTGTATTCTTATTTTCATTCCTATAAAATTGTCTGATTAAAATATAGCAATTCTCTGTTAACAACTAATAAATCGGAGCGGGCTTGTCTTGGCATAGCACACAACGAACAGGGCTTTATGCAGGTTGGGAATTAGTATTCCGTCCGCCGATAACCACTGCCGATTGAAAATATATTGTTGAAGTTAAGTACAAAAGCTGATAGTTATTCGTCTGACCGAACTAATGCTGGGTTTTGCAAATAGTTGATGTTACAATGTCAAGCCCAACTTGCATAAAACCCAATATTGTAGGCAGTTTTATTAATCACAACCGCTTTTATTGTTAATAAAGTTTTCAATAAGTATTTATTGCACTAAAGGCTTTACATACTTTGTCATTATTTTAAATTGTGTATCTACAACAGATTGATTAAAGCCGTGGTCTGTTTTTGGCAATTCAATAAATTTCTTTTTGGGTGCAATAATTTTCCTATAGTACTTTTTATTTATTTCGATTGGTGTCTGTATGTCTTCTTTCCCTTGTATGAAATAAACGGGTATTTGAAATATAAACGCATTTTCCATAAAATCAATATTGGCAACCATTGATGAAATTCCAAGTCCTTCGTCACCTGCGAAATAAACAAAAGAGTAATCATCACCTTCACTACGATTTTGAAAATCTTTTTCAGAGCTATATTCAGTTGTTGTTTCCCACCAGTTATCAGGTGCAGGAACTGATCTTTGTTGTTGATACTTTTTAATAATTCGCATCAACTGCCCGGCGTTTCTTGCTGTTTTATAGGGCGGATTTCCTATTTTTTTCAAAATATTTATTGTAGCGGTGTCTCTGGAAATTTCAGATAGTTTTGATACCTTCTTATAGGCGTATAAATTACTGTTAATCGGATTTACCATTTGCGAATGACCGATATAGGCATAAAAAAGCTCAGGTTTTTTACGTGCCATTTCTACTCCAAGAATAGAACCCCACGAAGTTCCAAAAAGGATAATTTTTTGCTTTCCAAGATGTTTAATAAGATATTCTGTCACTGCAATTCCATCAGATGACATTTGTTCTATCGTTAATGGATTTGATTTTAAATAGGCTGGTGTTAATTCTTCCGGTGCATTGCGCCCATACGTTTTTCCGGTTCCCCGCTGGTCCCATTGAATAATAATAAAATCTTCTTCCCATTTTTTAAAAGCGATATCAAACGGACTAATAGGACTTCCTGGTCCTCCGTGAATAAATAAAACGGCTGGTTTTGTACTGTCACCTTTTATTGTTATCCATTGTTCAATTCCATTGATTTGTACAAACTTTTCTTCTTTAATAAGATTGCGTGGTGAAACAGTTTGCTCATTTTGTGCATAAACATTTAGCACAATAAGTTGAAAGAGTAGAAGTGATTTTATTTGCATTGTATGGTAGAATATTTTCAAGTGTTCATTAGTTCGGAAAATTGCGTACAACGGACAGGGCTTTATGCAGGTTGGGAATTAGTATTCCGTCTGCCCATAACCCCTGCTGATTGGGAATATTTTGATGAATTTAAGTACAAAAATTGATAGTTATTCGTCTGCTGGAACTGAAGTTGAGATTTGAAAATAGACGATGTTACAAGGTCAAGCCCAACTTGCATAAAACCCAATGTTAGTGGCAGGTTTTACTTAATACCTAACAGATGTTTCAGGTATTCTAACAAAGTTGGTTTGTCAGGATTACCTAATAACGACCATATAAAATTTGCTAGTAGGTTTAAAATGACAGAGCCTGCAATTATTCCTATAATATTTATCGCCCCTTTTTTATTTACTGTTTTGTCTACCGCCGATATAAATAGTTGTTTTTCCTCCTCACTAAGATTTTTCCAACTTTGATACTCATTTAATTTTGCTTCAATATCTGTGTCCAACTTTTTTGCAAAACTTCCTTTCTCTGTTATTTCAATGTTTTTTGCTTCGAGTTCGAGAGCCAAACTTTCAATTGACGATATTGAATTTTTAATTTTACCAAGAGTTTCTTGTAAGTCTTCCTTTATTCTTGCACTGTCCGTAGAAATAAAATCCCCTTTATCAGAAACTTCCATTTTTTGACTAATCAGAGCAGACAAGATAAAAATTACAATAAAAGTAAAAAATGGAATGGGTAAAATTTGGTCGAGACAAAATAAAATTGCAATGCTCCACAAAACAGACACTACACTTTTCTGATTGGTTATAACCCTTGTACTTCCAATATGTAAAGTCAAAATCTTTTGCTTGCCATTCTTAATATTCAAGATTTTTGTCCATAACGGGAACATTAATAAAATTGGACCGAAGCAACTAAAGATAATATACAGAATTATTAAAGCAATTTGTTTTGCGTCCATTGAACGAGGTTTTGATTAAACTTGCCGCTAACGGATTAGGGATTTACGTTGTGGCGATAATAGAATTACAAATACCGGGTTAAGGAGCCTACTTCTCGCCAGCAACCTACTCCGATATACAGTTTAATAGAATTACTTCTGCCGATCATATATTCTATCGCCGCCATAACGTAAAACCCGCTTTTATGTGCCGTACTTCTTTGTGTCGAGTTTTACCTGTCTGTCATTTTTAAACCATTTGTAAATTTTATAACCAATCCAAACAATTAAAATTATGTTTACAAGATACCAAATATTTATAGCGAAGTAAATAAGTTTTTCACTTGTCGTCATACTTTGTAAACTCAAATATGGTCCTTTGCTTTCGTCATAAAAGTCTTCGTAACTCATAAAGAACAGTCCTAAAACGACATAGACAAAAAGGTCTACCATCATTATTGCAATGATGTAAATAATGTCGACAAACCTAAATCGAAGTCTTCTCATTTTTGTTTACTTTAAGCTATGTGTAGTGCTGCTTAAACGTTTTTTTCAATGCCGCAGTGATTGTCAAATCGTGTACCGTGTCCACTTGCTTGACTTAAGCCAAAGTCCACTCGCTACCCACATTAAATTAAAAAACAAAAGAACAAACCTTGTATAAAACAAAATAAGGAATGTCAAGTCGATGTGGGCTTTGGGTCAAATCAAAATAAATTGCTGAAGAATATTTCTACTATCGTACCAGCCCTGGTGAATCTGTTGGGCAGTATGGCACATAACGAGCAGGGCTTTATGCAGGTTGGGAATTAGTATTCTGTCCGCTGATAACCGATGCCGATTGAAAATATATTGTTGAAGTTAAGAACGAAAGTTGATAGTTATTCGTCTGCCCGAACTGAAGCTGGGACTTGCAAATAGCTGATGATATATTCGTCTGCCCAACTTGCATAAAACCCCATGTTGGCAGCCGTTTTTTGTCATTGGAGATACTCTTTAACACGAGAACCACCCATTTGTCCCCTTTTGAGAATGTCGCTTGAAAGTTCCATCAAATCAAATTTAGAAGTTGATGGAAGTTGATTTAAAATTGATAAGATATCATTGCGTTTTTTGTCAATTTTATCCATCTCTTCAATTGATTTTTTAATAATTTCTGGTTCTCCTTTATCTACAATCATCATAAACATTGAGTAAAAATTGCTGTGATGATTATAATTCGGAAATTGCTGTTTAAAGTCATGACTGAAATCTGTTACAAAATATTTAAGTTTCGTAAGTTCATACTCTATGCTTTTAAATGCGTCTTTAAATTTTTTAGTTTTAAAATGTCGTGAGCCTGCGAAATTATCGATGAGGTATCCATCTCTTGTGTATAATTTACCAGTATTAATTGCTGCCTGTGTATGGTCAATAGCTTGACTTAATTCTTCAAGGAACAATTCGTAAACACAGGGAATTCTGAATGCAGGTCTTTCAAATGCTTGAAAATGTTTTTCAAGTAAATGCTTGTCTTCATTTTCCTCAATTACTTCTGTTGGAATATTTTTTCCTCTTGGCAATGGCTTGTCTCTAACTGTCGCTAATAGTATTTCCAAACTATTGTCATAATTCAAATCGTCTGTAAAGTCAATTCGGTTAAGTCTCTGAAGCGTTAAAGGAATTTCGCAGGGTCTTCTTAAAAGAGGAATAATTTTCCGTTGTTTGGCTGCTGGGTCGATATAAATACTCGTTGAAACTTCCAAAGACACCCAGTCTGATTTAAATGCTTCTGGGCTCATAACTAAAGCAATATATCTGCTTTCACGCAAAGCCTTTTCAAGTTCAACGGGAACATCAGAACCTGGAATAATATCCCATTTGTCAAAAAAAACTTTTAGTTTGTTTCCATCCAAACTTGCTTCAATATCACTTGCTAACTTTTCAGTCCAAGTTTTATCAACTCCATTATGACTTAAAAAAATGTCGTGAGTATTCATGCTGTTAATTTAAAATGGCTGCCAACGGTTGGGGGCTTTCTGCTGTGTTGATATTCTGTGATTCTTCCAGCCGGAACTGAAGCCCAATATTGTTACTGGTGATAAAGATATATTCTTTTGTTAATCAGCGTGCATTCTGCCGAAACTGAAGCTGATTAGCGATATAAAGTTGATGTTTTATTCTTCTGCCGGCATAGCAGCAAAACCCAATGTTGCCTGCAGTTAATTTCGTTTAATATATCTATTTGTCGAAATTGTTTCACTATCATCGTCCTTACTTAAAGATTTCGATATTGTTCTTTCTACTAAACCGTCACTATTGTAAAAAAAAGTCGTTTTAGCCACAATATTTCCTTCCGTGTCATGAATAAGTGTTTCCGCAATTTTATTGTCATTATAAGTATATTTAGTTTTGCCCTGGTCAATCGTTTCAATATTTTCCTTATCAAAAGAACTACTATAAAGTGCATTACCTTTTGTGTCAAAATATTCCCGACTGTGATACCAAAAAGAACTGTCACCAAAGAACCTCTTTTTATCAATGGTTAAACTATCGGGATATGAATAAATAACAAATGAGGTTATTTCGTTTTTGGAATTTTTATCAACTTCCTTTGTTTGCCTTCTCTTACCATCATAAGTTAAATATCTTATGTTGGTTATGCTGTCAGTACTATCTGCCCAAACAATCTTTTCCATTTGACAGATATTATTAAATGATACAGCTTGAATTTGAATTGTGTCTGTTTTGCCGTCATGATATTCTAGCCACTCCCAACGTTCATATTCTCCACATTTACCGTATTGAAATCTATAAACAGTTACTTTTCTGTCTTTCAAATTCGAAAATCTATTTTCTGTAGGGCGACCATTTTCATCATAAAAAGTAAAAAAATTCGTGCTTTCCTCTGAATTAATAATTCCCTTTTGCAACACAACCGTACTTGTTGTCACTAAAGCAATATTATGTTTCTTGATTTCATTAGTTGTGTCTTTCGGCACTTGTCCAAAAGAGATAAAGATTTTAAACGTCAGAATGATTGATAGTAAGTGTCTCATTTTAAATTGCAGGCAACGGACAGGGCTTTATGCAGGTTGGGAATTAGTATTCCGTCCGCTGATAACCGCTGCCGATTGGAAATATTTTGATGAAGTTAAGTACAAAAGCTGATAAATATTCGTCTGCCGGAACTGAAGCTGGGATTTGCAATTAGCCGATGATATATTCGTCTGCCCAACTTGCATAAAACCCAATGTTGTACGCCGCTTTGGTTGTTTCGCAATGTCTATTGTTGAAGATACTCTCTGCTTATTTCAAAACCTCTTTGTCAAAAACCCAAATGCTATGATGGTCTTTTGGTCTGCCCGTAAATACTTCGTCAGCGACTAATTCATTTTGAGTTGTCCCAAATTTGTAATTAACAATGTTCAAGTAATTCTTTCTCCACATTGTTGCTTGCAGACCGTTTTCTTTTTGCTCTAATTTGCCTTTGAATATTATTTTCACTCGTCTTGTCTTACCGTCTGCCCGCATTTTGAAACCTATTTTCTTTGTTTTGTCGCCATAAATGTGATATATCTTTAGGCTGAACTTGTCGCCCTCTTGCTTTATAACAAAGAGCTGACTTGTAAGACTATTGAGGTTGTCATTTTTGTCTAAGTTACTTTTTTCAAAATTTAACTTCCACGTCCCTGTAAAATTGGGAATTTGTCCGAACATTGAAAGATTAAATGCTATCAAGGCGATGGCTGTAAGCAGGAATTTTGTAATTTTTTTCATAAGACAAGAGTAGGAAGGGAACTTCAAAATCATTGTTAAAGTGTCTGTAAGCAATAAATATTCATTTCTAATTTGTTTTAGTAGCAGGGAATGGTCTGTCATAAAGTGGCGTACAACACATAAATTTATGTTATTAAACGTAATTTACAAGTGTTGATAACCAATGTTTTAGTGTTATGAATTTTATGTTGTTGTTAGGACAATCCGATCTGTTGCTTTTACCATTCTATTTGACTCTTCTTCCACAAATCATCTAAGGGACTTTTGATGTTTACCAGTTGCTGTTTGCTTACGTGCAAATATCTTTCTGTGGTTTTTATATTGAAATGCCCCAGGATATCTTTTATATACCGTATATCTGTTCCTTTATCCAGCAGATGTGTGGCAAAACTGTGACGGAGGCTATGTATGCCAACCTCTTTTCTGATACCGGCTTTCCGCTTGGCGTTTTGAAATATTTGCTGAATGGTGCGGGGTGGGGTAACACGTATGGGTTTGCTCAGATTCAAATAAGTATACTTTTGGACGGGGGCTGTATTCCTTGATATAGTTTCTTAAAATATCCAGTAACACCGGGCTAAGGTTTACATACCGGTCTTTTTTACCTTTAGCCCTTTCGATAAAAATCTGCATTCGTTCACTGTCAATGTCACTGATTTTTAACGTTGCTATCTCGCTTACCCTTAGCCCGGCGCTGTAAGCGGTAAACAGCATTGCTTTGTGCTTTTTGTTGGTGAGCGAATTGAATAATTTAGTGAGTTCTGTTTCGTTTAACAATTTTGGTAACTGCAGCGGCTTTTTCGGCCGGGGTATCTTCCAAAAAAACTTTTCCTTCCCTAATGTTTGCTCATAAAGGAATTTTAATGCATTTATTCTGCTGTGCAATGTGTTTTCACTCAGCTTCAGCTTATACGCACAATATTGCAGGTAGTCTTTTATCCTGTCCACTGTGAAACGCTCAGCCGGATGATGTTTTATAGCTTTCATAAATACCCGAATCTCATTCAGGTAGGTAGTGATGGTGGATGAGCTATACGCTTTTAATACCAGGCGCTGCTCGGTTTTTATAAGTACCTGAAAGTTCTCCTGGGATATTTCAGCATACATGCCTGTATCAGGATGGTCGGTCAGCAGCGATTGGACCAGGCGTGGTGAACGCACTTTTTGCTTCAGGTATTCTGAAACTGCAGTGACGTCAACCGTTACGTTTCCCCCGCATGCAGCAGTCAGTACATTCAGGTAATCGGAGCTCAGGGGAAGGTACCAGCACTTATGTGTTTGGCTGCATCTTACATTCCGTATTGAGTTTATCATAGTTTGCAATGCTGCGTTGTAAGGAAAGCGTATGCAGATACACTCCTTCCCATGGTGTATTATTGGTTGCAGTGTTAGTTGTTTCATATCAATAAGGTCACAGCTTCGCCTCCTCAGTCACAGGACCAGGGTTAATGCCGTATAGTAATTTAGAGATATTTTGTGAGAATGGGGAAAGAAAAATGAAAGTTGTAAGTGGGAAGTAGAGAGTAGTAAGTAGGTCTTAAGTTGCAGGTGGTGCCTGCTTCTTGCAACCTGTGACCTGGATCCCCGGTAAGGTCGTAAGTCCCAGGTCTCAAAACATTTTCAGATCAGCACATTGCGTGTCCTGCTCCCTGGATCCTGCAACTTGCGCCTGTCCCCTTCCCACTAACCACTTCCTACTTTCCACTGACCACTTACTACTAACCACTCACCCATGCTTTTGCTTATTCGCTGTCACCTTCAGGTATTTTTCCCGGATGATATCCTGCACCGGCACATTTTTGATCTTACTTTCCAGCCAGGAGATGATATCCAGGTACATAAAGGAGCGGCTTTCCAGCGGGTTGTCCTTGTATTTTTCCAGCTTGGCCTTCAGGGCTATGAAAGCTGTTTTTACCTGTTTCTTGTCCAGGTGGAACGATTTGCGCAGGAAGCGGAATATTTCTTCCTCCACCACGCTCAGGTTCTGCATCTTGGCCATAAAGCGGTACACGGATTTGATCAGGTATTCCAGCAGGTCGTAGTTGCCCAGCTCGTAATGAGCGATCAGGTGCAGCAGGCGGGAGTAACACTGCAGGTCGGTACGGAGGTCCACCCGCAGGTTGATGATCCTGTTCAGGTATTCGATTGCCTTTTCGTTGTTGCCGCTTCCGAAATACAGGCTCGCGATCTTATAATAGAACACCAGGATGCGGTGCCGGTCCATTTTCAGCCGGAACTCATTTATTTTTCCTTCTATCTCCGGCACCAGCTTCAGTCCCTCTGTGAAATTGCCTTCCAGGAAATGCTGGTTTACCTTGGCGGTATACAGGTATATAAAGGTCTGTATCCGGTTGTTGTCGTTGCTGTTCACTTCTTTGGAGTGATAAAAGGCTTCCAGCTTTTTAATTGTGCAGTCAAACTTATCATAGTTCAGCAGCATAAAATGGGCGTTCAGGAGGTTGTGCATTCCCTTGAGGTACATCTGTGTATCCACGGTTTTCATCGCGGGTTCCCGTTCAAATGCGTCTACCCATTTCTGGCAGTAACGGTAATACATGAGCAGGTCCTGCAGGATAAAGCCGTACCAGCAATAACTTTGGTAGAGGTAATGCTGCTCGTAAAATCCCTTATAGAGGTTACTGTTTTTGGGAAGGTTACTTTCGAAGAATGCTTTTACCGCGATCCTGTCTTTCTCGTCGCGGGCATGGCCCAGCCGGATATACCAGCTGTAAAGGTGAAGCGCCAGGTTGGACAGCCGGTTCACCATAGATACCTGGTCGTCCACCGATTCCACTTCCCTGGTAATTACTTCCGCCCGGTTTTCAATGCTTCTTGTGATGTACAGCGATTCTATTTTTTTCTCAAAAAGCAATGCCTGCAGGCAATAGGTCAACTGGTGACTGTTCCTGGCTTCTTCCTTGATCCTGTCCAGCGTTTTGAGCGCCTGCAGGTACAGTCCCTTGTTGTAAAGAATACGGGCATAATCCATCAGCTCATTCAGTTGCAACTGGATGGTATCGTCCTTTAAGATGCGGATGCTGGCCAGGATCTGCCGGTACAACGAAGCTTTCAGGTTGGACAACTGCTGTTTTTTGATATCCTTGTTCCGGCGCAGCAATGTTTCCTCGTCGTAGTCGTCCAGCTTATCCAGTGCATCGAACAGTTGCACGGTCTTCATGTCGGTTCCGCTGGCATTCCGCTGCACAAAAAGCTTAAAATTCCGCTTTTCCGCTTTTTCCAGGGACTTGATGAGCTGAAAAAGTTCGTCTGTTGATCGTTTGGGCATCGTAATGATATTTCTCTCAAACCCTTTCTGGAAGGGGCTTTTCCTTAAATTAAGTATTTTTACGCAGCGTAATAACTCCTTTAAATTGGCTTTTGGAGGAGTTTACTAACCGGTAAATTCGCTTACACGAAGCAAATTTCCGATTTTATAAGTATATTAAGAACGATTTCGTAACCAAACGCTGCCATTATTTCACTTAAAACTTAACTATGGCTCCACAAAAGATTCATATTTTCGATACGACCCTGCGGGATGGCGAGCAGGTGCCCGGATGTAAGTTGAATACCAAAGAAAAGGTAGAGCTGGCGCTGGCGCTGGAAAACCTTGGCGTGGATATTATAGAAGCAGGCTTCCCGATATCAAGTCCCGGAGATTTTGAATCTGTACAGCAAATATCTGCCGTAATAAAAGATGCAACCGTTTGCGGACTCACCCGCGCAGTTAAAAAAGACATTGAAGTAGCCGCTGCGGCGCTTAAAGGCGCTAAACGCCCCCGTATTCATACCGGTATAGGTGTTTCCGACCTGCATATCAAAACAAAATTCAATACCACCCGGGAAGATATCCTGGTGAGGGCGGCCGAAGCCGTAAAATTTGCGAGAAGTTTTGTGGATGATGTGGAGTTTTACGGGGAAGATGCCGGAAGAGCGGACCTGGAGTTCCTGGCAAAAGTGGTAGAAACCGTCATAGCAGCGGGCGCCACAGTGGTAAATATTCCGGATACCACCGGCTACTGCCTGCCGCATCAATATGGCGAAAAGATAGCTTACCTTATTAATAATGTGCCGAACGTGGATAAGGCGATCCTCTCCTGCCACTGCCACAATGACCTTGGGCTGGCTACTGCCAACTCCATCGCAGGTGTTATGAACGGGGCACGCCAGATAGAATGTACCATCAACGGACTGGGTGAAAGAGCAGGAAACACTTCCCTGGAAGAGGTGGTGATGGTGCTGAAGCAACACGAATCCTTA
>Ga0222429_100419_pt1 | contig 34284 bp, 35 predicted proteins | sample 1B50Ametagenome_FD_182475 | JGI IMG/M metagenome (GOLD analysis project Ga0222429, IMG submission 182475) | Enriched microbial communities from leaf-cutter ant dump, University of Wisconsin, Madison, United States - 1B50A (version 2) | ecosystem: Environmental > Terrestrial > Nest > Insects nest...
CACGCACATCAGCATGACCGGCGAAAACGGCCAATTCGTTGCCGAACCCGCCCCCGGCCAGTGCGGCTGCTGCTCCTCCGACATGCCGGCCCCGCTGTATGCCACCGTAGGCCAATGGCGCGGAGAAAACGCCCGCCTTCTCTCCCATGCCCGCCAGGTCATCGCCCCCAGCCATGACTGCGCACGGCGCATCGCCGCCTTCGCCCCTGCCGCCCGGGTACTGGCCGTGCCGCATACCGACATCCCTCCCGGCAGCGTGCTGCCGACGCCGGCGCCCAGGCCCGCCGGGAACGCGCGGCCGCTCAAGATCGTGGTCATCGGCGCGCTCAGCGTCATCAAGGGCGCCGACCTGCTCGAAGCCGTTGCGCTCGAAGCCGCGCAATGCGGCGCGCCGCTCGAATTCCACCTGCTCGGCTATTGCTATCGCCACCTGCAAACCCAGCCGCGCGCACGCCTGACGGTGCACGGCGAATATGCGGACGAAGACCTGCCCGGCCTGCTGGACTGGCTGCAGCCCGACCTGGTCTGGTTCCCGGCCCAGTGGCCGGAGACCTACAGCTACACCCTGAGCGCCGTCCTGGCGGCCGGCCTGCCCGTGGCCGTACCCGACATCGGCGCATTCGCCGAGCGCGTTCGCAACCGCCCCTGGAGCTGGGTACTGCCATGGAACCAAGGCGCCGCGAAGTGGGTGCGCGATTTCACCGAATTGCGCAACGCCCACTTCGCCAGTGCCACGCCGCCCACGCCGCCCACGGGCGACGCCAGCGCCTATGCGGCCTGGAGTTACGACCACGACTACCTGCAAGGCATGCCAGTCCCAGGCGCAGCGCCTGAAGGCATCACCCTCAGCCCCGGCACCCTGGGCCGCTACCTGCCCCAACCCAGCACCCAGGCGGCCGCCAAGCACAGCGCGCTCGCCGCGCTCGCCTGGCTGCGCTCGCTGCCGCTGCTGCGCGGCATGGCGCGCGCCGTGCCGGCGCACTGGCAACGGCGCGTGAAGAACTGGCTGCAGGCATAACAGTCCCCCGCCGTTTATCCCCTCCATCACCGAACACGGCTTTCGCACCACCCCACATGGACATCATTCACCCCGCCATCAACGCCGTACTGAACGCCCTGAACAGCCTGGCGCCATTTGCTCCGCTGCTGGCCCTGTGCATCGTGGCAGAGAAGCTCTGGGCAAAATTCCCGGTCTCCAACAAGACCATCGCCATCAACCTGATCTATGTCGTGGCCGCGATGGCACTGGTGCACGGCCTGGTTTTGCCATACCTCTACCGCCTGAACGTCTTCGTACCGCAGAACGTCTGGGGCATCCAACTGCACGCGACGCTTGGCCTGCGGGACATTGCGCTATGGGCCGGGTACCTGGTGCTGTACGACTTCCTGTATTACTGGTTCCACCGGCTCCAGCATGTAGTACCCTGGCTGTGGCGCTATCATTTTGTTCACCACTCCGAGGAAAACATCTCAGCCTCCGCCTTTGCGCGGCACCATTGGCTGGAGGAAGTCTGGCGCTACGCGTTCATCACGGTGCCGCTGCTGGTGATATGCGGCAATCCGCAGGTGCCGTTCGCCGTGATCTCGGTCATCGTCACGTTCGCCATCCTGATGCACTGGAACACGCCACTGGGGTTCGGCCCGCTGGAACGAATCTTCATCACGCCACGCTACCACCGCATCCACCACTCTGTCGAAGAACGGCACATCAACAAGAACTTTGGCGCCTTCCTCCAGCTCTGGGACTGGCTGTTCAAGACACGCTACGTGCCGCAACGCGATGAATTTCCGGCAACCGGCGTGCGTGGCTACAGCGACCGGCATTTTCTGCACCACATCCTCCCGGTTCCCATCCTGAAGAAAAAATGACTTGCCGGCCACAACGCCACTTGGCCCCGCTGCTGCTGGCGGGCTGCGCCATGCTCGGCGCGGGTAGCGCGGCGGGTGCGATGCTGATCGCGCCCGCAATACAAGGGGTGGCCGCCTGCATCGCAGCACCCGAAAGCCCCACCAGCATACCGGCCACGCCTGCGCAGTACTGCGCTGGCCGCAACGACTCGGCCGCAGCATTGGTGGAATCCACGCTCCGGCGGCTGCAGCCGACTCCCCCGAAGGTGGGCAACGGCTTTGCGCTGGGTTACACGCTCACCGTACCGCTGCTGCGGCTGTTTCGCGCCGAGGGGGCCGGCTGGTCAGTGGATGACGCCCGCGTGCAGCGCGCAGTGCGCACGGTGCGGGATAACCAACGCCCGCTGATCCTGTATCTGTCGTCTTCGTACTTCGCGCAGCAGGCACCGATCGAGCAAGCATTGCTGCGCCAACCGGAGAACCTGGCGCAGACGCGCGACGGCGTGCTACCCGTAGACAGCTACCGCGGCGAGACGCTGTACCCCTGGACGTTGGCGCGCACCGATACGCCGATCACCACGCGGCGCGTGCAGGCCACGCAGGCGCTGCTCACCGCGCTGTGCAAGCTGCCCCGGCAAGATCTGGAGAAAATCCAGGGCGTCTCCCTGCTGGGCGAGTTGCACCAATTGGCACCACGCTTTGAAACCGGCATGGGATTCACCCCGCAGTATCGCGTCACGGATTACAGCGCAGCATCGGCCGCTGGATTCCGGCGGTACCTGCGAACACAATTCGGCACCGTGCAGAAGCTGAACGCCGCCATGGATGCCAGCTACACAAGCTTCGAAGACGTACAGCCGCCGTCACGCGACATCCGCATCGAACCATCGGCGCGCTACACCGAACACATCGACTCATTCGCCCAAGGGAGCCTGCCCATCTCTGGATGGGCCTGGGCTCCAGGTAACCGCCCATTATGGGTGCGGGTATACCGTGACGGCACGCTGATAGGCCGCACGCCGGTCAACCAGGGGCGGCTCGACGTACTGCAAGCCAAGCCGGAACTGGCCAATGCCAACACGGGCTGGCGGATGAACATGGATTTTCGCCAGTTGCCCGCTGGCCTGCACCGCATCACCGCGCTGCTGGAATTGGCGCCGGGCACACTGGTGCCACTCGGTACGCGCGACATCGCCATCATGGGCAAGCGCCAGCAGACACCCGCCTTGCAGCCCCAGCGGCCGCTGCCCACAACCGTGGCGGCGCCTGCCGGCGTACAGGGCCACATGGGCATGCCGCAGGAGCAGCAGTCGTTCTATTACAACCCGCTGGTACCGGCATGGCATGCATTTCGCAACCAGCAGGTGGCGAACTACCTGCGCTACTTCGACGCGATCGTGGCGCAATCGTGCCTGAAAAACACACCCCGCTACACGCACCAGATGCTGCCGAGCGCCGCCCCCGACTGGGATGCCAACAAGTTTGCCACCGATGCCACGCTGCAGGCCCAAGGCAACCCATGGCCGGGCGTCGACCTGCATGGCCCCGCCATCGATACCGCCCCATTCCCCAGCAACCGGAAACCGCACCCGTACGGCATCACCGAGTTCATTCCGCTGCACGCAATGAAGGCACGAGAACTCCAGGCGGTGCTCCAACTGCATGCGCAGCGCGGCGCACGCTTCCTTGCATTCTTCCTGGAGCCGTATTGGCAAGGGCAGCGCGGGGAGCACATGCACAGCGTGTTCTCATTCGACCCCGAGAACCCGCAGTTCGGCTCGGCGCAGCTGTACGAAGCCATGCGGGAAACGCTACATTCGCGGCAACCCCGAACACCCGCCCGGCAGACCACCCTCTCGAACGAGTAAGGTACAAGCGGGCACATGCACCTGATCGAACGGATTTCGATCTGGATCGACACTGCATCACGCCGTGGCGTTTACATTCCGATTTTTTCCATCCTGACCATTAACTCCATGAAAAAGATACTGCTCTGGCTCGCCGCCATCGCCTTCTCTCTGACAGCCCCCATCGCCGCCCATGCTTTTCAGCCCGAAAGCGGCATGTGGGTCGTCTCCGACGAACTCGACGGCAACCCCGGCCGTGGCTTCAACCTCGACGTCCAGGGCGATACCCTGGTGCTCTCGTTCTACGGCTACCTCTCGAACGGCACCGCGCAGTGGTACCTGGCCTCCGGCACGGTCAAGGACGACAAGTTCACCAGCAGCTTCGCAACCTACGAAGGCGGCATGGCCTTTGGCGCAGGCAGGCATCAATCGGCGCGTGAGATCGGTAGCGCCGGCCAGGTCAGCATCGTCTTCAAGACCGCCAGCACCGGCACCATCACCCTGCCTGGTGAAGCAGCAAAAAACATCACCCGGTTCAACTTCAACCGTCCGACTCCGCCCGACGCGCCGATCGGCTCCTACACCCTGGCCAAAGTCTTGGTCATGTACACCGACGGCAGCGTGCTGGACTCCACCGCCTTCGGTGACTTCTCGGCCACCGGCACCCTGAACATCAACCGCACCAAATACAACGTGGCCCTGAAGTCCACCCAGCATGGCACCACCCAATCCATCGGCGGCAAGTTCACGATGGTCGACTTTGGAACCAGCTTCCAGATCTTCATCGATTCCTCCTCGGCAACCCTGCGAATCGTCAAACGCGGCGACGACCTGATCGTCGCCATGCAAGGCGACGACTCCACCGAAATCCAGTATTGGGAACGCGTCACCAACACGCCCGACATGCTCAAATCCGCGCCCCTGGACGAGGACGACAGCCAAACCCAGGACACGCCGACCCTGCGCGGCCTGCTTTTCCAGCCGCTGCGTTGACAGGTTTTATACGAGCAAAATTGGCCGCCAGCCCTTACAGAACGGCGGCTTGCAGCTATCTTTTCTGATTAGAGATACCCCGGCACCGTCCAATACCGCAGCTGCTGCATCAGCCGGCGGCGCCAGCGCTGCGCCAGCGACAGCGGCGGTTGGCGAAACACGCCCACCGTATCGCCCCAGGGCGCGCTGTCCGGGTCGGCATGCGGCTCCCAGTCCGTTTGCACCTGCAGCAACTCCATGCGCACGTATCTCGCAAGCGCGCGGTATGCGTCGGGATAAAAGCGCCAGCAATCCTGCGGATAGCGGTGCTCCGGCCCGCGCGAGGGCGCCAGCAGAAAGATCAGGCCCCCGGGCTTGAGCACGCGCGCCATCTCCATCCAGGTCAGCCAGAAGAATTCCACATGCTCGAACGCCTGGCCCGAGACGATCACGTCCACCGAATGGCTGGCGAACGGCAGGCGGTAAGGCGAACGCAGCACCACGTCCACATTGGGCCCGGCGGCCAGATCCACCCCCGTGTACTTCCACGCCGGATGCAGAAAGAACTGCTTGTAGCTGCCATTCACGTCATAGCTGCCAATGTCGATGATCTCCAGCGGCGTGTCTGTGCTGGCCGAGAGATATTGGTGTACCAGCCCCTGTACATGGGCCAGCGAACTTGTATGCATATAGAGAGAATCTTCCTAATCAGCAAAAAAACGCTGCATCTCGCCCCACAGATGCCAGGACGCGGGGCGAGACAGCATAACGCGCTCCAGCCGCTCGAACAGCGCCCTTGTCAAAGCCTCCTCGTCGGCGCCCGGCTCCAGGGTTTCCAGATCCAGCACGCGCCGTCCGGTGCGTAAATCCACGTTCATCAGAACCACCGTCAACCGCAGGTTCTGCCGCACCGCCAGGGACGGCAGCACCCGTGGCACACGCACCGGCCGCCCCAGCAGGCTGACCGTGCGCGTTGTGCCCACCTGGTCGGGCGGCACGTCCAGCACCACCAGCACCTGCTCCCGCGCCGCCAACGCGTCGCGCACCTGGGGCAGCCCGCCCTGCGCGTAGATCACCGGCCTGCCGCTGGCACGCCGCACGGTGTCCATCCGGGCCTTGACGTAGCGGCGCAGAAACCACCGCCCCTCAAACGGCGGCCCGTCCGTCGCGGCCACCAGCATGTGGGGATGCAACCCCTGGGCCGCCGCGTGCCGCAGGCACCACAACCCGGCGCCCCAGTGAAACGTGACCAGCAGCCCCGCCCGGCCTGCCTCCTGCCATTGGCCCGACACGTCCACGAACCTGCGCATCCAGCCGTCGGTGCGCCACCGGAACAGATAGTGATCCGCATGGTCGACCAAGGTAATCAACCGCCGCTCTGCAAGCCAGGCCTGCTCGTCATGGGCCATGCCCATGGCACGTGCCGACACCAGGGCCTGCCGGCAAGGCGCCCTGTACAGCCAACCGCACCGGGCCAGCACCTTGAATACGCGAAAGGCCACGGGCCACGGCAGCACGGCGGCCAGTCCAGGCAGCAGCAGCAGTTCCAGCGCATCGCGCGCCTCTTGGCGCACCCTGCGCCAAATCCCAACCGTCACCGCTCTCCCCAATAGTGGGGCAGCCGCACCAGGCCAGGCGTCAGCTGCGGATTCACGTACCGGAACCGCGCATGCTGGTACCACTCGTCATACACCACCACGCCCGCGGCATCGAACAGATAGGCGCTGAGCACATACTCCCCCGAATGCAATGGCAAATCGGGATAGGTCAGAACGACCTGCCAGTCGCCGTTCGGCAGGCGCTGCGGCCGCGCGCCATCGGCACGCGTGGAATCCGTTGCAATGCCATGCCCCTGAAACTGCTCCAGCATCACCAGCACCTGGGGCACCTCGTCGGAGCCCTCCAGGCGCGCCGTCACACGCACACGCAGGTTGCCCCCCAGCAGCAACGGCGGATCGGCGTCATCGGTCTCGTCGATCGACATGGCCACGATGCGCGCGCCCAGCCGCGGCGTGAACGCACCCGCATTGGCGGCAGGCACTTCGATGGGCTGCTCCAGCGCCTCGGCGGATACGTCGCGCGACCGTGCATAGACCTCGTAGGCGGATACGACCTGCTCCGTAGCCCCCTGCATGGCCAGTTCCCCGTCCCTGAGCCACAGGGTCGAATCGCACAGGCGGCGCACGTGATAGAAACTGTGCGAACAGAACAGAATCGTGCAGCCGTTCTCGCGGAACGCCATGATGCGCTCCACGCACTTCTTCTGGAAATGCTGGTCACCCACTGCCAGCGCCTCGTCGATGATGAGCACGTCCGGCTGCACCGCCGTCACCAGCGCAAAAGCCAGCCGCACCGTCATGCCCGACGAATACGTCTTCACGGGCCGCTGCAGCGCCTCGCCCAGCTCCGAGAACTCCGCAATGCCCGGCTCCAGCCGCGCCATCTCCTCGTGCCCGATGCCGATCAGGCTGCCGCCAAAGTACAGGTTGTCGCGCCCGCTGAACTCGGGGTGGAACCCCGCGCCCAGCTCCAGGATGGCCGTCACCCGCCCGGCATGCCAGACGCTGCCCGTGCTCGGCTGGATGGTGCCGGTGAGCAGCTTGAGCAAGGTGCTCTTGCCCGCGCCGTTGTCGCCGATCACGCCCAGGCACTGGCCGCGGCGCAGTTCGAACGATACGCCATTCAAGGCCCAATGGCTGCGGTGCAGCGCGCGGCGCGTGAACAAGGCGCGAAAGCGCTCGCGCGGCGAAGCGTACAGGCGGTATTCCTTGCCCAGCTCCGCGACGCGCAGCACGACGGGGTCGCCTCCGGGCACAAGCGCCCCTGCAGCATTTGCGCTCATAGCCAATCCACCAGTTGCTCGCGGCTGCGCGCCACCAGCAACGACAACACGCACGCCAGCACGGCAATCCACGCCAGCAATGCCAGCCACACCGCCGTTGCCGGCCAGGCGCCCTGCAGCAGCAGCGACTGCAGCCCCAGTATCACGGGCGTCATCGGGTTGCACCAGAGCACCCAGCGCCAGGCCACGGGGAACAAGGCCATGGGAAACAATACCGGCGACAGGAAAATGCCGATGGCCAGCACGAACCCCACCGCCTGCACCACGTCGCGCAGCGCGGCGGCCATGATGGCCAGCAGCCAGGCCAGCAGCGCCGTGACCAGCCCCATCAGCGCCAGCAGCGGCACCGCCGCGACCAGCGCCGGGGCGAAACGGTGCAACGGCGCATAGGCCAGCACCAGCAACAGCAGCAGCGGGCCGTAGACCAGCGCGCTCGCGGCCACGGTGCGCAGCGGGAACAGCGCTGGCGGCAAGGCATTCTTCTGCAGCAGGCTGCCCGCGTCGAGCATGCTCGACGTACCCCGCCCGACCGCGTCGCAAAACGCCATCCACGGCAGGCTGCCCACGATGAGGTAGGTGCCCACGCGGCCCGTGGGCGCGCCCTGCGCCAGGCGCATGCCAAAAACGACGTCGAACACCAGGTAATAGGCGGCCACCGTCAGCAGCGGCTGCACGTAGGCCCAGGCCACGCCCGCCGCCGAACCCTGGTAGCGCGCGTGCACCTCGCGCCACGTGAGCGCACGCAGCAAGGTGCGCATGCGCCAGAGCCCGGCCAATTCCTGGAACAGTGCAGTCATGCTATGCAAAAAGTAGCTTAACCCGCTTATTCAATGCGGGTTATAGGCATTTTTTATTATAAATCATGGTTGTACGGAAGCGGCCAGGCCGTCTTCCGCACAATCGCCAGGCAGGCTCAGCGGGCGGGTTGCTGCAGCAAGGCGTCGATGGCCTCTTCGTGCAGTTGGGCGCCGTCCAGGATGCTGGTCACCTTCTGCGAGCGGCGGCTCTGGAGCAGCTGTGCGCGGCCTTCGCGCACCAGTTCGTCCTTGACTTCGTCAAAGCCGCGCTGGCGCGCCGGGGTGCGCTCGACCAGTTCGATCAGGTGCCAGCCGAACTGCGTCTTCACCGGTTCGCTCACGTCGCCGGGATTCTTCAGCGCCTTCAGCGCGGCTTCAAACTCCGGCACCATCTTGCCGTCGGGGAAACTGCCCAGGTCGCCGCCCCGCGCGGCCGAGCCCTTGTCCTGGGAATGGGCCTTGGCCAGTTCCTCGAAGCTGGCGCCGCCACGAATCTGCGCCAGCAGCTTCTCTGCCTCGGCCTTCGACGCATCGGTATCGCCCTCGATCAGGATGTGGCGGGCATGCGTGAGCGCGGGCTGCGCAAAGCGCTCGGGCTGCGCGGCGTAGGTGGTCTTGGCGTAGCTTTCCAGCGCCGCGGCATCGGGCTCGCTCTCGGTGGTGAACTGCTGCAGCCGGGCGTCGGCCAGCACGCGCTCGTCGGACAGGCGAACCTGCGTGCGCACCGGGTCGGTCGCGGCCAGGCCACTGGCCTGCGCCTCGCGCGCCAGCAGGCGCCGGGTCATCAGGTTGCGCACGATGAGATGCAGCGTCTGGCGGCTGGCCAGCGCCTGGGCGCGCGCCTGCGGTGGGGCACGCAAAATTTCGGCCTGCACGTCGGCTTCGGTTACCGTGGTATCGCCCACCTGCATCAGCACGGTATCGGGCGCGGCGCTCGCGGCCATGCAGGCAAACATCAGACAGGCGGCCAGGGCGGAACGGGAAATGGTCATGGAAGGATGGAAGTAAACGTAAAAAAAGGCGGGGTTGCCCCCGCCTTTCTGTTGAGGTCTTTCGACCCTTTTGGTTCCAGCCCGGATTACGGACGCGTCGTGCGGTGCGGGAAGGTCATGTTGTAGTTACCCAGAACACCAGGCTTGGCGTTCGAGTTGAAGGCCGACATGAAGGCGCTGCCGATGATAGGCAGGCCATTGCCCACGCCCGGGGTATCCAGGCGCATCCAGCCTTCTTCCACCTTCGTGCCGCCGATGGCGAGGTTGTAGTTGCGCACCGTGGTTTGCGCGCCCAGCACCTTGGTAGGTTGAGCATCGGTACCGGTGGAAGCCGGGTCGTTGAAAGCCAGCACGCTGGTTTCACCGCACATGGCCAGAGGCGCAGGAGCTGCATCGCCAGGCGAAGAGGACGTATCGCCAGCGGCAACCACAGCCGTACCTTCTTCACGGTTCCAGAAGGTATTGGTGATGTCCGTGACGCAAGCGATGTTCGCAGCGTTCAAGGTCAGGTTGGCATTGGTGAAATAGTCGGTACCCAGAGCGGTGTACTTGATATCAACCGGAGCAGCGGTGTAGTCCACGGCAGCCGAGTAACGACGCGTGGGCATCGAGAACACCCAGTCGGTCGCACCGTTGATGCCGTCCAGAGCCCAGAACTCGTTGTTGATCGAGGACGTGGCCAAGGCAGCCGTCAATGCCGTAGCCTGATCCACAGGGCCTGCAGCCGTACCACCCGTTGCGCCCACATAGGTCGTGGACATATCAGGCAGGTCAAACTGTGCTTGGCCGCTCACCAGACCAGCTCGCAGCAGAGGATCCGCCGTGAAGTTGGTAGCAACCGCACCGGTCAGAGCGCCACCAACGGTAGCATTGACCTGCGGGAAGTACACGATCGCAGCTTCGTCGGGGACAGGGGTAGCAGGAGCAGTCACCGCCTCGATAGCGGTGGCCGCGCCGCTCCATGCGGTAGCGTTCGGCACGTTGATGATGGTCCAGTTGGCCATCAGACCCGTGGTCGGAAGATCCATACCCAGGGCGTTCAAAGCAGCGGTATTGTTGGCCGGCTTGTCCAGATCTGCCCAGACGGTGGTGGCCGAGTAGCTGCCGCATGCGGGCTTGCCGGTGGTAGCGTCGTGCTTGGTGGCCTTGTACAGGTCTTCAGCAGTTGCGTTCGTCGCGTTCGCCAGCAGACGAATGTCGCCCATGTTGAAGATTTCGATGTAACCTTCACGGGTGTTCGATTGGTTCACGGCGTCGGTCCAGCCAGCAGCCTGGAAGCGCGTAGACTTGAACGACTGGTTCACGTTCGTGGGCTTGGTGCAGCTGTTGTCGCCGGTGACCAGTTCCGCGAAACCGTCGGCACCCTGACGAACCTCAGCCGTCCAGATGTCGCCGGGCGAGAGGAAGACCTGGAAGTCATAGATATCGTCCGAGTTGGCAGCGCCGCGGAAGCGAATCTTGACTGCCTTGCCGTTGACATCGTCAGTGTTGGTCAGCGAGAGCAGCGTCTTGTTGCCGTTCTGTGCCGAGAAATACGGCACCACCAGCATGTGGCCCGTACCCGTGGTGCTCAATTGCAGGGCAGTGGCAGTACCAGCGGTGTAGTCGGTCACTGCGAACGCGCTGCCCGCAAAGCCAGCGATTGCCGCCGCGATGCCCAAAGCAAGAACATTCTTTTTCATAAATAAAGACTCCAGTTGAGAAGTTGTTTGGCGCAACTAGGTTAGGGGTTGATTACGCCTTTGAATGCTAGCACAGTGGCTGCCGCGCCTCTATATGCGAAAGACAGACAATATGCTGATGTTGGATCAGTACAACAAATATCCCTCGATAAGCACCCTCCGCATGTCACGCCAAATTTTCAGAACCTGCCACGTCGGCATCAGAGGTTGGCATACAGCCACCACTGCCCATCCTGCAGCACCCACGTCTCGTAAAAGTAGGTGGGTACTGTATCGCTTTTTTTCCTGCGCGGCATGAAGATTTCCGCGGCAATCTTGATTGTGGCAACGCACTTGCTGGCCGTGGAGCACTGTACGGCCGTGGCCTCGGCGCTGGTCCAATGCGACGCGTGGCCATAGCGCCCGGCAAAGGCCTGTTGCGTGACCACGGCGCGCACACCGGGCGCCAGGTAGCCGTAGGCGGTGGCGAAGTCGGCCTTGAGCATGGCGGCCCAGCGGGCGTTGGCGCGCGCCTGCACGGCCTCTTCGGGCGTTTTCGGGGTAGGAGCAAGCGCCGCGCAGCCCGCCAGCCAGGCGGTGGCAAGCAGCGTGGCCGCGCATGCGGCGAATGGCTTTTTGGCAAGAGTCATGGTTGCTGTTTTCCTTCAAGAGCGGGGGCGGAACGCGAGTGCGCGTTCTCGAATTCCTCAAGAGCATGCAAACGCTCGCGCAGTTCCCGGCCGACTTCGCGGATTTCAGGGTCGGAACGCACCACCCTGGGGGTAATGACGACGAGCAGCTCGGTGCGCGCGCTGCTGGTGGTGGCGGCGCCGAACAAGGCACCGACCACCGGGATTTCGCTCAGCAGGGGCACGCCCGACTTGCCGGTGGAGGTGTTGTCCTTGATCAGCCCCCCCAGCACGATGGCCTGGCCCGAGCGCACGGCCACGCGGGAATTGATCTGGCGCTGCAGAAAGGCGCGCTGGCCCGTGACCAGATCTTCATCCCCCACGTCGGTGACGGACTGGCTGATGTTCATGGTGACCAGATCGCCCGAATTCACCGAAGGCTGCACCTGCAGCTGCACGCCGGTGTCCTTGTATTGATAAGTGGTGGTGGTCTGGTTGCCCACGGTGTTGAGGTTGGTGGTCTCCCCCGTGCGTATGGGCTGCTGCGTACCCACGGACATGGTGGCCACCTGGTTGTCCAGCACCATGATGGATGGGCTGGAGATGACCTTGATGAGCGATTTGGCAGCCAACGCGTTGAGCGTGGCGCGCACCGTACCCAGCGAATTGGTCAGCGTGTAGGAAAAGCCCCCCGTGGCCGCTTTGGGCAGCTGGCCCACCACGCCCGAGCCGAGCAGGCCATGGCGGGCGCTGTCGTTGAAAGCCCATTGCAGGCCGTATTTAAGGTCGTCGCCCAGGGTGACTTCGATGATGCTGGCTTCGATCAGCACCTGGGTCGGCGGCAGGTCGAGGCGCTTGAGCGCGGCCTCGATCTTTTCGAATTCGCCGCGCGTGGACCAGACGAGGATGGCGTTGTTCGCTTCGTCGGCCATGACGCGCACGCTGCCAAGCTGTGCCACCGCCGGTTGCGCGGCCTGCGTGTTGGTGTTCAGGCGGTTTTGCGCCGTCAGGGCAGTACTGCTGCCAAAGCCGCTGCCAAAACCAGTGCTGGTGCCGCCCGTGCCGGTACCGAAGGTCTGGCTGGTGTTGCCAAAGCCGCGCTGGCCCGTCGTCGTGCCGCTGGTGCTGCCCAGGCCCGGCGCCACCGCGCTTTGCGCCGTGCCGGCGGGCGCGCTGCCGCCAAAGATGCCGCTCAACACGGTGGCCAGGTGCTGCGCATCGCCGTTTTGTACGCGGTAGATGTTGAGTTGCGGTTCGGCGGAGTTGTCGCCGGGCTGGTCGAGCTTTTCTATCCAGCGGCGGGCAATGTCCAGGTATTCGGCCCTGGGCGTAACGACGAGGATGCTGTTCAAGCGCTCGACGGGCATGACGCGCATCGCGCCAAAGACGGGGTTCGCGGATCCCAGCATCGCGGGCGCCTGCGCACCGGACGCCGCGCTGGCGCCTGCGGCGGCGGATGCCGGCGCGGCCGCAGCCGCCGCGGCGCGCCCGCCACCGGCGGGGGCTGCCGCGGCGGGCGTGCCGCTGACGAGGCTCAGCGCGGCCTCGACCTCCTTGATGGTTGCATGCTTGAGCGGAAACAGCCCGACGGACATGCCCTTGAGCAGATCGACGTCGAAGGTGCGCACCACCTCAAGCCAGCCTTCGGCCTGGTTGCGCGTACCGGTCATGACGAGCAGGTTGCGCAGGCTGTCCACCCGCACGATGGCATCGGTCGGGGCCATGGGGCGCAGGATGGTGGCCATTTCCTGCGCGCCGATGTAGCGCAGCGGAATGACGACGGCGCCGTAACCGGGGGGCAGCGTCTTGCCATCGGCCAGGCGCAGGTTGGCGGCAACGTCGCGCAACGCCTCGGGTTTGCCGATGTGGTAGACACCGCGCGCATCGCGCGCCATGGCCAGGCCGTTTGCCTGCAGCGCGCCTTCCAGCAACGCCAGTGCATCGTCGGGCGAGACGGGGCCGCGCGTGGCAAGCGTGACCGTACCGGTCAGCGGCTGGTGCAGCACGTAGTCGGTCTTGAGCACCTCGCGCATGAAGACGTGGATGACGTCGACGATAGGGGCGTCCTCGAAGCGGTAGCTGCTGGCCGCGCCTTTGGGCAGCGGCGGCACCTTGGGCGCGGAGATGACATGGTCATTGCCGCGCAGCAGGCGCGGTTCGCCGGCATCGGGAACGTCGGGGGTTTCGGTGGCAGCTGCGGTCGTACCGGATGCGCTGGTGGCCGCGGCAGGGGCGGCAGGTGCAGCCGGCTGCGCCTGCACTGATTGGGCCGGGGCGGCAGATCCCGAGGCGGACACGGCATCGGTGCCTTGTTGCGGCATCTGGGCGCAGGATGCCAGCACCAGCGCGCAGCTGGCCAGGACAGGGCGGACGACGAAAGATCTGAGGGTCATGGGATTTCAGCGTTTGCGCGCAGCCGGGGCAGGCCGGGCGGGACGGGCGCCGGCCGATGCGGCGGCGGGGCGGGAAATGGCGAGTTCGAGCACGCGGCTCTTGCCTGCGCGCATCAGCGTGGCGCTGCGATCCTGCACGGAGTCCAGTGTCCAGCCGCCGATTTGCTGCTTGAGCGCGACACGCTGCACCGCCGCGCCGTTGCGCACCAGCGCGCCCGCAGAACCATCGGTGGTGGTGTACAGGCCGATCAGGCGCACATCCTTGAGGGTGTCGGCCACAGGGGGCTCGTCCGGTGCAGCCTTGGGCGGCGGCGGGCGGCGCGTGGGGGAAAAAAGCGGGCGGTCGAGCGTGGCGACGAAGGCACGGGTATCCATGGCGGCCACGGGCGGCAGATCGTTGGCCGCCGCGCCGAATTCAGGCGCGATGGCCGCGGGCGGCTGCCAGGCCAGCGCACGCGGCGCCCCGCTGTGATGATCGAGCCACAGCCACGCAAGCGCCGCGATGAGCAGCGCGTCGAGCACGAGGAACAGACGCAGGCCAGGGTTTTTCATGATGCCTTGGCGTGCAGCACGGAGAGGTTGAATTGCACGATGAGGCGGGGGGTATCGTCGCCACGGCGCGGGCCCGCCATTTGTACGGCCATGCCGTCGATGAGCACCACCGGGGTAAGGCCGGGCAATACGGCAAGCGCGCTTTGCAGGTGCAGCAGCTCGCCTTCGACGCGCAGCACCAGCGGGATGCGGTCGAAGCCTTGCGCCTTCTGCCCGGGCAGCACCTGCGTGCTGGCCACGGTAAGGCCCGCCTGGGCAAAGACCGCACGCACGCGCTGCATGGCGTCGTTGCCGGCCTGGATCGGATCGCTGTCGGCGGAGTAAACGTATTCACCCAGTCGCTTGCGCGAGGCAGCGAGGCGCTGGGTCAATTCAGGCGCCTTTTCCTGCAAGCCGGCCAGGCGCGCGTAGCGCGGTGCCAGGGTTTGCAATTGTTCGTTGGCCCATTGGTGCTTGCGCCAGACGTAGTTGCCGCCGGCAAGCAGGGGAAGGACGATGACCGCGAGAGTCAGCGTGATGAGCAATGCATCGCGGCGCGTGAAGGCGTTCATTGCGCCCCTCCCGGCATGGCGGATGGCGCAGCCGGGGGAGCGGCCTGCTGGAGCGTCAGCTCGATCTGGAAGACTTCCTTGCCCGTGCCGGTGCGCGTGGCCGCCGTGGGGGCGCGCACGTCCTTGAAACCGGGTTGGCTGCTCAATTTTTGCAGCAGCGCCGCGGTGTCGGGCGTTTGCCCGGTGAGCACGACGCGGCTGCCTTCGATCTGCAACCGCTGGAGCATGGTGTCGTCAGGCAGCAGCTGGGTGAGCATTTGCAGAGTGTGCAAGGGATCGGCACGTTCCCCGATGATCTGGCGCAACGACTGGATCTGCTCCTCGGTGACGAGCAACGCCTCGCGCTCGGCGACGGCAGGGCGGGTTTTTTCGGCCAGTTGCGTCCAGGCAGCAACCGCACCCAGCGCCCGCTGGCGCAGCTGCAGAGTCGGCGTTAGCGCCAGCGCCAGCGCCAGCACGCATGCAACCACGGCAAGCAGGGCACATTGCCAGATGCCGCGCCGCTGCGCCTGCTGGCGGCGCGCTTCGCCAAAGCCGTGCAGGACGATGGCACGGGCGGCATTCCCACCCGTGCGCACCCAGACTTCGGGCATTTGCGGCGCATCGGGCAGTACGCCGGCAACATGTGCGGCGATGGCGCGGCGCGAAGCCAGCACCAGTTCGGCGCGCGAAGCCGCAGGCGTATCCTCCAGCCCGGCAAAAGACCATGCCAGGTCGTCTGCGGCAAAGGGGCTCAGCGCGCGCGCCTGCAATTCGAGCGCGGCGCGGCGCTGCTGCGATGCCAGGTGCGGCAGCGTGAGTTCGCGGCGCAGCACCAGCGCCTCGGGCAGCTCGACGGCGATGAAGGGCGTGGCATCGCGCGCCACGGCATCGCGCTGCCGGCGAAACCACCCGCCACCCGCCGCCTGCCACAGGCCGCGTGCGCCGCCGTCCTCGTGCACGATGACGGCGGGCCTGGGAGCAAGCCAGGCGAACGCTGGCAGGCGCAGCAGCTTGCCCCAGGCCTGCTGCACGTCCTGCCACAGAGCTGGCAATTGCAGGCCAAACAGCCTGAGATCGGAGGTAGCGATGGACATGGCAGCGTTACGGTGGGGAATCCGGCGCGAGATCGGCGAAGGAGCGCGCGTAAAAAACCTGCCATGGTAAACCATCGAGGCGCTGGTTCGCGATAGCGTAGCGCCGCACGACGCGTATCCGCGTTCCGTCGGCCAGGGGGACCAGCGCCTGCAGTTCCAGCAGACGCGAAGCGGCCGTGCTGAGCCAGGCGGTATTCATGGCCTGCGTGTTGGCGGTGGCGCCCCCGGCATCGCGGGCGTCCGCGTATTGCGCCGCGGCGGCGTCATTGCCGCCGGCAAGCACGCGCAGCACGGCGGGCGGCGCGGCCAGCGGGTTGACGCCGCCCACGCCCGCCGGCAGATCGGCTGTGAGCAACGGGGCAACCTGGGCGTACAGCGGATAGTCGATGCCCGGTACGCGCAGCAGGTCTTCCACCGCTTCGAAGCCCGAGGGTATGCCGCTGCCGCCCGGCGTGGTGCGCTCGCGCAGCACGGCCTGCGCGAGTGCGTTCGCCTGGCCAGGGGGCAGGCCGGCGGAGGTCTGGAACATTTGCGCGAGCAGTTCGGGCGGCGCCGCGTTGAGGTTGATATAGCCGTTGAGCGGCATGACCTGTACCGCGATGGCTTCATCCATCCAGGTGACGTCCGTGCGGATCAGCCGATCGACCGGTTTGTTTTCGGCAAGCAGCGATTGCAGCACGAGTTGCATGGCAGACTCTGCGGCAGCCGAGGCCTGCGCGTCATCGCGCAACTGCGCGCCCAGGCGCGCCTCGGTGCGCACCGACTGCAGCAGCCCGGCAACGGTGATGGACAAGGCCGCCACCAGCCATAGCACGGCGACGAGCGCCAAACCATTGGTGCGCCGCATCAGCCACCTCCCGTTGAAGTGGTGTCGCCCGATTGGCGCGGATCGGAGCGCGGCAGGCTCCACACGGGGAATTCCATGGTTTGCAGCAGCTTGCCTGCTTCCCCCGTGACAACCAGGGCCAGCGCCGCCGGCAAATCGTCCACGGGGCTCCAGGATTCGCTCCAGGCAAGCGATTCATCGGGCTGGCGCGCGTCTCGGTAACGTAGCGCGAGGCCTTGCGCGCCCGGCACGAGCACCTGTACGGCGGCTTGCTGCCAATCGGGGAATCGCGGTTGATCGGACCATGGCAGGTAGCGCAGCACCAGGGCGCTGCCCTGCTGCTGCGGTTCGATGGCGAGCCGGAAAAACGTGCGCCCCCCGGCGCCGTAGCGCGCGGGCATGACGCCGACCCAGGCGACGTGGTCGGGCGCGCCTTCGAATAACGGGCCGCTGCGTTCGGGGCTGGTGACGCGCCGCGCCGAGACGCGGGCGAGCACGCCGCGCAGAAAATTGCCGGTGATGCGCTTGTCGTCGAGGCGTTCGAAATGCGCGCTGGCACGCTCGCTGCCCTGGGCAACGCTGCGCAGGGACGAAACGATGGCCAGCATGATGAGCGAGAGCAGGACGATCACGACCAGCATTTCGACCAATGTGAAGCCGCGGACGACGCGCGATGGTGAGCCAGCAGTCATCGTTGCGTGCGCGGTGTGATGGTGCCCAGTTGCGGCTTGAGCGTGGTCAGCTGCATTTGCATGTCGCGCCCGTCTTCGCTCCAGGCAACGGTGGCCTGCACCTCGTGCAGTGGCGGCACGTTCGGGCCGCTGGCACCGCCGGCATAAGGCGCGCTACGCAGCGACCAGTGCAATTCCTGCGATTGGCCGTCCTGCACCAGCCCCCGCTCGGGAACGCCGTCCACGCCCGCAAGCACCGACTGCAGCAGCGAGAGCGCACGCTGCTGCGCCTCGATGTGCCCGACGTTGCGCACCGCGCCGCCGGTGGCGCGATAGAGCGCACCGAGCGCCAACGCCATGATGGCAAAGGCCACCAGGATTTCCAGCAGAGAAAAACCGCGCTGGGCGGCACGTGGCATGCGCATACTCATGGCGCCAGGGCCTGCTGCTCGACCCGGCCCGAAAACCAGTCCACCCGCAGGCGCACACCGGTACCGGAAGGGCGGACGATATCGATACTGCCGCCGGTAGCGGCGCCCGAAGGCAGGAAGCGGATATCGAGGCGCTGGCCAGCCGCCTCCGTATCGGCAACCGTGGCATGCACTGTCAATGCTTCAGGAATAGGCGTCTGCGCCTTGCCACGCAACCCGTAGCGGCGCTTGTGCAGATCCAGCTCGAAAAGCGTGTCATGCCCGGTAAGGGCGGCCTGCTGGCGCGCGGTACGCAGCAGGGCGACCATGCTGCGGACGGTTTCGCGGTAGCGCAGCGAGTCCTGCATTTTTTCGTAGGCAACAGGCGCCACGGCGGTGATGAGCGCCATGATGGCGAAGACCACCAGCAGTTCAATCAGCGTGAAGCCTCGGGCAGCGCGACGCATGGTGCTGTTGCTTTGCGGGAGCAGCCCTGGGCCGCTCCTGCGGGGTGAGCATGGCTCAAGGGGTGTTGCGGACGTCGGCATCCTCGCCCTCGCCCCCCTGGGCGCCGTCGGCGCCGAGCGAGATGATTTCGAGCTTGCCGCCGTTGTTGGCGTAGCGGTAGGGGTGATTCCAGGGATCGGTCGGCACGCCGCCCTTCAGGTAGGGGCCGTTCCAGCCGTTGGCGCTGCCGGGCTTCGTGACCAGTGCTTCCAGCCCTTCCTCGGTGCTGGGGTAGCGGCCCACGTCGAGCTTGTAGAGTTCGAGCGACTTGTCCAGGTCGGCAATCTGCACCGCGGCCGTCTTGGACTTGGCGCCGCCCAGCTGGTTGAGCACGCGCGGGCCGACCAGGCCGGCCAGCAGCGTCAGGATGGCCAGCACCACCAGCAGTTCGATCAGCGTGAAACCGCGCGCGCGGCGGCGAGAGTGAATACTCACCATGGAGACAACCTTCCTGGGCAAACGAAAATTATACGGCGAGGTCATTGATGGACAGGATTCCCAGCAGAATGGAGACGATGATGGCCGCGATGAGCATGCCCAGCACCAGAATCAACACCGGTTCGACCAGGGTCAGCAGGCGCTTGATGCCGGTTTCCACCTCGCGGTTGAGGATGTTGGACAGCTCCAGCATCATCGCGCCTATGCGCCCGGTTTCCTCGCCCACTCGGATCAGGTTGATGGCCAAAGGTTCAAAGATGCCTGTGGCGCCGACGGCCTGCACCACCTTGCCGCCCTCCTTGACGATGGGTGCGACCTTGGCCAGCGCCTGGCGCAGCACGGTGTTGCCCACGGTGTCGGTGGCGATGTGCAGCGCCGTGAGCATGGGCACGCCGTTGCCCAGCAGCGTGCCCAGCGAGCGGGCGAACAGCGTGAGCTGGTATTTGAGCGCCAGCCGCCCGACGAGCGGCAGGCGCAGCAGGCGCGACTGCCACCAGTGGCGCCCGGCGGGCGAGCGCAGCCAGCGCAGCAGCAGCGCACCGCCGGCAAAGGCGAGCACCGCCATGACCAGGCCGTACTGCTTGAAGGCATGGCCCATTTCCATCACGATGCGCGTGGGCAGGGGCAGCGCGTCGCCCATGTCGGTGAACAGCTTCTCGAACTGCGGCACGACGAAGCCGAGCATGGCGACGAGCGAAAGCACGGCCACGCCCAGCAGGATGGCGGGGTAGATGGTGGCGGAGATGACGCTTTCGCGCAGCGCGCGCTGGCGCTCCATGTGCTCGACCAGGCGGTCGAGCACGGCGGACATCTGGCCGCTGACCTCGCCCGATCGCACCATGTTGATGTAGAAGTCGCCAAACAGCTCGCGGTGCGCGGCCAGCGCGCGCGACAGCGGCGTGCCGCCCTTGACGGCTTCGAGCACGCCGCGCACGAGCGCGCCCACGCTGGGCTTGTGCGTCATGTCGATGAGCACGCGCAGCGCGTTGTCCAGCGCCAGGCCGGCGCGCAGCATGATGGCCAGTTCGGTGGTCAGCGCCAGCACGTCGGCGGCGTTGACCGGCCCGCGCGCGGCGCGTGCCTTGGCACCTGCTGCCAGCGGGATGCCCTTCCCCGGAGCGGCGGCGGCCATGTCGCTGCCAGCGCTTGCCGCGTCCTGCAGGCGCAGCGGCGTCAGCCCCTGGGCGCGCAACTGGCGCAGCGCGGCGGCTTCGCTGGCGGCGCTGAGCTGCCCTTGCTCGACCTTGCCTGCCGCCGTGGCGGCGCGCCAGACGTAATCAGGCATCGGCTTGGTCCTGGGTGACGCGCGCCAGCTCGTCGAGCGTGGTGACGCCTGCGGCGACCTTGCGCAGGCCGTCCTCGAACAGGCTGAGCATGCCGCCCTGCGCGGCCAGTGCGTGCAGCGCGCTGGCGTCGCGCCCTTCGATGATGGCGCGGCGCATGGGCTCGTCGAGCAGGAACAGCTCGTGGATGCCGGTGCGTCCCCGGTAGCCCGACTGGCGGCACTGCGCGCAGCCCACGGCGCGGTAGATCGGCTGGCCGGGCGGGCAGAAGCGCCCCAGGCCGGTACTGGCCAGCAGTTCGGCGCCGGGCTGGTACGACTCCTTGCAATGGCTGCACAGGGTGCGCACCAGGCGCTGGGCGAGCACGCCGTTGACCGACGAGGTGATGAGGTAGCTCTCCACCCCCATGTCCTGCATGCGGGTGATGGCGCCGGCGGCGGTATTGGTGTGCAGCGTGGAGAGCACCAGGTGGCCGGTGAGCGCCGACTGCACGGCGATCTGCGCGGTTTCGCCGTCGCGCATTTCGCCGATCATGATGATGTCCGGGTCCTGGCGCAGGATGGAGCGCAGGGCGTTGGCGAAGGTCAGGTTGATCTGCGGGTGCACCTGGATCTGGTTGATGCCTTCGAGCTGGTATTCGACCGGATCTTCGACAGTGATGATCTTGTTGGCCTGCGCGTCGATCTTGGACAGCGCCGCGTACAGCGTGGTGGTCTTGCCCGAGCCGGTGGGGCCGGTCACCAGCAGGATGCCGTGCGGGCGCGCCAGCAGCGTGTTGAAGCGCGCCAGCGTGTCGGGCGCAAAGCCCATGGTGTCGAGGTTCAAGCGCACGCTGGCGCGGTCGAGCACACGCATGACCACGCTCTCGCCGTGTACGGTGGGCACGGTGGAGACGCGCAGGTCCAGCTCGCGGCCCTTGACGCGCGTCTTGATGCGCCCGTCCTGCGGCAGGCGGCGCTCTGCGATGTCCAGGTGCGCCAGCAGCTTGACGCGCGAGCCGACGGCGGCCGACAGGCGCGGGGGCACGATGTCGCCGGTGTGGATCACGCCGTCGACGCGGTAGCGCACGTGCAGGCCGTCGTCGAACGGCTCCAGGTGGATGTCGGAGGCGCGCAGGTCGGTGACGCGGCCGATGATGGTGTTGACCAGGCGGATGACGGGCGCCTCGCTGGCCAGGTCTTTCAGGTGTTCGACGAAGTCGCCGCCGTCCAGGCCATCGCCGAACAGGTTGTCGTCGGACTCCTCAGCGGCCTCCTGTACCGGCTCGGCCAGGGCCTTCTCGATGGCGCTGGGCAGCGCCAGGTGCGGCCGGATCGCCCGGCCCGTGGCCAGGCGCAGCGCCTTCACGACAAAAGCGTCCTGCGGCGCGGCCATGGCCACGTGCAGTTCGTCGCCCTGCAGGGCCAGCGGCAGCACGCCGTGCGCCTGCAGGAACTCGGGCAGCAGGCCCTCCACCTCGGGGGGATCGGCGGGGAAATCCTCCGCAGCCACCAGGGGCACACCTAGTTGGCCGGACAGCACTTGCGCCACGTCGGCCTCGGACACCAGCCCGAGACGCACCAGCACGACACCGAGCATGCCGCCCATTTCATGCTGGGCGGCAAGCGCGCGCTCCAGGTCGCGCGCGCCGAGCTTGCCCGCCTGTACGAGCAACTCACCCAGCCGCGCGGGCACCGCAGCGGCGCCTTCGACCCACGCGAGATCAGAAGTATCGGACTGGGACGAAGTAGACATGATTGGCAGCGGCTTGCCCACGGCAGCACAGGCAAAGCCTGGGAGTGTACTGTGAACGCTTCAACGTTCAGCCGAACGTCTCGGCCGCCGCCAGCGCCACGCCCTGGGCGTCCTTGGCCGACAGCACCGGCGCGCCCTCGCAAGGCCAGGCAATCGCCAGCTGCGGGTCGTTCCACGCAATGCAGCGTTCGAACTGCGGCGCGTAGTAGTCGGTGGTCTTGTACAGGAAGTCCGCGCTCTCGCTGAGCACCACGAAGCCATGGGCGAAGCCGGGCGGCACCCAGAGCTGGTGCTGGTTGTCCTCGGAGAGTTCCGCCCCGACCCACCGGCCGAAGGTGGGCGAGCTTTTGCGGATGTCCACGGCCACGTCCCACACGCGCCCGCGCGCCACGCGCACCAGCTTGCCCTGGGGCTGCTGGATCTGGTAGTGCAGGCCGCGCAGCACGCCACGGCTGCTGCGGCTGTGGTTGTCCTGCACGAACTGGTGGTTGGTTCCGGTGGCCTCGTTGAAGGCCTTCTGGTTGAAGCTTTCGAAGAAGAAGCCGCGCGCGTCGCCGAAGACCTTGGGCTCGATCAGGACGACGTCGGGAATGGCCAGGGGAGTGGCGCGCATCAATACACCTTGGTCGTGAGCAGTTGCAGCAAATACTGGCCGTAGCGGTTCTTGGCCAGCGGCTGGGCCAGCCGTTCGAGCTGCGCCGTGTCGATCCAGCGGCTGCGCCAGGCGATTTCCTCGGGGCAGGCGACTTTCAGGCCCTGGCGGTTTTCCAGCGTGGCGATGAACTGGCTGGCTTCGAGCAGGCTCTCGTGCGTGCCGGTATCGAGCCAGGCGTAGCCCCGGCCCATGGTTTTCACGGTCAGCCCGCCCTGCTCCAGGTAGGCCTGGTTGACGCTGGTGATCTCCAGCTCGCCGCGGGCGCTGGGCTTTACGGCCTTGGCGATATCGACCACCTGGCCGTCGTAGAAGTACAGGCCGGTGACGGCGTAGTTCGATTGCGGCGCCTTGGGCTTTTCCTCGATGCTGACGGCTTTACCTTGGCCGTCGAACGCGACCACGCCATAGCGCTCGGGGTCGTGCACGTGGTAGGCGAACACGGTGGCGCCGCCGGCCTGGGCGTTGGCCGACTGCAGCAGGGGCTGGAAGTCGTGGCCGTAGAAGATGTTGTCGCCCAGCACCAGGGCGCTGGGGCTGCCCGCCAGGAATGGCTCGCCGATCAGGAAAGCCTGCGCCAGCCCGTCCGGGCTGGGTTGCACGGCGTACTGCAGGTTCAGGCCCCACTGGCTGCCGTCGCCCAGCAGTTGCGCGAAGCGCGGCGTGTCCTGCGGCGTGCTGATGACGAGGATGTCGCGTATGCCCGCCAGCATCAGCGTGCTGAGCGGGTAGTAGATCATGGGCTTGTCGTACACCGGCAGCAGCTGCTTGCTGATGGCGAGCGTGGCCGGATGCAGGCGCGTGCCGGAGCCGCCGGCGAGGATGATGCCTTTGCGTTGCTGTGTCATGGGGAATCAGAGGATTTCGGCGAGCATGCGCGCCACGCCCTGCTGCCAATGCGGCAGCACGAGGCCGAAGGCGGCCTGCAGCTTGCGGGTATCGAGGCGCGAGTTGTGCGGCCGCCGGGCCGGCGTAGGAAAGGCGCTGGTCGGCACCGGGGTGATTTCGGTTGCTTTTATCTTGATAGCTGATTGCGATTTACTGGCATGGCTTATGACGTATTTTGCATAGGAATGCCAGGTGGTCTCGCCGCCGGCCACGCAGTGGTACAGGCCGCCGTCCTCGGGGCGCTGGCGCAGGTGGCGGATGGCGTGCGCCGTCACGTCGGCCAGCAGTTCGGCGCTGGTGGGCGCGCCCCATTGATCGTCGATCACGGTCAGGCGCTCGCGCTCCTGCGCCAGGCGCAGCATGGTCTTGGCAAAGTTGCCGCCGCGCGCGGCGTAGACCCAGCTGGTGCGCAGAATCAGGTGCCGGCAGCCCGATTGCCGGATCAGCAGCTCACCTTCGAGCTTGGTTGCGCCGTAGACGGACAGCGGCGCGGGCGCATCGGCCTCCACCCAGAGGCGGGTGCCGCTGCCGTCGAACACGTAGTCGGTGCTGTAGTGCACGAGCCAGGCGCCCAGCCTGGCGGCTTCCTCGGCCAGCACGCCGGGGGTTGCGGCGTTGAGCAGGCGGGCCAATTCCGGTTCGCTCTCGGCCTTGTCGACGGCGGTGTGGGCGGCGGCGTTGACGATCACGTCGGGCCGCAGCGCCCGCACCGCAGCGCGCACGCCCTCGGGGTTGCTGAAGTCGCCGCAGTGGTCCTGGCTGTCGAAGTCCAGCGCCGTCACCGCGCCCAGCACGGCCAGGCTGCGCTGCAGCTCCCAGCCGACCTGGCCGCCCTTGCCCAGGAGCAGGATGTTCATGCGGCGGCGCCTGCGTACTGTTTGGCCACCCAGTCGCGGTAGGCGCCGGACTGCACGTTGGCCACCCAGGCGGGGTTGTCCAGGTACCACTGCACGGTCTTGCGGATGCCGGAGTCGAAGGTTTCCGCCGGCTTCCAGCCCAGCTCGCGCTCGATCTTGCGCGCGTCGATGGCGTAGCGGCGGTCGTGGCCCGGGCGGTCCTGCACGTAGGTGATCTGCTGCGCGTAGCTGGCGCCGTCGGCGCGCGGGCGCAGTTCGTCCAGCAGCGCGCAGATGGTCTTGACGATGTCGATGTTGGGCTTTTCGTTCCAGCCGCCGACGTTGTAGGTTTCACCCGGCCGGCCGGCTTCGAGCACGCGCCGGATGGCGCTGCAGTGGTCTGCCACGTACAGCCAGTCGCGGATCTGCATGCCGTCGCCGTACACTGGCAGGCTCTTGCCGGCCAGGGCGTTGACGATCATCAGCGGGATGAGTTTCTCGGGAAAGTGCAGCGGGCCGTAGTTGTTGCTGCAGTTGGTCGTCAGCACCGGCAGGCCGTAGGTATGGTGCCAGGCGCGCACCAGGTGGTCGCTGGCGGCCTTGCTGGCGGAATACGGGCTGTTGGGCTCGACCCTGTGGTTTTCGGTAAAGGCGGCGTCGGCCGGCGCCAACGTGCCGTAGACCTCGTCGGTGCTCACGTGCAGAAAGCGGAATTCTTCTTTTTTGATAGCTGGCAGCGTGCTCCAGTATTGCCTTGCAGCGTCCAAAAGCCTGAAGGTTCCGACCACGTTGGTCTGGATGAAATCCTCGGGGCCGTGGATGGAGCGATCCACATGCGATTCGGCCGCGAAGTTGACGATGGCGCGCGGCTTGTGTTCTGCCAGCAGGCGGTCGAGCACGGCGTGGTCGCCGATGTCGCCCTGCACGAAGACATGGCGCGCGTCGCCGCGCAGGCTGTCCAGGTTGTGCAGGTTGCCCGCGTAGGTGAGCTTGTCCAGGTTGAGCACGGGCTCGCCGGTGGCCGCGAGCCAGTCGAGCACGAAGTTGGCGCCGATGAAGCCGGCGCCGCCGGTGACGAGGATCATGGGAAATCTTTCGCGTACGGTTGCCGCCAGGGGCAAAGCTTGCGATTATCCCACCCGGGGCCGTGCACAGCCTGTAGCAAAACCTTGCGGGCGGCAACTGCCCCACCCCGGCACAAGGAGGCCCGATGAGCACACGCAAACCCCAAGACGACGGCCCGCAGGCCGGCCACGACCTGCCGCACATGGCGCGCGAGTCGGCGCAGCAGATCTGGCTGGCCGGCCTGGGCGCGTTCGCCAAGGCGCAGGAGGAAGGCGGCAAGGTCTTCAAGGCGCTGGTGCAGGAAGGCATGGCCCTGCAGCGCAACGCCCACAGCGCCGCAGGCCAGCAGCTGAACGAGGCCGCGCAGCGCATGGGCGACATGGCGGCGGACATGGGCGCACGCGCCACCGGCCAGTGGGACAGGCTGGAGGGCATCTTCGAGGAGCGCGTGGCGCGCGCGCTGCAGCGCATGGGCATGCCCAGCGCCGCCCAGGTGCAGGCGCTGGAGGCGCGCATCGCGGCGCTGGAGCAGGCCCTGCAGGCGCAGCCGGGCGGCAGCCCCGCAGCCACGGCGCGGCGCAAGCGCAGCAGTGGCAACAGCAACAGCAACAGCGACTGAACGCGGAGCCGCACGCCCATGGCACGCAAGCCCCCACGGCGCACCGCCGAGCGCATCCTGGAGGCCAGCTTGGCGCTGTTCAACCGCTTTGGCGAGCCGAACGTGGCGCTGGGCGCGATTGCGGCCGAGCTGGGCATCAGCGCCGGCAATCTGCACTACCACTTTCCGGCCAAGGAAGGCCTGGTCAACGCCTTGTACGCGCGCTACGAGGCCGAGCTGGGCCGCATCCTGATCGCCAGCGACGCGGTGCGCGACGTGGAGCAGGCCTGGTTCTTTCTGCACGCGCTGTTCGAGCGGGTCTGGCAGTACCGCTTTCTGTACCGCGACCTGAACCATCTGCTGACGCACAACCGCACGCTGGAGCAGCACCTGCCCGCGCTGATGGCGGCCAAGGCCGGCGCGCTGCGGCGCATGCTGGGCGCGCTGCAGGCCGGCGGCGGCGTGGCGGCGCAGGACGCGGCCACGCTCGACACGCTGGCGACCCACATGGCGCTGCTGCTGAGCTACTGGCTGAGCTACGAGTACGTACTCGACCCGCGCCGCGCGCTGGAGCCCGGCAACGCCCAGGCGGCGCTGCTGCGCGGCGCGCGGCACACGCTGGGCCTGCTCATGCCCTACCTGCACGAGCGCGAACGCAGCCACCTGGCGCAGCTGGCGCGCGCCTACGGCGATGCATGAGCCGGTGCGAACCGGCGCGCGGCGATCTCCAGCAGGCCGTCGAAGATCAGGTTCTCCACCAGGTCGAAGGGGCGCGTCATGCTGGGCGCCATCTTCCAGCCCGCGCCGCCGGTCATGATGCAGGCCGGCGCCTGGCCGCAGTGCGCCAGCAGGTGCTGGTACATGCATTCGACCGCGCCGGCGATGGCGTAGGTGCCACCGCTGGTCAGCGCGTCGCTGGTGTTGGCGGGAAAGGGCCGCACCTCGCCCGTGGGCACGTGCAGGCCGGCGGTGCCCGATTCGAGCGCGCGCAGCATGATGCCGTGGCCTGGCAGGATCAGGCCGCCCAGGAAGCGCCCCTGCGTGTCCAGCGCCTCCACCGTGACGGCCGTGCCCACCATCACCACCACCAGCGGGCGCGCCGGCCCCTGCGCCAGCATGCGGTGGCGCGCGCCTATCATGGCCACCCAGCGGTCCGCGCCCAGGCGCGTGGGGTGGTCGTAGCCGTTGACCACGCCGGCTTCCTCGGCGCTGGAGACGACCCACTGCGCGGGCACGTCCCACAGTTCCTCCATCTGCTCGGCCACGCGGCGCTTGACGGCGTCGGCCGCGACCACGCAGCCCAGCATGTGGGTGGGCGCGGGCAGCTGCGCCCAGACGCCCTCGGCCAGGCGGTCGATGTGGTCGAGAAACTCCACGCCCTGCGCCAGCACTGCGGCGCCGGGCTGGGCTGCGTCGAACAACGCCCACTTCAGGCGGGTGTTGCCCACGTCTATGGCCAGAAAAGTCATGGCGCGGATTATTACGAGTTTTGCCGGCTGCGCTGTCGCAATCGGATCAGGCACGCAAGAATTGTCAAGAATGGTGTCTGCCGCGCGCGCACGGCGCAACGGCGCCAGCGCATGCCACTACAGTGGCGCAGTGATCAACCAACCTCAAGGAGTACGCAATGGGATTGTTCAGTTTCATCAAGGAAGCCGGTGAAAAGCTGTTCGGCCACGCCCCCGCGCAGGCGGCGCAGCCAGCGCCCGAGGCCCAGGCCGACCTGAACGCCAAGGCCAGCCAGGCGATCGCCACCTACATCACCGCCCAGAACCTGGGCGTGACCGACCTGCAGGTGCAGTTCGACGGCGGCGCGGTCACGGTGGGCGGCACCGCCCCGACCCAGGCCGCGCTGGAGAAGGTCACGCTGTGCTGCGGCAACGTGTCGAGCGTGACCAGCGTGGACAACCAGATGAAGGTGGCCAACCCCGAGCCCGAGGCTCAGTACCACGACGTGGTGCGCGGCGACACGCTCAGCGCCATCGCCAAGAAGTTCTACGGCGACGCCAACAAGTACCCGGTGATCTTCGAGGCCAACAAGCCGATGCTGACGCACCCGGACAAGATCTACCCGGGGCAGAAGCTGCGCATTCCGCCGCTGGCCAAGTAAATCAGCTCTGCTTCCAGGGCAGGCCGCGCAGGCGCCAGCCGCCAGCGCGGCCGCGCTGGCCGTTGGCGTCCAGGTCGCCCTCGAAGCCTTCGAGGATGTTGTAGGCCTGCAGCCCCAGCTCGGTGGCGCGGCGCGCGGCGGCGATGGAGCGCACGCCGCTGCGGCACAGCAGCACCGCCTTGCGCCCCTCGGGCACGGCGGCGCGCAGTTGCGCGTCGAAGTCGGGGTTGGGCGCCATGGCGGGCCACTGCTTCCAGGCCACGGCCACGGCGCCGGGCACCTGGCCCACCCAGGCGCGCTCGGCGTCGCTGCGCACGTCCACCAGCACGGCCTGGCCGTCCTGCACCCATTGCCAGGCCTGCTCGGGGCTCACGTCGCCGGCGTAGCCTGCGGCGCCATCGGGGGTTGCGGTCATCGGGGTCTCCTTGGTTGCATCGGTCATTCACACCAGCCGGAGGTCACCAGGGCGGCGCGGGCTGGTCGCGCAGCACGCCTCGGCGCTGCTCGTAATCGGGCAGCACGCTGCCCACGGTACTCCAGAACTGCGGGCTGTGGTCCATCACGCGCAGGTGCGCCAGCTCGTGCACGACCACGTAGTCGATGACGGCCGGGCCGTAGTGCATGAGGCGCCAGTTCAGCCGTATGCTGCCGTCCGCGCTGGCGCTGCCCCAGCGCGTGCGCGCGCCCGACAGCGCCAGGCGCGCCCAACGCACGCCCAGCTGCGGCGCAAAGTGATCGAGCCGCGCGGCGAAGTGGCCGCGCGCCTGCTGCATGAGCCAGGCCTGCACGGCGTCGCGCAGCTGCTGCGCGCCCACGCCGTGCGGCAGCGCCACGTAGAGCCGGCGCGCGCCGTCCGCGCCGTGCACCAGGCTGGCCGCGCGCACGGCGTGGCGCCGCGCCGGATCCAGCACCACGGTGACGGGCGCGCCCAGGTAGGGCAGCGTGGCGCCGTCGGCCCAGGCGATGCGCGCGTCCTCCTGGCGTTGGCTGCGCGCCTGCTGCTCGGCGAGCTTGCGCACGATCCAGCCGGCCTTGGCGCGCAGCGCGTCGTCCACGGCCGCCAGCGTCACCCAGGCGGGGGCGCGCACGGCCAGGCCATCCTGCCCCACGGTAAAGCCGATGCTGCGCCGGCGCGCACGCGCCAGGTGGTAGGCAACGCGCGCGCCCTCCAGCAGCAGTTCGCGGTTGGCCTCGGGATGGCTGAAAACGGCGGGCGAGAGCAGGTCGCCCAGCGGCGCGGCAGGTGCCTGATTTACTATTTTTTCAATAGCTTTTCGCGCTTTGTGGGCGGTCGTTTGAGGCCGATTTGGCTCAAAGTCCTGGGCGCCGCCGCAGAAGTCCAGCACCAGTTGCACCAGCCGCTGCATCTCAATATGCCGTGGGGTCCAGGCGCCGCATCTCGGACTCGATCCATTCCTCGACCTCGTGCATCAGCTCGTCTGGCTTGCGCCCCAGGCTGGGGATGGGCCGGCCCACGCTGACGTTGACCACGCCCGGGCGCTTGACGAAGGCCTTGGGCGGCCAGACGCGCGCCGAGGTGACGGCGACCGGCACCACCGGCACGCCGGCGTCTATCGCCAGGCGCGCGCCGCTGCTCATGTACTTGCCGCGCTCGCCGCGCGCCACGCGCGTGCCCTCGGGGAACATGATGACCCAGTTGCCCTTGTCGATCAGCGCGCGGCCCTGCTGCAGCACCTTGACGATGGCGCGCGCACGCTGGGTGCGGTCGATGTGGATCATGTCCAGGCTGCCGATGGACCAGCCGAAGAACGGCACCTTGAGCAGCTCTTTCTTGAACACGTAGGCCACGGGGCGCGGCATGATCGCCGGCATCAGAAAGGTTTCGTATACCGACTGGTGCTTGACCAGCAGCACCACGCCCTTGGCGTCGCCGGTGGGCAGGTGCTCCATGCCCTCGACCTGCGCGCGTATGCCCAGGATGGGGCGCGCCGCGTCGATGCACAGCGCCAGCCAGGCGCGCGCCACGCGGTAGGCAAGGCCGCCGCGCCCGAAGCACAGCCGCGCCAGCAGCACGCCGCAGGTGTAGGGGATGACGGTGACGATCATCACCAGCAGATGGAGTACCGAGCGGATCAGGGCCATGGTTTCTGGAGTTTTAAGTGTTTTAGTGCTCTAGCGCCCTACCATAAAGCGCTTACAGCTATTTTTACGATAGCATTCTACTGCCCGATTGAAGACTCGTCCTGCGCCTGCAGGTGCTGCGCCAGGTCGGCCAGGCTGGCGTGGGCGCGCGTGCCCTCGGGCCAGCCGGGGGGCAGCGCCTGGCCCGGCTGCAGGTGGCTGGAGCGGCCGCTGCACACCATGTGCAGCTGCGCGCCCAGGCCGCTGGCGGCCTGCACGATGGCCGGGCTGCTGCCCACCACGGCCACCTGGCTGCCCTCCACGCCGTAGCGTTCGCAAATCTGCTCGATCAGGCCCGGCGCGGGCATGCGGCACTGGCAGGCCTCGCCCTCGGCGTGCGGGCAGTAGAACACCGCGTCCACGCGCCCGCCCAGCGCCACGACCTGGCGGTGCATGCGGGCGTGTATGGCCACCAGCGTCTGCGCGTCGAGCAGGCCGCGCCCCAGGCCGGGCTGGTTGGTGGCCACCACCACGTGCCAGCCGGCGTGGTTCAGGCGCACCACGGCTTCGAGCGCGCCGGGCAGCGCCACCCAGTCGTCGGGCGTGGTGATGAAGCCGTTGCCCAGCTCGTTGAGCGTGCCGTCGCGGTCGAGTATGGCGAGTTTCATGGCCGCATTATCGAGTGGCCGGCGCGGCGGCCGCGGGCGCACCGTCCGCCATCTGCCAGCCGGTCACGTAGCGCCCGGCAAAGCGCCCGTGCGCCCAGTGCAGCAGCAGGTGCTGGCCGGGTGCGATGCGCTGGGCGCGCGGGTCGTCGATGCGCACCTGCAGGGGCGCCGCGCCCGGCGCGCCGGCCAGCTGCAGCACCAGCAACTGCCCGCCCGCACTGCGCAGCGACGGCGGCTTGAAGTGCGTGCCCGCCACCCGCGCCGCCAGCGGCGCGGCCTCGGGCCGCAGGCCGCTCAGGTTCAGGTAGTGGTACAGCTGGGCCGCGCAGGCGGCAACGCCCAGCAGCAGCCAGAGCACGGCCAGCACGCGGTTGCGCAGCGGTGCGCCGTGACGGCGGCGCAGCCACCACAGGGCGGCGCACAGCGCCAGCAGCGCGGCCAGCACCCAGGCGCTGGCGGCGGCGGCGTCCAGCGGGCCTTGCGCGCCGGCAAAGGGCTGGAGCGGCCAGGCCGGCGGGCGGGCGGCGCGGTCGTCCAGCCAGGCCAGCACCCAGCGCAGGCCCACCACGGCGGCCAGCGGGCCAAACGCCAGCCAGGCGGTGCGCCGGGCGGCGGCCGCGCTGGCGGCGGCGTCGGGCTGGCCGGTCATGCGGTGGTGGGTGGCGGCGGGTGTCAGACCGCCAGGCGCGACAGGTCGGCCACGCGGTTCATCGCGTCGTGCAGGGTCTTGAGCAGGCCCTGGCGGTTCAGGCGCAGGTCGAGCTGCTCGGCGTTGACCATCACGTCGTCGAAGAAGGCATCGACCGGCGCGCGCAGCACGGCCAGGGTCTGCAGGCTGGCGGTGTAGTCGCCCGCGTCGAACTGGGCGTTGGCCTCGGGCACGAAGCGCTGCAGCGCGGCGTACAGGTCCTGCTCGGCCTGCTCGCGCAGCAGCTCGGCGTTCACGTGGGCATCGACCGCGTCGGCCTTCTTCAGGATGTTGGTCACGCGCTTGTTGGCCGCGGCCAGTGCCTGCGCCTCGGGCAGGATGGCAAAGGCGCGCACGGCTTCAAGCTGCCGGCCCACCAGGCCCAGCTGCTGCGGGCGCAGGGCGAGCACGGCGTCCACCTCCTGGGCCTGGTAGCCCTGCTCGCGCAGGCTGCCGGCCAGGCGGTCGTAGATGAAGTCCTGCAGCTGCGCGCTGGCGTCCTCGATCTTGCCGCCGAAGGCCGGCACGGCGGCGGCCAGCAACGCGCCCAGCTGCAGCGGCAGGTCGCGCTCGGCCAGCATGCGGATCACGCCCAGCGCATGGCGGCGCAGCGCGAACGGGTCGCGGTCGCCGGTGGGCAGGTTGCCTATGCCGAACATGCCGACCAGGGTCTCCAGCTTGTCGGCCAGCGCCACCACCAGGCCGACGTTGTTGCGCGGCAGCTCGTCGCCGGCAAAGCGGGGCTTGTAGTGGTCCTCGATGGCGTGGGCAACGTCGTCGCTCAATCCGTCGTTGATGGCGTAGTAGCCGCCCATCACGCCCTGCAGCTCGGGGAACTCGCCCACCATGTCGGTCACCAGGTCGGTCTTGGCCAGCAGCGCGGCGTTGTCCACGCAGGTCATCAGGTAGTCCTGCGCCACTTCGGCGTCCTGCGTGCCCTGGATCTGGTGGCGCTCGCTGAGCGCGGCGAACAGCTGCGCGCCGATGGCCCGGGCGATGGCGCGTACGCGCTCGACGCGCTCGCCCTGCGTGCCGAGCTGGTTGTGGTAGACCACCCTGGCCAGTTGCGGCACGCGGCTGACCAGGGTTTTCTTGCGGTCCTGGTCGAAGAAGAACTTGGCGTCGGCCAGGCGCGGGCGCACCACGCGCTCGTTGCCCTGTATGACGGCGCTGGCGTCCTGCGGGCTGATGTTGCTCACGATCAGGAACTGGTGCGTGAGCTTGCCGTCGGCGTCGAGCAGCGGAAAGTACTTCTGGTTGGCCTTCATGGTCAGGATCAGGCATTCCTGCGGCACGGCGAGGAATTCCTGCTCGAACTGGCACACCAGCACGTTGGGGCGCTCGACCAGGGCTGTGACCTCGTCGAGCAGCGCGTCGTCGTCGATCGGGCGCACGCCGCCGCCCAGTTGCCCGGCCGCAGCCTGCAGCTGGCGCGCGATCTCGGCGCGGCGCTCGGCGAAGCTGGCGATCACCGCGCCCTCTTCGCGCAATTGCTGGGCATAGCTGTCGGCGTCGCGCAGCACCACGGGCTGCGCGGCGGCCTCGAAACGGTGGCCCTGCGTGGTGTTTCCGGCCGTCAGGCCCAGCGCCTGCACCCCCAGCAGCACCTGGCTGCCGTGCAGCGCCACCAAGCCGTGCGCCGGGCGCACGAAGTTCACGCTGCTCCAGCCGTCGGCCAGCTGGTAGCGCATGACCTTGGGAATGGGCAGCTTGGCAAGCGCCTCGTGCAGCGCCTTCTGCAGGCCGTCCACCAGGCTGGCGCCGTGCGCCGTGCTCTCGAAGTACAGCACCTCGGCCTTGCCGTCGTGCACGCGCTTGAGGCCGGCCACGGCGGACGCGTCGGCGCCCAGGGCGGCCAGCTTCTTGGCGAGCGCGGGCGTGGCCTGGCCGTCGGCCCCCAGGCCCACGGACACGGGCATGAGCTTTTGCGACACGGCCTTGTCCGGCGCCTGCGCCAGCACCTCGGTGATGTGCGCGGCCAGGCGGCGCGGCGAGGCGTAGGCGGTGACCTGCGCGTCAGGCGCGGTCAGCCCCTGGGCGCGCAGCTGCTCCAGCAGCACGCCGGCAAAGGCGTCGCCGAGCTTTTGCAGCGCCTTGGGCGGGAGTTCTTCGACAAAGAGTTCGACAAGCAGGTTGGCGGTAGCGGTCATGGTGTTCTCTCCCGGGCTCAGGCGGCTTTCCTGCTTTGTTGTTCTGCGGCCTTGGCCAGCTCGGCCAGCACCTCGTCAGCGTGCGCCTTCGGCGCCATGGGGAAGCCCAGGCGCGCGCGGCTGTCGAGGTAGCTCTTGCCCACGGCGCGCGCCAGATTGCGGATACGGCCGATGTAGGCGGCGCGCTCGGTCACGGAAATCGCGCCGCGCGCATCCAGCAGATTGAAGGTGTGCGCGGCCTTGAGCACCTGCTCGTAGGCCGGCAGCGCGAGTTGCTCGGCCACCAGGTGCTGTGCCTGCTTCTCGTGCGCGCCGAAGGCGGTGAACAGGAAGTCGGCGTCGGAATGCTCGAAGTTGTAGGTGGACTGCTCGACCTCGTTCTGGTGGTACACGTCGCCGTAGGTCAGCCCTTGCGTCCAGGTCAGGTTGTAGACGTTGTCCACGCCCTGCAGGTACATGGCCAGGCGCTCCAGGCCATAGGTGATCTCGCCGGTGGCGGGCTTGCAGTCGATGCCGGC
>Ga0222429_100421_pt1 | contig 34065 bp, 31 predicted proteins | sample 1B50Ametagenome_FD_182475 | JGI IMG/M metagenome (GOLD analysis project Ga0222429, IMG submission 182475) | Enriched microbial communities from leaf-cutter ant dump, University of Wisconsin, Madison, United States - 1B50A (version 2) | ecosystem: Environmental > Terrestrial > Nest > Insects nest...
CTAAGCCTCGGGAGAACATCCATGTCCATCTTTATCAATAAAGACACCAAAGTCATCACCCAGGGCATCACCGGCAAGACCGGCCAGTTCCACACCGAGAAGTGCCAGGAATACGCCAACGGCAAGAACTGCTTCGTCGCCGGCGTGAACCCCAAGAAGGCCGGCGAGAAGATCTTCGACATCCCGATCTACGGCTCCGTCAAGGACGCCGCCAAGGAAACCGGCGCCACCGTCTCCGTGATCTACGTGCCGCCGGCAGGCGCCGCAGCCGCCATCTGGGAAGCCGTCGAGGCCGACCTGGACCTGGCCATCTGCATCACCGAAGGCATCCCCGTGCGCGACATGCTCGAAGTGCGCAACAAGATGAAGGCCAAGGAGCTTGCCGGCGGCAAGAAGACGCTGCTGCTCGGCCCCAACTGCCCCGGCCTGATCACGCCCGACGAGATCAAGATCGGCATCATGCCCGGCCACATCCACAAGAAGGGCCGCGTCGGCGTCGTCTCGCGCTCCGGCACGCTGACCTATGAAGCCGTCGCGCAGCTGACCGAGCTGGGCATCGGCCAATCGAGCGCCGTGGGCATCGGCGGCGACCCGATCAACGGCCTCAAGCACATCGACGTGATGCGCGCCTTCAACGACGACCCCGACACCGACGCCGTCATCATGATCGGCGAGATCGGCGGCCCCGACGAAGCCGAGGCCGCCCGCTGGTGCAAGGCCAACATGAAGAAGCCCATCGTCGGCTTCATCGCCGGCGTCACCGCGCCTCCCGGCAAGCGCATGGGCCACGCCGGCGCGCTGATCTCGGGCGGCGCCGACACGGCGGACGCCAAGCTGGCCATCATGGAAGAGTGCGGCTTCACCATCACGCGCAACCCGTCCGAGATGGGCCGCCTGCTCAAGGGCCTGCTGTAAGCGGCGCGCCGCTTCCTCGCAAAAACCAGCCCGGCTTGCGCCCGGCTGGTTTTTTTGTGTCGCTTTGGCGCTGCTGCAGGTCAATTCGGTTGCCAGCCGCGTGACAAGCCTGCAATATGAAAGCCACAGAACCAGCTAGGCATTTACGACCCTTCCTGACCTGACACCGCCCACATGGCCCATCCGACCCGCCCTCCGGCGCCCCCCACCCTGGCATGGCGCCGCCCGCTCATGCTGGCGCTTGCGTTGGCGCTGGTGGGCAGCGTGCTGCTGTGGTGGGCGCTGCAGTGGCATTGGCTCTGGCCCGCGGCCACTTCGATCGTGGCGGTGTTTGTCGCCTGCGCCGTACGCTGGTGGCCGGCGGCGCAGCCCGACCGGCACGGCCGCGAGGCCGAACGCCAGCGCATGGCCATGGCGCAGGCGCTGCACCAGCGCGGCGACCTGGAGCGCGCCTACGCGCTGTACCGCCAACTGCCCAGCAGCGCGCAACTGCACGACGAGCTGTGCCAGCTGGCGCTGGAGCACGAACGCCGGCGCGAGCTGGGCCGCGCCCTGCGCGCCTTCAAGCACGTACTCAAGCGCGACGCCGCGCACGCCGTGGCGCGCGAAGGCGCGGCCCGCGTGGGCCAGTTGCACGAAGCGCTGCAAACGCTCAAGCGCCCCGTGCCGCCCGAGCTGGCCACGGCGCCGCACCAGGGGTCGGCGCGGCATACCGCCGCCGTCACGGCGCCCCAAGCTGCTGCTGCGCCCGCGCCCATTGCGCCGCCTGCCGCTGAACCACCCCACGCTGATGATGCCCCCGCCACGCTGCTGGCCGCCGGCGCCAGCCTGGGGCCGTACCGCGTCGAGCGGCTGCTGGGCCGGGGCGCCATGGGCGCCGTGTACCTGGCGCAAGAGCCGGCCAGCGGCGCGCAACTGGCCATCAAGACCCTGGCGCTGGGCCAGGAGTTCGACGGCATGGCGCTGGCCGAGGCGCGCCGGCGCTTCTTTCGCGAAGCGCGCGCCGCCGGGCAGCTGCAGCACCCGCACATCGTGGCCCTGCGCGACAGCGGCGAAACCCAGGGGCTGGCCTACATCGCCATGGAATACCTGGCTGGCTACGACCTGAGCAGCGTCGCCCGGCCCGGCCACCTGCTGCCCGTCGATCAGGTGCTGGCCATCGGCCAGGCCGTGGCGCAGGCGCTGGACTACGCGCACATGCACCATGTGATCCACCGCGACATCAAGCCCGCCAACCTGCTGTTCGACACGCAGCACGGCGTCGTCAAGGTGGCGGACTTCGGCATCGCGCGCATCACCGACGGCCAGAAGACCCGTACCGGCCTGGTGCTGGGCACGCCCAGCTTCATGCCGCCCGAGCAGTTGCTGGGCAAGGCGCTGGACGGGCGCGCCGACCTGTACGCGCTGGGCGTGACGCTGTTCCAGCTCCTGACCGGCGAGCTGCCGCTGCGCGGCGCCAGCATGGCCGCCCTGATGCAAGCCATTACCCAGACGCCCGCGCCCGACGTGCGCAGCCTGCGCCCGGAGCTGCCCGAAGCGGTGGCGCAGATCGTGGCGCGGCTGCTGGCCAAGGCGCGCGAGCAGCGCTTTCAGACCGGCGCGCAGCTGGCCCAGGCGCTGCGCGCGTGCGCGCCCGATGCCCCTGCCGCCGGGATGCTGCAGGACAACCCCGAGGCGCCGCCGCCGCCGGGCGGCTATGATGCCCACCCCGGCTTGTCGCAAGATGTAACTAATGGCGAAGCAGCCGGCTTTCCCTCCACCATCATCCAGGAGCCACCGGCGGCCGCCCCTGCGGCGCGCGGCGGCTCCGTTCCATGAAACCGCCTTCGATGCTGAGCTACGAGTTCTGCGCACTGACCGACACCGGTCGCGTGCGCGCCAACAACGAAGACGCCGTGGCCGTCCACCCGGACGCCCGGCTGGCCCTGCTGGCGGACGGCATGGGCGGCTACAACGCCGGCGAGGTGGCGGCGCACATGGCCGTCGACCAGGTGGGCGACGCCATGCAGCGCTGGCTGGTCCAGGCCGGGCCGGACGCCAGCACGACCGAGGTGCGCCAGGCGCTGGCCCACGCGGTGGACCAGGCCAACCACGCCATTCTGGGCGCGGCGCTGTCCAACCCCAATTACCAGGGCATGGGCACCACGCTGGTGGTGGCGGTGTTCTGCGGCGACCGGCTGGTGCTGGGCCATATCGGCGACTCGCGCTGCTACCGGCTGCGCGTCGGGGCGCTGCGCCAGATCACGCGCGACCACTCCTGGCTGCAGGAGCAGATCGACGCCGGCCTGCTCACGCCCCAGGAGGCCGCCCGCTCGGGGCTGCGCAACCTGGTCACGCGCGCGCTGGGCGTGGAGCCGGGTGCGCTGATGGAAATCAACGAATTCACCGTCGAGCCGGGTGACCTGTTCATCCTGTGCTCCGACGGGCTGACCGACATGATGGGCGCCGCCGAACTGACCGACCTGGCCAGCCAGCCCGTGTCGCTGGAACAACGCGCCGAACGCATGGTGAGCATGGCCAACGCCCTGGGCGGGCGCGACAATATCAGCGTGCTGCTGGTGCACGCCAGCGCGGCGGCAGATGCGCGGCGCGGGCTGGTGTCGCGGCTGCTCCACCCCCATTGAGGCAAGCAGCCCGACGAGTGCGCCCGGAACTTGCTTGCATGAAACGGTTTACGATTCAAGACTAACAGCGCTACGCACAAGGATTCATCATGCCCAGAATGGTCGTTTCTATCGACGGCGTCGTCATCAAGGAGGTACCGCTCAGCAAGGAACGCACCACCGTCGGCCGGCGCCCGTACAACGACATCGTCATCGACAACCTGGCCGTCAGCGGCGAGCACGCCGTGTTCATCCTGCACGGCAACGAGGTCAGCGTGCAGGACCTGGGCAGCACCAACGGCACCCATGTGAACGGCAAGGCCGCCAAGGCGCAGTTTCCGCTGGCCAACGGCGACGTGGTGGAGGTGGGCAAGTACAAGATCCGCCTGGTGGCCGAGGACGCCCCGGACTACGAGAAGACCATGCTGTTCACCCCCGGCATGGTGCCCCCGCCGGCGCGCCCCGCGCCAGCGCCGGTGCACGCGCCGTTGGCCAGTCTGACGGCGCAGGTGCGCGTCATGTCGGGCCCGGCGGCCGGGCGCGAGGTGGCGCTGAACAAGGTGGTTACCACCATCGGCAAGCCCGGCGTGGCGGTGGCCTCCATCACCAAGCGCCACCACGGCTTCGTGCTGGCGCACGTCGAGGGCGAAGCGCCGCCGCAGCTCAACGGCGTGGCCCTGGGCAGCGAACCGGTGCCGCTCAAAAACGGCGACCGCATCGCGCTGGCCGGCACCGAGATGCAGTTCGTGCAGGACTGACGCCCTGCCCGCCAACCCCGATGGAGTGTGCCCGGCATGAAACTACGCGTTCTGGGCTGCAGCGGCACCATCGCCAAGGGCTGCCGCACCACGTCGTTCCTGCTGGGTGACCGCATCCTGGTGGACGCCGGCACCGGCGTCGGGCTACTCACGCTCGACGAGATGCGCGGCATCGACCACGTGCTGCTCACGCATTCGCACCTGGACCATATCGCGGCGCTGCCGCTGCTGCTCGACGCCGTGGGCGCGCACCGCAGCGCGCCGCTGCACGTGCATGCCCTGCCCGACACATTGGCAGCGCTGCGCGCACATGTGTTCAACAACGTTGTCTGGCCCGACTTCACGCGCATCCCCACGCCGCAGGCGCCGTTCGTGCAGCTGCACCCGCTGGGCGTGGGCGATGTGCTGGTGCTGGCCGGTACCCCCATCGAGGTGCTGCCCGCGCGCCACAGCGTGCCCGCCGTGGGCTACGCTGCGCGCGGCGCGCAGGGCTGGTGGGTGTACAGCGGCGACACCGAAGGGGGCGAGCCCGCCTTCTGGCGCCGCGTCAACGCGCTGATGCAGGAGCCCGGCGGCGTGGCCGCGCTGTTCATCGAAACCGCCTTCAGCAACAACGAGCAGGAACTGGCGCGCAAAAGCTGCCACCTGTCGCCCGCCACGCTGGCGCGCGAGCTGGAGCAACTGCAGCCGGGCGCCGCCTGCCCAATCTACATCACCCACGCCAAGCCGCGCGAAAGCGGACTCATCATGCGCGAGGTGCAAGCGCTGGAGCAGGGGGCGTTCCGGTTGATCGATTTGCAGACTGTTTCGGTGCTGGACGTGTAGGCTTGGCCGCGTCTTGTCTGCAATGCTTGGCATGCCTTCCTGACCGGATTGAAGATGGTGGCGCCTGTGTGGATGAGGCATTCCGTGTTTGGCGGGCAGGCGTTGGTGTGAGCGGTATGACCATTTGCACTCAACGGCACTGTGCAACAAAAATGTCAATTCATATCGCGGCCATGGGATGGTTGACAATGCGTTGACACTTGTTCTTGGTCATCCCTATGGCTCATGGCCTGGCATGCAACCTGCTTGTGCCTGTGCAACCCGCAGTCATCCTCTGCGGGGGTTCTACTGCATTACTCCCAGGAGGAAACATGAAGCGCAAACTGCAACAAGGCTTTACCCTGATCGAACTGATGATCGTGGTGGCCATCATCGGTATTCTGGCTGCCGTGGCTCTGCCCGCGTACCAAGACTACATGGCTCGCTCGCAAATGACTGAAGCCATGACGCTGGCGTCTGGCGCCAAGGCTGCCGTGTCCGAGTTCTATGGCAACCAAGGCTACTGGCCCGGCTCAAACGAATCTGCCGGGTTGGCTACCACCACTGACATTGCTGGTAAGTATGTCACCTCGGTGGATGTCAGCGCCGGTTCTGGCGGCACGATCGTTGCCACGCTCAAGAGTTCGGGCGTGGCAAGTGGTATCGCAGGCCAGACACTGACTCTGAGTGCCATTACTCATCCTGGTTCTGTCGAATGGAAGTGTAAGTCGAGCGCGCAGGGTAAATATCTCCCATCTAATTGCCGATAAGCAAGAATGGTTTGAACGATTGCCCACTTCGGTGGGCTTTTTATTTGAAGCGTTAAATGAAAAAGGTCGCTCCCGGTAGTTTTCTCCTGTGTTGCACAGTGCTGGCTGCGGTCTGCTATTGGACTGGCTTGGGTGGTCCATTCCTGTTTGATGATGCGCCGAATCTGCAAGCCATGGGTGACCTTGGTGGGGTACGCGATTGGATCACACTGAAGGCTTTCGTGCTCAGTGGCTGGTCGGGGCCTACTGGCAGGCCGCTGTCGCTGCTGAGTTTCTTGCTGAACGACTACACGTGGCCCAGCGTACCTTGGGCATTTAAGTACACGAATCTATTGCTGCACCTAACGTGCGGGTTATTGCTTGCATGGGCCAGCTACTTATTGCTGCTCGCCGCTCGCTGGGCCGATGAAGCAGCAGCCTGGATTGCTGTGCTCTCGGCCAGTATCTGGCTGTTGCACCCTTTCATGGTCTCGACCACGCTGTACGTGGTGCAGCGCATGACGGTGCTCTCCTCGTTATTCATGCTGGCGGGTATAGTGGGCTACCTCAAAGGGCGTTTGTGGCTGATGCAGGGAAAGAAGTCTGCGTTGCAGGCGCACATACTAATGAGTGCGGCAATTGGTTTTGGTACCCTGCTTGCGGTGCTGTCCAAGGAAAATGGAGCCCTGTTGCCCATGCTGGTGCTGGTGCTGGAAGCCTATGTGCGCCGTGCCAATCCTGATGCGGCTCGTCCCTGGCGCTGGTGGACGGGTGCGGCCTTGGTTGTGCCCAGTGGGGTATTGCTTGCCTATTTGGCTGCGCATATCAATTTTGCACCCCACTTGTGGCCTACACGCCCCTTCGACCAGGTGGAGCGGCTGTACTCAGAATCGCGCATTGTCTGGGGCTATCTGCGACAGCTCTGGGTGCCGCAGATTGAAGGCTCAGGCCTCTATCAAGACGGCTTTTTGATTTCGCGCGGGTTGACCGAGCCCATCACCACCCTGTGGGCTGTGATCGGTTGGGGCGCCTTGCTGCTGGCTCTGCCGTGGTTGTATAGGCGCTTGCCGCTGGTCTGGCTGGCGCTGGTGTTCTTTCTCTGCGGGCATCTGATCGAATCCACCGTCATCGGGTTGGAACTGATCTTTGAGCATCGCAACTACGGCCCCTCCCTGTTCATGTTCCTGCCGCTGGCTGCCGCCATCTACTGGTTGGGTAATCAGTATGGCCGCAGCATAGCCTTCGTGGCTGGTATCGGCATCATCGGCGTGTTGGCTGGTTTGACTTGGCAGCGCAGCCAGTTATGGGCAAATAGCGACCGTCTGCAAACCTATTGGGCCGTTCACAGCCCGCAATCGGCACGTGGCAAAAATTATCTTTTGGGCCATCTGGTCACCGAGAAAAGATATGGTGACGCGCTGGTGTACGCCAAGCGCGCGGCGGCCGATTTACCGGATAGCTCGCTGTTGACCATGGGTTTGCTGCGCATCCAGATCAATACTGGCCAAGCCACCAAAGCGGATTTTGAAACTGCAGCACGGCAGTTGGTTGCCCAGCCATTCGATGCGCAAACCGTTGCTGGGTTGCGTCAATTGGTCGATGACGTCGTCGAGGTGAAGGCGCTGGCGCGTTACCGCGAACCGATGTTGGAGTTGCTGGCACTGCTCAGCGAAGATGGGCCATACCGCTCTTTCCCCTTGTTTTTGCGGCTGGTTGCGTACAGCCAGGCCCGGCTATACCTTGCCCAGGGTGACGTGAATGCAGCATTTGATCACTACAAGACCGCCATGCAGCGCTACGGTCAGGCCACTGCTGCAATGCAGATGTTTGCGGAGATGGCGAGCACAGGCCACACGGCCAAGGCGCATGCCCTATTGGAGATCATCGAGCAAGGCGTCACCGACGGAACCCTGAGTACGCAACCGCTGGGGGCAGATTACTACCAGGCCGAAATCGCGCGCATGCGGGCGGCACTGGCAGAATCGAAGTAAATATCGCACCCAGTACAGCCATGCACCTGAGCATCGTCCTTCCTGCCAAGAATGAATCCGCCGCTATCGGCACGACGGTCGCGGGCATCCGCGCGCTCTTCCCCGATGCGGCTCAGGTGGAAGTCCTGGTCGTCAACGATGGCAGCACGGACGGCACTGCAGAAGCCGCCGAGGCGGCAGGCGCCCTTGTGCTGCACCATCCTTACAGCAAGGGCAACGGTGCTGCCATCAAGACCGGTGCACGCGCTGCAGCGGGCGAGATCATCGTGTTCATGGATGCTGATGGCCAGCATGATTCGGCAGATATCGCCCGGTTATTAGAGCTGATCGAGCAAGGCCACGACATGGTGGTGGGTGCGCGTCAGAAAGGCTCGCAAGCCAGCATGGGGCGTGGGCTGGCCAATGGGCTGTACAACCGTTTGGCCAGCTTGATGACGGGACACAAGGTGGAGGATCTGACCTCGGGTTTCCGTGCTGTGAGGGCCGGTAAGTTTCGCGAATTTCTCTATTTATTGCCCAATGGGTTTTCCTACCCAACTACCAGCACGATGGCTTTTTTTCGCGCTGGATATTCGGTAGCTTATGTGCCTATTCATGCAGCCAAGCGTGTAGGTAAAAGTCATATTCGCTTACTGCGCGACGGATCACGTTTTCTACTCATCATCTTCAAGATCGGTACGCTGTATTCACCCCTCAAGATATTTGCGCCTGTGGCCTTAGGCATGTTTTTGCTGGCTTCGGCCTGGTATGGCTGGACGTGGTGGCATCAGGGACGTTTCACCAATATGAGTGCATTGTTTTATACGGGCAGTGTAATGGTGTTTTTAATGGGATTAATCTCAGAGCAGATCACGGCATTGATGTACCGGGGGCGTGAGTGAGTGCACCCTTGGTAGTGAAACCAAGCTTGCTGGTGCTAGCCTCCACCTACCCACGCTGGACAGGTGACCATGAGCCCGGGTTTGTGCATGAGTTGGCGAAACGTCTGGCGAGCACGTTTCATGTGATTGTGCTGTGCCCACACGCCAAGGGGGCGGCATCCATGGAAGTGATGGACGGCGTAGAAGTGATCCGCTACCGCTACGCTCCTGCAGGACTGGAAACCCTGGTGAACAACGGCGGTATCGTGACCAATTTGCGCAACAACCGCTGGAAGTTGCTGCTGGCTCCCAGTTTTGTACTGATGCAAGCATGGTGCGCATGGCGTTTGTGCCGTCGACGCCAGATTGACGTGGTGCATGCGCATTGGCTAATCCCGCAGGGGCTGATTGCTACGCTGCTGGGCAAGCCATTCCTCGTGACCTCGCACGGGGCCGATCTGTATGCGCTGCGCAGCAAACCTTTGCAGATGCTCAAGCGCTTTGTGCTGGGCAAAGCCCAGGCGGCCACGGTGGTCAGCAGCGCCATGCGCGATGCGGTGGACGCGCTGGGTGCAGACGTTGCCAAGGTGTCCGTGGTGCCGATGGGGGTGGATATGGCCGGACGCTTTATGCCGGACGACGGAACCCAGCGCGCATCTAACGAATTGCTTTTCGTGGGGCGCCTAGTGGAGAAAAAGGGATTGCGTTATCTGCTGGATGCCTTGCCCTTAGTGCTACAGGCACGGCCCGATGTAACGTTGACCATTGCCGGGTTTGGGCCGGATGAGGAATCGCTCAAGACGCAGGTGCGCAAGCTGGGTTTACAGAATGCAGTGCGATTTATGGGTGCTGTGGCGCAGAAGGATTTGCCGGTTTTGTACCAACGTGCAGCGTTGTTTGTGGCGCCTTTCATCAAAGCGGAATCTGGTGATCAGGAGGGGCTGCCTGTCGCCTTGATGGAGGCCGTGGCCTGTGGTTGCCCGGTGGTGGCGGGCGATGTAGCGGGCTTGCAAGACATCTTTGGTGCACAGGCGGGGGCTTGCATCGTCAATCCACGAGACACCGATGCACTGGGCAGTACCATTCTTTGCCAGTTGCAAGAGCCAGGACAAGCCATGCAGCGGAGCCTGTCCATGCGAGCTGCTATGCGGGAGCGCCTGGGTTGGGATCACATTGCACCGCGTTACACAGAACTGCTTTTAGCCCGCACAAGAACATGAATAAAAATTGGCTCTGACTCTTATATAGAAAGCGTAAGCAGCTATTCTTAACGTAGTAAATCAACGGGAATGAGCCATGTTTGCCAACATTGGCTCAATGTGCTTGATCAAAGCTACCCAATCCTCGATGGCAATCGCTGGCATTGCTGGTGTATGCAATTGGCTGGCGGCGGCTGTTGCCAGTCCATCGGCATCGCCAGCCTTGAACATGATCTGCGGCGTGGCGGCGAACAGCGTGGACATTTCGCCGATATCCGTCACAGCCACGCGTAGGCCGCAGGCCAGCATTTCATAGGCCTTTTGCGGAAAACAGTAGCGGCCGAAGGGTGTGTCGAGGATCGAAATGATGCCAACGTCCAGCGCACGAAACAGATCGGCGACCTGGGCGTGTGACAGGTGACCCAGGTAATGCACCCGCTCACCTTGCGGTGGCGGCAGTTCTGCGCGGTAAGGGCCGGCCAGCACCAGGTGCAAATCCGGGTGCTTGGCGGCCAGACGTGGCCAGGCTTGGTAAATCGGCTCCACGCCCTTGTCTCGGTACAGGCCGCCCGCTGTGCCGATCAATCTAGCATGCTGTGGCAAATGGAGGCGTTCGCGTGCCGCGGCCTTATCGCCAGGGCTGAACATCTGCAGATCGACACTGCTGGGCATGGAGACGACTGTTCCCTTGGCACGATAGTCGTTCAACACCAACTGGCGCAGGGGCTCGCTGGTCGTCAACACTAGCCCGGCGTTGCGTGTGGCGCGGCGCAGCGCAGGCACGAAACCCGGAATACGTGCCTGGCCGAAGCCTTCGAAGTTGTCGTACAGATCGACCGCGTAGGGCACATCCAGCCTGCGGGCCAGCCAGGCAGCAAGGGCGACGTGGGGAATGTCGGAGGCACCGATCAGCACGTCAGGCCGAAAGGCACGCAGCCGCCGCAAAACCCGCCAGGGGTAGGCGGGCAACGGCAGCTTGAATCGCCCAAGGGATTGTGACTCCCACGCCAGCGTACCGGGGGCGGCGTCGTGCTGCCATTGCTGGTTGATGCTGGTGCTGTCGTGATAGTCGAGACAGTAGCCGCGCACCTCGTGCCCCAGCCGGGCCAGTTGGGCGGGTATCTCGTACAGGCGCGCGTAGCGGTCAAGGATCACGTCCTTACCCATATAGCGACGTTTGCAGAGAAAGGCGATACGCATGCTCAAGACCAGCGTTTGAGCAGCTTTTGCGCCGCTGCCAGCGCGGCGCCCACCACCTGATCCATGTTGTAGTAGCGGTATTCAGCCAACCGGCCCACGAAGGTAACGCCCGGCTCGGCATCGGCCAGCGCCTGGTAGCGCTTGAACAGCGCCTCGTTCTTATCGCTGGGGATGGGGTAGTACGGATCCCCCTCGGCCCGCGGATATTCGCGCACGATGGAGGTACCCGTGTGCCGCTGCCCTGTCAGGTGCTTGAACTCGGTGATGCGGGTGTAGGCATGGTCGTTGGGATAGTTAACGGTGCCTACGGGCTGGAATTGTGCTGTTTCCTTCAGGTGTTCATGTTCAAAACGCAAGGATCGATAAGGTAGCCGCCCATGGCAATGGCCAAAATAGGCATCAATGGGGCCGGTATAGACGATGTAATTCCAGCCGCCGCGCTGGCGCACGTCGGCAAAGTCCACACCCAACTCCACGGTGATGTTGGGGTGGTTGAGCATGCGCTCGAACATCTTCGTGTAGCCGTGCAGCGGCATGGCCTGGAAGGTATCGGTGAAGTAACGGTCGTCGGTGTTGGTGCGCACTGGGATGCGTGCGGCCACGCCAGCCTTCAGCTGCGAAGGCTCCATACCCCACTGCTTGCGCGTGTAGTTGAGAAAGAACTTCTCGTACAGGTCGCGTCCCACCGAGTTGAGCACCACGTCCTCGCTGCTGCGGACCGGCTCGCGCGGCTCGCGCACGGCCTCGAAGAAGGCGGCCGCGCCCGCCTCGTCCAGATCGAGACCGTACAACTGGTTGAGCGTATCGCGGTTGATAGGGAAAGGGTAGCGCTTGCCATCCACCACGCCCAGCACGCGGTGCTCGTAGGGCTGCCAGTCGGTAAAACACGAAAGGAATTGCCATACCTTTTCGCTGTTGGTATGGAAGATATGGGGTCCGTAGCGGTGGATCAGCACGCCGTGACTATCCAGCTCGTCGAAGGCATTGCCGGCGATGTGCGGACGCCTGTCGATCAGGTGAACCTTGTGCCCGGCGTCGGCCAGCGCGCGGGCGACGGTGCTGCCAGCAAAGCCTGCGCCGGTGATGAGGATGGGGAAAGTCATGGATGGTTGGTGCCTTGTATCAGACGGATAGACATTGTTGTGGCGTCAGGCAGCGTTCGCCCACATCTCCGCTCGTGGAATGATTTTTACAGAATTGCTACTAAATTTATGGCATTTAGCCATTGTCTGCAAAGAGACAGAGGCCATCTTCTGCAAAATTTAGAGCATCAAATTAAGGCTTGATGCCCCACTTCTCATGCCGCTTGCCTTTGATGCCCAACAGTCCATCCACAGTGCCGCCAACGAAGGCGCGCGCCTGGGCCAGTTTGTCAGGCTCTTTCCACATCGCTGCCAGCAGGCGCACGAACGTTCCGGGAATGGTTTGGGTGAACAGACGCGCGCCATGGTAGGTGCGTGCAATCAGCAAGCGATTGCGAGTGTCGTAATAACGCTTCCAGGGAGGCAGCGACAGGAACACCACGTCACGTCCCAGCACGCGCATGTGGGAAGGGCGCGATTTGGGATGTTCAATGCGGCTTTTGCCGGCGATGATGATGCTTGCTCCAGCTCTTTGTGCCCGCACGCAATATTCCACGTCATCGGCCGCAATGAAGTAACCGGCATCCGGCAGGCCAATGCGCTCCACCAGACTGCGGTGGATCAGAAAACCCAGGAACGGCAGTGATTGCACCGTGGCTCGGTTCGGTACGTCATCGGCCTTGCCCACCTCGCCCAGCGGAGGCTCCAGCACGGTGGTCAGCCAGGCAGTATCGACGCCGTTGACGGCCAATGATCCATAGACATTGCCGGGGTTATCGGCCACGCGCATCAATTCCTCCAGCGCGGCGGGATACGGCTCGGCGTCGTCGTCCATCATCCAGACCCATTCCGCGCCGTTGTCAATGGCGCGCCTGAGTCCGGCAGCAAAGCCCCCTGCGCCGCCCGTGTTCTCAGGCAACGCCAGCAGTTCCACGCCACTGCGGGCAAGCCAGCCTTCTTCAGCCAGCATTTCGCGGGTGCCGTCGGTAGAGGCGTTGTCAACGATCAGCAGTTTGGCAGCTTCAAGCGTTTGGCTGGCCTGCGCAGCCAGCGATTTTTTCAGCAAGGCGCGGCGATTGAAGGTGACGATCACCAAATGCACCGCATCAGACCGACTCTGCATCAATGCCTCCGCCCAATAAGTCTCGACAGAGAAAACGCAAACCTATGAATTCGAGGATATCCAAACAAAATTGTCGGGATCAAATTTTCTCGCCAATAATTTGTTTTGTTTGATATATGAAAATAATTTTTAAAAGAGAATTTCCCAGTTTCCAGGGATTCTAGGGAGAACTGCGAAGACATATACCTCTTCTTTGCTATGGAAATTGCCCCCTTATCTTCTGACCTCTCCAGGTCACGCAATATTTGCTCAGCAACTTTATGATTTGCCCGAATGCGATGCGCCATTCGAGAAAAATGCCGATCAAAATTCTCTTTCGGTAGCTTTCTCGGCAGCCAGACCGAAACATTCCTTCTGTATCGAACAAGGGGTTTGTCGATGCACTCGATTCCTCCCATTTGACTGGATCGGATAGCCAATGGAATATCCTCAACCCCCAAATCACTCATTAACGGGCCAAACTCGGAAACAACCTTCTTGGCATACGCCGTACAAGCACCCATCAGGAGTAGTTTTTTGGGGTGACTATACTCAATAAGAAATGATGTCTCATGACTGATATTTGGTAGAGCCGTGTCCAGTCGGCCCACATGACTCCCATCAGCATCAATCACATCAGCCTCGCAATAGATCATCGAAGGCAACATCCCCTTTTCAAGCCAGCGAGCAACCGTTAGCTCCGTTCTATCTGATGTGGATACATCGTCACCAGCGGCAAGAACCAGAAAATCGCCGGAAGCCATTTTAAAGATCTTATTGACATGCTCCCCTATGCCTAGATTTTTCTCATTGATGTTTACAGTAATCCTATGTGGCCCTCGATATTGATTTGCCATATCCCTGATGATGCCGGGCGTGGAGTCCGTAGAGGCATCATCTGATATGATTATTTCAAGAGGCGAGTATGTTTGAGAAAAGGCCGCATCCACCGCCTCTTTGATGTATTTTTCCTGATTGAATGCGAATATTGCAAAGGTGATCAGAGGGGGCTCCTCTGAGCAAACATGGTTGTAATGATTATTTTCTTGCATTCACCGTACTCTTGAAGTCATTGTATTCTCGGTAGTAATCATCCTCCGAGAAGTGTTCGGATGCAAGAACGAGACACACCGAGCCACTGGAGAAATTATCCATCTCCCTCCATATCATTGGGGGAATATAGAGACCATAATAAGAACGATTCAAATGATATTTGAATTTCGTCCGACCATCATCCAGTGTGATATCAAAACTACCCGACATAGCTATCAGAAGCTGATGCAGCGCTTTGTGCGCGTGCCCGCCCCGATGCGAGCCACCAGGAATATCATAAAGATAATACACACGACGGATGTCGAATGGCACGTGTTGCCCTGCTTCGATGAACGTCAGGTTGCCCCGAGGCTCCTCCACCTTAGGCAAATCGACAATCTTGCAGTGTTGCAACGACATAGCAGCCTCCGTACAGAGTCAAATATCAAATGAATTACATGCGTCGATCACTCGCTGCGGCTCGGTGAGCCCTGGATAGATCGGCAGACTCAACACTGTCGCAGCATGCGCCTCCGCCATCGGCAGTTTCGGCCAATGTGCGCTGGCATAGGCAGGTTGTCGGTGAATGGGTACGGGGTAATGAATCAACGTTTCGATCCCAGCCGCACTCAAATGAGCCTGCAAGGCATCACGCAATGGTGAGCGCACCACGAACAGATGCCAAGCGTGGGTTTCGCTCTCAATTGGACGCTCCGGCAAAGTGATACGGGGGTTCTTAATGCTGGAACAGTAGTACCTCGCCAGAGCGTCCCGCGCCGCAACATCGGTGCTCAGCGAGCGCAATTTGATACGCAGAAATGCTGCCTGCAATTCGTCGAGGCGGGAGTTTACTCCCTGCAACTCGTGGTGGTATTTGCGACTGGAGCCGTAGTTGCGCAGCGAAGCCACGCAGTCGGCCAGTGCTGCGTCAGCGGTGAGCACAGCACCGCCATCGCCCAGCGCGCCAAGGTTCTTGCCAGGAAAGAAGCTGAACCCGGCCGCATCCCCGAAGCTGCCGGCATGACGGCCACGCAGGGTCGCGCCATGGGCTTGCGCTGCATCCTCGATCAGCAACAGACCATGCGCGTCAGCCAGCGCACGCAGCGCGTCCATGTCTGCCAATCGCCCGTATAGATGTACCGGCAGCAGCACACGGGTGCGCGGAGTGATCGCAGCGGCGGCGGAGCGCGGGTCGAGGTTGCCGGTAGCTGCATCCGGCTCCGCCAGCACTGGCGTCAGCCCAGCCTGCGACACCGCCAACGCGGTGGCGATGAAGGTATTGGCGGGCAGTATCACTTCTTCGCCAGGTCGCAGCTTTCCGAGTTCGATGTAGCCGCGTAGGATCAAGGTCAGCGCATCCAACCCGTTGCCGACACCGATGCAGTGCGGTACACCGCAATGGCTGGCGAATTCTTTTTGGAATACCGCCAGTTCCTCACCCTGAATGAACCATCCATGTTCCAGCACTCGTTGTAGCGCGTCAGTGAATTCGTCTTTGAAGCGCAAGTTTAAGCTCTTGAGGTCGAGGAAGGGAAGCATGGGATAAGTTCGTTTCATTCGACGATGCAATAAGCCGAGTAGGGTTGGAACGGGCTCTTGCGCAAGGCTAAGCTGCGAACGCCCAGCACTTCAAGCACAGCACGGGTTTCACCGGGGAAGGAGGGACAGTTGATCTCATCGAAAATCAGCACCGCACCTTTGGGCATACGAGGTAGAATTAGTTGCAGTACGTCGCGGGTCGGTTCATACACATCCATATCAAAATGTGCGTGCGATACTAGTGCTTCGGGGTTTTCCTTGAGCCAGCCCGGGAGAGTTTTGCGTACATCGCCTTCAATAATTTCAAAGTTTTGCTTTGCGCCAACCGGGCTACGCGCAGCGTGGGTCTCCAAAATTTTCTCTAATCGTACTTTCCAACCTTCGGCGACCGCGTAATCACCCATACGCGCGCTTGCGCCATCCTTGGCATCAACAGAGATGAAGCCTTCGGAAAAAGTAGAGAATGAAATAATCGGTCGAGAGATGTTCCAGGGCTCGTGGATCATCTTCAACAGCATCAGTGCGTTAAGACTAGCACCCCACTGGCTGCCGAATTCAAGTACTCGCCCCGGCACATTCAAAGCCAAGCGATATACTTCATTCAGCCACAGCAAGCGCGCCAGCGAGGATGCGGTCAAGAATACTGGTAAATGATTATCCCATTTCCTACCAAACTCTGGCAGACTCTCCTGCAACAGTGTTCTCAGCTGGTCCCCAGCCATCAATTCATCTTCGCGGCGCGAAGTAAATTCCTTATCGGTACGTTGATACGGCATTTTTTCCCTTATTTTGCTGGATCACCTGCCGGGTAACGGGCAGTTGCACGCTTGCAAGCCGATCTACCACAGGCCAGTTGCCACTTTGTCGCAGATACACTTCACTTCTCAGGCCGGACGATACCAATATAGGCCTCACTCCCGTCGCATCGGCGCACTGCGCGTCTCGTTCGGTATCACCAATATAAAAATCTAGACGTAGATTGGTTATTAACGGTTCCTTGGCATGCTTCTCGAACGGATCAACGAAATCGATGCTGGCGAAGCAATCCAGGCCAAGCACGTGCAACTGTTGGCGCGCATTGACGTGGTTGCGTCGTGCAGATAGCAAGTGTAGAGAGTAGCCTTGCCGTCGCCAGCGATGCAGGATCTCGACAGCGCCTGGCAGCAGGGGATCGAATCCCAGCCAGCATACATCCTCAATCGCATGTTCCCAAAGTGCAGCCACCGCGTCGGCCTGGCACTTACCAATGCCCATACGTGCAAGTGCGGCCCGGTTACTGCACCCGTTCCGCTTCAGGCTCCAATACCACTGCGTGTCCACCAAGAACCCGCAAGCGCGGCACAGCACAGCGAGGAGTTGCGTCTGTCGTGGCTTGCAGTCCAATATTGTGCCGTCCAGATCCAGACCGATTTTCATGGGGTCGCGCTCATCAAATATTCACTATATTGCCGGGTAACCACACATTCGCTGAAGCGTGGCCGTAGAAATTCTAGCGGTGATCGCCCCGACAACTGAGCCAAGTGGGCAGCGAAGAAATCCATGCCGTTGAGCGCACTCATTGCCGTACCTGCACCCAAACGCGGGTTAATATCAATTAGATGGTGCAACCCTCCTGCCTTGCGGGTTTGAAAACAGAACGGCTCTGTCAAGACGAAGCGCTGGCACAGGGACAAAGCCAGAGCAGCCAAAGTATCCTCGTGAAGGATACGCGCCTTGGTGCAAACGCCGGATTTGACTTCCAAGCGCTGCCGGACAGAGGACACCACCTGGCTGTCCAATGGAAAGCAATCGACGGTGTACTCCTCACCGTCGATGTATGGATACAGCGACCAGCCATCCTGTAAGAGCAGGCTGGCTGCTTCCGAACTCTCGACGAACCGGGTTGCTCGCCCGCCGAAACCGCCATCGCGTTTAGCGACCAAGCGTACACCGTCACGCAATTCGGCTCGCTCCAATGGGCATGGTGCAACGGCGCCGCCAACATCAAGCCAATCACCGTACCGACTTTTGGCTGTGGCGGCGTCGCAGAACTCTCGGCTATTACAAGCCAAACGCACAGGGAGTGCTTCGCGCAGGGACGCAGCCTGCACCACCTCGCTGTCGATCAATGGGATATAGACGTCGATCCCCCACTCGCGCAGCACGCCATCCAGCGCGCGAATGTAGTCATCGGCCGTACTCGGTGGAAGAAGAAGATGACGTTCCGCGTACAACGAAGCAGTCACTCGTTCGGCTGGATTGACGTCACCGGTAAACAAAGCGATTCCGGGGAACCACCGCGCTTTGGCTTGGGCATAGCCAAAGGCCGTTCCAGTTCCGGCCGCTGTAACCAAGAGTTTAAGCATCGTCTGCAATTATCAATGGTGATTCGAAATATCTATGAACCTCTGGGTTTGCATCAGAATTTGTTTCTGACTTGAATCAATTTCCGTTGTGACTAAAGCTGCTTGCGCTCTGGCAATGTGCGCCGCCCTGTCTGCCCGAGGGCACCGTAAAAATACGCTCACATGCCTGCAAACTTGCCTGTCGGTGCGCGATGACAACAACCGTTTTTTGACCGGACAGGGCACGAATGGATTCGTTCACCGCTGCTTCGGTTTCGCCGTCCAGCGCGCTGGTGGCCTCGTCCATCAGCAGTACCGGCGGATTGCGGTACAGGGCGCGGGCAATGCCCACGCGCTGGCGCTGGCCGCCGGAGAGGCGGATGCCCCGGTCGCCGACACGGGTGGCATAGCCTTCGGGCAAACCGCTGATCACAAAATCGTGGAGCTGCGCAGCACGGGCTGCGCTTTCTATGGCTTGCATGTCGATCCGCTCCTTCGGCACGCCGAAGGCAATGTTTTCCGCCACGCTCGCATCGCTCAGGTAGATGTGTTGGGGCACGTAGCCAATGGCGCTTTGCCAGGCGCGCAGGTTGTCGGTCGTGATGGGCGTTCCGTCCACACTCAGTGTGCCGGCTTGCGGTTGCAACAGCCCCAGAAGAATATCCATCAGGGTGCTTTTGCCGCTTCCGCTGGCACCGGCGATACCCAGGCTGGTGTTGGCGGGAATGACGAGTTCCAGGCCGTCAAGCACGGGTTTGCCGGGCGTGGATGGGTAGGCATAGCGGATACCGCTCAGGCGGATTTCGCGCTGTGGCCGCATGCCGGGCACTGACGGCTGCGCGGATGCTGCATCCTCCGACGCTTGTGGCAATGCCAGGTCGCCGTGAATGGTGTCGAGGGTGGCACTCGAATACTGGAGCCGCGCAAAGCCGCGATACATGATTTGCGCAGCCGGCAGCAAGCGATAGGCGGCAAAGCCATACAGGCCCAGTGCAGGCAGCACATGCGCCACGTCATTGCTGCGCATGAGAAGGAACAGCGCGATGAGGATCAGGCCCGAATAACCCACGGCCTCGACGAGGTAGAGCGGCGATGCGGTAATGGTTTCGGCCGTTGCCATATGGCGAGAGAACTCGCGCGAGTCGCGGGTATGGGCATCCAGCCAGACCTTGGCGGTATGCGTGACTTTCACGTCCTTGATGCCGCCCAGCGCCTCTGCACAGCTTTGATACCGGCCCGCGTCGGCCTGCTGGCGCTGTTGCCCAATGCGCACCAGGCGACGGCGCACGACGAGAAAAATAGCGCTGTAGAGCATGGCTACGCCCGCAACGATGGCAACGGCCATCCACGGGTCGTAGGCAAAAATTAGCACGATCATCGCAAGCACGACGGTGCCGTGCGCGATCAACAATGACAGGGGCTGGAGCAGGTTGAAGGTGAGTTGATCGGCCTCGGACAGCACGTTTTTCGACAATTCAGACGGGTTTCTCGTCAGAAAGAATTCATACGGCTGGTGCAAATAGCACGAAAGCAGGCGCGTGCTCAGCGAGTGGCGCAGCATGTAGACGAAGCGGTTGACGATGTGCAGCGTAACCGTCTTGAACAGCGACGACGCCACCACCACGGCCATGGATGCGAGGCCCAGCGCCGTGATGAAGGTGCGGGTATCGGTAAACCCGAAATACTGATATGCGGCGTGCAGCCAGGGGTTTTCGTGAATCACGTCCGTGCGGCCCAGGACGGACAGAAAAGGCACGATGGAAACAACCCCTACCGTCTCGGCCACGGCCATGAGGATGACCAGCAACAGCGTCCACAATGTTCTGCGCCGCTCTGTTGGGGTCAAAACTGTCCAGACTTTCTTAAGGGTGTGAGGCATTGCGTTGGAAGGTCCCATGAATCAATGGGGGGACTCGTGCGGCTGAATCTGCCGAGCAAAGTGCTCTTTGGCAGAAGCTGCAAACGAAACCGTCAGATGCAGTGCACCCCGATAGACCACAAGATTGTTGCGCATCGCAAGACACCGGTCTGCCGGGCACACCACGCTGCTGGTCTTCAGCCAATCAGTATGCATGCTGCAAGCACCGTTCAGGCGCTGCCGTCCAGCCTTGGTTAGTCGGTAGCGCTGCAAGCGGCTGTGCGGGTTGTCGGGCAGGGTCATTTTCGGCAATGTGGGGGGCCAGCACGGCTTTTTCGCCAAGCTGGTAGCGGCGTGCACAGTGTCGAACGTGGACATGCAATTCAGGCGGAAACGACGTGCGCGCCGGGCACCAGGCGTCCGCGCGTGTCCACGATCAGCGGCGCTGCGGTCTGCAACAGCGCGTAGTCGAACGCATCGTGGTCGGTGGCGAGCACTACGCAGTCGTAGTCCGCCAGGGTTTGTGCGTTCAGCGGCACCGATTGCAGATCGAAGTGGTAGTCCCGCTTGCGCGGAAACACCGGCACGTGCGGGTCGCTGTAGTCGATTTGCGCGCCCTTGGCCTGCAACAGATCCATGATTTCCACAGCGGGCGATTCCCGCGTGTCGTCAATGTTCTTCTTGTACGCAAGCCCCAGCACCAGAATACGGCTGCCCTTGATGGCCTTGCCCCGGTCGTTGAGTGCATCGGCCACCTTGCCCACGACCCATTGCGGCATGTAGTGATTGATCTCCCCGGCCAGCTCGATGAACCGTGTGTTCACACCGTATTCGCGCGCCTTCCAGGTCAGGTAGAACGGGTCGATCGGGATGCAGTGCCCGCCCAGGCCGGGGCCGGGTTTGTAGGGCACAAAGCCAAAAGGCTTGGTGGCGGCGGCGTCGATTACCTCGTGGATGTTGATGCCCATCTTGTCGGCCACGATCTTCATCTCGTTCACCAGGCCGATGTTCACGCTGCGGTGGATGTTCTCCAGCAGCTTGGTCATTTCGGCGGCGCGGGTGCTGCTCACGGGCACCATGCGCTGCACGGCAAGCTGGTAGAGCGCGATGCCCAGTTGCAGGCATGCCGGGGTGTGACCCCCGATGACCTTGGGAATGTTGTGCGGGCCAAAGTCGGGGTTGCCGGGATCCTCGCGCTCGGGCGAAAACACCAGGGCGCAGTTTTCACCAGGGATGAGTCCGTGCGCCGCCAGCCTTGGGGCGATGATTTCGTCGGTGGTGCCTGGCCAGGTGGTGCTTTCCAGGCTGACCAGTTGGCCTGGGTGCATATGCGGCAGGGCGGACTCCACGGTCGCAACGATGAACTGCAGGTCGGGTTCGCGGTGCGCCGTCAGCGGCGTGGGGACGCACAGGATGAGCGCGTCCACTTCAGCGGTTCTGGCAAAGTCGCTGGTGGCTTCAAGGCCCTGGGCGCGGGCCTGGGCAATGGCGTCGGCGCCGATGCGTTCGATGTAGCTTTGGCCGTTGTTGATGGCGCGCACCTTGGCGGGATCAATGTCAAACCCCACTACTTTGCAGCCTACGCTGGCAAAACGCAGTGCCAGCGGCAAACCCACGTATCCCAGGCCATAGATGCCGATAGTGGCCTGGCGCGAGGCGATTCTGTCTTGTAATGCAGCAAGAGGTGGATTGGAGAGGGTAGGCATTTGGACGATGGTTGTGCAAGGGTGCGCGCTTGGCGCTGATACGGCCGGGGGCGGTATCACAAGCAGGGAATTTTCGGCAATTCCGTCAGGATTTTTCTGCTTTGCAGCAAAAAAGCAAACGCCATGCCTGAATTGAGACCCTCGTTCCTGATTGTGACCGCCACAAGCCCGGCAGGTAGCGGTCAGTTCTACCTATGGCTGACCAATCTTGCCAGTGCATCTGGTTGGCGTCTACCCACCCAAGCTGTTCCAGCGCTGGCTGCTGCCGTCGCAGCGGAGCCGATTTGCGCACGGGCGTTTGGCATTCGGCCGCACCCGCTGCACGGTTATCATTCCCACCCCCGGCGCCCGCGCATGCGCCGTACCTGCCCGTAGCTCAACCGGATAGAGCAATTGCCTTCTAAGCAATAGGTCGGGGGTTCGAGTCCCTCCGGGCAGGCCAGTCCTGTTTTGATAGCTGGTAGTGCCCTACAGATAATCGCTTCAACGGCTTTCAATCATTAGATTCCCGCGCCCAGCTGCCCGACTTGCCCCCGTGCTTCTCCAGCACTTGCACACCGTCCATCACCATGCCGCGGTCCGCTGCCTTGCACATGTCGTAGATGGTCAGCAGCGCCACCTGCACGGCGGTCAGGGCTTCCATTTCCACGCCGGTCTGGCCCACGGTCTCCACCGTGGCGCTGCAGTGCACGGCGTTGTCCTGGGGACGCAGCTCGAACTCCACGGCCACGCGGGTCAGCGCCAGCGGGTGGCACAGCGGAATCAGCTCGCTGGTCTTCTTGGCCGCCATGATGGCGGCGATGCGCGCCACGCCCAGCACGTCGCCCTTCTTGGCGCTGCCGCTGGCAATCAGCGCCAGCGTGGCCGGCTGCATGGTGATGCGGCCGCTGGCCACCGCCACGCGGTGCGTGCTGCTTTTGGCGCCCACGTCCACCATGTGGGCCTGGCCCCGGGCGTCGAAATGGGTAAGGGGGGAGCTGCTACTCATGGCGGTGTTGTTGCAGATGGTGAAGCCATGGTGCGAAACCATGGGACAAGCGCGGCATCATACGGCGGTGTGCCAACGGTTTGGCGAAGGGAGTGCCGTGCAGATTTTCAAGAGAAATTGGGCTCCAGCGCTTATGGGTAAAGCGCTGATAGCTATTTTTACGATAGCTATCCAACCATTTGCCGCGCCCCATGCCAGCGCCCAGCCCGCCCTGCCCACGCTGGGCGACGGGCTGGACATGACGGTCAGCGCCGAGCGCCGCCTGGGCGACCGCATCATCCGCGAGCTGTACCGCGACCCGGACTACGTGGACGACGCGCCGCTGCAGGAATACGTGCAGGGCATCTTCGACCGCCTGGTGCAGGCCGCCAAGGCGCGCGGCGAGCTGCCGCCCGAGCTGGCCGAGCGCTTTGCCTGGCAGATCCTGCTGGGGCGCGACCGCAGCGTGAACGCCTTTGCCCTGCCGGGCGGCTACCTGGGCGTGCACCTGGGGCTGATCGCCGTGGTCGACACGCCCGACGAGCTGGCCTCGGTGCTGGCGCACGAATTGAGCCACGTCACCCAGCGCCACATCTCGCGCCTAATCGCGCAACAAGGGCGGCAGACGCCGCTGATGCTGGGCGCGATGATCCTGGGCGCGCTGGCCGCCAGCCGCAGCCCCGACGCCGGACAGGCGCTGATGGTGGGCGGCCAGGCGCTGGTGGCGCAGAACCAGCTCAACTTCTCGCGCGACATGGAGCGCGAGGCCGACCGCGTGGGCTTCGGCCTGATGGCGCCGGCCGGCTTTGCGCCGCAGGGTTTTGTCGAAATGTTCGCCAAGCTGCAGCAGGCCAACCGCCTGAACGACAACGGCAGCTGGCCGTATCTGCGCAGCCACCCGCTGACCACGCAGCGCATCGCCGACATGCAGGGCCGCGCCGGGCACGGTGCCAGCGCGCCGCCGCCGGCCCCGCTGGAGCACGCCATGATGGTGGCGCGCGCGCGCGTGCTGATGCGCTCGGGCGTGGACGCGTGGCGCCAGTGGCTGGCCGGCGTGCAGGACGTGGGTTTTGCCAAGCGCCCCCGGGCCGAGCGCGTGGGCGCCCGCTACGCGGCCACGCTGGCGGCCATGCAGCTCAAGGACTTTGCCGGCGCGCGCCAGGCCTGGCAAGGCCTGCAGGCCGACGTGCGGGGCGACGCGCGCGCCGAGCGCCAGGCGCGCCTGCTGGGCGCCGAGCTGGAGCTGGACGCGGGCAACGCGCCCGCGGCGCTGGCGCTGCTGAGCGCGCCCGACGCCCCCACCCGCCCCGAACTGCTGCTGCGCACCCAGGCGCTGCTGCGCGCCGGCGGCGCCGACGCCATGGCCGCGCCGCTGCAGACCTGGGTGGCCACGCACCCGCAGGACGCCGCTGCCTGGCAGCTGCTGGCCCAGGTGTGGCGCCAGCAGGGGCAGAACCTGCGCGCCATACGCGCCGAGGCCGAGGCCCAGGCGGCGCACTACGACTACGCGGCGGCGGTGGACCGCTTCAAGGCCGGGCAGGACCTGGCGCGGCGCGGCCAGGGCGGCAGCGGCGCCGGCGCGGCCAACGACTACATCGAGGCGTCGATCATCGACACGCGGCTGCGCGCCGTGGAGTCACTTGCGAAGGAGCAGGCCGCCGAGCGCTGACTCGATCACCATGCCCAGCAGCGAGTACAGCAGCGAGCCGACCAGCGCGGCCACGAAGCCGTGCACCTGAAAGCCGCTGCCCAGCACCGCGGCGGCGGCCCAGAACATCAGTGCGTTGATGACGAACAGGAACAGCCCGACGGTGACGATGGTGACCGGCAGCGTCAGGATGACCAGCACCGGGCGCAGCACCGCGTTGAACAGGCCGATCACGAAGGCCGCCAGCAGCGCGGCGCCAAAGCTGGTGACCTGCACGCCGCTGTAGAGGTAGGCCACGCACAGCAGTGCGGCGGCGCTGAGCAGCCATTTGAGCAACAGGCGCATGGGGGGAACTCCTTCCTGCGGGTTCTTTTACACGTTCTCAGTCCGCGGCCAGCAGAAACATCAGGCCCAGGCCGGCCAGCGTGCCGGGCAGCGTCCAGCGGCGCTGGGGCTTGTACGTGACCGGGGGCGTGCCGGCCGCCGCTGGTGCCGCCGGCGCGGCAGGCGCCTGCTCCTGCGGCGCTGCCTGAACTTCCTGCATTTCCTGCACGTCCTGCAGCTTGGGCCGGCGCATGTCCATCACCGGCGTCTGCGCGCCGTACTGCTCCAGCAGCTGGGCCTGCAGCGCCGGCAGCGGCCCCTTGGCCAGCACGGTGCTGACCTGCGCGCCCGCGTCGGCCAGCCAGGGCTGCACCTGGGCGAACAGCTTGTCGGCCCACTTGGCGCGCCAGTTCTCGCGCGCGCTGTGGCTGACCCACTTGCTGATGCGGTGCGTCATGCGCGGCGCGCAGGCCACCAGCACCCAGTGGGTGCGGGCGCCTTGCTGCTGCAGCAGCGCGGTGAGGGTGTGCCGCGCGTGCTCGGCGTCGTCCAGGTACACGATGATGGTCTGCATGGTGGGCTGCCTCGTTTGCAAGGGTTGCGTGGGTGGGTGGGGTTGTGGCTCAGCCGTGCCCGGCTTCGTGCGCTGCAGGGGCCGGGCGGCGCGCCGCCACCAGCTTGCCGACGGCCAGCACCAGCAGGGCGCCGACGACGTGCGCCCCATAGTACAGGGCGGGCGGCACCACGGCCAGGCCCTTGTCGTCCAGGCTGCCCAGCTTGGGCATCCAGGCCCACTTGTCGGGGTGGACGAAGACCGGGTCGGTCACCAGCATGCCGCCGGCGATCCAGCCCAGCAGCATGCCGCCGAGCACGATGACCAGCGGGAAGCGCTCCATCAGCTTGATGACCAGCTGCGAGCCCCAGACGATGATCGGAATCGAGATCAGCAGGCCCAGCGTGACCAGCAGCACCTGGTGATCCTGGTGCGAGGTCTGGGCCGCGCCGGCGATGGCGATGACGTTGTCCACGCTCATCACCAGGTCGGCCACGATGATGGTCTTGATGGCCGCCAGCAGCTTGTCGCTGCCCTGGATGTCGCCGTGGCCGTCCTCGTCGGGCGCCAGCAGCTTGACGCCGATCCACAGCAGCAGCAAGGCGCCCACCACCTTCAGGAAGGGCAGCTGCAGCAGCGTCATGGCGAACACGATCAGGATCACGCGCAGCACGATGGCGCCGGCCGTGCCCCAGACGATGCCCTTGGTGCGCTGCGCCCGCGGCAGCTTGCGGCAGGCCAGCGCGATGACCACGGCGTTGTCGCCGCCGAGCAGGATGTCGATGACGATGATCTGGCCCAGGGCGATCCAGAACGGTGTGTGGGTAAGAAAATCCAAGTCCATAGGGCGTACCAGGGTTGCGATGGTTGTTGTACCAGGCGTCGGTGGCGGCGGGGGACGGACTGTCTGCGCGCTGGCGTAGCCAGGAGGCAGAAAGGGGCACCTTGAGCCGGTTGCGAACACCTGCGGCTCAAAGGTCTTGCTCGGCGCTGGCACTATGCCGCCTGGCAGGCCGGAAGCCGTATGGCTTCGTCTTGACGACCTGGCATCCGCCTGCATTGGGCCGCATTGCCGGGCCGCCTGCAAGCGGGGAGCTACTCCCCTTTGAAGGGCGCTATTTGAACATATATTCGCGCCAGGCTCTTTTTTTCCTTCGACCAATGCCCATGCCCCACGCCGTGGCCCGGCTCGCCGCCGAACGCCTGGCGCGCAGCAGCAAGCCCTTTCTGGCGCGCGGCGGCTCGCGCCGCGTGCGCTGCGCGGGCTGCCGGCTGCCGGCCAGCCACTGCATCTGCGCGCTGCGCCCGCAGCTGGCGGCGGACGCGGGCGTGTGCCTGCTGATGCACGACATCGAGCCGCTCAAGCCCAGCAACACCGGCTGGCTGATCGCCGACCTGCTGCCCGACACGTTTGCCTTCGGCTGGGCGCGCACCCAGGCGGCGCTGGCCCTGCTGGCGCTGCTGGCCGACCCGGGGTGGCAGCCCTACGTGGTGTTTCCGGGCGAGTTCGTCGCGCCCGAGCGCGTGGTGCACGCGCTGGCGCCCGCGCCCGAACCGGCGCCCGGGCAGCCGCGCCGCCGGCCGCTGTTCGTGCTGCTGGACGCCACCTGGCCGCAGGCCACCAAGATGCTGCGCAAAAGCCCGTACCTGGACGGTTTTCCCGTGCTCAGCCTGCAGGGCGGCGCGCCGTCGCGCTACCGGCTGCGCCGCAGCCACGGCGAAGGCCACCTGTGCACTGCCGAGGTGGCCGCGCACTGCCTGGCGCTGGCCGGCGCGCCGGATGCGGGCGCGGCGCTGCTGGACTGGCTGGACCTGTTCGGCGCGCGCTACCTGCTGGCGCGCGAGCAGCGCCCGGTGGCGCAGGCGGGGGACAATAGCGCCCTTGCGGCGCAGCCGCCCAACCCCAGCATGGACTGACATGAACATCACCAAGGACACGGCCGTCACCCTCAACTACAAAATCACCGACCAGGCCACGGGGCAGCTGCTCGACGGCGGCGACCTGGCCTACCTGCACGGCGGCTACGACAACATCTTCCCCCAGGTCGAGGCCGCGCTGGAAGGCCAGGGGCCGGGCCACGCCACCACGCTGGAGCTGGCGCTGGAAGACGCCTTCGGCCCGCGCGACGAGGCGCTGGTGTGCACCATCCCCAAGAGCGACTTTCCGCCTGGCGTGAAGGTGGGCGGCCAACTGCGCGGCCCGGGGCCGGACGGCAGCCCGCAGGTGTTCAACGTGGTCAAGATCAAGGGCCCGGTGGTGCACCTGGACGGCAACCACCCGCTGGCCGGCAAGGCGCTGCGCTTTGCCTGCAAGGTGACCGAGGTGCGCGCCGCCACGGCCGAGGAAGTGGCCCACCGCCACGTGCACGGCGGGCACGGGCATCACCATTGATGCCTTCAAAACAATAGCTGTTTGCGCTTGTCTAAAGCCAAATGTAGATATGAAAATATCTAAATCTGGCTTTCATAAAGCGCACACAGCTATCAAAAAAGACTAGTCAAACCGCCGCAGCAGCGCCTGGCGCAGCAGCCGCGTGGCGCGGTCGCGTATCTGCAGCGGGCTGATGCCGGGCAGCGGGCGCGAGCGCGCCTGGTGGCAGGCGATCAGGAAGTCGTGCAGCAGCGGGGTGTCGTCGAGCAGCGCGGGGTTTTCCTTGGCGCGGAACTCGGGGTGCCACTGCGTGGCCGCGATGTAGCCGCGCCCCCGGTTGGGGCTGCGGCGTATCGCCTCGGGCACGCCGTCGGGCCAGCTCCAGGCCTCCACGTCGAAGCCCGGCGCCAGGTTCTTGATGCCCTGGTGGTGGATGCTGTTGACCGTCACGCGCCGCTGCCCCGGGTACAGGCGCGACAGGTGCGAGCCGCTGACGATGTCCAGCCCGTGGAAGTGCTGGTCGTAGGTGATCGGGTTGCGGTGCTGCATCGCGCCGGGGTGCTGGGTCTCGATGTCCTGGTACAGCGTGCCGCCGAAGGCCACGTTGATCAGCTGCAGCCCGCGGCACACGCCGAAGATGGGCTTGCCCGCCTGCTCGAAGGCCTCGACCACGGCCAGGTCGTACAGGTCGCGTACGCGGTCGCCCAGCCAGGCGGGCTGCAGCGGCTGCTCGCCGTAGCTGCCGGGCCAGACGTCGGCGCCGCCGTGCATGACCACGCCGTCGAGCCACTCGGCGTAGTGCGCCAGCGACACGTCGCCGCGCGCCGTCTCGCCCGTCGGGCAGGGCACCATCACCACCAGCGCGCCGGCCGACATCAGCCAGTGCGCGATCGACTGCTCCACGTACTGCAGCGTCTTGCCGGTGAACAGCGGGCGCATCGGGTCGGCGTGGGAAAAGCAGGCGGACAGGCCGATCTTCAGGCGTTCGTTGAATAAAGTCATGTGGCAGCGGCTCCGCAGCCCATTGTGCAGCACGGCGGCGCGCGCCGCTGTTGCTTTTGCCCTGGTGGCAGCGCTACTTGCCGGCGCGCGCGCCATGGCCCACCATGGCGCGGTGTCCACGTGGAGGCGCTCCATGCCCAGCACCGCACCATCGCCAGAGCGAGACGGCCATTTCTTCCGGGACCTGCACGCCCTGAGCAACCGCATTCACAGCACCGACAGCGCCGAGCAGATCATGCTCGACCTGGAGCAGGGCATCTGCGCGCTGTTCCAGGCCGACCGCATGACGCTGTACACCGTGGCCGAGGACGGGCGCCACATCCTCTCGCGCATCCGCACCGGGCTGGGCACGCTGACGCGGCTGCGCCTGGCGATCAACAGCACCAGCGTGGCGGGCTACGCGGCGCTGAGCCGCCAGCTCATCAACGTGCCCGACGCGCAGGACACCGCCGCCGTGCAGGCGCTGGCGCCGGGGCTGCGCTTTCTGACGGCGGTGGACGCGCGCTCGGGCTACCAGACGCGCCAGCTGCTGACCGCGCCGGTGCTGCACGACGACACGCTGTACGGCGTGCTGCAGCTCATCAACACCCAGGACGGCGCGCCCTTCGGCGCGCAGGCCGAGCAAGGCGTGCGCGCGCTGTGCCACACGCTGGCGATCGCCTTTCGCAAGCGCATGCAGCCGCTGCAGGGCGCGCCGGCCGATGCCGCGCCGCCCTCATTGCCTGTCACGCCGGCCGCGCCAGCCGCAGCGCCACAGCCGCCGGCGCACGTGCCCGGCGGCGCGCGCTACCAGGCGCTGGTCGAGCGCGGCCTGATCGACCTGCCCACGCTCGCCGGCCTGCTGGAGCAGGCGCGCGCCGAGGGCGTGGCCGGCGAGGAGCTGCTGCTGCGCCACGGCCTGGGCACGGCCGACCTGGGCGCCAGCCTGGCGGCCTTCTTCGGCGTGCCGTACGCGCCCTACCGCAGCGACCGCCTGCGCATCGAGGCGCTGCACGGCGCGCTCAAGCGCGACTTCGTGCTGGCCCAGGGCTGGCTGCCGCTGGAGGAGGCCGAGGACGGCCTGCAGGTCATGTGCCTGGACCCCGAGGCCGCGCAGGCCGCGCGCATGGTGCGCCAGGTGTTCCCGCGCGTGCGCCAGCTGCGCTTCATGGTGGCCACGGCGCGCGACTTCGTGCAGACCGTCGAGCAGTTCTACGGCGCGCAGGAAGACGCCAGCGTGGACAGCATGCTCGCCGGCCTGGCCGACGCGGCCGACGCGGCCGACGCCGAGGACGATGCGAACGACGCCGCGCTGGCCACGGCCGCCGCCGACAACGAGCTGGTCAAGCTGGTCAACCGCATCGTCGTGGACGCCTACCAGCAGGGCGCCTCCGACATCCACATCGAGCCCCAGCCCGGCAAGGGCAAGACGGCGATCCGCTTTCGCATCGACGGCAGCCTGCGCCCCTACATCGAGGTGCCCGCCGCCTACCGCGCGCCGCTGGTCACGCGCATCAAGATCATGTGCGACCTGGACATCTCCGAGCGGCGCAAGCCGCAGGACGGCAAGATCGCGTTCCGCCGCTTCGGCCCGCTCGACATCGAACTGCGCGTGGCCACCGTCGCCTCGGTCGGCGGCGTGGAGGACGTGGTGCTGCGCCTGCTCAAGGGCGGCGAGCCGCTGCCGCTCGCGCAGCTCGGCCTGAGCGCGCACAACCTGCGCCGCCTGGAGCCCACCATCTCCAAGCCCTACGGGCTGTTCTACGTGTGCGGCCCCACCGGCAGCGGCAAGACCACCACGCTGCACTCCATATTGCGCCACCTGAACCGGCCCGACACCAAGATCTGGACCGCCGAGGATCCGGTGGAAATCACGCAGAAAGGCCTGCGCCAGGTGCAGGTCAACAAAAAGGCCGGCATCGACTTCGCCACCGTGATGCGCGCCTTTCTGCGCCTGGACCCGGACATCATCATGGTGGGCGAATCGCGCGACCAGGAAACCGTCGCCATGGGCATCGAGGCGTCGCTCACCGGCCACCTGGTGCTGTCCACGCTGCACACCAACTCCGCGCCCGAATCCATCGTGCGCCTGCTCGACATGGGCATGGATCCGTTCAACTTCGCCGACGCGCTGCTCGGCGTGTTGGCGCAGCGCCTGGCCAAGAAGCTGTGCGCCTGCCGCCAGGCCTACACGCCGGACGACGCCGAGCTGCAGCAATGCCTGGACGACTACTGCGCCCCGCTGCGCCCCACCAGCGCCTGGCAGCGCGACCCCGACGGCCAGCGCCAGGCCGTGCTGCAGCAGTGGCGCGCCGACTTCGGTGGCGCCGACGGACGCCTGCAGCTCTACCGCCCCGTGGGCTGCGAGCAGTGCCAGGGCAGCGGCTACAAGGGGCGCGTGGGCCTGCACGAGCTGCTGGTGGTGGACGACGCCACGCGCCGCCACATCCAGTCGCGCTCGCGCGTGGCCGACATGCTGGGCGCCTGCCTGGAGGAAGGCCTGCGCACGCTGATGATGGACGGCGTGGAAAAAGCCCTGCAAGGCCTGACCGACCTGCGCCAGGTGCGGCAGGTGTGCGTCAAGTAGGCGGCCCATGCGCGCTGCCGCTTTCAAACCGCTCGCCGCTGCGCTGCTGGCGCTGCTGCTGCTCTGGCTGGCCTCGCTGGGCAGCGCGTGGCATGCGCTGGAATACAAGAGCTTCGACCTGTGGACGGCGCTGGCCGCGCCCGGGCGCGGCGCGGCGCCGGTGGTGATCCTGGCCATCGACGAGCCGACCTTCCAGCAGCTGCAGCAGCCCTGGCCGTTTGCGCGCAGCCTGCACGCGCGCGTGGTCGACCGCCTGCGCGCCGACGGCGCCGCGGCCATCGCCTTCGACGTGGTGTTTGCCGACCCGGCCGCCGACCCCGCGCAGGACGCGGCGCTGGCGCAGGCCATCGCGCGCGCCGTGGGCGCGGGCATTCCCGTGGTGCTGGCCTCGGCGCGCGAGCAGGTCAGCAATGCGCAGGCCACGCTGTGGACCGACGTGCTGCCGCTGCCGGCGCTGCTGGCCGCCGGCGCGCGCCCTGGCGACGCCGGCGTGCAGCCCGACGCCGACTTCGTGGTGCGCCAGACGCCGCCCGACGCCGCCAGCCTGGCCGCCGTGCTGGCGCGCGGCATTCCGGGCGGCCGGGCGCCCAGGGCCGTGGACGGTGCGGCCGGCGGCACTCTGGTGGCGTACCGCGGGCCGCGCGGCGCGTTCGACACGCGCTCGTACTACCAGGCCGTGGAGCCCGGCCTGCTGCCCGATGGGTTCTTTCGCGGCAAGGTGGTGCTGATCGGCCGCTCGGCGCGCACCGCCAGCGAGCTGCAGCACAGCCAGGCCGACATGTTCAACTCGCCCTTCGCCGCCGTGGGCGGCGAGGCGCTGTTTCCGGGCGTGGAACTGCAGGCCACGCTGCTCGACAACCTGCTGCAGGGCGACGGGCTGCGCCCGCTTGCGCAGGGCTGGAGCCTGGCGCTGGCCGCCCTGGCCGTGCTGCTGCTGTGGCCCGCCAGCCTGCGCTGGCACCCGGGCGCGGTGGCGGCGCTGGCCGGCGCCCTGGCGGGCGCCATCGTGCTGGCCTCGTGGCTGCTGTTCAGCCAACTGCGCTGGTGGCTGGCGCCGCTGTGGCCGCTGGCCGGCGTGCTGGCCGCCTACGGCGCCATGGCGCTGGCGGCCTACGCCGCAGCGCGCCGGCGCGCGCGCCAGGTGCACGCCATGTTTGCCCAGTACGTGCCGCCGGCCGTGGTGGCGCGCCTGGTGGAGCAGCCCGAGCTGCTGCGCCTGGGCGGCGAGGCGCGCGAGGTCACGCTGCTGTTCACCGACCTGGCCAACTTCACCGCGCTGTCCGAACGCCTGAGCGCCGAGCAGACCGTGGAGGTGCTGACCGGCTACTTCAACGCCATGACGCCGCTCATCCACGCCCAGGGCGGCACGGTGGACAAGTTCATCGGCGACGCCGTGATGGCCTTCTGGGGCGCGCCGCTGGAGGACGCGCAGCACGCCGAGCACGCCGTGCGCGCCGCCATCGCCATGCAGCGGGCGATGGAGCCGCTGGCGGCGCAGCTGCAGGCGCGCGGCCTGCCGCCGATACGCATGCGCATCGGCCTGCACACGGGCCGCGTGGTGGTGGGCAACGTGGGTTCGGCGCAGCGCTTCTCGTACACCGCGATCGGCGACGCGGTGAACCTGGCGTCGCGCCTGGAGGGGGCCAACAAGGCCTTTGGCAGCGCCATTTTGCTGTCGGGCGCGACGGCGCAGCGGCTGCCGCCGGACATTGCGCTGCGCCCGCTGGACGACGTGATCGTCAAGGGCAAGAGCGAGCCCGTGCGCGTGTACACGCCGTGCGGCGACGCGCTGGCGTGCCGCCTGTCCGCCGACGCGCTGGCCGCCTTCCAGGCGCGCGACTGGAACGCCGCCGAGACCTATTTGCAGGCGCTGCAGGCGCACCTGCCCGGCGACTTGGCCGCCCAGCGCCTGTTGGAGCGCCTGGCCCAGGCCCGCGCGCTGGCGCCCGGCGCCAATTGGCAGCCCGCCGTGGCGCTGGACAAGCTGTAGCCGGCGCGCGCCGCCATGCCGCAACGCCGGGGTGATGCATGAGCACGCTCCCGGATTCATAATGACCGCATGTTGAGCGCAGTTGCAGCCACTTATCGGCCGGTTCAGCACTGGGGCGCAACCCCGGCGGGCAAGCCCCGGGCGCCGGATGGCAGCGCCGCCAGCCAGGACGGCGAGGGCCAGGGCGCCCGCGCCGCGCCAGCGCAGAACCCTGCAACGGTGCAAGACCCCGCCCAGCTACGCGAACTCGACCGCCTGGCCGCGCGCGACCGTGAGGTGCGCGCCCACGAGCAGGCGCACATGGCCGCCGGCGGAGGGCTGGTGACGGGCGGCCCGAGCTTCACCTACGCGACCGGCCCGGACGGCAAGCGCTACGCCACCGGCGGCGAGGTGGGCGTGGACACCTCGCCGGGCCGCACGCCGCAGGAAACCATGGCCAAGGCCGAGCGCATCCGCGCCGCCGCCATGGCCCCGGCCCAGCCCTCGGGCCAGGACATGCAGGTGGCGGCCCAGGCCAGCCGGATGCAGATGCAGGCGCAAATGGAGCTGGCGCTGCAGCAGCGCAATGCCGCCTACGTCGGCGTCGATCAAGCCACCGCCCCCGGCGCGGCCGGGCAGCCGCATCTGCACGCCCAGGCCTGATCCGGGCCTGCCATCGCACCAATGAAAAACGCGCCCGAAGGCGCGTTGTCTGCGTGGTAGCTGGCAGCAGGCTTACTTGCCGATCACGCGCACCATCTCCAGGCACTTGTTGGAGTAGCCCCACTCGTTGTCGTACCAGGCGACGACCTTGACGAAGGTCTTGTCCAGCGCGATGCCGGCGTCGGCGTCGAACACGCTGGTGTGGGTTTCACCGACGAAGTCGGTCGCCACCACCTTGTCTTCGGTGTAGGCCAGCACGCCCTTGAGCGCGCCTTGCGAC
>Ga0222429_100425_pt1 | contig 33652 bp, 25 predicted proteins | sample 1B50Ametagenome_FD_182475 | JGI IMG/M metagenome (GOLD analysis project Ga0222429, IMG submission 182475) | Enriched microbial communities from leaf-cutter ant dump, University of Wisconsin, Madison, United States - 1B50A (version 2) | ecosystem: Environmental > Terrestrial > Nest > Insects nest...
CGCATACACCACCAAGAAAAAAGGGAAGCCGAAGCTTCCCTTGCGAATATGGAGCGGGAAAAGAGTCTCGAACTCTCGACCTCAACCTTGGCAAGGTTGCGCTCTACCAACTGAGCTATTCCCGCATTTGCCCGCTGCATCCAACGTTTCCGCCAGTGCGAATCAGCAAGCCTCAAATTATATCGCCATTTTTGGCCCCGCATGTATGCAGAACCAAAATTCTGGAGGCGCGGTCCGGAGTCGAACCGGACTAACCGGATTTGCAATCCGGGGCATAACCGCTTTGCTACCGCGCCGGGAATTCGCATCCCATCTGACAAAAAAGGGAAGCAACTGCTTCCCTTTTTGTGGAAATTGGAGCGGGAAAAGAGTCTCGAACTCTCGACCTCAACCTTGGCAAGGTTGCGCTCTACCAACTGAGCTATTCCCGCAATTTACCGAAGCCTCACATTGTACAACGTTTGCTGCGATGGGATGAATTGTAGCGCACTTTTCGGGGCGCCCAACAACTTTTTGCATCAATGCTTCAGGCCATCCGTCACGCCGGAAGACGCCACAGCCTTCTCGACCGCGACAGGGGCCGCCACCGCCACCTCCTCATCCGTCAGCGGCACGGGCTTGCTTTCCAGCGCCACCTCCAGCATCTTGTCGATCCAGCGCACCGGCACGATCTCCAGGCCACTCTTCACGTTGTCCGGGATTTCCTGCAGGTCCTTCACGTTTTCCTCGGGGATCAGCACCGTCTTGATGCCACCGCGCAAGGCCGCCAGCAGCTTTTCCTTGAGCCCACCGATCGCCGTGACCTCGCCGCGCAGCGTGATTTCGCCCGTCATCGCCACATCGCCGCGCACCGGAATCCCCGTGAGGGCGGAAACGAAAGCCGTAGTCATCGCGGCGCCCGCGCTCGGGCCGTCCTTGGGCGTGGCGCCGTCCGGCACGTGGATGTGGATGTCGCGCTTCTCGAAGGCCTCGTCCTTGATGCCAAGCACGCGCGAGCGGCTGCGCACCACCGTGCGTGCGGCTTCAACCGATTCCTTCATCACATCGCCCAGCGAGCCGGTGCGCGTGATCACACCCTTGCCGGGCATGGTGGCGGCCTCGATGGTCAACAGGTCGCCGCCCACTTCCGTCCAGGCCAGGCCCACGACCTGGCCCACTTGGTTCTGCAGCTCGGCCCGACCGTAGGTGTACTTGCGCACGCCTAGGAAGTCCGGCAGGTTGTCCGCCGTCACCACCACCTGGGGCGTGAGCTTCTTGAGCTGCAGGCCCTTCACGACCTTGCGGCATATCTTGGACAGCTCGCGCTCCAGCGAGCGCACGCCCGCTTCGCGCGTGTAGTAGCGCACCATGTCGCGTACGGCGGCCTCGGTGATGAGCAGTTCCTCATCCTTCACGCCGTTGTTCTTGAGCTGCTTGGGCAGCAGGTAGCGCATGGCGATGTTGGTCTTCTCATCCTCGGTGTAGCCTGACAGGCGGATGACTTCCATGCGATCCAGCAGCGCGGGCGGGATGTTCATCGAATTGGACGTGGCCACGAACATCACGTCACTCAGATCGAAATCCACCTCGACGTAGTGGTCGCCGAAAGTATGGTTCTGCTCGGGGTCCAGCACTTCGAGCAGCGCACTCGACGGGTCACCCCGGAAGTCGGTGCCCAGCTTGTCGATCTCATCGAGCAGGAACAGCGGGTTGCGCGTGCCCACCTTGGAGAGGCTCTGCAGCACCTTGCCCGGCAGCGCACCGATGTAAGTGCGACGGTGGCCACGGATCTCGGCCTCGTCGCGCATGCCGCCCAGCGCCATGCGCACGTACTTGCGGCCCGTGGCCTTGGCGATGGACTGGCCCAGTGAGGTCTTGCCCACGCCCGGGGGTCCGACCAGGCACAGGATGGGCGCCTTGACCTTGTCCACGCGCTGCTGCACGGCAAGATATTCGAGGATGCGGTCCTTGACCTTGTCGAGGCCGTAGTGATCCTCGTTGAGCACGCCCTCGGCGTTGACCAGGTCGTGCTTGATCTTGGTCTTCTTGCTCCAGGGCAGGCCCGTGAGCACGTCGATGTAGTTGCGCACCACGGTCGCCTCAGCGGACATGGGCGACATGAGCTTGAGCTTCTTGAGTTCGCCCTCGGCCTTCTTGCGCGCCTCGGCGGGCATCTTGGCGAGCTTGATCTTCTTTTCGATCTCCTCGATGTCGGCGCCCTCGTCGCCCTCGCCCAGTTCTTTCTGGATGGCCTTGACCTGCTCGTTCAGGTAGAAGTCGCGCTGGTTCTTCTCCATCTGGCGCTTGACGCGGCCACGGATCTTCTTGTCAACGTTGAGGATGTCCACCTCGCGGTCAAGCTGCTCGAACAGGTTTTCAAGCCGCGCCTTCACATCGGCGAGGTCCAGCACCAGTTGTTTGTTCTCCAGCTTGAGCGGCAGGTGCGCGGCGATGGTGTCCGCCAGGCGGCCCGGGTCGTCGATGCTGGAGATCGACGTGAGAATCTCGGGCGGAATCTTCTTGTTGAGCTTGACGTACTGGTCGAACTGCTGCATCACCGCGCGGCGCAGGGCCTCGATCTCGCTGGGCTTGTTGGCCTCGGGCGTGGCCTCGACGGGCGTGACGGTAGCGGCGAAATGCGTCTCCGCATCCTCGATGGAGGCGACCCGCGCGCGCTGCTGGCCTTCGACCAGCACTTTCACCGTGCCATCGGGCAGTTTGAGCATCTGCAGGATGGTGGAGACGCAGCCCACGTCGAACATGTCCGAAACCGAAGGCTCGTCCTTGGCGGCAGCCTTCTGTGCCACCAGCATGATGCGGCGGTCGGCCTCCATGGCCAGTTCGAGCGCCTTGATGCTCTTGGGACGACCCACGAACAGCGGGATGACCATGTGGGGAAACACCACCACGTCGCGCAGGGGCAGCAGGGGCAGGTCGATGGGGGTGGCTGGCAGGGGGGTATGTCCGGACATGGAAATCCTCAAAGTACTCTGTGGAATATGGTCCACATGCAGGGATTTTCAACCCTGGCGCACAGCCGCGCTGCGGCCAGGGTTGATGGAAGGCAATGGGCGGCAGCAAGGCGCCCGCCTCCGGGCATTTCAGGCCTTCTTGGCCGCCTCGCGGTAGACGAGCAGCGGTGGCTTGTTTTCTTCGATGGTGGATTCATCCACCACCACTTTCTCGACGTTGCTGGTATTGGGCAGGTCGAACATGGTTCCGATCAGCGATTGCTCCAGGATGGAGCGCAGGCCGCGGGCCCCCGTCTTGCGGGCCAGCGCCTTGCGGGCAATGGCCTTCAGGGCGGCGGGGCGAATTTCCAGGTCCACGCCTTCCATCGCCAGCAGCTTGCTGTACTGCTTGACCAGCGCGTTCTTGGGCTCGGTCAGGATCTGCACCAGCGCATCCTCGCTGAGTTCAGCCAATGCGGTGACCACGGGCATGCGGCCCACCAACTCAGGAATCAGGCCGAACTTGATCAGATCCTCGGGCTCAATCTCGGTGAACACCTCGGTCAGCGAGCGCTGCTGCTTGCTGCGGACCGCGGCGCCGAAGCCGATGCCCGAGGCCTCGGTACGGTTCTCGATGACCTTCTCCAGCCCTGCGAACGCGCCGCCGCAGATGAACAGGATGTTGGTGGTGTCGATTTGCAGGAAGTCCTGGTTCGGGTGCTTGCGCCCGCCCTGGGGCGGCACGCTGGCCATGGTGCCCTCGATGAGCTTGAGCAGCGCCTGCTGCACGCCCTCGCCCGAGACATCGCGCGTGATGCTGGGGTTGTCGGACTTGCGGCTGATCTTGTCGATCTCGTCGATGTAGACGATGCCGCGCTGCGCGCGCTCGACCTCGTAGTTGCAGCTTTGCAGCAGCTTCTGGACGATGTTCTCCACGTCTTCGCCCACGTAGCCGGCTTCTGTCAGCGTGGTGGCGTCGGCCATCACGAAGGGGACGTCGAGCATGCGCGCCAGCGTCTGCGCCAGCAGGGTCTTGCCGGAGCCCGTGGGACCGATCAGGAGGATGTTGCTCTTGGCCAGCTCCACGTCATCCTTGTGGGCCTTGTCCTTGTGGCGCAGGCGCTTGTAGTGGTTGTAGACAGCCACGGCCAGCGTGCGCTTGGCCACGTCCTGGCCGATCACGTAGTTGTCGAGGTTGGCCTTGATCTCCGAGGGCGTGGGCAGGTCGCTGCGCCCTTCGCGCGCGAGGTCGCCGGCGGGCAGCTCGTCGCGGATGATCTCATTGCACAGGTCAATGCACTCGTCGCAGATAAAGACCGACGGACCGGCGATCAGCTTCTTCACTTCATGCTGGCTTTTGCCGCAGAAAGAGCAGTAAAGGGTTTTTTCGCTGGAAGAGCCTTTTTTCTCGGCCATGGGGCAATGCCTTGTTACGTACGGAAAGTTGTCGGGATGATAACCAAATAAAAAACGGCGTCTTCCCCATGGGAAAACGCCGCCTTGCGCGCGCTTTGGGGATCAGGAGCGCTTGTGGATCACCTGGTCCACCAAGCCGTAATCCTTGGCTTCATCGGCTGTCAGGAAGTAGTCGCGCTCGGTGTCGGCCTTGACCTTTTCCAGCGGCTGGCCCGTGCGCTCGGCCAGGATGCGGTTCATCTGGTCCTTGGTGCGCAGGATATCGCGCGCATGGATCTCGATATCGGTGGCCTGGCCCCGTGCGCCGCCCAGCACCTGGTGGATCATGATCTTGGAATTGGGCAGCGAGAAACGCTTGCCCTTGGCACCGGCCGCCAGCAGGAAGGCGCCCATGCTCGCGGCGAAGCCCACGCACAGCGTGGAAACGTCGGGCTTGATGAACTGCATGGTGTCGTAGATCGACATGCCGGCCGTCACGCTGCCGCCGGGCGAATTGATGTAGAACGAAATGTCCTTGTCGGGATTTTCGCTCTCCAGGAACAGCAGCTGGGCCACCACGAGGTTGGCGGTCTGGTCGTTCACCTCGCCCACCAGGAAGATGACGCGCTCTTTCAGCAGGCGCGAGTAGATGTCGTAGGACCGTTCGCCACGGCCCGATTGCTCGATGACCATGGGGACCATACCCAGGCCTTGTGTTTCCAATGCGCTCATGTTTTCTCCAGTCAAGCGGATACTGTACCCAGAAATGAATTGGGGCTTGCGCACCAAAGCACAAGCCCCTGCATCTACCGCGTCAACGGCTGGGAATCAACCCTGCTGGGCCATCAGCTCGTCGAACGAGACGGCCTTTTCAACCACCTTGGCCTTGTTCAGCACGAACTCGGTCACGTTGTTCTCGATCACGACGGCCTCGACCTCGGCCAGGCGCTGGCGGTCGCCGAAGTACCAGCGCACCACGTCCTCGGGCTTCTCGTAGCTGGCGGCCAATTCGTCGATGTGGGCCTTGAGCTGCTCGGGCTTGGCCTGCAGGTCATTGGCGCGCACCAGTTCGGCCACCACCAGACCCAGGCGCACGCGGCGCTCGGCCTGGGGACGGAACACGTCCTCGGGGATTTCGGCCTTGTCGGCGTCCTTGATGCCGCGCTGCTTGAGCTCGGCGCGGGCGCCTTCCAGCAGGCGGGCGATCTCGGCCTGCACACTGGCGTTGGGCAGGTCCAGCTCGGCCTTGGCCACCAGGGCGTCCATCACGGCCTGCTTGTTGCGGGCCAGCAGGCGGAACTTGACTTCGCGCTCCAGGTTCTTCTTGATGTCGGCGCGCAGGCCATCCACGGAACCATCGGCGATGCCCAGCGACTTGGCCAGGGCGTCATTCACTTCGGGCAGATGGGCGGCTTCGATCTTCTTGACGGTGACCAGGAAGTCCGCCGTCTTGCCGGCCACGTCCTTGCCGTGGTATTCGGCGGGGAAGGCCAGGGGGAAGGTCTTGCTTTCGCCCGACTTCATGCCGCGCACGGCGTCTTCGAATTCCTTGAGCATCTGGCCTTCGCCCACCAGGAACTGAAAGGCCTCGGCCTTGCCGCCGTCGAACGGCTCGCCGTCGATCTTGCCTTCGAAGTCCACCGTCACGCGGTCGCCGTCCTGGGCTGCAGCGTCCAACGCGCGCTGGGCAAAGCTGCGGCGCTGCTTGCGCAGGATTTCCAGGGTCTTGTCGATGGCCGAATCGGTCACCTCGGCAGACAGCTTCTCGACTTCTGCGCCCGACAGGTCGTCAATCTTGACTTCGGGGAACACTTCAAACACGGCGTCGAACGTCACCTGGCCTTCGGGGGCGCCTTCCTTCTCGGTGATGCGGGGCTGGCCGGCCACGCGCAGGTTGGCTTCGTTGGCAGCCACAGCAAAGGCCTCACCGACCTTGTCGTTGAGCACTTCGTACTGCACCGAGTAGCCGTAGCGCTGGGCCACCACGTTCATGGGCACTTTGCCAGTGCGAAAGCCGTCCATCTTCACGGTGCGGGCCAAGCGCTTGAGGCGCGAGTCCACTTCGGACTGGATCAGGGTGACGGGCACGCTCAGCGTGATCTTGCGCTCGAGCTTCTCAAGGGTTTCAACAGTAACGGCCATGGCTATTCCTTCTTCTGAATGTGGATCGTGCTGGCTGCAGCGCAGCGGCGCCGTGTTCCGCAAAGTCTCACAGGGGTGGTGCGCGGGGGGGGACTCGAACCCCCACACCATTGCTGGCGTCAGGACCTAAACCTGGTGCGTCTACCAATTTCGCCACCCGCGCGGTTACAACAAACAAACAGGCGGCAACCTCGGCTGCCGCCTGCGTGAAATCGGTAACTCTCTATTTTACCTGATGCGCGCAGGCAGGGGATCAGGTTCCGCCCAGAACCTCCGGCGCGGGCCGCTTGACGCGGAACCAGGCGGCATACATTGCCGGCAGCGCCAGCAGCGTGAGCACGGTGGCGACCACCAGCCCGCCCATGATGGCCACGGCCATCGGGCCCCAGAACACGCTGCGCGACAGCGGGATCATGGCCAGCACGGCCGCCGCGGCCGTGAGCACGATGGGGCGCAGGCGGCGCACGGCCGATTCGACGATGGCGTCCCACGCGGGCACGCCCCGGGCACGGTCCTGCTCGATCTGGTCGATCAGGATCACCGAGTTGCGCTGGATCATGCCCATGAGCGCGATCACGCCCAGCAGCGCCACGAAGCCGAACGGCCGGTCCAGCAGCAGCAGCGCCGCCGCCACGCCCGCCATGCCCAGCGGCCCGGTCAGAAACACCAGCATGGCGCGGCTGAAGCTGTGCAGTTGCAGCATCAGCAACGTAAAAGTGATGAACAGCATGATGGGAACGCCCGCCGCGATGGACGCCGAGCCCTTGGAGCTTTCCTCCACCGCGCCCGCCACCTCGATGCGGTAGGCGCCCTGCCCCGCCGCGCGCCATTTCTGCTCGATCTCCTTGAGCGCCGGCTGCAGCGCCGCCGTCACCGTGGCGCCCTGCAGACCCTCGGTCACGTCGCCCTGCACCGTGATGGCGTAGTCGCGGTTCTCGCGCCATATCACCCCCGGCTCCCAGGTGAATACCGGCTTGGCGATCTGCGTGAGCGGGATCGACTTGCCCGAAGCCGTGGGCAGGTAGGCGTTGGCGATGTCGGTGATGGCATTGCGCTCGTCCAGCGGCTGGCGCAGCACGATGTCGATGAGCTTGTCGCCCTCGCGGAACTGGCCCACCTGCGTGCCCGAGAGAATGGTCTTGGACGCCTGCGCGATGGACTGGCTCGTCACGCCCAGCGCGCGCGCCTTGGCCTGGTCCACTTCTAGGCGCAGCACCTTCACGGACTCGTTCCAGTTGTCGTTCACGCCGCGCATGTCGGGGTTCTGGCGCAGTTGTGCCTTCACCTCATCGGCGCGCTCGCGCAGCACCAGCGGGTCGGGGCCGACCACGCGGAACTGCACGGGGTACGGCACGGGCGGCCCGTTGGGCAGCAGCTTGACGCGGCCGCGCACCTCGGGGAACTCCTCGGCCAGCAGGGCGGGCAGCTTCACGCGCAGCGACTCGCGCAGCTTGAGGTTCTGCGGCAGCACAATGAACTGCGACACATTGCTTTGCGGGAACACCTGGTCCAGCGGCAGGTAGAAGCGCGGCACGCCGGAGCCCACCCAGGTGCTCACGCTGGCGACGCCGGGCTCGGCCAGCAGGCGCTGCTCCACGCGCCTGGTCACCTCTTCATTGCCCGCGAACGAGGTGCCCTCGGGGAACCAGATGTCCACCATGATCTCGGGCCGGCTCGAGTCCGGGAAGAACTGCTGCTGCACCTTGCCCATGCCCACGATGCCCAGCGCGAAGGTGAGGATGGTGATGCCAATGGTCAGCCAGCGGTGCTGCACGCACCAGTTCACCAGCCGCCGGAAGACGGTGTAGAACGGGCTGTCGAACACCTCGTGCGCACCCTCTGCCGTACCGTGTTGCTGCTGCGCATGCACCACGTGATCCGGCACCTTGAGCAGCAGCGTACCCAGGTAAGGCACGAAATAGACCGACACGATCCAGCTGAGCACCAGCGCGATCACCGTGACGGCGAAGATGGCGAAGGTGTATTCGCCCGTCACCGACTTGGCGATGCCGATGGGTAGGAAGCCCGCCGCCGTGATCAGCGTGCCCGTGAGCATGGGCATGGCCGTGATCTCGTAGGCGAAGGTGGCGGCGCGCACCTTGTCGTAGCCCTCTTCGAGCTTGAGCACCATCATCTCGACGGCGATGATCGCGTCGTCCACCAGCAGGCCCAGCGCGATGATGAGCGAGCCCAGCGAAATCTTGTGCAGGCCGATGCCCCAGTACCACATGGCCAGGAAGGTCACGGCCAGCACCAGCGGAATGGTGATGCCCACGACGAGCCCGGGGCGCGGGTCGATGTACCAGCGTTTCCACAGCGGCTGCCGGCCCGGGCGCTTGTGCAGCCCCAGGCTGATGAAGCTCACGGCCAGCACGATGACCACGGCCTCGATGAGCACCTTGACGAATTCGTTGACCGAGCTGGACACCGCCTGGGGCTGGTCCTGCAGGTTGACGAGCTGCACGCCCGCGGGCAGCGTGCCGGCGATGCGGTCGGTGGCCGCGTGCAAGGCCTTGCCCAGCGCGATGATGTCGCCGCCCTTGGCCATGGATACGCCCAACGCCACCACCTCGCGGCCCTGGTGGCGCACCTTCACCGCCGGCGGGTCCACGTAGCCTCGTGTCACCTCGGCGATGTCGCCCAGGCGCAGCTGCGCGCCCGAGGGACCGCGGATCGGCATGGCGCGCAAATCCTCGATGGCGCTGAACTGGCCCTGCACGCGCACCTGCACCTGGTCCTGCGGGGTCTGGATGGTGCCTGCGCTCTCCACGGCGTTCTGCTGGCCCAGTTGGGCCAGCACCTGGTTCATGTCGAGGCCCAGCTGCGACAGGCGCTTTTGCGATATCTCGATGAAGAGCTTTTCGTCCTGCACGCCGAACTGCTCGACCTTGGCCACGTCGGGCACGCGCAGCAGCTGCTGGCGCACGTCGTCGGCGAATGCCTTGAGTTCGGCGTAACTGAAGCCCTCGGACTCCAGCGCGTAGATCACGCCGTACACATCCCCGAAGTCATCGTTGAAGAACGGCCCCTGCACACCCTGCGGCAAGGTGTAGCGCATGTCACCCACCTTCTTGCGCACGGTGTACCAGACGCCCGCCACCTCGCTGGCCTTGGACGAGTCCTTGATCTGGAAGATGATCTGCGACTCGCCGGGCTTGCTGTAGCTGCGGATCTTGTCGGCGTAGGGCACCTCCTGCAGCGTCCGCTCGATCTTGTCGGTGACCTGCTCGGCCACCTGCTCGGCCGTGGCGCCGGGCCAGTAGGTGCGCACCACCATGGCGCGGAAGGTGAAGGGCGGGTCCTCGTCCTGCCCCAGCTGGAAGTACGCGGCAAAGCCCAGCACCATCAGCACCACCATCAGGTAGCGCGTCAGCGCCGCGTGCTCCAGCGCCCAGCGCGACAGGTTGAAGCCCGCCTTGGGCTGCGCCTGCGGCTGCTGCGACTCTTGGGATTCGTTGTGCAACATGCTGGCGTCCCTCAACGTGCGGCCTGCTCAGGCTTTTTTACTACGCTATTAATAGCTGTTTGCGCTTTACCATCAAGCGTTTCAGGCACTTTTGGCTTATAAACCATGACCTTCTGGCCCGGCGCCAGCACGTGCACGCCGGCCACCACCACCTGCATGCCGGGCGCAAGGCCGGCGGCCACCACGGCCTGGTTGCCATCGGCCGTGGCGATCTCCACCTCCTGCGAGCGCACGGTGCCGCCGCCGCCGTCCTGCGCGGGCTCGAACACCCACACGGCCGTTTTCCCGCCCTCCTGGCGCAGCGCGCTGGTCGGCAGCGTGATGGCCTGCACGCCGGCGCGGTCGAACACCTTGGGCAGCACGTAGACGGTCGAGCCCAGCGCCGGCATGGCGTCGCCCTGCACCGCCACCTTCACGACGAAGGTGCGCGTCACCGGGTCGGCGCTGGCCGCCACTTCGCGCACCTGGCCCGGCATCAGCGTGTCCTGCGACCAGGCGCGCACCTGCACCGGCTGGCCCAGGCGCAGCAGCGCCACCTTGTCCTCGGGCACGGAAAACACCGCGTCGCGCGCGCCGTCGCGGGCGATGCGCACCACCGGCGTGCCCGCGGCCACCACCTGGCCCGGCTCGGCGTCTATGCCGGTCACCACGCCGTCGGCGTCGGCCACGAGCCGCGTGTACTGCGCCTGGTTGCCCTGCGCCGCAAGCTGCGCCTGCGCCTGCTCCAGCTGCGCCTGCGCCGACTTCAGCGCCGCCTGGCGCCGATCGAGCTCGGCGCCGCTGATGAAGTTCTGCTCGCGCAGCTTGGCAAAGCGCGTGAAGTCCGCCTGCGCCAAGTCACGCTGCGTGCGCGCCGCCGCCACCTGGGCCTGGGCCGCCTGCGCCGCCAGCTCGTAATCGCGCGCGTCTAGCTGCGCCAGCAGTTCCCCTGCGCGCACGTGCTGGCCCAGCTGCGCCTGGCGCTGCACGATCTTGCCCGCCACGCGAAAACCCAGGCGCGACTCGACGCGCGCGCGCACCTCACCGGAATACTCCAGTTGCCCCTGCAGGCGCGAAGCCCCCACCGTCATCAGCTTGACCGCGCGGATCGGCTCGGCAACGCGCTCGGGGCGCGAACACCCGGCCAGCGCCAGTGCCAGTGCCAGCACCATGCCCGCCCATAAAAAAACCCCGTGGCGCTGCGGGGCTGGGGAGCGCTGCCCGGCAGGGGCCAAGGCGCGCGGTGCGGCTCGAAAATGCATGGGAAATCCCTTGACGATTAGATTAATGACTGACTGGTTAGTAATTTAAGAGAGGTGCATTATCCGTGTCAAGCCCGACAATCGCACGCTGATGCCGCCACCCCACCCGTCCGTACAGGCTCCGCCGGTCAGCCACTACGAGAACTTTCCCGTCGCCTCGCTGCTGTGCCCGCCACGGCTGCGCCCGCCCATCGCCGCCATCTACGCCTTTGCGCGCACCGCCGACGACCTGGCCGACGAAGGCGCGGACACGGCCGCAGAACGCCTGCAGGCGCTGCACGCCTACCGTGCCGCGCTGCACGCCGCCGCAGCCGGCCACCCGCCCGAAGGGCGCTGGGCCGGCGTGTTCGCGCCGCTGGCGGCGGCGCTGCGCGCGCACGCCCTGCCCGTGCCGCTGCTGGACGCCCTGCTCGACGCCTTCGTGCAGGACGTGGAGATGACCGCCGCCGGCGCCACCTTTGCCGACCGCGCCGCGCTGCTGGACTACTGCAGCCGCTCGGCCAACCCCGTGGGCCGCCTGCTGCTGCACCTGTACGGCGTGCACGACGCCGCCGCCCTGCGCCAGAGCGACGCCATCTGCAGCGCGCTGCAGCTCATCAACTTCTGGCAGGACCTGAGCGTGGACCTGCCGCGCGCGCGCCACTACCTGTGCGACGCCGACTGCGCCCGCCACGGCGTGGCACGCACCGACCTGGCCCGCCAGCGACGCAGCCCGGCCAGCGACCGGCTGATCCTGGACTGCACAAGCTGGGCGCGCGGCCTGATGCTGCAAGGCGCGCCGCTGGCGCCGCGCCTGCCCGGGCGCGTGGGCTGGGAGCTGCGCCTGGTGGTGCAAGGCGGCCTGCGCATACTCGACAAGGTACAGGCGCTGGGCGGCGCCAGCCTGCACCAGCGCCCCACGCTGGGCCCGCTGGACGGGCCGCGCCTGCTGCTGCGCGCGCTGCGCATGTAGTGCGTCGTGCCACGCTGCGGGTTTTCCCGTAAAGTCACGCCCCAAACACTTGGGCCGCACCAGCCGACCGGCACGGCCCAGGCACGACATCCACCAGAAGATTCCCATGCAGATTGCCATCGTGGGCGCCGGCATCGTCGGCGTGGCCACCGCCTATGAACTGGCCCGAGACGGCCACCAGGTCACCGTATACGAGCAGCGCGGCAGCGCCGCCGAGGAGGCCAGCTTCGCCAGCACCGCCCTGCTGGCACCGGCCCTGCTCATCCCCTGGGCCGTGCCCGGCCTGGGCGGGCCGGTGCGCCGCCAACTGCTGGGCAGCAACGCCACGCTGCGCCTGGCGCGCGGCGGCGGGCTGGACGGCCTGCTCTGGCTGCGCCGCTGGTACCTGGCCGGACGCAGCCCGCAGGCCGCCGCCAGGCTGGCGGCGCTGCAGCAGCTGGCCGACTACAGCCTGGCGCGCACCCAGGCCATTGCCGGCGAACTCGACCTGGACGTGGAAGCCAGCCCCGGCACCCTGGTGCTGCTGCGCCAGCTGGGCGACGGCGCCCGCCTGCAGGCGGCGCTGGCCGTGCTGGACGCCGCCGGCCATGGCCTGAAGGCGGTGGACGCCGACACCGCCCGGCTCATCGAACCCGGCCTGTCGCCCGACACCCCGCTGGCCGGCGCGCTGCACGCGCCGGGCGGCCTGTCGATCAACGGCCGGCTGTTCGCCCAGCACCTGCGCCAGGCGGCGCAGCAGCTGGGCGTGCGCTTCGTCTTCAACGCCCGCGTGCAGGCGCTGCACGCACGGCCGGCGGCCCTGCACCTGGCCGGCGAATCCAGCGCGCGCCGCACCGACGCCGTGGTGCTGTGCGCCGGCCTGGCCAGCGCCGCCCTGGTGCGCCCGCTCGGCCTGCGCCTGCCCATGGCGGCAATGCACGGCTACACCATCAGCGTGCCGCTGCGCGAAGACACCCACGCCCCGCAGGGCAGCGTGATCGACCCGCTACACCGCATCGCCATCACGCGCCAGGGCCAGCGCATCCGCGTCTCGGGCGGCGCCGAAATCGGTCCCGGCAACGCCAACGGCGCGCACCACCAGGCCACGCTGCAAACGCTATACCTGGCGCTGTCGGGGTGGTTTCCCGGCGGGGCGCACACCGCGTCGCCGCAAATCCAGGTCTGGCGCGGCCAGCGCCCCACCCTGCCCGACGGCGCGCCGCTGCTGGGGGCCAGCGGCCTGCCCGGCCTGTGGCTCAACACCGGCCACGGCGCCTGCGGCTGGGCACACGCCAGCGCCAGCGCCCGCGCGCTGGCCGACGCCATCGCCGACCGTACGCCGGAGGTGGACTTGCAGGCATTTGCCGCCAGCCGGTTCTGAGAGCGTGAACACGCTCTGACCCGCGCCGGCGGGGCGACGGCCGCACAATGCGCCCATGCAGCGCATCGCCTCCACCCAGCCCTACCCCCTGCACACCAGCGCCGCCACGCGCGCCATCGAGGCGGCGGCTGCCGCCGCGCTGGCGCCGCACACGCTGATGCAGCGCGCCGGCCAGGCCGCCGCGCGCCTGGCGCTGGCGCTGGCGCCGCATGCGCGCCGCGTCTGGATCGCCTGCGGCGCGGGCAACAACGGCGGCGACGGACTGGAGGCCGCCGCATTGCTGCACGCCAGCGGCCACCCCGTGGTCGTGACGCTGCTGGGCAGCCCCGACCAACTGCCCGCCGACGCGCGCCAGTCCTGGCAGCGCGCACGCGCCGCCGGCGTGCCGCTGGCCGACGCGCCGCCCGCGCTCGGCCCGCAGGACCTGTGCGTGGACGCGCTGCTGGGCCTGGGCTTGAGCGCCACCCCGCGCGCCCAGCCGCCCGACGCGCGCCTGCTGCAGTGGCTGGCGCTGCTGCACGCGCAGGCAGCGCCCACGCTGTGCCTGGACCTGCCCTCCGGCCTGGTCGCCGACAGCGGCGCCTGGGCGCCCGGCTTCGGTTTCCTGGCCGCCCCGCCTGCTGGCGTGCGCCACACGCTGTCGCTGCTCACGCTCAAGCCCGGCCTGTTCACCGCCTGGGGGCGCGACGCCGCCGGCCAGGTCTGGTTCGACGACCTGGGCGTGGACGCCGCCGCCGTCCCGGGCGCCGCGCCCTGCGCCACGCTGGCCGGCCCGCCGGCAGCGGCAGCACGCGCGCATGCCAGCCACAAGGGCAGCTTTGGCGACGTGGCCGTGATCGGCGGCGAAGGCCTGGCCCTGCGCGGCCAGGGCATGGGCGGCGCCGCGCTGCTGGCGGCCGGCGCCGCGCTGCACGCCGGCGCCGGGCGCGTGCTGCTGGCCCTGCTTGACGACGGCACCACCTGCGCGCTGCCGGCGCAGCCCGAGCTGATGCTGCGCCGCTGCGACGCCCTGGCGCTGGACCAGGGCGCCGTGGTGTGCGGCTGCGGCGGCGGTCAGGCCGTGGCCGCCGTGCTGGCGCGCGTGCTGCAGCAGGCGCGGCGCCTGGTGCTGGACGCCGACGCGCTCAACGCCATTGCCGCCGACACCGCCCTGCGCGCGCTGCTGCGCCAGCGCAGCCGGCAAGACGGCTGCGCCACCGTGCTGACCCCGCACCCGCTGGAAGCCGCGCGCCTGCTGGGCAGCAGCGCCGCCGCCGTGCAGGGCGACCGCCTGGGCGCCGCCCAGGCGCTGGCGCACGAGCTGGGCTGCGTGGTGCTACTTAAGGGCTCGGGCAGCATCGTTGCCGCGCCCGGCCAGTTGCCGCTCGTCAACCCCACGGGCTGCGCCCTGCTGGCCACCGGCGGCACGGGCGACGTGCTGGCCGGGCTGGCGGGCGCGCGCCTGGCCGCCTGCGCCAGCAGCGACATGCCCGCCGCCTTTGCCGCCGCCGCCCGCGCCTGCTGGGAACACGGCAGCGCCGCCGACGCCTGGCCCGCCGGCCGCGCGCTGACCGCCGGGCGGCTGCTGCGCACGCTGCACGCCTGATCCATCCCATTACCAAACATCACCAAGGAGACCGCCATGCCACCCCAACCCGAACAGCTCCGCGCGCGCCGCGCGGCGTTTCGCCAATTGCACGCAGCCGGCTGCTTCGTCCTGCCCAACCCCTGGGACGCCGGTTCGGCGCGCTACCTGGCGGGCCTGGGCTTCAAGGCGCTGGCCAGCACCAGTTCGGGCCACGCCTGGTCGCGCGCACTGCCCGACGGCGCCGAGCCGCTGCCCGACATGCTGGAGCACCTGCGCGAGCTGGTGGCCGCCAGCGATTTGCCCGTCAACGCCGACTTCGGCAACGGCCTGGCGCCCGACGCCGCGGGCGTGGCGCACAACGTGCGCCTGGCACTGGACACCGGCGTGGCCGGCCTGTCGATCGAGGACGCCACCGGCGACGCGCAGGCGCCGCTGTTCGACCTGGACAGCGCCGTGGCACGCGTGGCCGCGGCGCGCGCGGCGATCGACGCATCGGGCCAGGACGTGCTGCTGGTCGCGCGGGCCGAGAATTTCTTCGTCGGCCGCCCGGATCTGGACGACGCCATCGCCCGCCTGCGCGCCTACGCCAGTGCGGGCGCCGACTGCCTGTACGCCCCCGGCATCACCACGCCCGCGCAGATAGCCGCCGTGGTCGAGGCCGTGGCGCCCAAGCCGGTCAACGTGCTGGTCTTTGCGCACAGCACGCTCACGGTGGCCGACCTCGCCGCGCTGGGGGTACGCCGCATCAGCGTGGGCGGGGCGCTGGCGCGCGCCGCCTGGGGCGGCTTCGACCGCGCGGCGCGGCAGCTGGCGCAGGGGCGCTTTGACGGTTTTGCCGACGCGCTGCCGGGCAGCGCGCTCAATCAGTTGTTTGGCGGCTGAGCGGGCGCGGCAGGCGGGGTGATGGGCCGGCCCGCGCTTTCGACCAGCGCCACTCGCCGGCGCAGCCGCTCGGCCAGCGCCGCGTCGCCGATCTGCTCGGCGCGCTGCACGCGCAGCAGCAGCCAGGCCAGCAGCGGGCGGCGCCAGCCCTGGGCCGATGCGGTGTCGCTCGCCAGCGCCAGCAGCTCGGGCGTGGCGCGGCCCGCCTGCAGCGCGGCGCCAGCAGCCACCAGGCGCGCCAGCGGGTCGGCCATGCCGGCGATGGCCGCCACGTTGGCCGCAGCGCCGCGCTGCCCGGGCGGCAGCAGCGCCGCCTGCGCAGGCGTGGCGCGGCCGGCCAGGTAATCAGCGTAGGCCTGTTCGGCGGGCAAGGCATCTGCGCGCAGCGCCTCGAACGCGGGGCAGCCGGCACCGGCCAGGCTGGCCGTCTGCGCGGCGCAGGCCATCAGCTCCAGGCGCGCCAGCAGCACCGGCTGGCCGGTGCGCGCCAGTTCGGCGCGTGCGCGCTGCCATTCCTGCTCGGCGACGCGGTCGTCGCCGCGCAAATAGGCCGCGCTGGCGCGTTCGGCCGCGTCGTGGGCGTTGACCTGCCAGTCGGGCACGGGGGTGCCGGCGCAGGCGGCCAGCAGCGCGGCGCAAGCGGCCAGCAGCAGCAGGGGGCGAAGAAGGGGCAGGCGGCGCGGCGTCATGGCAGCTTCAGCTCTGTCTCGCGCGCGAACGGCCATTTGCGGTTGATCTCACCCACCAGCGCGTCCACCTTGCGCAGCGCGGCGTCCACTTCGGCGCGCAGCTGCCCCAGGTCGGCGCTGGCCTCGCGCGCGTTGGCGCCCACGGCCTGGGCCTCGGCCAGCACGCCGTTGACCTTGACCAGGCTGGCGCGCGCATCCTGCAGCAGGGCGTTCATCTGGCCCACGGTGGTGCGCAGCTCGGGCACCAGCCCGGCGCCGCCGCCGGCGCCGAACACCTGCTGGTCGGCGCGCGCCGCCAGCGTATCCAGGCGCGCCAGCAGCTGGTTGGCGCGGTCGAGCGCGGCGACGATTTTCTGCGCATCGCGCTCGTTGCCCATCAGCACACCCAGCGCGCCCTCCTTGCCGTTGAGCCGCTCGCCCAGCTGGTGCAGCTGCGCCAGGGCGCTGCCCAGCGCCGCGTCCGGCGCGGTCAGATTGTTCAGGTTGTCGATCAGCTGGCGCGCGCTGGCCATCAGCTGCGGGATTTCGGCCGTGGCGTCGCCGCGCAGCACCGGGCGGCTGGCGCCGTCTTCCAGCGGCGGGTCGCTCAGGATGCCGCTGTAGGCCTTGATGGTGGTGCCGCCGACGATGCCGCGCACCAGCGTGAAAACGCTGGACTGGCGCAGCCAGTGGGCGTCGCGCTGATCCACGTCCACGGCGATGTGCACCGCGCCGTCGCTGGCCAGCCCGATGCTGCGCACCCGGCCTATGGGAAAGCCGGAGAACGTCATGTCCATGCCCACGGTCACGCCTTCGGAGTCGTCGGTGACCAGCACCAGGCGCTGCGTGGGCTCGAACGCGCCGCGCGCGTACAGCAGGTAGAGCACCGAGCCGGCCACCAGCGCCAGCGTGAACAGGAGCAGCGCCACGGCCTTGATGCGCAGGTACGCCACGGGGCGCAGCAGCTGGCCGTCGGGATCGGGATTGGGGGCTTGCTTGTCCATGCGTCTCAATAATAGTTGCCCATGAGCGAGGCCAACTCGATCAGCAGCAGCACGGCAAACATGCGCGCCAGGCCGCTCAGGTCGGATTCGGCGCGCGCGCCGGCGTCGCCGTGGAAGGCGGCGGCCATGGGAATCAGCGCCACGGTCAGGCTGAAGGCCAGGGTCTTGAGCCCGAACACCAGCGTGATCTGCGGCGAGAACACGTGGCCGAACATGCGCGTGTAGCCGGCCAGCCCGGCGGTGTTGGCGCCGTACACGCCCAGGTAGGCCATGACCAGCGCCACCACGCACGACAGCGCCGCCAGCGTGATGCTGGCGTAGACCCCGCCGAGCACGCGCGGCAGCAGCTCCATGCGCAGCGGGTCGGCGCCCTGCTCGCGCAGCGCCTGCAAATGCCCCGCCTGGCGCAGCTGCGCCAGGCGCGCGCCGCTGGGAATGGTGGTGCGCATGGCCACGAACAGCGCCGCAGTCAGCGGTATCAGTTCGAGCACCAGCACGCGCACCACCATCTCCAGCGCGTAGCTCGTCAGCCCGTAGCTGAGCGCCGTCACCACCACGATGCGCGTCAGCACCAGGCTGAGCAGCGCCGCCAGCACGGTAAAGCCCAGCAGGATGGGCGCTGTGTCCAGGTACATCTGGCGCGCCAGGCGCCAGCGCGCGCCGCGCCCGTAGCTCGACGGCGAGCACGCCAGCACCAGTACCACGGCGCCCAGGTGCACGATGCGCGCCCAGGCCAGCGCCCAGCGCTGCGCCGTGCGCCAGACGCGCTCGTGCAGGCCCAGGGGAGTTGGTGGTGCGCTCATGCGGCCATCATAGATCAAAAACATCAAGCAAAATATGCCTCTAACGCCCTATTTACAAGCGCATAAAGCTATATTAACAATAGCATTCGATCACACATGGCGCTTGCCCGCGGCGTGCAGCGCCGGCACGGGAGCGGCGTCGGCACGCTCGTGCAGCGCCTCGATCACGTGGCACTGCGCACCCCGCCCGTCGCAGCGCTGGCGCAGCGCCAGCAGCTCGGCCTCCAGCGTGCGCAGCTCGGCCAGGCGCGTGCGCACGTGGCCCAGGTGCTCGTCCAGCGTGGCGCAGGCGGCGTGGCCGGCGCCGTGCGCGTCCAGTGCCAGCAGGGTGCGCACTTCGTCCAGCGACATGTCCATGGCGCGGCACAGGCGCACCAGGCGCAGGCGGTGCACCTCCTCGTCGCTGTACAGGCGGTAGCCGCTGTCGGCGCGCGCCTGGGCGGCCAGCAGGCCTTCCTTCTCGTAGTAGCGGATGTTGGCGGCCGACACGCCCGAGAGCCGGGCGGCATCGCCTATGCGGTGGCGGGACATGGCTTGACCTTCGAGTTACTTCAAGGTTTCCAATCATCGCATGAACCACCGCCACACGCCCCACTCCCCCGCCACGGGCCACGCCCATGACCACGGCGCCGGCCACGATCACGCCCCTGGCGGCGCCCAGCCGCACAGCCACGGCAGCGCCTGCTGCAGCGCCCCGCCCCCAGCCGCTGCAGCCCAGTCGCACGCGCACGACGCGGCCTGCGGCCATGGCTGCGCCGCAGCCGGCGGGGCCGACGGCCACGACCACGGCACGCTGCCCGGCTGGCCGCGCATTGCCGCCGCCCTGGCACTGGCGCTGGGGGCCGAGCTGGCGCACTGGCTGCAGCACGACCTGCCCGGCATGGGCCTGGCCGTGCTGGCCATTGCCCTGGCCGGCCTGGGCGTGTACCGCGCGGGCCTCAAGGACCTGGCACGACTGCGCCTGGGCATCAACGCCCTCATGGCCGTGGCCGTGACCGGCGCCGTGCTGATAGGCCAATGGCCCGAGGCCGCCATGGTGATGGCGCTGTACGTGGCCGCCGAGCGGCTGGAGCACGGCGCCATGGACCGCGCACGCCACGCCATCCGCAGCCTGCTGGATCTGGCGCCCGAAAGCGCCGCAGTGCTGCAGGCCGACGGCAGCAGCACGCGCCTGCCGGTCGCCCAGGTGGCGCCAGGCGCGCTGCTGCGCATCGCCCCGGGCGCGCGCGTGCCGCTGGACGGCACAGTGGCGCAGGGCATGAGCAGCGTCAACCAGGCGCCCATCACCGGAGAAAGCCAATTGGCCGACAAGGCGCCGGGCGATGCACTGTACGCCGGCAGCGTGAACCAGCAGGGCGAGCTGACCATGCGCGTGACCAGCGCGTCGGGCGGCACGCTGCTGGCGCGCATCGTGCACGCCGTCGAGCAGGCGCAGGCCAGCCGCGCGCCCACGCAGCGCTTCGTCGACCGCTTTGCCGCCGTCTACACGCCGGCCGTCTTTGCCGCCGCCGTGCTGCTGGCGCTGCTGGCGCCGCTGGTGGCCGGCTGGAGCTGGCACCAAGCGGCCTACCAGGCGCTGGCGCTGCTGGTTATCGCCTGCCCCTGCGCGCTGGTCATCTCCACCCCGGTCACGGTCGTCAGCGCGCTGACGGCGGCGGCGCGGCGCGGCATCCTGATCAAGGGCGGCAGCGCCCTGGAGGCCGCGCGCGGCCTGCGCGCCATCGCCCTGGACAAGACCGGCACGCTCACCAGCGGCCGCCCGGCGCTGGTGCACTGGCAGGCCTGGAGCGGCGCCGACGCCGCCCGTGCCGCCGCTGCCGCCTGGCAGCTGGCCAGCCGCTCGGATCACCCGGTCTCGCACGCCATCGCCGCCGGCCTGCCGGCGCAGCCCGCCGGCCTGGCGCACGCGCTGCAAGCACTGCCCGGGCGCGGCGTGCAGGCAGAGGTGGACGGCCAGGCCTGGTGGCTCGGCAACCTGCGCCTGATGCGCGAGCAAGGCTGGGCCAGCGCCGCGCTGGAGCAGGCCCTGCAGGCGCACGAGCAGCAGGGCCGCAGCGTCACCCTGCTGGCCAACGCGGCCGGCGTGCAAGCGCTGTTTGCCGTGGCCGACCCGCTGCGTCCGCACGCGGGCGCAGCCGTGGCGCGGCTGGAGCAGTTGGGCGTGCATCCGGTCATCCTGAGCGGCGACAACCACGCCACGGTGCAGGCCGTGGCGCGCCAGGCCGGCATCACGGACGCACGCGGCGCGCTGCTGCCAGAGGACAAGCTGATCGCCCTGGCCGAGCTGCAGCAGCGCCACGGCCCCACGGCCATGACCGGCGACGGCATCAACGATGCCCCAGCCCTGGCGCGCGCCGACGTGGGTTTTGCCATGGGCGGCCAGCACAGCAGCGGCATGGCCATGGAAACTGCCGCCGTGGTGCTGATGAACGACGATCTGCACCGCATCGCCGACACCGTGCTGCTGTCGCGGCGCAGCCACCGTGTGCTGTGGCAGAACATTGCGCTGGCACTGGGCGTCAAGGCCGCGTTCTGCGCCCTGGCGCTGGCCGGCCAGGCCAGCATGTGGATGGCCGTGCTGGCCGACGTGGGCGTGAGCCTGCTGGTCATCGCCAACGGCCTGCGCCTGCGCCGCTAGGCGCCTTCCCACGACCGGTCCGCAACCGATCCGCAGCCGGGCGGGCCGGCAGCGCAGGCAACGGCCTCCCGCGCGGACTGAAGACGGCGCCGGCCCGGAACCTTTGCCCCGCCCCGGTATCATTTCCCACCATGCTGCGCGCCCTTGTCCTGACCCTGGCCTTGCTGCTGGCCCTGCTCGGCCTGCAGCGCCAGGCCATGGCCATGCAGGCGCCCGCCGCCGCGCACGCCGGCCATGCACACCACGGCAGCGCCGCTCCGGCAATGCAGCCGGCCACGGCGCATGCCTGCTGCAGCGACAACGCGGCAGCCGCCCAGCACCAGGACGGCTGCGCCAGTTGCGGCGCCTGCCACACGGTGCTGCAGGGCAGCATCTCCCAGGCTGCAGCGCCGGCCCCGCGCCGCGCTGCATTGCGCCCCGCGCGCGCCACCCGCTTTGCCAGCGCACCGCTGGCGCAGCCCGTCAAACCACCGATTTCCTGAACGCAAAGCCCTAGGGATGCTCTGCACGCATCGCGCGGCACGCAGGCGCTGCGGATCGGGATCGGCTGCCAGGCGCAAACCGCAGTGATGACCGTATTTGCAACGCCGCAGACTGCCCGAGGCCGTAGCTGCACGCGGCACGGTGATCCGTGCAGTGCATCCCTGGGCTGCGGCCGCAAGCCGACCGCACTACCCCGGCGTGGCCGGGATCTTTGAGTTACAGGAAATCCACATGAAGATTTTTCACATCATCGCCGCCTGCGCCGCTTGCGTGGGCGCATCCATGGCGCTCGCCCACGGCAGCGGCGAACACGCCGGCCACGGCGGCGGCGCAACCCGCGCCAGCGCAGCGCAAATGCCCTGGGGCACGGCCGGCCAGGCTAGCCAGACCAGCCGCACCATTACCCTGCGGATGACCGACGACATGCGCTTCACCCCGGCGCACATCCAGGTCCGGCGCGGCGAGACGCTGCGCCTGCGCGTCCAGAACCAGGGCCAGGTCATGCACGAAGTCGTGCTGGGCACGCCGGTCACGCTGGACGAGCACGCCGCTGCGATGCTCAAGCACCCCGGCATGGCCCACGACACGCCCTACACAGCCCACGTGGCGCCCGGCCAGCAGGGCGACCTGGTCTGGAACTTCAACCGCGCCGGCGAGTTCGACTTCGCCTGCCTGATTGCCGGCCACTACCAGGCCGGCATGCGCGGCACCATCCGCGTCACGCCTTGAGGAGCGCACACATGCACGCTACCGCGATTTCACGCCGCCACTGCCTGGGCACCCTGGGCGCGCTGGCCTGCACGCTGCCCGCGCACGCCAGCGCGGCCAGGCCCGCCGTCGAGGTCTGGAAAGACCCCAGCTGCGGCTGCTGCCACGACTGGATCGAGCATATGCAGGCCAACGGCTTTGCCGTGCAGGTACACGACAGCGGCAACGCCGCCGTACGCGCCCGCCTGGGCCTGCCGCAGCGCCTGGGCTCGTGCCACACGGCGCTGGTGCAAGGCTATCTGCTGGAAGGCCACGTACCCGCCGCCGACGTGCGCAAGCTGCTGGCGCAAAAGCCCAAGGCGCTGGGCCTGACCGTGCCCGGCATGCCGGTGGGCAGCCCCGGCATGGACGGCGCGGTCTACAACGGCCGCAAGGATCGGTACGACGTGCTGCTGGTAACCAAAAACCTGATGACCAGCGGCGTCTCCACCAGCGTCTTCACCAGCTACCGCTGAAGCCATAATCGGCCACCATGCACCACCGCCTGCTCGACCAGCCCCAGGGCGCCATTACCGACGTTGCCGGCATCGAAGTCGGCCAGCATAGCGACAGCCGCCGCCCCACGGGCTGCAGCGTGGTCATCGCGCGCGACGGCGCGACGGCCGGTGTGGATGTGCGCGGCGCCGCGCCCGGCACGCGCGAGACCGACCTGCTGGAGCCCAGCAACCTGGTGCAGCAGGTGCACGCCGTGATGCTGGCCGGCGGCAGCGCCTGGGGGCTCGATGCCGCCAGCGGCGCGGTGCGCTGGCTCGAAGAGCAAGGCGTGGGCCTGGACGTGGGCGTGGGCCGCCTGCCGCTGGTGCCGGCCGCCGTGCTGTTCGACCTGCACGTGGGCGACATGCGCATCCGCCCCGACGCCGCGGCCGGCTACGCCGCCTGCGCCGCCGCCAGCCGCCAGCCCCCTGCCGAAGGCAGCGTGGGCGCGGGCAGTGGCGCCGTGGTGGGCAAGATGTTCGGCATGCAGCACGCCATGAAGGGCGGGCTGGGGACGGCCTCGGTCACGGTGGCCGGCGTGACGGTGGGCGCGCTGGTGGCGTGCAACGCCGTGGGCGACGTGGTCGACCCCGAAACCGGCGAGCCGCTGGCCGGCGCCCGCAGCGCCGACGGCCGGCAGCTGCGCGATGCGCGCCGCGCCCTGCTGCGCGGCGAGCCGCCGCACCCGCTGCTGGCCGGCAGCAACACCACGATCGGCGTGATCGCCACCGACGCGCAGCTCACCAAGATACAGGCCCGGCGCCTGGCCATTGCCGGCCACGACGGGCTGGCGCGCGCCATCAACCCGGTGCACACGATGAGCGACGGCGACACGCTGTTTGCCCTGGCCACCGGAAAAGCAGCCGCGCACCCCGGCATGATGGTGCTGGCCACCATGGCCGCGGAAGCCGTGGCCCGCGCCACGGTGCGCGCCGTGCTGCTGGCGCGCGCGCTGCGCACGGCCGACGGGCTGGAACTGGCCTGCTGGGCCGACATGGCGCGCTGAGCCGCCGAACTACCACCGCCGGCTACTGCCGCAACAGGATCAGCGCAGCTTGCCCATGCGCGAGCCGCGCCCCGAATGCGACGGGCGCTGCGGCTCCGGCTGGACGTCGAGAATCCGGAACGTACCCTCGGCCATCAGCTTGTCCATCATGCGCCGCGTCATGGACTGCGTGCTGCCGTCGGCGGCCGTGAACAGGAACAGCGTGTTGTGCGGGCTGCACCAGGTCAGCTGGGTGCGCACCGCGCGCTGGTTGTTCACCACCTCGACCCATTGCCCTATGCGCAGCGCCACTTGCACGGCCGATCCGGCAGGCAATTCCTCGTCGGCCCACTGGCTCGACCCGGCCGGCGCATCGAGCGCATCCGCGGCGGTTTCATCACCGCTGCGCGCCGCGTCGTCCTGAGCCGCTTCTTCGGCCTGCCGCGCGGCGTCGGCCGCGTAGGCCAGCGCCTGCTGGCGCAGGCCGTCCACATAGGCCAGCCATTGGTCGATCTGCTCCTGTGCCAGGGCGATGCTTTGCAGGCCTTGCTGCAACGTGTCGCGCAGCCCTTCCAGCGCCAGGCCCAGGCGCTGCGGATCGGCGCGCAGCTGCTCGGGCTGGGCGCTGCCCAGCAGCACCGGCACGGCAGCCAGGTAGCCGCCGGGGTCGCCTTCGCTCGCGCCGTGCTCCTGCTGGTCGATTTGCGCCAGCGCCACCACGCTGGCCCACGGGCCGGTGACGAAGGCCATCAGCTCGGGCACCACCTGCTTGGCGTCCGGCAGGGCGCGGAAGTTGTCGGCGATCTGCTGCGTCAGCAGCTCGCGCTGCAGGCGCAGCTGTTCCTCGTGCTCGCGCGCCTGCTCGCGCTCGCGCTGCTTGCGCTCCTGCTCCACCCAGGCTTTTTCGAGCGCCTTGAACACCTTGGCGAAAGGCTTGGCGTCGTGGATGTCGATCTGGTTGAGGTGCTCGACCGCATCGTTGGCCAGCTTGATGAAGCGCACGAAACCGCGCTCGTCCTCGCTCTGGAAGGCCAGGCTGCGGCGCGTGAGCTCGTCCAGCAGTCGGCGCGCCGGGTGCAGCTCGTCGGTGAAGAATCCCGAATCGTGCTGCACCAGGTGCTTGAGCGCGGGCTCCAGGTTCTGCACCACGCGCTGCACCGTGGGCAGCAGGCGGGCATCCTGCGCAATGTGGTCCATCATGCGGCTGAGCACCTCGTGGCCGGGGTGGCGCGCCGACACGCTCCCCGGGCCGGTGGCGCCCCAGCCCGCCGGCTGCTGGGCGGGCTGGCCGCCGGCCAGGCGCCCGACGATGCGCTCCAGCTCGGCAATGTCCTGCATCGCCTCGGCCGCTGCCGGCGTGACGTAGCCGCTGGCAGCGGGTGCCACGTGCGCCGCGCGCCCGGGCTCGGCCACGAAAGGGTCGCCGCCGCCGGCCAGCATCTGGCGCAGGATCCCGACGGTCAGGATGGCTTCCTCGGCCTCGGGTGCCAGAGGGACGGCCGCCGACGGCGCGCCGCCCCAGCCCGTGCCGTAGCCGTGGCCATGGCCGCTGGGCGCGCCGTAGAGCGATCCGCCCGACGAATACCCCATGCCCATCTGGCTGCTGTGCGCGTAGCCGCCGCCCTGCTGGCTGCGCGGCCCCAGGCCCGCCATGCCGGTCACGGCGTAGCCCACCGGCTCCACGCCGTGCTCGCGCAGGCTTTTGGAGGTCTTCTGGTAGACGTCGACGAGCAGTTTGCCCAATTGTTCGCGCATCGGGCGCATCCACTGCTGGCGCACCTCGCCGCTGAGCCCGAGTTCACCGAGCACCTGCTGCAGTGCGCGGATGTAGTTGTCGGGGCGCAGCGGATTGCCTTCGGGTTGCACGTTGTGCAGCCCTTGCGCCGCACTGACCAGCGTGTCCAGCTCGGCCAGCGGCGCCTCGGTGGCGTGCTCAGCGATCTGCTTGGCGCGCGACAGTTCCACCTGCGCCAGCACGTCGGCGTCGTCCATCAGCGCCAGCTCGCCCAGGTCGAGCACGGTGGCCTCGCGGCCCGGCTGCTGGCGCGACGCGGCCGGCCCCTCGGCAAAAATCTCCAGCAGGGCCGACGGATACGCCTTCGTCAGCGTACCTTCGTGCTGTTTCAGCAGCCGCAGCGCATCGCCCAGCAAGGTGCGCTGGGCGATCGTGCCGGAGTTCGCCTCCTCGGCCGCCAGCGCCGTGCGGGTGGCGTCGATCAGTTGCCCCATCAACGCCTCGCTGTCGCGCACGGCGTTGACGACGCAGGCGCGAAAAACCGTTCTGGCGCGGGATGCTGATAGGGCCATGGCTTGAAAGTTGGAAAAAGGGGGCGGTACGACCGCCCGATGCTACTACCTGCCGCAGACTATTTGAGAGCCTTGTAGCGTACACGCTTCGGCGCCGCACCCTCCTCGCCCAGGCGTTTTTTCTTGTCGGCCTCGTACTCCTGGTAGTTGCCGTCGAAGAACACCCACTGGCTGTCGCCCTCGGCGGCCAGGATGTGGGTGGCGATGCGGTCGAGGAACCAGCGGTCGTGGCTGATGACCAGCACCGTGCCCGCGTATTCGAGCAGCGCGTCTTCCAGCGCGCGCAGGGTTTCCACGTCCAGGTCGTTCGAGGGTTCATCCAGCAGCAGCACGTTGCCGCCCTGGATCAGCGTCTTGGCCAGGTGCAGGCGCCCACGCTCGCCGCCAGAGAGGCTGCCGACCTTCTTCTGCTGGTCCTGGCCGTTGAAGTTGAAGCGCCCGCAGTAGGCGCGGCTGGCCATCTGGAACTTGCCCACGTTGATGATGTCCAGGCCGCCCGAGACGTCCTCCCACACCGTCTTGTCGTTGCCCAGCGCGTCGCGCGACTGGTCCACGTAGGCCATCTTCACCGTCTGGCCGACGATGACCTGGCCGGAATCGGGCTGCTCCTTGCCGGCGATCATCTTGAACAGCGTCGATTTACCCGCGCCGTTGGGGCCGATGATGCCGACGATGGCGCCGGCCGGAATGTTCATCGACAGGTTGTCGATCAGCACGCGGTCGCCAAAGCTCTTGGTCACGCCGTGGAACTCGATGACCTGCGTGCCCAGGCGGTCGGCCACGGGGATGAAGATCTCCTGCGTCTCGTTGCGCTTCTGGTATTCGTGGTCGGACAGCTCCTCGAAGCGGGCAATGCGCGCCTTGCTCTTGGCCTGGCGGCCCTTGGCGTTCTGGCGCACCCACTCCAGCTCCTTCTTCAGCGCCTTGGCGCGGGCTTCTTCGCCCTTTTGCTCGGCCTCCAGGCGGTTCTGCTTCTGCAGCAGCCATTCGGAGTAATTGCCCTTGTACGGAATGCCGTGGCCGCGGTCGAGCTCCAGGATCCATTCGGCGGCGTTGTCCAGGAAGTAGCGGTCGTGGGTGATGGCCACCACGGTGCCGGGAAAGCGATGCAGGAACTGCTCCAGCCATTCGACCGATTCGGCGTCCAGGTGGTTGGTCGGTTCGTCGAGCAGCAGCATGTCGGGCTTGGACAGCAGCAGCTTGCACAGCGCCACGCGGCGCTTCTCGCCGCCCGACAGCTTGCCGATCACGGCCTCCCAGGGAGGCAGGCGCAGCGCGTCGGCGGCGATCTCCAGCTGGTGCTCGGAGTCGGTGCCGGCGGCGGCGATGATGGCTTCGAGCTGGCCCTGCTCGGCGGCCAGCGCGTCAAAGTCGGCGTCTTCCTCGGCGTAGGCGGCGTACACCTCTTCCAGGCGCGCCTTGGCGTTGTTGACTTCGGCCATGGCCTCCTCGACCGCCTGGCGCACCGTGTGCTCGGCGTCGAGCTGGGGCTCCTGCGGCAGGTAGCCGATCGACAGGCCAGGCATGGGGATGGCTTCGCCCTCGATCTCCTTGTCGATGCCGGCCATGATCTTGAGCAGCGACGACTTGCCCGAACCGTTCAGGCCCAGCACGCCGATCTTGGCGCCGGGGAAGAAAGACAGCGAAATGTCCTTCAAGATCTGCCGCTTGGGCGGCACGGTCTTGGAGACACGGTTCATCGAGAAAACGTATTGAGCCATGAAGATTCTTGCAAGGGGAAAACAGCAAAACGAAAGCGCCAGGAATGGCGCGCGTACCCCCCGATTATCGGCTCATGCGACAATAGCCCCCGTCGGGGATTCCAGTTAGCCCCGCATCAGCATCCAAGCTGGGGACGATGGAAGCACTTTTCCGGGCTCCCGCTCTTGCAATCACCGGCCTTTTCAACTGGTACGGCAGCCGCTGCGGCGCCGTCAATCGGCTGGTACCCAGCGCCCAGGACGGGCGCATTCGACATACATGACATTTGAAGAACTGAAGCTGGCACCTGCCATTTTGCGTGCCGTGCAAGAACAGGGTTACGAGACACCCACCCCCATCCAGGCCCAGGCCATTCCCCTCGTGCTCGCGGGCCACGACCTGCTCGCCGGCGCCCAGACCGGCACCGGCAAGACGGCCGCCTTCACGCTGCCCCTGCTGCAGCGCCTGGAAGGCAGCGCCACGCCGGGCAGCAAGCACATCCGCGCCCTGGTGCTCACGCCCACGCGCGAGCTGGCGGCCCAGGTCGAGGAATCGGTGCGCGCCTACGCCCAACACCTGGACATCAAGTCCACCGTGATCTTCGGCGGCGTCGGCATGAAGCCGCAGATCGACCGCATCAGGCGCGGCGTGGACGTGCTGGTGGCCACGCCCGGGCGCCTGCTCGACCTGCAGCAGCAGGGCTTCCTGGATCTGTCCGCCGTGGAAATCCTGGTGCTCGACGAAGCCGACCGCATGCTCGACATGGGCTTCATCCACGACGTGAAGAAGGTGCTGGCGCTGCTGCCCGCCTCCAAGCAAAGCCTGCTGTTTTCGGCCACCTTCAGCGACGAGATCCGCGAACTGGCCGGCAACCTGCTGAAAAACCCGCAAAGCATCCAGGTCACGCCGCGCAACACCACGGTGCAGCGCATCAGCCAGGTCATCCACCCGGTGGGCCGCGCCAAGAAGAAGCAGGTGCTGCTGCACATCATCCAGCAGCACGACTGGAGCCAGGTGCTGGTCTTCACGCGCACCAAGTTCGGCGCCAACAACGTCGCCGACTTCCTGACCAAGAACGGCGTATCGGCCATGGCGCTGCACGGCAACAAGAGCCAGAGCGCACGCACGCAGGCGCTCGACGGCTTCAAGACCGGCCAGATCCGCGCCCTGGTGGCCACCGACATCGCCGCGCGCGGCATCGACATCGACGACCTGCCGCACGTGGTCAACTACGAGATCCCCAACGTGCCCGAGGACTACGTGCACCGCATCGGCCGCACCGGCCGCGCCGGCCGCGAGGGCCATGCCGTCAGCCTGGTGTGCATGGACGAAGAAGGCTTCATGATGGAGATCGAGCGCTTCACCAAGCAGGAAATCCCCGTGCAGGTGATCGACGGCTTCGGCCCCGACGAGGGCGAGAAGGCCGAACCCATCGCCATGGGCCGCCAGACCATCTGGGGCGGCGCCGGCAAGCCGCCGAGCCGCGAAGTCATGCAGGCGGCGGCCAAGGCCGCGCGCAGCGAGATGATGGAGCGCATCCGCACCAACAAGGCCGCCCAGGGCCAGGGCGGCCAGCGTAGCGGCGGTCGCTCTGGCGGCCAAGGCGGCGCCAGGGCCGAGGGCAGCGCCCAGGGCGAACGCCGCAACGGCCCCCGCCCCGCAGCCCAGCGCGACGCGCAGGCGGCCGGCAGCCCGCGCCGCCAGGGACAAGGGCAGGGTCAAGGCCAGGGCCGCGGACGCGGCGGCAACGGCGGCCGCCAATACGACGACAGCCAGCCGCGCAGCGAAAACGCCCACCTGGGCACGCAGCTGGGCAACATCGGCCTGCACCCGCGCCACGGCAACCGGGCCGCCCAGCCCGACCCCATGCGCACCAGCGTGGACAGCATGGCCGACCGCGGCCGTCGTGGCGGCGGTGGCATGCGCGGCGGCAACGGCTCGCGCGGCCCGCGCGGCGGCGGCTTCGGCCGCTGACGGCGTACCGCCCCCGTGCAACTGCAGCCCGGCTCCGCCGGGCTTTTTTCCAACTGCGGCCAGCGGATAACATCCGCCTTCCAACCACAGGAGCCCATGACGATGCGAACGCACCTGCGCAGCAGCCTTCCAGACCTGACCCTTGCCCTGCAGCCAGGCAGCGGCCGACGCCTGACCGTGGGCCTGGCCGCGCTGGTGCTGGCGGCGTGTTCCAGCACCCCGCTGCCGCCATGGCCGCAGGCGGGCGGCGCGGCGGCCACGGGCAGCGCCGCATCCATGCCCCGGCCTGAGCGCAGGGTGCCGCCGCCGCTGGGCACGCAGACGCCCAGCCAGACGATCACCTCGCCCGTGGCCACGCCCACGCTGCGGCCGCAGCCGGACCTGCCCTATTCGTCCGCCGTGGCCGCGCGGTTCCCGGCACCGGCCACGCGCTACGCCACGCCAGGGCTCAAGGACGGACGGCGCGCCTTCACCACCAACGCCGAACTGCAGCAATGGCTGCAGGAACTGGCCAGCTCCGGCGCGCGCGCGCAAGTGCTCACGCTGGGGCAGTCGCAGCGCGGGCAGGCGCTGCTGGGGCTGGTGCTGACGCATGCCGGCGGCACCGACGCCGCCGCGCTGGACAACAGCGGCCGGCCCACCGTGCTGCTGCTGGCCGGCCAGCACGGCGACGAGCCCGCCGGCACCGAGGCGCTGCTGGTCGTCGCGCGCGAGCTGGCCCAGGGGCTGCTGGCGCCGCTGCTCGACCGCATCAACGTCATCGTCGTGCCGCGCGCCAACCCCGACGGCGCCGACGAGGAACAGCACCTGACCGCCAACGGCACCGACCTGAACCGCGACCACCTGCTGCTGGCCACCCCCGAGGCCCAGGCGCTGGCCCGGCTGGTGCGCGACTACCGCCCAATCGCCGTGCTGGACTTGCACGAATACGCCGCCACCGGCCCGTTCCAGGACACCTTCCACGCCATTGCCCGCTACGACCTGCTGATGCAGCACGCCACCACGGCCAACGAGCCCGAGTTCATCACCAAGGCGGCGCTGCAGTGGTTCCGCGAGCCGATGGCCAAGGCGCTGGCAACCGAGCAGCTGAGCCAGTTCTGGCTCTACCGCACGTCCGGCCGCATGGACGGCCAGCGGCTGTCCATGGGTGGCATCACGCCCGACAGCGCGCGCAACGCCAACGGCCTGAAGAACGCCGTCAGCATGGTGCTGGCGAGCCGTGGCGCCGACCTGGGCCGCGCCGACATCCAGCGGCGCGTGCACGCCCAGGTCACGGCGATCGCGGCGGCGCTGCGCAGCACCACGGAACGCGCCGCAGAGCTGGAGCAGGTGCGTTCCTACGTGGCCCGCGACACGGCCGCCCAGGCCTGCCGCGGCGACATGGTGCTGCAGGCGGCCACCACGCCGACGCAACAGGACGTGACGGCCATCGATCCCATCACCGGCGCCGACCAGACGCTGCACGTGGCCTGGGATTCCGCCCTGCAACTGCGCGCCGTGCAGAAACGCGCCCGCCCCTGCGGCTACTGGCTGGCCGCCAGCGCGCAGGACGCCGTGCAGCGCCTGCGCATGCTGGGCGTGCAGGTCATGCGCGTGGCCGAGGCCGGCTCGGCGCTGGCCGACATCTACCAGGATCCCGGCGCGCCGCTGCCCGTGCCGGCGCCCGCAGACACTGCCACAGACGCCGCAGCACCCCAGCCGCAGCAGGCCGTCGGGCTGCTGCGCAGCGCCATCGACATTCCGGCCGAGAGCTACTACGTGCCGCTGAACCAGCCCCTGGCCAACCTGGCCGTCGCCGCGCTGGAGCCCGATACCGACAGCAGCTACTTCGCCCACCACCTCATCGCCCGGCTGGGCGATGTGGCGCGCATCATGGTGCCGCCGCCGCTGGTGTACGAAGAGAGCGAATGACGGCGCCCCGGACACATCTGGCCAAGACCGTAAAGCCCGAGCAAAGACTACCGTAAAGGTCAACCAAAACACCCGCAGCAGCGTCTGAGAAAAGGTAGCGCGCCGCACGGTGCGGCGCCCCGACCACCCCACCTGGACACAGCCATGCCCTCCATCCTGGCCACCTCGATCCGCATCGCATGCGCCGCCGGCCTGGCCGCCCTGGCTGGCGGCTGCGCCGACCTGCAGGGCAATGCCTACGCGGGCGACCCGTACTACGCCAGGCCGCCGGTCACGGTCTACGAACAACCCGCCGTGATCTACACCGCGCCGCCGCCCGGCTGGAACGCCGAGGCCTGGCGCGAACACCAATGGCGCGAGGAACGCGCGCGCCAGCGCGAACGCGAGCGCCGCCAATGGGAACGCCAACGCGAGCACGACCAGCAGGCACGCGAACGCCAGCGCGAAGCCGAACGGCGCGACATGGAACGCCAGCGCGAGCACGACCGCCAAGCGCGCGAGCGCCAGCGCGAAGCCGAGCAGCGCCAGCGCGACAGGGACCGCGCGCAGCAACAGCGCGAGCGCGAACGCCAGCAGGAGCGCCAGCGCGCCGAACGCGACGGGCACCGGCAGCCGCGCGACAACCCGCAGGACAACCGCCCGGGCGACCGCCCGGACATCCTGCGCGGCATGCGCTAACCTTCTCCTCCCGACCCGACCCGGCACGCCCGCCCCACCGCCATGCGCACGCCACAGCACGCCATCGCCGGCCTCCTGGCCAGCCTGGCGCTGGCCGTGGGCCTGGCGGCGCCGGCCGCGGCGCAGGTCATGCGCTGTGTCGATCCGGCCAGCGGCAAAGTCACCTATACCGACGAGGCCTGCGCCCACGGCGAGTCCGCGCGCGAGGTACAGCCGCGCCAGAGCGCGCAGGAGATAGAGCAGGAACGCGCCCAGGCCGAGCAGGCCCTGCAGCGCAAGTACCAGCGCCAGCAGCAGGAGGCCGAGCTGCAGCGCCAGGCCCCGCCCAGCGCGCCGCAGCCGCCGGGCGCAGCGCCCGACCCTGCCCAGTCCGCGCAGTGCCAGCGCGCGCGCCAGGCCTTGCAGGAGCTGCTGGCCGGCGCCGATCCGTCCGTCTACGACGACCAGATGCGCGTGGCCAACGCCCAGCGCCAGGCCGACCTGGCCTGCCTGACCCCGGCCGAATACGCGCGCGTGCAGGCGCAGCGCGCCAGCAACGCGCACGCCCCCTACCCGGCCCTGCCGGGCTACGCGCCGCCCGTGGTGGTGCCGCCGCGCCCACGCCCGCCGCACCAGCAGCCGCAGCAGCGCGAAATCACGAACTGCAACGTGTTCCGCTGCTACGACAAGAACGGCAACACCTACCCGCGCTAAGGCGACGTTGAACAAGTCGCCGCGATGGCGCGAGCCCTGGTTTGGGATGGGATGCAAGGCGCAAACCGCAGCAATAGCTGCAGCTATTGCGAGGATTTGCAACGCCGCAGACCGTTCCAAAGCAGGGATGCGCGACGCGCGGGGGACTTGTTCAGCGTTGCCCTAAAGTCCCTCGCGCACCGTAGGGTAGCGCAGGCCAACGCGCAGCTCGCGCTTCATGCGGGTGTTTTCCATGCGGCGTGATTCGCCCATGAAGCTCAGCAGCGACAGGGGCAGCTGCTGCTGCGCCTGGCTGCGCGTCACGCGCGGCGGGCGCACCAGGCCGTACAGGTCGGCAGCCAGGTCGAAGTAGTCGCCCATGCGCATGCAGCTGTCGTCGTTCACGTTGTACGCGCGCTGCGCCCGGCCGCGCCACAGCGCCGCCAGGCAGGCGCGGGCCAGGTCGTCGGCGTGGATGTGGTTGGTGTACACGTCGTCCTGCGGCGCCAGTACCGGCGTGCCGCGCAGCAGGCGCGCGCGCGGCGTGCCGCCTTCGCGGTCGCCGGCGTAGATGCCGGGCACGCGCAGCACGCTCACGCGCACGCCGGTGCGGCCCAGCAGGCGCATGGCGGCCTCGGCGTTGGCGCGGCG
>Ga0222429_100428_pt1 | contig 33419 bp, 33 predicted proteins | sample 1B50Ametagenome_FD_182475 | JGI IMG/M metagenome (GOLD analysis project Ga0222429, IMG submission 182475) | Enriched microbial communities from leaf-cutter ant dump, University of Wisconsin, Madison, United States - 1B50A (version 2) | ecosystem: Environmental > Terrestrial > Nest > Insects nest...
CCGGTTCCACCCGCAGGGTATCATCCTGCGCAGTGGTGTAAAGGCCAGCCAGACACAAAACAAAAAAAAGCAGTAACTTTTTCAATTATACCGGATTTAAACTGCAAAATTATCTGAATACAACCACTATAACTCATGGAGCATATATTATATTTTAAAACAGGCTCACTAATCCGAAATGTATTTTGGCCTGCCGGAAGTTTAGGGGAACATCATCTCTTTTTCCCACCGCATAGCTAAGGTTGAATATACCCGCCCTGGTCTCAAACGCCATCCCTAACCCAAAACCAAGAAAAGTATGGGCGTTGGTACGAATGTCATTATACGCTTTACTACTTACCCATGCTCCGTCGGTAAAGCCAAAAAAATAGGAATTCAACCCTATGAAATAACGGTATTCCGCTGTAAGAACGGAATAAGCCGAAGCATAAATACTTTCTTCATCAAAACCTCTTAACAGCCTGTAGCCGCCTATCTGGTACATTTCGTTCCGGAAAATACCGGGCGACAGGATCCACCCACCATTCACCGCCGTTTTAATTACCGATTGCCTGCCCGTACTTATATAATAAGCGCCTGCGGCATTTAACCTTATTACATAAGTTTTAAGTCCGAGGGTATCATATAAGGATGAAAAGTCAAAATCATTTCCGGCTGCGTCTTTCGTAAGCTTCAACACTGCGTTATTCCTTTTTATGCGCCTGATGCCGGCAGAAGTTGTCAGACTTATCTCCCCGCCTTTCCTGGGGTTGAACCGGTAGTCCGTATGCGTAAGCTGGTAGTTAAGCCCCAGGTTAGTAGTGCTCACATCAATATATGAGGGTAGCCTTTTGGCAGACTTAATAACAACCGTATCAATACCTGCAGGAAGTACATTGGTAAACAAAGTTTGTATAAAGATCTTCCCGCTTTGCCTGCCGGAAGAAAAATACTGCACCCCAAACTGCGAGTTCAGGTTCAGGAATGATGAATCTTTTTTAAGCAGATCAAAATTGAAATCTATGCCGAACGGGGTTTTGAACAGGTAAGGCTGCTCGTATACAAGATGTAAGCGTGGAGATTTCACCTGTATCTGTTGCCAGTTCACCCCTATGGTCTCACCCGTTCCCAATGCGTTTTTCAGGTTGATATTGGCCTCACCGGTCAGTTGCATTTTTGTGCGCCCAGGCTCACCGGTCGCCGGCAAAAAACCGAGGATCACATCTGCCTGGCTGCTTTTCTTAGGATCAAGATAAAGGTTAAGAATAGAGCCCGTGCCCAGCATAGAAATATCCCAGGGCTGCGTTTCTTTCAGGTAAGGCAGTTCCAGCAATCGCTGGCTTACCACCTGCAATTTCGATTTTTTATAAGGGGACCCCTCAGTGATGCCAAGGTACTGCTGTAAAAAATAATTGGATATCCTGGCCTTGCCAACTACCCGTATGCTATCTATCCTGTAAGAAGGTCCTTTTGTCGTTACCAGCTTTGCATACACTTTCTCTCCTTCAATGGTAAGACTGTCCAACCGCACCTGGGCGAACGGGTACCCGTTGTTCTCATAATATTGTAAGATCCGCTCCTGCCAGGCGCTGATCGTTTTGAAATCTACCGCAGCCTCCGAAAAAACTTTTTTGTTCCAGCCCACTGCCGCCAGGGCTTTTTGATCGGCGCTATCCGTGTCGATTCCGCTCCATTGGTACTTTCCTCCCACGTATATCCAAACGGAAGCTGCCAGGGAATCATATACAATACTATCCACGGAAGCAGTGATGTAACCATTCAACTGCAGGAAACTCCCCACTCCATTTACATAGCGGCTGCAGGCATCTTTATCCGGGAAACTGTTTTTCAGACCTAATGCTTCCGGTAGCAAGCTGCTATCTTTGTCGCTGAAAACGTACTTTAATTCATACCTTTGCTGGGCGCTTGCCGGCAATGAAAGCCCCCAGCAAAACAACAACCCCCAAAAGCAGCAAAGCCTATTCATTGTCAACAAATCTAATGGCATAAATTAATAAAGACATATCTTTTGGCTGGTATTTATATCCATATCCCATTCTGTAAACAAGCCTGCACGTATTGCAACTTCCATTTTTCTACTTCTTTAAAGCAGAAAAACGATTTAATAGCTGCTTTATTGAAGGAAGTCTGCCTGGTTCCGCTATTTAACGGCAATCCAACCATCGAAACCATCTATTTCGGCGGAGGTACTCCCAGCATATTACAGCCGAACGAGCTGCAAGACATCATAACCGCCATATGCCGGAAGTTTCCGGTGGCAGACCACGCAGAGATCACGCTGGAAGCCAACCCGGATGATATCTCCATCCAACAACTGGCGCACTGGAAACAGATCGGTATCAACAGGCTGAGCATAGGCATCCAATCGTTTTACGAACGGGATCTTGTATGGATGAACAGGGCTCATAACGCGCAGCAGGCTGCACAAAGCATCCAACTCTCCCGCGAAGCGGGCATTCATAATATCAGCGCCGATCTTATTTACGGCATACCCGGATTATCGGACGGGGAATGGCATGCGAACGTCGAAAAGCTTATCGCCCTGAAGGTACCGCATATCAGTTGCTATGCATTAACAGTAGAACCTTCTACTGCATTACATTACCAGATCAGGAAACAGCAGAGAGCAGACATGGACCAGGAACAGCAGGCAAAACAGTTTTTGCTGCTGATGGACTGGCTTACACATAATGGCTACGAGCACTACGAGATATCCAACTTTTCGCTGCCGGGGCATAGAAGCAGGCATAACAGCTCCTACTGGCTGGGAAAGCCATATTATGGCTTCGGCCCCGCCGCCCATTCATTCGACGGTGTACATACCCGCTCCTGGAACGTTGCCAACAACAGCCGCTATATAAAAGCGCTGGCAGCGGATACGATACCCCGGGAAAAAGAAATACTTACGGAAACGCAGCAACTGAATGAATATATTATGACGGCATTACGAACTACTGAAGGTGTGGATCTGGGTCATGTAGAGCACCAATTTGGGAACAGCTATAAAGAAAATGTATTAAGATCCGCAACAACTTATTTGCCAGCCCGGCTGCTGTTGCAGGACAACTTTCTTAAACTGACCCGGGAAGGCAAACTCTTTGCCGACGGCATCGCAGCAGGTCTTTTCCAGGATGAGAACAGCATTTAGCCGGCAAGCACCTCGATAGTAGCACCAATTCCTCTTTCGGTAATGGCATCACATTGTGGTTTCAGCTCATCGTATTCACCTTCTTTTACCGCGTATTTTCCCTTAAAATGGATAATATAGGCACATTGTTCCGCCTGCTCGTGGCTATGCCCGCATACTTCCTGGAGTGTCTCGATCACCCATTCAAATGTATTTACCTCATCATTCCACACGATCAGCTGATATGGATTTTCCGTCATTACAAGGGTATCCGTCTCTTCATACACCCGTGTATCTGTCTTTGCCATAGACCTTACTGTTTAAAAGCATTTATTATTGCAACTTCAAAAGTAATATTTGCCGTGTAATTCCCATAACAATCAACCGGAAAAGAGCCGTTTGAAGGGGCTGTTTGAACAAATATTAACAACCGCCACGTCAAAACAGGCATATTCTCCGCAGACTGGCGGTGATTCTGCCCTACCGTCAGGCTCCACCTGAAGGTCCGGTCAGGGACCAAAATTACATAGAACGAACCCTGAATTTTTATTGCGGTATTTGTTTATCCCTGATTTTACCGCGATGAAAATAGTTCTCACCGAAGGTAAATGCATCTTTCAAAACGGACACTCGCCGACATTTTTGTATTTTTGCGATGATTATCAAAGCGCTCAACGGTTAGATGAAGAAAATATGACATTACTTAAAGGAATAACATTTCCCCTGAACGACCCCATCCCCATCTTTGTCATTATTCTTTTCATTATATTACTGGCTCCCATTGTACTTCGTAAACTGCGTATCCCCGGCATTGTAGGACTGATCATAGCCGGCATGCTTATCGGCGATCATGGTTTTAACCTGGTAGCCAGGGGAAGCATCGACTTGCTGGGAAAAGCGGGGTTGTTGTATATCATGTTCATTGTAGGACTGGAGCTGGACCTGACGGAGGTAAAAAGAAATGGTTACAAAAGCCTGGTTTTCGGACTGCTCACCTTTTTTGTACCACTTTCTTTAGGATATATTTTGTGCAGAAACCTGCTGGAGTTCAGTGAAACAGGCTCGCTGCTGGTGGCGAGCATGTTTGCCACCCATACGTTGGTAGCCTATCCGTTGGTAAGCCGTATGGGCGTTACCAAAAATGAGGCGGTAACCGTTACTGTAGGGGGAACCATTATAACCGATACAGCTGTGCTGTTGATACTGGCCGTGCTCAGCGCCTCTGCCGGCGGAGAGCTGACCCAACAATTTTTCCTGAGCCTCGGCCTTTCCTTCCTGATCTTTTCTGTGGCCATTCTTTGGGGATTTCCGGCTATTGGCAGGTGGTTCTTTAAAAAGATAAAAGACGGTGTCAGCCAGTTCGTATTTGTGCTGGCAATGATATTCCTTGCCGCTTTCATGGCCGAACAGGCAGGTGTGGAAGGTATAATAGGAGCGTTTTTGGCCGGGCTTGCACTGAATCAATTGATACCGCACGCATCTTCCCTGATGAACAGGATAGAATTTGTAGGAAACGCCATTTTTATTCCATTTTTCCTGATCAGTGTGGGTATGGTGGTAGACCTGAAAGTACTATTAAAAGGTAATACCGCTCTTTTTATAGCAGGAACCCTCACTGCGCTGGCTATATCTTCCAAATGGATAGCAGCTTATATTACGCAAAAGATATTCCGTTACAGCATAGCGCAGCGAAATATTATTTTCGGGTTAAGTACTTCACACGCTGCCGCCACCATCGCGGTTATACTGATAGGATACAACCTGAACCTGGTTGATGAAAATGTTCTTAACGGAACCGTAATACTGATACTTATCACCTGCATGGTGGGCTCTTTTGTAACCGCCAACGCAGCAAAAAAGCTTGCTATTATAGACTCTGTTGATATTCCCAGTGAAATCAATATACAGGAGCGGATATTGATCCCAGTGAATGAAGAAGGCAACCAGGATCTGCTGGACTTTGCCATTATGTTAAATGCTTCCCAGCAAAAAACACCGATCTATATGCTCACGGTCATGCAGGACGAGGAAGGACTTAAGGAAAAAGTGGCACAGAACAACAAAAATATGGAAAGCGCTGTCCGGCAGGGAGCAGAAACGGAAACACGCGTTTTTCCGATCACCAGGGTAGACCTGAACGTGGTGAATGGCATTACCAGGGCGGTGAAGGAAATGCTGATATCTGACGTTGTTATCGGCTGGTCAGATAAAAATAACTCTGCTACCGGTTTCCTGTTTAACACATTTTTTGGCACCACCTCCCAAAACGTACTGGAAAGCGTATGGGAAACGGTTTTTGTATGCCGCCTGGGTTATCCTATCAGCACTACTAAAAAAACATTCCTTATCTTAACCAAAAACGCGGAATTTGAGATTGGTTTTTCGCATTGGGTAAAGAGGGTGGTTACTCTGGTGAAACAGGCGGGATCTAAACTGGTGGTGTGCTGTACAGACAGGACCCAGGCTGCCTTCAAAAATGAATTGCAAAAGTCCAAGTCCAGTGTGGACCTGTCCTTTAAAAGTTTTGAAGATATAGAAGACTTTCTGGTGCTGGCCAAGGAAATGAACGCTGACGACCTGATCATTGTAGTGGGAGCGCGGAAGGGTACAATATCTCATAATTCCTACATGGATACCATACCTTCCAGGCTCGAAAAGCATTTTCCCAAAAACAACCTGGTATTGTTATACCCTGAGCAAAAGCAGGATACCGGCATGCAATCCGACGATATCACCTCCACGCCTATACAGGACCAGATTGAAAACCTTAACAAACTGGGTAAAGCTGTTAAAAAAATCTTTAAAAGCAGGGAATAACTAACCTAAATTAATCACCGGCTGTTAAAATGTTCCCGATAAAGCAAGTAGCATAACATCAAAAGTTATAATTTTGTTTTTGGATGTAGAATTTTTTAAATTACATATTGTAATTTTTAAATATCAAAATCTTTAAAAACAACGGTAGTAAACCCAATTATTTATTGTTTGCCATTGGCAGCTAAAACTGTGGTCAGCATATGAATTTACAATCTATTGAAAGAGTTGAGGGTTTGACAAAAGAGGAGTTTGTGGAAAGATATGTAAAAACCAAAACTCCCGTCATACTCAAAGATTTTGTAAAAGGACCTGCTTTGGACCTTTGGAATTATGACTATTTCAAAGAAGTGGCAGGCGACCTCATTGTACCGGTGCATGGTAGCGAGAACGCTCATCCTGACATGGTAAAAAGCGCGCCCATAGCTAAGATGAAGTTCTCGGAGTACCTGGATCTTATTCAGAGAGAACCTACAGAATCCCGGTTGTTTTTGTTCAACCTGTTGATAGAGAAACCGGAGTTGAAGAAGCAGCTTCTGTTCAACAAGGTTACCGACAATATTCTTACCTGGCTTCCTTTGATGTTTTTTGGTGGGGGTGGCTCCAGCACCCGTAATCATTACGACATTGACATGTCGCATGTATTCCTTACACAGTTCCAGGGGCAAAAAAGGGTGACGCTTTTTCCGAATGAAGCATCTCCCCTACTTTACAAGCTGCCGTATAACTTTCACGGTATCGGGGATATGAGGAATATGGACTTCGAAAAATATCCGGCTTTAAAATATGCCAACGGATGGGATTGCACTATCAGCTTCGGAGAAACCATCTTTATGCCTGCAGGCTACTGGCACTACATACAGTATGTAACCGGTGGATACTCTGTAAGCGTAAGGGCGTTGTCATCTGCAATGGACAGGGTAACCGGGTTCAGCAACCTGGTGATCACCCGTAATTTCGACAATGCAATGCGTAAGCTGTTAAAAGATAAATGGTATAACTACAAGGTTAAAACCGCCTTCAACCGCGCAGAAAAAGCGATCCAGAAAATAGAAGGGAAATAACCCACATTACAGGAATAATATTAAGCAGGAGGGAATGGAAATTTCTTCCTGCTTTTTTAATGTGCTGCCCACAAAGAAGGATTATAAAGGTTCTGAGCCTGGAACCTGTAGGGAAAACTTCAGCAGGCAGCATAAAGTCCAGGATCCCATAGCGGCAACAGGATAATAACAATTAATCCGTTTTGTATAAGCAACGGGGTATACCTGGCTACAAAAAAAGGCTGCCCCAAAGACAGCCTCTTAATCAAAAGCCATAACCAAAACCAACACTTACAGTACGAACTGCAAATTATTTTATAGCGATGCTGACTTCTTTTGAAGTTGTATGATTGCTTGCCACTTCTGCGTCTGCACTGGCAACAGCCAGCTTGGACGGATAAGAGATATAAGGGAAGATAGCATCTTCAAAAGCCTTATGCATAGCCACATCGGCAGATGTAGCTGTTACCGGAACACTTATTGAGAAGTTATCTTTCCAGAAGTTATTATAAACCTGTCTGTCAGCGGCTTCAATTGCAGCATGTGCAGCCTGACGCAGTATTTCTTCTTCAAACATCCGGTTCATTTTTGCATCGGTTGCTTTTGCGGTTTCTTTTTCAGGATATAACATACTCATCCTGAAGTTCACCTTAATTTCATTATCTGCTTTAGCAAAGCTTTTCTCCAGGTTCATTCCCCATACCCTTCTTTCTTTTTCTTCTTTTATGAAGTTCCGGGCATTTTCAACATCGGCTTTATGTATTTCCACCTGGCTTGCCGTGAAGCTGATAGTAGCTTTTTTAGGTCCAATCGCCGGTTTAGCTACTTCAGTTGCGCAGCAGTTATCTGTATTAACAGCCAGTTCTGCCTGCGTCAGGTTGGTGTCTATCTGGTTTACCACATTATCTTCCTGGTTGAAAGACATCATTCCGAAGCCTGCCATTGCAATCAGCAACGATGAGGCAGATTTGCTGATAATATTTTTCAGCTTAACGCTGATTCCATTTTTACTGGTTCCTGCCTTCGAATCCATTACACGTTGGGTTTTCATTTTATTGTCGTTTATGTTCTTTAATTTGTTTGCCATACAAAGATACTTTTTTAAACTACTACTATGCAATACATAATACTGTTTATGGTTCTATATCGTTATGAATGGTCATTTTTTGTTTTGAACTGAATTTTACATCAGTTCCTGCCTTTTTTTCATCTGGTTTTTTACCTGATTTGAAGTTTTAAATTTAACTCCCGAAGAAAACTTCTTAAAGACGGTGAGACTTTTGAGTCGCGGACAAGCAAGGGTTAAATCAGGTTCGTTTGTCGCCGCAAATGTACGACTATTTTTCATATCAGCAAACTCTGAAAGTTAAGTTTTTTGAAATTTCTCTAAAATCCTAAAAGTATTCGGCTCTTTTAGGCTTCGTTTAACAGTTGTTAACGGATAACTCTAGAAATTTTTCAAAGAACTGCGATTTTCAAAATTTCACGCATATAACGGCGATTTTGGAGTTTTGTTACGTACCAGGGGTAATTTTTTTGTTAACAAACCATAATTGCCGGTGCCGGCTATTTTCGGGCAAAAGCAGGATGAAACTGCTGAAGGGTGGTCCTCAGGTAGTCCCGGTCCAGGTGGGTATATATTTCTGTAGTAGTAATGCTTTCGTGCCCCAGCATTTCCTGGACAGCCCTCAGGTCTGCCCCTCCTTCTACCAGGTGAGTGGCAAAAGAGTGCCTGAAAGTGTGAGGAGAAATGGTTTTTGTGATCCCGGCTTTGGTCACCAGGTCTTTGATCATCAGGAATATCATTACGCGGGTCAGGCGTTTGCCGCGGCGGTTCAGGAAGAGAATATCTTCCTCTCCTTTCCGGATAGTGCAGTGCCTTCGTACCGTATCATTGTAAATGGTAATATATTTAATAGCTTCCCGCCCGATAGGTACCAATCTTTCTTTATCCCCCTTGCCGGTTACCCGTATAAACCCTTCTTCAGGATAAAACCGGGATATCTGCAGGTTTACCAGCTCACTTACTCTTAAACCACAGCTATACATTGTTTCTATAATTGCCCGGTTCCTTTCTCCTTCCGGCTTGCTCAGGTCAATCTGCCGGATAATCTTCTCAATTTCATCGTAGCTGAGCACATCCGGCAACATCCTCTTCAACCGCGGTGCCTCCAGCATGGTGGTAGGATCCGACGGCACCATCCGTTCTATCAGGCAATACTTGTAAAATGCCCTGAGTCCTGAAATAATCCTGGCCTGGCTGGCAGGCGTCATATTCAACTCTGCAATCCATTTTACAAACTGCTGCAGATCTCTCAATTCAACCTCAGCCGGTGTTTTCAGGGTGTTGTGTATTTGCAGAAACTGGGTGAGCTTATCTACATCTCCCAGGTAGGCATATATAGAGTGGCTGCTCAGCGATTTTTCCAGCTGCAGGTATGCGACAAACCCATTTTTTTCTGCGTTCCACATTGCACGCATTTATTTTTTCGCTAAACGCTCTTGAATATCTTTTTTCCGGGGACGCAGGCGGGACTTTGCCTTATTGAAGATATGCTGCCCTTTGTCGATACCTTTTCTCAGTTCTTTCTGTTGCTCTTCCGGGAGCAGATAAGTGTCGCTGCATTCCCTGCTGCAGCATCCATTGTATTCACCGGCACATTTTTCACATTGTATGAAAAGAAGATGACAGCCGTCGTTCTTACAGTTGGTATGCATATCGCAGGGTTCGCCGCATTGATGGCAATGGGCTATTATTTCCCCGGTAATGCGCTCACCAAGGCGGTTATCAAATACAAAGTTTTTCCCTATGAACCGGCTCTCAATGCCCAGCTCTTTAATCTGTTTTGCGTAGTTTATGATGCCTCCTTCCAGATGACGGACTTTTTCAAAACCGTGATGGAGCATGTAGGCACTGGCTTTTTCACAACGTATACCGCCGGTACAATACATTATAATATTTTTGTCCTTGTGTTCCTTCATCATATCTACCGCCATTGGAAGCTGTTCCCTGAAGGTATCACTGGGAATCTCCACAGCGCCATCAAAATGTCCTACTTCGTATTCATAATGATTACGCATGTCCAGAATAATGGTATCAGGATCCTTACACAGCTCATTCATTTCAAGGGCATCCAGGTATTGTCCTTTTTTATTGACATCAAAACGCTCATCTGTTATTCCGTCAGCCACAATTTTTTCACGCACCTTGATCTTCAGTACCCAGAATGATTTTCCATCGTCATCTACGGCTACATTCAGGCGAAGACCGGCAAGCCCTCCGGTTCCATCCAGGCAATCCTGCAACAGGGTAAAGTTGCTTTCAGGAACACTTACCTGGGCATTGATCCCTTCCTGCGCTACATAAATACGTCCGAATACTTTCAGCTCATAAAGCTTTTTGTATAGATCATCCCTGAACATTGCGGGGTCGCTGATCGTAAAATACCGGTAAAATGAAATGGTGACGCGGGGTTCTGTTTCTTCCAATAACCGCTGCTTCAACTCCTTTTGAGAGATACGATTGTGTAGTACTGCCATAATATATTGAAATTTTATAATCAGCTATGCTGAAAGGATCGTTTACAGGACGAACAAAATTTCTAAACGTAACAAAGGTAATAAATGGAATGAAGTCTTCATGTATATAAAAAGAAAAGAATGTCTGCCTGAATTCTCTTTTTATATAACATATTCTGCCAATTGCTCGAATATTATGCTGTTTGCTAGATTTCATAAAACACAATACAATAATTATTTTAATCTTGTATCAGGTTTTTCATAGGATATTGGATTAAAAAGCGGGGCGGATTTCTATCCAGCCCTTTTTTTATTTCTGCCAGTTAGCCGGGTGATTTTTTTACTTTTGACTATATGCTATCGGCTTCCCTTACATACCAGGGTTCTTCTATCCAATATTATTGCTGGCAGGGAGGGCCGGAACAGTTGATTTTCTTTCATGGCTATGGCGAAAATGCACTGAGCTTTGAATCGCTTGCCGCACAACTGCAGCATTGCTACACTACAATAGCAATTAACCTTCCCTGGCATGGAGAAACAGACTGGAAAGGCGGACTGGAATTTGAAATAAGGGACCTGATCGCCATTATAGATCTTATACCAGGCATTCAACAACGGTATTCCCTGGCAGGCTACAGCATGGGAGGCCGCGTTGCGCTCCAGCTTTATGAGCACCTGTATTCCCGTATCAACAAATTGATCCTGATAGCGCCCGACGGACTAAAAGTAAACGGATGGTATTGGTTGGCTACGCAAAGCCGGACGGGCAACCGGTTATTTCACCATTTTATGAAAAAGCCGGGATTCTTTTTTGCAGTGACAGGTGCACTCCAAAAGCTGGGACTCATCAATAAAGGTGTATTTAACTTTACAAGGAAATTCCTATTGCAGGAAAAATCACGCCTTGACCTGTACCGTATCTGGACAACAATGCGCAAATTCAAGCCCGCCATCCCCCTGGTCTCCCGCTTATTGAAACAGGAGGGTACGCGGGTAATTTTAATCTACGGACAGTTTGACAAAATAATAAGAACAAAAACCGGACGCCGGTTTGCCGCCCGGGTTGGAAAGAATATTTCACTTCACGTATTACCCACAGGACATAAGCTGCTACAGGGTAATAATGCAGAGAAAATAGCCGGCCTGATAAAAAGCGACGAATAAAGACCGAATCATACTGGTATAAACCAGCGCCCTTGCGCCGTTTATATCTGTTCAATCTGCATTTGAACTGTACATGAAGACACCTGCAGGGCAACGTATCGCCCTGTTGTATGTCTTCACGCCAACTTTCCGGGCATTGATTTATAAGAGATCATCCTGCCTGTATTGGCAATGGAACACCTACCTGTTGGTCGGGCAGGCGTCTGGTTTTCTTTTTGGTCATCATTAGTATCACAAAGTTGGAAAACTTTGAAGAACATATGGGTTACGAAGTTGGAAACTTCGAACAGCACCGGATTGCGTGGGGACACGCAATTGGGCGAGGCTCTGCCACGGCGCGTGTCTCCACGCGCCGTTAGATATAGATCTTGCATGTCAAGGGTCAATGATTGAGGAGCCATTAATGGATACTCGCAAAAACGTTCAACGTCCCTTTTAGTCAGCTCAGACAAGCATTGCAAAGCAATCTTATTAAGCAGAACGCAACAACCTAAGATCCCTTCTTCATTTTCTTTTGCAACTCCTTAATCGTCATATTATACATCACGCTATTCCTGTTATTCACCCTTTGCACCAGGTGCACGTGCGCAATATAATCCTGCACGATCTGTATTTTATCACTCGGTGTTACCACTAATAACTGCAGGTGCAGTTGCTTACACAGTTCCATCAGGTAAGTCGCTTTATCCTCATCCTGGTTGCTGAAACTTTCATCCACCGCAATAAACCGCAGACTGCGACTGTTCTTTCCCTCGCGGGTTATACCGAATTGATAAGCAATAGCACTGCACAAAATAGTATAGGTCAACTGCGCCTTTTCACCGCCCGATAATTGCCCCATCTGCCGGTAAGTCTTTTTCAATTCATCCGTATTGCGGTATTTTTCATCTGCCCAAAACTCAAACCAGTTACGCACATCCATCACTCGTGCACGGTAGGTTTCACTTTCATCCAGGCTGTCAATAAGCGGCTGTACCTTCTGACGAAAATGCAATGCCTTCTCCTCGAATTTGCTTTGCTGCCAGTTCGCCGCCTGCGGCAATGCGTCTAATAATGCATTTCTAAATGATTTGATGGTAGCGTCAGGCACAGAACGTTTGCCCAACTGTATATAGGTATCGGGCAGACGATTGAAATTAATAGCGCTCAGCGAATAATTCAGCTTATTAACGCTGTTGTTGATCTCCCGCTCCCATTTCTCCATCTCTTCATTCAATCCGCCTATTTTATAGGTGATGGTATCGTTAATAAAATTCTCAAAATCACGCCGATACTTAGGCAGGTTCTCCGTAGTGAGCTTATCCAGCCATTCTTTAAATTCCTCCGCATACGCCGCCTCATCTTGCAGGAACTGCACATCACTATACCAGTCGGGAAAACGTTGCAGTATAGCAGGTGACGGATTTTTGATCTGGCTGATGCTGCGGTTCAAATGCGTTTCCTCTTTATACAGTTGTTGCTGCACCTGCTGCGCTTCCGCATCTAATTTATCTTTGAACACGCGATAAGTTCCGTCAATCGTATCCAGGCTTACCGCGCCAAGCGCCACCGCGTGTTGCTGCTGAAACTGCAACAGCTCATCTTTATTTTCCGTAGTAATATGTTGCAGCAATACCTGCAGCGATTCCTTCTGCTGCTGCATTGCGTTCACCCGGTTTTGTAAGGTTGTTCTTTCACCGGTAGCGGTTTCCCATTTACGCTCCGCTGTTGAGCGTTGCACTAATATCTGCTCAAGCTGCGAAGTCAATGCCTTTAGCTGGTTATTGCTCTTGCTCAGCTCTTTTATCTGTTCTTCTGTTTTATGAATAATGCGTTGCAGCCCCGCTACATCCAGCGCGGCAAATCCTTTGTGCTCCTGCAGGCGGCTCAATGCGTAAAACTGTTTTTGCAATCTTGCTGCACGGTTACGGCATCTTTCTATGATCTCCGCGGCGTTCGCCAAGTCGTCCGTCAGCTTATTACGGCGACTGATCAGCGCTTCTTTTTTCCGCTCATTGTTCCAGCCCATTACATAGCGTCCCGCATCATTCACATTGGGGCGGTCATCCTTTTCATGACGATCCCTGTTTTTTACCAGCCCGTTAATGGTGATGGCTTTATCATAGCGCTCAATGGTTTTTTCATCTTCAAGACATACATACGAGAACTGCTGCACGATCTGCTGCTGCACCCAGTCCGACAATTTATGATCCGGGTGAAAATCCAGCTTATAATACACCGTCTGGTCTTCAGCCAGCGTTGGTATCGTATCCTTTACATGATAGTATACCAGCCTTGCCCGCAAATTGGTCTGGTTGATGTAGCGCGTAACTTTTTTATAATGCTTATCCGGTACGAGTAACCGAAGCGAAAAACCATGCAACAGCTTTTCCAACGCCGGCTGCCAGTGCAGCTCTTCTGTTTTTACCTGCACCAGTTCCCCGGCAAAAGGCAGTTCAGCCACGTCTATTTTAAGCGCACTGCACAATTCGCGGCGCACCTGCACCAAATGCGCGGGAATATTGCTCTTGCTTTGCAGCAGTATATTCAACTCCGCTTCTATTTGCTCTTTCTCCGCACTTGAGCTTCGCTGCAAATTCTTCGCGTCAAAATCATCATCTTCATTCAGCCGGTTTTCCCTTTCCAGCCGCAAGCCCGCGCGACTAACTTCTTTCTGAATACGCTTATAGCTTTCTTCATCCGATGCAGTTTTATCTTCAAAATGTAGCGTGGTGCACCAGTCGGTAAACAATGCCAAATTATTTTCCGCATCTTTTTTCTTTGCCTGCTGCTCTTTCAGCTCTTGCTCTAATTGTTTCAACCGTTGCCCGGCTTTGTTCTGGTCAATCTGGTTGCGCGTTACCCGTTCCTCTTCATGCAGCGCTTCTATCTGTTGCTTAAATTCTGCTGACTGTTGTTCCAGCTTTTTCAACTGAACCGCATCTTCTTCCAACGCCTGCTGCAGCAAAGCATCCTGCGTATAGCTTTTCCATATAGCCGCCGTTTGTATAGATTGCTGCACAGCCTGTTGTTTTACCTGCAGGGCTTTAAATCCTTTAAAATGCTCCTGCACCGGTTGCAGCAAACGGATCTGCTCTTCCGCTTTTTCAATATTGCGTTGCGCATCCAGTAAAGTAGCCAGGTGCTTTTTCAGTTCCTGGAACAGCGATTCCATATCCCTCGGTTCCAGCATGTGCGTGCGGATGAAGTCATCTAAGTTGCCCAATACTTTAATGCCCACCGTTTGGTTAAACAACGTGAGCGCCTGTATGCTTTGCATGCCCAGCACATCCACTATGCGGTTGGCATATTTGCTTGCCGCGTCAAACCATTCCACCTGCTTGCGGCTGCCCTTGTTGTATTGCTGGTCTATCCTTTTTTTCCAGGCATTGCCCAGGTCAAACGGTTTGAAATCCGTTTCTATATGCAGGCTTTTATGCGCAATGCCAAACAGCTTTTTCATGTCGCCGTTGGCAAAATACCTTACCTGGAAAAGCGTGACCTCCTGCATGGCTTCATTGGTAAAATTCGCCAGCAGTATGCTATAGGCTTCTTCTTTGTTTTCGCGCAGGTACAGTGTTTTGGTAACGCCGCTCTCACTGTTGATCGTACCGTAACCGCCCATCACATAAGTTTCCTCGGTTCTGTCACCCTTTTTTTCACTGCCGCTGCTCTGGTTGTAAAAACGGTATCTTTTTTCCGGCACTATCAGCGTGAGCAGTGCATCCACAAACGTCGTTTTACCGCTACCGTTAGCGCCTGTCAGCAGGCTGGTTTCTCCATTGGGATGAATGGCATGTATCTGTTCATCAAATGTGCCCCAGTTATACACTTCCATGTATTGCAACCGGAAACCGCTTTTTTCATTATCTGTGCTGAATACGCTTAGCTGCATGTGCTGTAAGTTGCTGTTTAAAATCCTCTAATGTTTCGCTGTCTACCCGGGCTTTAATGATTTTTTTGATGCGGAATTTCTGCTCATCCGCCACATCATGATTTTCCGACCTTTCCAAAAAGCCGTTTTCTTCCGCCCGGTCAATCAGCCTGTCTATATCTTTCAGCATTTTAACCCGGCTGGCGTTTTCCTTAAAAAACAATTCAGCGTATTCTTTTATCTCCCGGCGTTTCTTTATCAGTTCGCGATGCGTGGCTTCTCCCACTTCAAACTCCGCCATCATATCGCGAAGTAAAACCAGCATCACGCTTTCATCGTACGTAAGGCTGCGGCGTTGTACCCAGCTTACGCCGGCAACATCCTCTTCCTGCACGCTGTGTTTTATATACGCGTATCCATCCTGCTCATCCAGTACCAGCGTTAAGCCCAACTGCTGCAGAAAAACAGTCAGTTCGGCTTTATATTGCATTAGCTTTTCCCAGGTGTTTTTTTCCAAATATTCCACCGGACCTTTCAGCAGCTTGATAAACACGGGTGTGAACGAATGTATTTTTTCAGGCATTTACAATGTTATTTACTGAATAATAAATAAGGCACTTCCACAAACCTGGTCGCTTCTTTGTTCAATGGTATCAGCTCCACTGCCGACCCGATCACCTGTACCCTTTTGGCTTTCTCTTTCAAAAAGCTGTAATAGCTTATCACTTCCGCCAGACCGTTGTCCAGCGAAGTGGCTTCAATAATTTCCTTTAATGTAGCCGTTTGCCTGTGCTGCAATACCTGCTCCACTTTTTCCCACAACAATTTTTTATCAATGAACGATGCATTCAGCAGCCGGTTAAAACGTTCCACGTCAGCGATTTTTTCAACAGCGGCAACAGGCTGTTTCAATACACCAGCCGTCTTCTTTTCTTCCAGCATCAGTTTCCTGTCCATCGTCATTTTTATTTCCGCCGCTTCTTCCACTACCAGTCCCGCATCTATCGTTTCTTCATCCATCAGGTCAAACACCAGTTCCTTAATGCTGCTGATCTGCTGCCGCAGCCTGCGATGCCTTGCAATTTCTTTTTCCGTAATAATGCGGCTTAGCTTTTCCGCCATCTTATCATTGGCATCGTATACCGACTTACCCTGTTCCAGCAAAAACGATTTAATATTCTGCAAAAAATTAGTATCGCCTTCCAGCCCGCGATCTTCCAGCAGCAGCAACAGTTGCTCTGTAAGGTTGCGCCAGTCTTCCTGCCCGTTGCGCGATATCAGGAAATCCCAGAAAGCATAAAAGCTTTTTCCCTGGTTGCTGCTGCGCAGCGCATCGTACGATTCAAAAGCAAAGCCCACAATAGCGCCCTTGTTTTGTTCCGCCTTGGTATGCTGCTCCACAATATTGCGATGGATCTGCTTAAAATTATCTTCCACTTCCCGAAAATCGCCGATCAGCTCATAGCACAGCTTCACAAACAGGTCGAGCCGCTCCTGCACCTGCGCATTGTTATAGCGTTGCGGCGCCACACCCAGCTCTATCGCTTTAATTTCTTTATCAATGTCAGCGCGGCGATCTTTGAGTATCTGCAATTTTTTTTCGCGGTCATCTTCCGTATTCTCCACCATATCGCGCAGCGATGCAAACAGCATTTTAAAACGGCTCTCCGTGCCCACATGGTGCTGCCCTGCCTGCAGGTTCTGCATCCATTGAAAAACCTTTTCCGTATAAGCGCTCAACTGGTAATTGGTATTCCCGTCCGTATCCGGAAAATCCTGCAGTATCCGCTTCTGCACCCAGTTCAGCAGGTATTTGCGGCTGCGGCTCTCCTCATCTTCGCCAAATTCAATCCGCGCTTCCTCCAGGTCTTCCGTGCCATCCGCATGCGTGCTTAGGGTTTCCGCCAGCAGCGGCACAAGCTGCTCCTCTTTTATCACCATCTTACGGTGCTCCTTAAACGCAGTGTACAAAAACGGCAATACCCAGCCCGCATTACGCAGCCGCAGCATCTGCAATGCAGGCGATGATTGAATTAAAAATGCTATGTGCTCGCTCGTCATGTCCGGGTAGATCAATGTTTTAAAGGGGACGCAAAATAACACAATATAGGCAGTTGGCAGCGGTTGGGGATATCCGGTGATCTGCTCGGGCACAAAAATTTATGATGATTTTTTTTGTGAACCAACTGCAATACTACTATTGGGCTGCTGTTGCCACGCTCGCTTGTACGGTTGGGGCTATATTCGGCATTGTGCGGAAGGGTTTATGAATAAGGTTTAGTGGGGCTTGGGTGAGTTTAGAGAGGTATAGTGTTTACCAAAAGCTATTTACCAGCAATATTGCTAAATATGACAAAGTTTTATTATTCATAAATTTCGTGTATTTTTAGGTTAGAGGTCATTTCTCTCATTTAAATAAACGATATAGATTTTTAGAACAATAGCGGTGAAATGACAATTGCTTTTTGTCACAAACGAAAATCATCAACTTTAAGAAATACTAAAAAGTATTTAAGATTACAAATTGTATATCATGAGCTTTAATGATATTCTATCCTCCATTAATTCTGAAACGGGATTAAGTCTTGAGCCTGCAAAAAATTTAATGCAAAAAACATTTATGGATTTCTCCAGAAATTATAATGCTAGTAGAATATTAGAGACCCCTGATCGTCATCCCAAAGCACTTTATGAAATATATGAAGATGAAATTATAGGAATAGTTATTACTAATTGTAATTTAGTGAAAATTCCGGATAGTATTTTTAAAATGCCAAGTATCAAATTCTTGGGGCTAGCAAATAATAAAATTGAAGTAATAAATGATAGAATAGAAACCCTAAAATTTATTCGTGTATTAGACTTATCAAACAACCAGATATCGGAAATTCCAGAATCATTATACACCTTAAGCGAACTACGGTTTTTAAATCTAGGGAAAAATAAAATTCAGATAATTTCCAAAAAAATTTCTCAATTGCAGAAACTAAACGGGTTGCTTCTAACAGAAAATATGATTACTAACATACCAACAGAAATAGTAGGTTTAAAAGAGCTATGGAGATGTACTCATGAAGTAAACGAAATAATGATTAAAAAAAATCAAGTTGTCAGAACCCAGAGATTTGAGGAAGCGGCTAGCTTGAGAGACGTAGAAAAAGAACTATACGAAAATGGTAAAACAGGTATCAACATTGATAGAAATGATGTTGAAAACCTGCCGCCTGAGCTTATTCAAAAAGGCCTGAGTAAAATAATAGAATATTGGAAATCACTAAGTGATAGCGAATCGTTGCCGATTGATGAATTCAAATTAGTCTTTGTCGGCGAAGGGGGCGCTGGAAAGACATCCCTTCTTAAACGCATCACTACGGGGCAATTTGATGAAAATGAAAAGCAAACTCATGGAATAAATATTCGGAAATGGCAATTAATACATGGAGATAAACAAATTACCGCAAACTTGTGGGATTTTGGGGGTCAAGAAATAATGCACTCAACACACCAGTTTTTTTTATCCAATAGGAGCCTCTATATCATCGTGATTGATAGTAGAAGAGAAGAGAAAATTAGAATATTGGCTGAAGCATATTGAAGCCTTAGCTAATAGTTCACCTACACTAATTGTTATAAATAAAATTGACGAGAATCCGGGATTTGATGTTAATCGAAAATTCCTTATGGATAAATATCCAAATATTGTTTCAATAAATAGAGTATCGTGTGGAACGGGCGAAGGAATAGAATTACTTATTGACTCTTTAAATGAATCCTTGGCCAAGGTCAATCACCTAAATACACTTTGGCCAAAAGCATGGTTTGAATTAAAAGAAAAATTGGAAAAGTCGGAGGAAAATTTCATTAGTCTTGAAGTGTTTAACAAACACTGTAAGGAAGTCGATATTTATTCAAAACATAGACAAAATACTATTCTTGACTTCTTACATGACTTAGGAGTTGTTTTGCATTTTAAGGATTTCGATTTAGATAACACTAGTGTTTTGAATCCCCATTGGGTTACAGAGGGCGTTTACAAGATAATTAACTCCCGCCAACTTGTGGAACAACTAGGAATATTATCTTATGCTTCGATAGAAAACATTCTTCCTAATAAAGTATATCCCAAAGAGCAATACAGATTCTTGATTTCGTTGATGGAAAAATTTGAACTATGTTATAAAATCAATAGAAATGAAATATTAATTCCAGATTTGTTAAGCGTTCAAGAACCAGATTTTAATATTACCCCTATATTAAAATTTATTGTCGAATACGCCTTTCTTCCGAGATCAATTTTTCCAAAATTTATTGTACGAATGAAAAATGACGTTAAGGAATCTTTGGCATGGAGAACAGGGGTCATACTAGAGAATACCAAATTGAATTGCTTAGCAAGGCTTAGAGTAGACTATGAGGAAAAAACGATAAATATAGAAGTCGAAGGCTTTCACGCAAGAGAATATTTCTCTATAATTCACTATACATTAACAGATATCAATAATAGTTTTTCAAATCTTTCGATTACAGAACGAATTCCTATTGCAGAAACGAATATTACAGTTAGTTATCAACACTTGAAGAATCTTGAAGAATTGGGGGTATTTGATTTTATACCAGAAGGGTCTACCTCAATGATAAACGTTAGCGAAACACTTGGTTCAGTAACAAAAACCAGAAAGGAGAAAATAGAAGATGAAATTATGGAACGCTTAAATGAAATTAAGGGGACAGTTAATGATAAAAGAAGATTTGTCAAGGAGGCCAATGAAATATTAGAGCTGAAGCCCAATATTTTCGGAATCGGAATCAATATAAACGCAATCGTTGATAAGATATTTAGAAAATGACCTTAATTCTGCATAACGGTTTTCAACAAGAGTATTTGCAAAAGCTTGGCTTTATTCCTGAATGCAGGGCAACAGTTACTACCATGAACAAAACTACTCATTATCCGGCTGGATGAACAGTAAAGTAAAAAGCCGTTAGCTCAATTCAAGCTAGCGGCTTGGTTTACTACGCGTACACTATTTCAGCTTCTCCTATTTTATCTATAGTTCTACTCGGGCGTTATAATTTGGGCTATAGAATTAACAATGAACTTTTATATCCTTAACCGGCATTTGTGCCGGGTAGACGTTTTCCAAATTCCGCCGTAAACACAAATGCTCAACTATTATAGGCAAGGCTTAATCCTTCCGGACGACACCGTACTTTATTTATTACAGCGTTATTCATTAGACTGTTTCCATAGATAAATTTAAGTCAGCCTTGTTTCTTTCTATTTACGATATCAAAAATGATCTTATATTTGATATGCGAATACATAAGGAGAAATCCAAATGACAAATTTTATATTCAACAACTTGCCTGGCAGAGAGCAGGTGAAAGTCCTGTGCATCTCAAGTCTTCTTGTGTGTTCGCAGCACTGCCAGGCTACTTTTAAAATCTTTGAAAGTTATGCGAACACACAAGGAGAGAAAAAGAACAATCAGGCGACCCGATGTGCGTAGTCTGAAAATCCAACCAGACACCAAAATCAACCGATGGAGCCAAACCACAGTTCCTGTAATCAGGCTAAGCGGCCTTTGGCTCGACAGGTTAGGCTTTACCCCCGAGCGCAGGGTAATAGTCACTACCATGAACAAATTACTCATTATCCGGCTGGATGAACAGTAAAGTAAAAAGCCGTCAGTTCAGAACGAATTGGCGGCTTTATTTATGATACCTACCTTTATTCAGCATTTGTAACAGGCGACCGTCAGCCGGGAGAGGAGGAACCGGCATCGCATTACGGGTATACATTTATTCCTAATTTTTGGCTATGAGCAACATCAAACTTTTTGAAAGCACACAAATACGTACAGTTTGGAATGAAACTGAACAGAAGTGGTATTTTGTAGTTGCAGACGTTGTGCAAGTTCTTACTGAAACCCCCAATCCGGGCGACTATATAAAGAAGATGCGTAAGCGGGATAAGGAGCTTTCCAAAGGGTGGGGACAAATTGTCACCCCCCTTTTGGTAGACACCGCAGGCGGTAAGCAAAAACTTAATTGCTATCAGAGAAGAGCTAACTAACCAATGGAAAAACAGAGGGGTGAAAGAACAAAGAGAATATTCTATCCTGACCGCAGAAATTTCAAAGGCTACTTTCGGTTTGACGCCTTCGGAATACAAAAAAGCAAGGGTTTAAAAAGCCAAAACCTGCGCGACCACATGAACGATCTTGAACTAATCTTTTCCATGTTGGGCGAAGCCTCCACCACTGCAATTGTACGAACGCAAAATCCGAAAGGGTTTATTGAAAATCAAAAAGTGGCACGACAAGGCGGTGCTGTTGCAGGTAAAGCAAGAAAAGACCTTGAAGCAAAGACAGGGCAAAAAGTAGTTTCATCAGAGAATTACTTACCAAATACACCCAAACGAAAACAAATCTCAAAAGGGAAAAAGAAAAGGAGCACGAACACACAACAATCAGGCGACCCTATGTGCGTAGCTTGAAAATCCAATTAACCGATGGAGCCAAACCACAGTTCCTGTAATCAGGCTAAACGGCCTTTGGCTCGACAAGTTAGGCTTTACTCCCGAGCGCAGGGTGATACTTACTGCCATGAACAAATTACTCCTCCAAGCGTTAAGTATCAATTTGTACTCTTCTTTTGTTAAAATCATTATCTTTATATAACAATCTGTTGCTATGTCCAAAGATGAAATAAAATACGAGATCAACAAAGTGCTTGACCGGTTTTCGGACGAGTCATTGACGGACTTACTTACCTTCTTAAAAAGCGTAGACGATAAACAAAAAGAAAACATTTTCAGTTCCAGGACTTTGCAGGAAATCCTTTCGGAAGACAAAGATTTACTTCAGAAACTTGCTCAATGATATCGCTTCAGGACACTGAAAAAGTTCATAAAACATTGATCGACACTTTTGGTGGCACACATGGTATCAGAGATCCGGATGCTTTACAATCGGCACTGTTAAGGCCATTTCAAACATTCGACAATACGGAGCTTTATCCCGGTGTTTTAGACAAAGCGGCTTCTTTATTGGAAAGCCTGCTTAACAATCATCCTTTCATAGACGGCAATAAACGGACAGGTTATGTATTAACCCGGCTTTTTCTATTGGCAAATAATTATGATTTCAATGCGACGCAACAAGACAAGTACAAATTCATTGTTGACATTGCTTCCGGAAAACTGAAATTTGAAGAAATAAGGAAGTGGTTATCAGTCAACACCAGGATGCAAATCGGCGCCTGATATCCACACTCTCGTTGTGTCCACTAGATACACAATGAAAGCGAAGATGACCAAGCCGTCTTGTACTATAGACTGGAGCCAAACCACAGTTCCAGTAATCAGGCTAAGCGGCCTTTGGCTCGACAGGTTAGGCTTTACTCCCGAACGCAGGGTAATGGTTACTACCACGAACAAATTACTCATTATCTGGCTGGAGGAGCGGTAAAGTAAAAGTCGCCAGTTCAATTTGGGTTGGCGGCTTTATTTATAATACCAATGCTCAACCGTTATTGTCCGCTATTATTGAGGCATTCCCAAATTTGGAAAACATACCAATAATTGGTATATTTGGTGAAACTTTGTAGCAATGGCAAAAAACACTTCCATTCTGTTAGGCGACTACTTTGAGAACTTCATTAACCATCAAATTCAAAGCGGACGTTTTTCCTCTGCCAGTGAAGTTGTCAGAACTGCGCTAAGGCTTTTTGAACAGGAAGAAAATAAAAAAAAGGAATTGATAAAAGAGCTTAAAAAAGGAGAAAAATCAGGCTTTATTCAAAAATTTGACCGTAAAAAATTTGTAAAAAATCTTCACGGCAAATATTTGAATAATGAATTATAAAATCAGTGTCAAAGCATCGGAAGACATTGAAAATATTTGGTTATATACTTTTGAACACTGGTCTTTAGAGCAGGCTGACAGATACGTAAATCTGATTTTCGATGAGATTGAATATTTAGCAGACCATCCAAATTCAGGAAAGGATTTTAATTATATCAGGAAAAACTATCGCTGCTCAAGAGTTAAATCGCACATAATTTTTTACCGGCTCATTGATAAACAGCGTGACATCGAAATTATAAGGATCTTACATCAAAGAATGGATATGGAGAATCGCTTGAATGATTAGAAATGGGCAGTGTACAACATTAGTCCGGTGCCTGGCCAGACCTCCCGCAAACAGGACAAGTTGTGCCTCCAATCACTAATCTATCCATACATGGCTAACGGCAAGATAATGCGCTGTGATTAGCCTGGATGCTGCAGGAATAAATGAGTAAAACCAAAGCACAGGTCAGCCAACGCCACAAAGCGTAGCAGACCTGCGCTAATGTCATGTCAGCGATAAAACGATGGATAACATTTCCCGCTGATTTCGCAAATAAGCGCAGAAGGCTTTGATTATCTGCGGGATTCAGCGGGATCTGCGGGAGATCTCACATGAAAATTCATGTTTGACATGACACTAGTCGGAGGTTACAATCTTATGATTGGAGCTTACTCACTATCCGGGACGGGAGTCCCGGGGGGAACATAAAAAATACGAAGTTGGGAGACTTTCGTACAGCAAGTAACTTCGTACAGCGGTAACAGCAACAAGTCATATCTGGGTTTACCCGTATCTTCATAAAAAGCCTGCCTAAAAGCAAGTAACAATGATAAGCATCTCAGACGCGCCGCAAGAACTGATCATTAAAAGAAACAAACATAAAACCGGGATCCAGACGTCTATGTTTGTTACCTTTTCGATCGTATCAGTCATACTGGGTTTTCTTTTCAATATATGGGATGTTGCTGTTTATGTCATAATCGGCTCAGGTATTTTATTCTTCGGGGTAATGGAGCTATGGTTTTTAAAATGGCCGCGGGAAGAAAAGCTGATCGTGAGACGTAATACAGTAAAAGACATAAAGACGATTACGGGATTTAGAACAAGATTAAAAAACCTGTGGCTTATATTGGAACCCGATGAAATTCCCGACGGGTATACTCAAACAAATGAATTTTCGATCCTGAACAGCATCTCAACAGGGAAATTACAGCCGGGTATAACTTTCGATAATGCTAAAGACCTCGTTGGCAAAGAAGTGGAAATTGAATACCTGGCAACTTCAGGATACATCGTGGCGCTCCGCGTTTCCCCTCCTTTTAAATTATGATGTACACGGATATACCAACAAAAAGGTATCTTACGTTGTAACATGATCGCAATAAGCTAGTTAATTATGGAAAACGATGCCATTCGTTATGCTTATATCGCCCGGAACAAAAAACATACAGAATGCATCCTGTATGAAAGTCATCTTACATACACCATTATCCTACCTGGCAGGGAAAACCCTGCAACACATAGCGCCTCTTATAGCGACATCCTGAAGATACACCTGAGCAAACCGGATATAGGCTGGTATGGTATGGATATACACCTGAAAAACGGGCAACGGCTGCATTTTAAAAACCTTGCTTTCTACAGGGTTGAAAATGATAAGATGAGGAGAGTTAAAGTTAACCAAGAGGATAACCGGTATGTCGCAGCGGTATCGAATAGCTACCTTGCGTTTGTGCTGGCTTTGCACAAACGGATCTGGGAAAACGGACTGGCAGAAAATACTGTACTCAGCTATGGAAGCACATTGTATAAGCTGTTTATTCTGGCGGCTATCCTGGTAACGGGTGCTATCATACTTCCCATAGTATTTCAGTTTTCATCTGCCGGAAGAATCCTGTTCTTTATCACCGCCGCCCTTTTATTGATCTTCTTTTACTTTAAAATTGATTTTAAAAGGAAATACCGGGTGGATCATATTCCCTTGTCCTATATCCCTGTTGCCCGTTAATAAGTTTTTTCACAACAAAAAAGCCCTCGTAGAAACGAAGGCTGTGTTAACATGAGAAAACTGAAAAAAAGTTATAGTCCGCTAAAACGTATGCCCACCGTGTAAGGATGAATATCTACGCCGTATTGGTGTAATGGGGTGATGGAGTAGGATCCGTATAGCTTCACCGGTCCCAGCCCCAGCTCTGCAATATAAGCCAACTTCCATCTTTCCATATTAAAATCGCTGTTCAATTTGTATTTACCGAAATCATCGCTTTTCTGGCGATTGCGCCCGCGATACAGGTAACTGGCGCTGGCGCCCACGCTAAAGCTCAGTCCATATTTTTTGCCGGGGTTGGGATTCACATTCAGCATCAGGGGTACAGTCACATAATCGGCGACCAGGCGATTGTAGTCCATTGAAACATGTTGCCTTTCCACGTACGGCTGCGGTCCGTCTATATACCGGATATCCGATTTATAATAATACCTGTTCAGGTCCACGCCAATACCATATTTGAGGTTCACATAATTCTTGTGGAGGCTGACTCTTTGCAGGAACAGCCATACATTCAGGTTGAACGAAGACGGTTTCAGGGCAAAATCACTTTTATCGGCGGGGTGCCCCGTTGTTTGACCGTGTACAAAGTTCTGCGCTTCTGCTGAGCTGTAATCTGTTTTATCGTGATAATTGGTAAACCCGATATCAGGTACGATCCAGTTGGTAGATACCCGTCCTTTCTGCCGCCGGGGCTTATGCCTGGGCTTATCCACCTGTGTTTCCGTAATGATCTCGGTGCTTGTTTCTCCGTCTTTAATGATGATTATGCTGCCTACTTTTACCGTATCGGCTTTTTTTTCCGGATCCGTCTGGGCGCTGGCTGCAAAGCACAACAATAACCCTCCCATCAAAAGATGTGTTTTTTTCATCGTCTTAAATTTAAAAAATTAAATGCTTATTTTTTTGCGATAGCGAAGCTGGCTATCCTTACTACAGATTTGTCATCCGCCTCTTCCGTATCGGGTTCGGTGACTTTGCTTCTATTGATAAAACGGGACGTTCTTCTTAAAAGCCCGCGTATATTTCCGTTTTGCCTGTTCTCCTTCTCTATTTCTTCCGGAAGAATACTGTTAGGTATAACTGCCGCCGTTGTTTCTTTATCATCCCCCTGAAAATCTTCCTCGTTCAGTATTACCGGTCTTACGGCTTTTGCCAGCTCTTCTTTTACCGGCATCTTTATCTCTGCCGGTTCTTTGAGAAAACTTTCCGTTTTGCCTGCATTTTCCGTTTTCTCTATAACCCCGGCTTCGGGAACATATGAGATGCCAGGAGTTGTCTTTTCCATCCGGAGTTCAACATTCTCTCTCCGCTTTTCTGTGCCGGGCTGCCGGGGCTTTATTACTTTTTCGTTGCCTTCTGCAGACTGTTGTGCACTTGCCGCATTATGATCCTTTTTACTTTTGGGCTCAACCGGCGTTACCCGGGATACCTCTTTTTCCTGTGCCGGATCTTCACTTTTGTTCACAGTTACTCCTGCAATGCTGTTTTCGGTATCAACAGAAGGCGTCAGCATCTCTTTACTTATCCATAACAAAGCGCCTATCAGCAAAACAGAGGCGGCTGCCAGCATATGACGCCAGTGAAAGGCTGGTATCACTTTGGCTTCCCTGCGGTATAAGACTTCTTTATTTCCAAAAGTAATAGGCTCTGGCTCCAGGACGGTACGTTGCAGTAAAGCAAGCTCTTTTGCTGCCGCTTCATTTTCCTTCACATATAACTCTATTTTTTTCCGTTCTGCATCATTCAGTTCATTGTCTATATATTGAACCAGAAGCTCTTCGTCAACAGCAGGCTTATACAGCGCAGATTTATCAAATGTCAACCCGGGCGCCATCAATTGTGTCTGCAACAATGCTTCCAGCTCTTCCCTGAGCTCAGGGTGGGCATCTACAAAGTCTTCTACTGCTTTCCTCTCCTGTATGCTCAATTCATTATCCACATACAGCAGAAAAAACTCCTCGTAATTATGTCTTGTTACATTCATCACTACACTTGTTAAATAAGGTTATCCATCTTTACCAGGTATTCTTTCAACTGTACCCTGGCACGGTGGAGGTACACTTTCACCTGGCTTTCGCTCAAACCGGTAATTTTGCCTATTTCCTCATAGGAATATCCCTCATAATCTTTGAGCATAACCAGGGACTTCTGGGTCTCATTCAGCCGGTCCAACGCCTGTTCCAGTATCTTCTTAATGTTGTTATCCGGTTGCTTTATACTTACGTCTTCCCTGAATTCTTCCCTGAGCACCACTCTTTTTTCCTTACGTATATGATCAATCATCTGGTTGTACGCCACCGTAAACAAAAAAGATTTACTTTTCGCATATTCCACAGACTCCCTGGTTTTCCACATTTTTTCAAAAGCGGATTGTACAACATCCCGGGCATCCTCTTCATTCCTCAGGCTTTTATATATAAACCTGAAAACATTATCCGCATAATTGGTAACACATTCATTGTATTCTCTTTCAGTCATCTACAGTCAGTTATTAACCTTTTCAGTTCTTCATTTAATATACCTAATACGCGCTGCAGTAAAAAAAGTTACAAGCCGGAAGATAAAGTTAGCAAGAAAACAGGCAACCGGTAAAACTGGCGATACGGGTACCGCCGGGTAAAAGCGGTTTGTTTTTTTAATTTCTGCTGCAATGTTACCTTTGCCCCCTTTAAAAAACCTGTACCGGGGGGTACACCATTGAAACTGAATAACTATGGCATTACAAGCTGGCATTGTAGGACTGCCCAATGTGGGAAAATCAACCTTATTTAATGCGCTGAGCAGCGCAAAAGCGCAGGCTGCCAATTTTCCCTTCTGCACCATCGAACCGAATGTGGGTGTTATTACCGTGCCGGATGAAAGGCTGATCGAACTGGAGAAGCTGGTAAAGCCGGAAAGAGTAGTGCCGACAACAGTGGAGATTGTAGATATTGCCGGACTGGTGAAGGGAGCAAGCAAGGGCGAAGGGCTGGGTAACCAGTTCCTGGGAAATATCCGTAACACCGACGCCATCATACATGTGCTGCGCTGTTTTGAGGATGAGAATGTGATCCACGTGGATGGAAATGTGAACCCGGTGAGGGATAAAGAGATCATTGATACGGAGCTGCAGCTAAAGGACCTGGACAGTATTGACAAAAAAATAAGCCGTGTGGAAAAGGTGAGCCGTACCAGTGGCGATAAAGAGCAGGTACGGGGGCTGGAGATCCTCCAGGCATTGAAAAAGCACCTGGAGCAGGGAAAAAATGCCCGGTCATTTGACATCAGTAAGGAAGACCGCGAAAAATTTGTAGACGATACCTTTTTGCTGACCATTAAACCGGTTATCTATGTGTGTAACGTAGATGAGAAAAGTGTCGTAACAGGCAATAAGCATACTGATGCCGTAAGGGAGCTGGTAAAAGATGAAAAAGCGGAGATCCTTTTTGTAAGCGCCGCCATAGAAAGCGAAATAGCCGTAATGGAAAGTTACGAAGACCGGCAGATGTTCCTGGAAGATATGGGGTTGAAAGAAAGCGGCGTCACCCGCCTGATCCGTTCCACCTATCACCTGCTGAACCTGATCACCTATTTTACGGCGGGCGTGCAGGAAGTAAGAGCCTGGACCATCACCAGGGGTATGCTGGCGCCGCAGGCAGCCGGTGTGATACACTCGGATTTTGAAAAAGGCTTTATCAGGGCCGAGGTGATCAAATACAAAGATTTTATACAATATAAATCAGAAGCTGCCTGCCGCGATGCCGGGAAGCTGGCTGTTCAGGGTAAAGACTACCTGGTAGAGGATGGCGATATCATGCATTTCAGGTTTAATGTGTAACACAGGCCTGGGCATCTTGCCACACGCATGTATATCTTTTTTGACGCCAAACCACGATTTGTAGTACTTTTGCCGCCGTTTGAAGCGGAGAAACGAAGAATGGAAGGAGTCTCTTTAACCTTTTATTAACCTGTACACAAATACATTTGTTATTCAAATAAAATTATGAAGCGGATTTTATTGATCTTTTCCCTGGTGATATGCGGTAATTTATTGTTTGCACAGGAGGTAGATAGCGTGGTAGTAACAGATACACCTCCGAAAACCCTGAACAGGGATCAGTTGAACCGCAGAGCCGCCGACCATGTGATGCTTCAGTACGGATACCATGGATGGTCCGGGGCGCCCGATTCGCTCAGGAATGGTGGTTACACTACTTCCTTTAACCTGGCATTCCTGTATGACTTCCGTTTCAAATCAAGTCCTAAATACAGCGTGGCAGTAGGTGTGGGCATGGGATGGGATAATATGTATTTCAAAACCACTACCATCGACCTGCGGAAATACCCCCTGGGTTTTGCCAACGAAACCAACTACAAGTACAAACGTTACAAGCTGGCTACCAGCTACCTGGAAGTACCGCTGGAGTTGCGCTGGGCAGCCAGGCCGGAGAACTACAACAAAACCTTTAAAGTGGCCCTGGGCGTGAAAGTGGGAACCCTGATCAATGCTTATACCAAAGCAAGGGTCACCAGCGATCCTGAAGGTTATGGCGGTTATACTACAAGGTTAAGGGATAAAAGGAACTTTAACAGTACCCGCCTGGCGGGAACGCTGAGGGTGGGATACGGACCGTTTTCCCTGTTTGGCACCTTCCACCTGAATGAGTTCTTCCGGGAAGGAGCAGGTCCTGATGTACGTCCTTATACTATCGGTATTGCCGTCAGCGGACTGTAGCAGGATATTTTTAAAAATAATTGACTGGAAACGGGCGGGTTTTACCGTCCGTTTTTATTTTTAAGAGGATTACCTTTGCTCCCCGAAATATTTACAGCTTGATAGATAAAAAGACAAAACTCTCCAACGAGGAAAAAGCAGTGCTGGTAGGGCTGGTGCATAAGAGCCAGACGGAACAGCAATTAAAGGAGTACCTTGCAGAGCTTGCATTTCTGGCGGAAACAGCCGGCGCTATAACGGCAAAGACCTTCTACCAGAAGCTGCCGCACCCCGACAGCAAAACATTTATCGGTAAGGGAAAGCTGGAGGAGATAGCGGAGTACATACAAAGTAAGGGAGATATCGAGATCGCCATATTTGACGATGAGCTTACCGGATCCCAGATCAGCAATATTGAAAAAGTACTGAAGATCAAGGTGCTGGACAGAAGCGACCTGATACTGGACATTTTCGCCAACCGGGCTAAAACCGCACAGGCAAAAGCGCAGGTGGAACTGGCACAATACCAGTATATACTACCCAGGCTGCGCGGGATGTGGAAACACCTGGAACGGCTGGGAGGCGGTATTGGTACCAGGGGTCCCGGGGAAACAGAAATAGAAACAGACCGCCGGATCGTACGTGAAAAGATCTCCCTTTTAAGGAAACGTTTATCTGAAATTGACAAACAGGCCCAGACCCAGCGTAAAAATCGTGGAGAATTGATACGGGTGGCTTTTGTAGGGTATACCAATGTTGGGAAATCGACCCTGATGAATGTGCTGAGCAAAAGTGAAGTATTTGCGGAGAATAAGCTGTTTGCCACCCTGGATACTACTACCCGGAAAGTGGTAATGGACAATACGCCATTCCTGCTCAGCGATACCGTAGGGTTCATCCGCAAGCTGCCGCATCATTTGGTGGAAAGCTTTAAAAGCACGCTGGATGAAGTAAAAGAAAGCGATATCCTCCTTCATATCATCGATATATCCCACCCGCAATATGAGGATCAGATGGCGGTGGTGAACAAAACGCTGCAGGAGCTGAACTGTCACAATAAGCCGGTCATATACGTGTTTAATAAAATGGACCTGTACACGAAAAACACCTTTGACGAATGGCTGGATGAGGAAACAAAAGCGCAACTGCTGGAAGACCTGAAACAGAGATGGATAAACGAAACCCATAGCGCCTGTGTTTTTATTTCCGCATTAGAAAAAGATAATATGGAAGAGCTCCGCACGGTGCTGATCCATAAAGTCAGGGAAATGTACCAGGTGCGTTATCCTTATAAAACAGGGTTTTAACAAAGCGGCTATTAGCCGGCGCAATACACTAAACCTTTTATATGGCCACAGCAGGCAACAACTGGATAAAAGTGGCAATGACCCTTGATGAGCTTGAATTCGGCGACAACAATATTGCTACAGTAACGATCGACCGGAAAAAGATATGTTTAGGGCGTTTTAAAAACGGGCTTTTTGCCTTTACCTATACCTGCCCGCATGCCGGCGGCATGATGTCCGAAGGTTATATTGACGCACTCGGAAACGTAGTTTGTCCTCTCCACCGGTATAAGTTCTGCATGAAAAGCGGGAGAAATGTAAGCGGCGAAGGATATTACCTGAAACATTGGCCTGTAAAACAAACAGAGGAAGGCATTTTCGTAAATATGGAGGTCTGCATGTAATACCTTATTATTCCGACTCTTTGTCGGAACAGATGGTGATCTGTATTTCTGTCCCTTCATTCAGCCTGCTATTTATCTGAATGGTTCCACCCAGCAGTTGAAGGTAACGTTTGATAATAGGCAGCCCCAGACCGGTACCCTGTATATTGGAAGCGTTCTTAGACCGGAAGAAAGTATCGAACAGGTAGGGTATATCTTCCTCTGGTATCCCTATCCCGCGGTCTCTAACCGAGATGCGCAATATCTCCTCTTTGTTGGACACCACTACGCTGATAGGAAGGTTTTCGCCGGAGAATTTTATAGCATTGGACAAGAGGTTCAACAAGGTTACTTTCAGCACCCTTTTATCCGTATAAAAGCTGTTGGCACCCTCATAGTCCAGCTCTATTTTTTGCCCCTTTTTTGTCTGTGCCTGCATTTCATCTATGATTTCCTCCAGGAACTCCCTGGGAGAAAATATCGCGGGAACGAACCCGATCTTATTTTCTTCCAGCTTTCCCAGCGATAAGAAATCCTCCAGGAGCTCATTCATGTGATTCACCGCTTCCTTGATCCTTACAATATGTTTTTCTCTTTTACTTTCATCCTCCGTAAGCGGGTATTTTGATACCAACGTGGCGGATGAAAGGATGGTGCTGAGCGGGGTCCTGAACTCATGTGAAGCCATGGATACAAAACGGCTTTTGAGCTCATTTAGTTGTTTTTCCTTTTTCAGCGCCTCGTTCAGCTCTACCTGCGACTGCTCCAGCTTTTCCAGCGCATCTTTCAGGATGGCAGTTCGTTCCTCCACCTTGCCTTCCAGTTGGGTATTCAGGTGTTGTATCTCCTGGGTGATCAGTTCCAGCTCTTTCTGCTTTTGCTGTATGCTCTTTTCAATCTCCTTACGGGTGGTTATATCCACCACAAATGCAATTACGTACTGTTCCTGGTTCTGGCGATAATAACTTAAGCTCACTTCAACAGGAAACTCCGAGCCGTTTTTGCGGACGGCATACAGATCGCGCCCCGAGCCCATGGTACGGTTAGACGGGTTTTGATAAAATTCTTTCCGCAACTCCTTGTGATGAGAAAAAAATTTACGGGGGATGAGAACTTCAATGGGCTTACCGATCAGTTCGTGGGAGTCATATCCGAATATCTGCTCCGCAGATGGATTTGCCAATACAATATTACCCGCTCCGTCTGTCAATACGATCCCCTCCGTAGCGTTCTCAAACAAAGACGTCATATGTGTCCTGTCAAATTGCAGGTGCACCAGCAACGATTTTATATACCAGGCAAGCAAGGTGGAAGAAAACAGCAGGATGATCACAAACAGGTTTTCCGTGCTCTTGATCATCAGACCTGTCTGGTATTGGTGGATAAGCGGGTACATCATTGCCACCGCAATGCTCAGCGCTCCCGCAACAATGGTAGAATAGGCATACCGGATAAATATAGTGAGAAAAATAGCGATCAGTAACCCGGAAGTAATAATGGCATGTCCGGGAAAAATATATCCCAGTACCGTGGTAACAACAAACACAATGGTGGCATAGGCTGTAGCCCGCGCACTGTCCAGCTTAATCATATGCCAAAAATAACAAAGGAAACGATGCCATCCCTGCAT
>Ga0222429_100430_pt1 | contig 33105 bp, 31 predicted proteins | sample 1B50Ametagenome_FD_182475 | JGI IMG/M metagenome (GOLD analysis project Ga0222429, IMG submission 182475) | Enriched microbial communities from leaf-cutter ant dump, University of Wisconsin, Madison, United States - 1B50A (version 2) | ecosystem: Environmental > Terrestrial > Nest > Insects nest...
GGTATACCCGTATTTTTCAGGAGTTTCCGAAAGCCGGGTGATACACCGGTCCAGCCAGCGGTGGGTGAGGTGCATCGATCTTTCCGCGTAGCGGTAATCGCTGGGGTAGGGGGGGCATTCGTCGAAGGCCATGATGATATCGGCTCCGATGCTCCGTTGGATATCCATTACTTTTTCGGGGGAAAACAAATGCCGGCTGCCATCAATATGACTTTGAAAGGTTACGCCCTCTTCGCTGATCTTCCGGGTGCCGGCCAGGGAGAATACCTGGTAGCCGCCGCTGTCGGTTAAAATGGGGGATGGCCAGTTGATAAACCGGTGAAGCCCCCCGGCGCTTTCCAGTATATCCGTGCCGGGACGGAGGTATAAATGATAGGTATTGCCCAGGATGATCTTTGCTTTTATTTCCCCGGTGAGGTGCTGCTGGGGCACGCCCTTTACGCTGCCTGCGGTGCCTACCGGCATAAAAATGGGGGTGGGTATTGTCCCGTGATCCGTTGTAATAACGCCCGCTCTTGCCTGCGTTGCCGCATCCTTTTGCTGTAGCTCGAATTGTAATACACTCATGTAGCTGATATATTCACATTATATTAAAACCGTTATTTTGAAATAACGGTATTTCTTACCTTCGCCGCCAGTATGGAAAAGATTGCCTGGGGCGAGATCATCTTTGGTGCATTTTGTGTTATTATCCTGATACAGATAATATATTACCTGTATTTTTTCAGAAGGCTGGCTTTCTACCCGGATCATCCTAAAGGTATGCCCCGTCAGCAGCCGGTATCCATTATCATTTGTGCCCGCGACGAAGCCGCAAATTTAGCTAAAAATTTGCCAGGTATACTCGTACAGGATTACTCCGATAAGCAGGAGATAATTGTAGTGAACGACAATTCCTCGGACGAAACAAAATACCTGATCGAGGCGCTTCAGAAGGATTTCCCGCAATTACAGCTGCTGGAGCTGAAACAGGAAGCCCGGTTCATACCCGGTAAAAAATTCCCATTGTCGATGGGTATCAAATCGGCGAAATATGATATTGTTTTACTGACAGATGCAGACTGTGTTCCGGCAACAGAATTCTGGATACAGAAGATGAGCGACCGTTTCGAAAGAGGCATTGAGATTGTGTTGGGATACGGAGCATACCACAAACGAAAAGGCGCGCTGAACAAGATCATCCGGTTCGAGACTTTTCACACTGCATTGCAGTATATGTCCTACGCCCTGGCAGGCATGCCTTATATGGGTGTGGGGCGCAACCTCGCCTATAAAAAAGAGGTGTTTTACAGGCAGAAAGGATTCTCAGCCCACAACCACGTGCCCGGTGGAGATGATGACCTTTTTATCAATGCTGCTGCGACCAGCCTTAACACAGATATAGCACTGGATAAGGATTCTTTCACATTGTCGGAACCCAAAAAGTCCTGGGGGGAATGGTGGCAACAAAAGCAACGGCATTTTACTACCGCAAAGTTTTATAAGTCCAAACACCGGTTTTTGCTGGGGACCTATGCATTCAGCCATTTCCTGGTTTATCCTTTGTTTGCAGCGTCGTTGATCTTATTTGGATGGGAATATTCAGTAGCAGTGTTCATGCTCCGTTATTTGCTGTTGGCGATCACCTGGTTAAAATCGATGACCCGTCTCAACGAAGCCGACCTGTGGAAATGGTTCTGGGCTTTTGATATCTTTATGTTCTTTTACTACATTATTTTTAGCTCCGCATTATGGAAGAAGCCCAAGCCCAACTGGAAATAATTACCCGATATTTCGGGGACTTTACAGAGTCCCAGCTTCAGCAGCTCTCCACTTTAGGGGCTATATATAAAGAGTGGAATGAAAAGATAAACGTCATATCGCGCAAAGATATAGACGGTCTCTACGAAAAGCACGTGTTACATTCCCTGGCTGTAGCGGCAATTTTTAACTTTTCTCCCGGACTAAAGATCATAGATATAGGTACCGGCGGTGGTTTCCCGGGCATACCCCTGGCAATTATGTTCCCGGAGGTCAGTTTCCTTTTGGTGGATTCGATCGGCAAAAAGCTGAAGGTAGTGGAAGCAGTAGCTGAAGGCTTGCAACTAAAAAATGTAAAAACCCGTCATTCAAGGGCAGAGGATATCAGGGACGAAAAGTTCGATTTTGTTGTAAGCAGGGCGGTAGCACCTTTAAAAGACCTGTGGTGTTGGGGAAAGCCCCTGCTGAGAAAGGGGCGGAAGCTGGATGAATTTACCAACGGGTTGATCTGCCTGAAAGGCGGAGACCTGCGGCAGGAGATAAAAGAGAGTGGACTGCACCCGCATATCTGGGATATAGCCTCTATATTTGACCGGCAGGAATGGTTTAAAGAAAAATTCCTGCTATACGTTCCCTTGTAAACCCTTTTCCGGCATCGTTGAATTTGCCGGATAGTTTCAATTCATCCGGTGACGGTCCAAATTCCCGGCCGGATCGGAAAAAGTTTAAGTATGGACTTTAGCGATATGTACAGCCTTCCCGAATGGGACGAGCATCTGTTCCTGAACCGCCGGTACGAAGGCGAGGGCTGGAAGGTAGGCGAACACCTGGCCGCCGCAAAAAAGCTGTATAACCAGTGGCGCGAGGTGTTTGCGCTGGTGGAATCATACTGCGATACCCTGCATGATGCCAACGGGTACGACCAGGCGCAAAAGAACAAAGAGCTTATCTGGCAGAACCTGTTTATTGTAGCACCCAAAATTATCAGCGCAACGGGCACGGACCTGTATGTATTGAAAATGGAAAATGCTTCTATTGTACGCAACAATTGCCGGGAGCTCATGGAGCAGATCAGGCTTACAGCCATGGTGGGCGCCAATGAAGATAAATATGCGGAAGTCATTGAATCCGAAATGAATGTTTTCCGCAACTTGTTCAGGCAATGGGTAGCTACTTTTCAAAAAGACGGATTTGAAGACGAATGGGGCGTATTTATATAATTCCTTTCGGTACCGGTGCAGGTGTTTTGTCAATTTTTACTGAAAATTATATCTGCAATGGCATCTGTTTCGTATGTTCATGCCTGTATCAACAGGAAAATGCACGGTTTGCTTTCAGATAATCAATATCCCGGTTCCGGCGAATTGAAATATTTTAATGTATCTTGTCCGGTAATAATTTCATCGTGCAAAACAAACAGATCATGAAAAAGCTTTTCTTATTTGCGGCATTGTTGGTAACGACATCTGCCACCATTCTTTCATGTAACAGCGAACAGCCAAAAGAAGCGGCTGCCCAACCAGAACCAGAAACCAAATCAGAAAAAATGTTAAGACACGTTGTGCTATTTAAATTCAAGGATTCCGCTACGGCTGAGCAGGTAAAAGCGGTAGAAGATGCATTCAGGGCGCTTCCTTCCAAGATCAAAGAGATCAAGGATTTTGAATGGGGAACCAATAACAGTCCCGAAGGACTGAACCAGGGACTGACCCATTGCTTTTTTGTGAGCTTTGCCAGTGAAGCAGACAGGGAAGTGTACCTGCCGCATCCGGAGCATAAAGCATTTGTGGAGGTGCTTGGTCCCGTGCTGGATAAAGTAACGGTAGTGGATTACTGGGCGCAGCAATAGCTATTTAAATTGTGTTGTCCCGTGTTCATACAAAGGTGAACGCGGGATTTTTATTTGGAGACCGTCCTGGTTGAATGCCTGGTACTATTGATCCGGCTTCAGGGGATCAATGTACGGATCTTCAGTAATGACTTGCAGGAACGGAGGTTTTGCGGAGAGCCGTATTTTACTGCGGTAAGGAACAATTTCCTTATGCAGGAAGACGATCAGGAGGAAAACAAGCGGTACACCCAGTATGATGCTTGTTTTCATCCACATATTATCAAAGTCCGTGAGGCTGGCGTCTGTCGGGTTAGCGGGTTGGTATAATACGGGGAACCGGCTCCCCACAGTATATGCGGGATCGTCGACAGCGTGGAAGAAGACGGTATCGTTTCCGGGGGAATAAAACATTACGGCATGTGTGCTTTCCAATTGACCATGGATCTCTTTTCCGTGGAAGGCAAAGGTTGCCGTGCTTTTTTCAGCCCGTAATAACCATATGAGTTTGTAACCCGATACGGGAACTGCTAAAAGGAACAGCAGAATGAGAAAAAAGGTATTTCTTCCCAGTGTCACTGGAGCTTGTTTTAAGTAGTGAAGTTAAAAAACGTATTGTGAACTAAGTGTTATTGTGCCTGCCGGATAATTTTTCTTCCTGAACAATATTTCCGTTTATAGGTAGTTAACGGGGGATTTCAAATCTTCGCTTGCGTAAGTTTTCCGGTCGGTGGAGAAGCCAGGCGGTAGCGCGCGCTATAGGCGGGTGTCACCACCCGTCTGCTAAAAATTGGACTTTCTCACCGAAGGTAAATATCCCCGGTTAAGGAGCTTTCAATATAAATCAATAGATTTATAATAAAATCCGATCCCTTATAATGTCTTGTGCAAACCAAAAAGCAGATCATGGATATTGAAAAGAACAGGAACGAAGATGCGTTGAAGCTTGCCTGCAGCCAGGTAAAAATAAAATTAGCCGGCATATACCTGGGAGGTGGTAAAAAGGCGATTGATAAGCAAAAAGAGCGCAGTAAGCTCACACCCCGTGAGCGGATCGAATACCTGTGCGATGATGATAAACCCTTCGTGGAGATAGGTGCCTTCGCAGGATATGAAATGTATGAGGAGTATGGCGGATGCCCCGCAGGAGGAACCGTTGCCGGCGTGGGTTATATAAGCGGCAGGCAATGCGTGATCGTTGCCAATGACCAGACAGTGAAAGCCGGAGCCTGGTTCCCGGTAACAGGAAAGAAAAACCTGCGTATGCAGGAGATCGCCATGGAGAACTACCTGCCTGTTATATACCTCGTGGACAGCGCCGGTGTTTTTTTGCCTATGCAGGATGAGATCTTCCCGGATAAGGAACATTTCGGCCGCATCTTCCGCAATAATGCCCGTATGAGCGCTATGGGCATTACACAAATAGCGGCTGTAATGGGCGCCTGCGTGGCAGGCGGTGCTTACCTGCCTATCATGAGCGATGAAACAATGATGGTGGAGAACAACGGTTCTATTTTCCTGGCAGGTCCCTACCTGGTAAAAGCAGCGATAGGGGAAGATGTGGATATTGAAACGTTGGGAGGCGCCGCAACACATACCGCCATCAGCGGCATTGCCGATTATAAATTTAAAACGGAGAAAGCTTGTCTTGACGAGATTAAACGTATTATAGGTAAGCTGGGACATACAAATAAAGCAGGCTTTGACAGGATAAAGAGCCGGAATCCTTTAAAGGATCCGAAAGATATATATGGCATCATCCCTGAAGATGCTTCCAAGCCCTATGACATGCTCGAAGTGATTGAACGTATTGTTGATAACTCGGAATTTGACCAGTTTAAAAAGGATTATGGACAAACCATCTTATGCGGTTATGCGCGCATAGACGGCTGGGCGGTAGGTATTGTTGCCAACCAGCGAAAAGTAGTAAAAAGTAAAAAAGGAGAAGTGCAGATGGGAGGAGTGATATACAATGACAGTGCCGATAAGGCAGCGAGGTTTATCATGAACTGCAATCAGAAAAAGATACCCCTGGTGTTTCTGCAGGATGTTACGGGGTTTATGGTCGGCAGTCGCAGCGAGCATTCCGGTATCATAAAAGATGGCGCCAAGATGGTGAATGCGGTAGCGAATTCGGTGGTGCCGAAAATTACTATTATCATTGGTAACTCCTATGGTGCGGGCAATTACGCCATGTGTGGTAAGGCATATGATCCCAGGTTTATATACGCCTGGCCATCCGCTAAAATAGCAGTGATGGGAGGAGAACAGGCAGCCAAAACATTGTTGCAGATACAGGTGGGCGCGTTGAAATCAAAAAGCAAAGAAATAGATCCTGCAGAAGAAAAAAGGCTGCTGGAAGAAATAAAAGGAAAATACGAGCAACAGACTACTCCTTATTATGCGGCTGCACGGTTATGGGTAGATGATATTATTGATCCCGCGCAAACCCGGATGCTGATATCGGAAGGTATTGCTGCCGCTGATCATGCGCCGGTCAGCCGTGATTTCAAAACCGGCGTCTTCCAGGTGTAGGTTGGCCGGGCAAGAGCTGCATAACATAAATGCGTACGGTAACCCTTTTGTTATTCGTAGTTTTCTTCAATGTATTTTCTTGCTTCATCTTGTGTCAATGCAGAAAAATTTTTATAACGATGATGAACGTCTATGATTTCATCCAGGGCATCGGCGACCAATTCTTTGTTTTCCCAGTTTTTTAAGTATGATACAACAGTTTCAATACAGCCTTTTTTGTATGCAATTTGTCCGATAACGTGTACTAAAGTCTTTCGTACCCGTGCAGCTTTATCGTGTTGCAATTCTCGTAACAATGGCAGAATGTCTTCAGGATGTTTTCTCCCGCGAAGCTCTATGCCGTGGCAAATTTCCCGCCTGATTTCCTGGTCCTGATGATGAAGATATTTTTTTGCCCAATCTAAAACAGGTTTGGGATTGACCTCTCCCATTTTCTTTATGGAACCGATTACCGCATTTCTGGGTGAATGATGCCTGTCAAACAGACCCTTGTCAAAAAAGATGATAACGGCTTCAAAATCTTGTTTTCCGATTTCTCCTGCCGAATTGATAACCGTTTGCCGTACCATAAAATCTTCATTTTCCAATAACTTTTCTAAACATGTAATAATTGCAGGTTGCAACTCTTTATTGTCAAGATACAATCTTCCGACCGCGAGGTAAGCAGCTTTCCTGATGTATGTGTCGTCGTCAGAAAAATACGTGAGTATCTTTTCCTTCCTGTCATTGGTCAAATCCCTGCAAATGTCATGTTTAATTTTATTGACGCGTGCTATCCGTTCTTGCCTGGTTAAATCATAAAATCCCATTATCTGCTGTATAGTATTATTAAAATGTTTCCTGGCGTCTCATTTTTGCATTAGATAAAAAATCAACACAGTCACGAAAAGCACTGTCATAGGCTGGTGGAGTTGAGAAGGTGTTATCCTCTCCGTTCGTCAGGTGAGTGCCTGCAGCTACACATACATGCAATATTGTCCGTCGTTATTTATTTGTAGTATTTTTTCTTATGAATAAAATACAAATGACAAGGCCGATCATATAAACAACGGCTAATGCAGGTTTTTCAAACTCAAAACTTTTAAAGTCGAATTGCTTAAACAATGTCACGCCCAAAATGATGGCTCCGATTGTGGAGCCAAATACCAGAGCTTTTCTATTTTCCATATCTTTTAATATTTTGCGATCAGGTCAATGAATATTCCCAACAGGAATGCCAAAAGCCAGAAAGTGATCATTCCTAACATGTAAGAAACAAATGCTTTGACGTAGTTCACAGGGCGCTTCCTGTCAAAGAACTGTCCGATAGCCCAGGTACAATAAGCCATAAATATAATGCTTGCTATTTGTATTAAGTTAAAGTTCGTCAGTCCCTGAATAACCCCAAAAAGAGCCAGAAACAGCATTCCCATGCCCATTACAAAGCAAAGAAGTATCAGGATTTCGTAGAAATTGTAGTCATACTTTCTGAAAAACAGCTTTAGCCAAAGCGCAATGAACACGCCCATGATGATGTTCGAATATCCGTAGTGGTCTTGTATCCATTTGAAAATTAAGCCTGTTGCGGATTTTTTTGCTTCATTAAAATTTGCATACTCCCCTTCAATATGGAAGAAATGGCTTACAAGTGTATAGATCAAAGAGGTTACGATAATAAAAATAATGGGTTTTACAAGCCTGCTTCTGTTTTCAGAGATAAAATGTCTTACATTTTCTCCCGGTCTTATCAGTAGTTCCCTTATTGTATATAATATTCCTTTCTCAAAGTGTAATACATGTTCAATTTCGTGTATGATATAATGGCCGCTGATCCGTTTTAGTTTAGCGGGTTGTCCGCAGTTAGGACAGTAGTTCAGCTCTACTTCTGTGTTGCAATTTTTACAATTCATTTCTATTTTTCATTGGTCTCTATCTGTGTGAGAGTTGTTTCCGTAACATGCCTTGTATAACTGTTTCAGCCGTTTCATTCCGCTGATCAGCACACCGTTTCGCTTTCTCAGCCACAGGACTGTGGTTGACCAACGGATACTAATATAGCCAATATTTAAAATATTTCAGGGAAAATAACAAGGGAGTAAAACTTATGAGGTTTGCCGGTGGAAAAGCAGTGCTACAAACCCTGTAGGTGTGATAAGGGGCAGATCTGATCATCCTGAAGTTGTAAGGTCGGGGGTGTCATCTTTTTAGGAATTCTGTAAACCCTGTCTCAGGCAGACATCCTCATTTTATTTTTTAGGTTGTAAGACAGCATTATATGCCGACAACAGGGCTTCCCTGACAATTTCTCCGGGAACCTTATCGAGCAGAAAAGTGGTAGCGCCTTTTTCTCCCCACTTATTGGGAACCGGGAAAATATTCTTGTCCATTTCGCAAAAGACACGTTGTTCTTCAGGTGTTAAAAAAATATTAGCGGAATTATCATTCTCAAGATAAGTAGCAAACATCCTTTTATTGATGATCCTGAATCCTGTTCTTTCAAAGTGCGGGCGGGTTTCTGCTCCCGGAAAAGAAAGCGCTGTATCAAAGAAATCTTCTTTTGTCATGAGATTGTTGTCTGTCAGGTTTTCTCCAGCAATAGACCATTTGTATTCCCCGAAAAACCGGACCAGGTTTGCGAGGGTCCGAAGCCTCAGGATGAAATTGTAACCGTTCGGCAGTCCGGACAGGTCCTCCGGGGTGCGTCATTCAGGCGAATGTATGGCTCGTCGGGGGCGCGGTATAATACAAATGCAATGGACAGTTGTTAACGGGCCAAATGATTCAATAAAAAGATCAATCTATTATCCACTGAGGTTTTGGGTAATTCTATTAAATTGTAATTATGGCAGAAGTACCAACCGTAAAGCTGCTCGTAAACTTCAACAGATTGCTCAAATGTTTGGTCTCTCTCCGAATCAGTATGATATATTTCCTTCCAGGGAGGTGTTATAAATACTTTATTATTGTACCGGTGAGTTTGTAAGAACGTTTTTGCCTGGCTGTACCGGTTCTTGTCACAGGTAAAGATCTGCCAGCTGCTGTCGATAAACGACCGGTCGAAAAATAATAAAGACGTAAAACTGCTTTTCATGCTGAAGTTGGAACAGTCTCTTTCGAAAATTTCTGTTGCAAATTGTAACGGATCCGGTCTCGGGCTGGCTCCCATGCTAAGTCTTTCTTTTATTATTTGCCGCGCTGTTTCCGGGATAAACGCATGTCCCTTTTCGGCAAGCCGTTCAAGCAAAGTTGTTTTCCCGCCACCGGGTCCTCCTGTGATAATATAGAAATTATTTTTTAGCATTTAAAATATCATGTAGTGCTGGTATTGTTCGGAAATTTAATTTCCCGGCAGTGTCCAGCCGGCACACATGGTCCGGAGTTGAGACACTGCGGAGAAGGAATTATATCTGTCGCTCCACATCTTATTCGTAAATACCTGCTCCTTTAAAAATGTCGGCAAATGTTGACCAATCGGGTTTGTCAGCATTTACATTAAGTTTCATATTGTCGTAATAACCTTGGATATCTTCTGTGTATGCACTCAAAGCTTCTAAAAAGTCGGGCAATGTTTTGTTTTCCCAGTTTTCAGGATTGTCCAATAAGTCCTTGCGTAATAAGTCGAGAAACTTAATGAAAGTGTGTCTGTCCGTTACTTTAAAGTCATTAAGCATATCGTTCATAAAATCTGGTATAACAGGGTTCGGATTGGTGATGTGGCGGTAATCCGTGATTCGTCTGCCCGTTACCGAAGCTAAATTTATAAATAAATGTTCATTGTTTATTCTATTGCCCGGCGTTATTCGTCAGCCGGGACTGAAGCCGATTAGCGAACAAAAGCCGAGGATATATTTGTCGCGCCGCCATATTGCCAAACCGCGTTAGCGACATTTTCGTCAGCCACTCAAATGTCATTATCAATGGTAATGATGATTTTATTTCTTGAGTGTTTAACTGTTACTGTCTGTCCACAAGAGAAACCGGTGTCAAGAAGCCATTTGCCACTAAGACGTATTTCGGGAAAAGAGACATATTTGTTAAAATCCCGAGGAAAGAATTTTCCGCATACTTTTAACTGTCTTTGTCCAGCTTGCCGAGATTTTTTTTCTTGCCCCATGACTATAATTATTTGTCACCAAAGTACAATTAATAATATTATTATGTAAATAATTACGCATGAAAATATAATTTATTGTTGTCTGGGTATGATTTTCAAGGATTTATAAAATTGAGATATTTACACTTGAAAGCAATAAATTAGCATGCTGTGTCAAAATTGCAATTAAATAGAATCAAATCTGTCCTGGCTGAAAAGAATAAAAGCAGCAAGGAACTGGCAACTTACTTAAATAAAACAGAGTCTACCGTGTCACGTTGGTGTACGAATGAAGTCCAGCCATCGGTTGAAACACTTTACGAAATATCAAAGTTTTTGAAAATAGATATCCGAGATTTATTGGTATCAACTGGGAAATAAATCATTAATTTTTTTGTGCCATAATAACCCCAATCGTACCTCGACAACATTTCTCATTCGGCGTCAACTATTGCCAAACCGAATGTTGTTAGAGGCTGGCATATTCCGAGAGTGTTGTCTTAATCTACTTCGTTTTCGGATTGTACTTTCTATTTGGGATAATTGATTATTATTTTACCAAAGTACCTGCACTGATGCTTGGATTATACTTCCGGGGCATAGTAATTACAGCAATAACCGAAACCACTCCAACAACAAACATTGCAATACTTTCCGTTCTGTATGAAGGACTATTGGATATACCCCATAAAGCCATAAGAATAACAATCACGGAACTTAATCCTAAAAATACAGATAAGGTAACCGCCAATGCCTCATTTTTCCAGAACATTTGTCCGATAAGACAGATAAATAAAGGCAAAAACCAAATAACGAGAAAAATTTCCGCTCCGTCCATTGTTTGTGAGAGTATCACCCATTTGGATACTTCAATGAGCAATAACCCAATTGAAACAGCTAAAACAATTTCCTGCCAAAACTTTAGCGCTGATTTTAATGATTTGTTTTTCATTTTTTTTAACTTTTTAGATGATTATTTTTTATTCAATTTTTCAATTTACTATTTTACTTTAACGTTGCCGCACTCTCGCCGATTTCTCTTGTCCGTTAGCGGTAGTCGAGTAAATTGATTGTACTGTCCGCTCACAAAGTCCGTAATTCCGTGTCTAATTATAAACTCTCGTCAACATACTGCACTGTCGGGTTCGCTTGCTTACCGCTAACGGTACGGCTTGGCGATGTGGCGAAATTCCGTGATTCGTCTGCCCGTAACCGCTGCCAAATTTATAATAAAAAGTTCATTGTTTATTCTATTGCCCGGCGTTATTCGTCAGCCGGAACTGAAGCTGACCAGCGAACAAAAAGCTGAGAATATGTTCGTCGCGCCGCCATATTGCCAAACCGAATGTTGTGCGTTCGTTTTGTCTTTTGACAAAATGAACGTAAGTAGAGTAATTTATTGCTCTATTCCCTTGATCTTAGCCAAGATAATTGTTTGTCTGTGTCTGGAACTTTAAGTCCACGAATAGAACTTATATTTTTAATAATGTCCTTTGCTTTTAATTTATATTTTAGTAAAACTGATGCTGCAATAATGGAAGAACGCCCAATCCCCATTCGGCAATGAATAACTACAGACTGTCCCTCCTCGATTTTTTGGACTAAAGTGTCTATAAGTTTATTTGTGTCGTCTTTTTGTTTGGGTATGTCTCTGTCAGGAATTAGAAAGTTTATGTAAGTAATATTTTTCAACCTGCAAATATGTTCTTCTTTGTCAAGTTGCAGGTCATAAATTTCTTGTCTTTCAAGTAGTGAAACCAAAACTCCAATGCTATTACCTGAAATTACTCACTTCGCTTCAATATTGATAATCAGTATTTCGGCATTATATATTTTGTATTGTTTATAGCACCAATACAACTTTTTATCCGTGTACAAACGTTTATATCTGTTTCCTCCCGACTGATCAACACGCAACTTTGTCCCTCAGTTACAAGGCAGGGTTGAGTAACGGGTACTAATATATATAATATTTTGAATATTTAAGAGAGATAAAGGGGAAACAATAAAAAACTATAAAGTTTATGGAGTAACTGCATATTCCATTTGTGCAAACTGTTCAGGCTCAGTTGTTGGGTGATTGTGCATCTATTTCGCATTTATCTTCCCCGCAGTGTCTCCTTGTGTTAAGCCTTGTGCATGGCAAAAGGAACGCTGCGGAAAAACCAAGCCGCAGTGTCCAGCTGGCACACATAGCCCGGAGTTGAGACGCTGCGGAGAAGAAAAAGCCGAGGATATATTTGTCGCGCCGCCATATTGCCAAACCGAATGTTAGCAGCATAGCATTCGTCTAAATGCTCTATCTTAACCTGTTCGTTGCTTTTAATGCGTTAATAATTCGGTTATCATTCCGATTGTCAAGTTGTTGAAGAACGCTGTTCCCTTCTATTGTTGCGAAGTCAATTTGTAATTCATCGTTATTAAGAGGTAGGGGTGAAATTGTCGCCAAGCCAAAGCTTATGGAACTTAAATAAAAGGGATGAAATCGTCCATAATATACTGGTTGCTTATCAACAGTCACGGCAAAAGCTTTGTCTGGGCCGTAATTCTGAATGACTGTCTGAATATCTTCTCTTAAAACAAATGTGGTGGTTGCCTTTACGTAAACTTTAATGTCTCGGTCGGAAACCAGGGGTGTATCGTCTAGTACTGCATTCGTGATAGAAATTGTCGCCGGCATTGTTGATTGGTCAACCGTCGTAGTGAATGACTTTAATAGGTAAATGTCAATTCGAGAGCCAGGATCGTGTTTCTCCTTTTTACAGCCTATAAACATTATTACCGTCAAGAAATATAGAAATATATGTCTCATAAGAATGTATTAACCTTAGACAATTGAAATTTTAGGAACGTTGCATTGATTGCCTACAACATTTGTAATTACTACTATTGTCTGAAATTATTCACTTCGCTTCAGTATTGATAATCATTGTTTTAGCATTATGTATTTTGTATTGTTTATAGCACTAATACAATTTTTTATCCGTGTACAAGCATTTAAAATTCCCCGCAGTGTCCGCCGGTCACATAGCCCGGAGTTGAGACGCTGCGGAGAAGAGAAGAAACCTATAGGATTTGTAGGGCAGCAATCAGATCACTTTAAAGCTCATTGCCGGGGCCATCATCTTCTTGCCATCTTTCAGGCGGACGATGATCTCGTCAATGATCATTTCATCACCTTTGGAGATATTGTCTTTAATGCTTTCACGCCAGTTTTGGCTCATAACGGGCTCTGTGAAATCGTTCACCCGCATATCGTTAACGATTTTTGTCTGCCCGGTTTCCGGGTCGGAGTAGCTGCTTTTGAATTTGTAGAAAACCCGGTACCGGATCACGGGATAGGTATTACCCTTGTCATCCCGCACCACTACGGCAGAGTCCACTGCACGGGATAATAAGTCCTGTGTTATGTTGCCTCCCTTGAACCCACCGATAGCTACCCATATCTTCGGAACGGCATTTGTCGCCGCGGGCTTCGTGGTCTTCTGCTGTGCATTTACACCCAGGGCGGCCAAGAGGAACAACAATAAAAACAGGCGCTTCATGTATTATAGCAGGTTTAATATGAATACAACAACGTATGCAAGGTAGAATTTAGTATACTGAACTTTTGTTAAATATCAGGCTAGGGTGCATTGGGTCTTGGTGAAAAGTTTAAATCTTTGCTTTATAATTAATGGGCTTTTTGATTGGTAAAAATTAGAATGTTGTATCATCGAAACATTATCGTCAGCCAGCCGTATGTCCACTTCGGGAGGAGAGTCCGTCAGTATCGTCAGTAAATTTACAAAGGGGAGGATCTCCACCCCCCTCGCGTGTAACATTGATGTAGCTCTATGCTTCACTACCGCCAGCGGGGGACATACCAGTTACTTCCTTATGCCGGCGGGTTGTATGTTTTTGTGAAAATGTGAACTTTATCGCGGTATTTGTTTATCTCTTATTTTGTCGCGATGGGAATAGTTCTCACCGAAGGTAACTTCTCTCACCGTGGGTAAATGCGCTTAGTGGATGCGGTCACCCCTTACCTCGAGGTTTTTCATCACTTCCGCTTCGTATTGCAGCCATTCCTGCCAACGCTTCCTTACTTTTTCCTTATCTATATAGGTTTCTGCCAGGTCGATGAACAGGGTGTAATGTCCCGCTTCGCTTTCCATGAACCGGCGATAGAATTTCCGCAGGTAGGCATCCTTCAGTCCCTCGCTGAGCCGTTTGAAACGTTCGCAGCTACGGGCTTCTATCAGCGCCATGGTAAGCAACTGGTCCAGGAAACGATCCCCGGGGCTTCCGCCTTTTTGCTGGAATGCGATCAGTTGATTGACGTATTTGTCTTTCCGCTGTTTCCCCAGCTTCAGGTTCCGTTTTTGCAGCTCCAGCAATACCAGCCGGAAATGTCCCCATTCTTCCGTAACAATCGGCGCCAGTTCTGTTACCAGCTTTTCTTTGTCATTGTATTTCTGTATCAGGCTGATACAACTGGTGGCGGCCTTTTGCTCGCAATAGGCATGATCGGTAAGTATCTCCTCCATGCTCATGCCCGCCAGGTCTGTCCAGCGCGGGTCTGTTGGCAGTTGCAGTCCCAGAATATTTTTTACGTCCTGTTCATTCATATATCAATGGCTATTAGTGTTGTGTTAATGAAAATGCGGCGAATAAATCTCCCGCAGATGTTCGCAGATGTTGCTTAATAAAATCAGTATTTATCTGCATAACCTGCCGGAAAAGGAACATATAGTATTGAATTGACTTGGCATTAGCTGGTTTTTACCTGCAATATGGTTATTATTGTGCAAAAGTAATAAACCGGGTAATGACAGGGCATATCTACCTTCGATGAAAAAGTTCAAATCTTCGCAGGTGGGTGAAGATACCCGGCTGCAGCGTCCGCTACCGGTTGGCATCTCACCGACCGGAAAATTGGTAGGTGCGAAAAACTGACATATGCCCGGGCATGACAAACCGTATGATGCCGTAGAATTTGTATTATACCCTGCAACCCAGTAATTTTAAATTATGAAAATCCTTTATTGCTGTATATCCTTGTTGATCACCATTGCCTTAATTGTATTGCTGGGCACCCGGTACGTGGCCCCGTTGCCGCTGGGTGAATTTTTAAGTCCCCAGCACGGTGTATGGTACCATGCCGAACCTTTAGACAAAAACTTTGATGAAACCCTGGTAATACCGGCATTAAAAAATGATGTTGCTGTATATTTTGATGACCGGCTGGTGCCGCATATCGTTGCGGAAAGTGAAGAAGATGGATTTTTCGTGCAGGGCTACCTGCATGCAAAGTTCCGGCTATGGCAGATGGAATTCCAGGTGTTTGCTGCCGGGGGAAGGATCAGTGAAATAGTGGGAGATGCGGCGCTGGACTTCGACCGGGGCAAAAGAAGGCTGGGCATGGTGTATGCCGCCGAAAATCTTTTAAAGGAAGCCGAGGCCAACCCACAAACCAGGATGATGATGGATGCCTATACGGCAGGGGTGAATGCCTATATCGCTTCGCTGAAGAATGTAGCGCTTCCGGTAGAATACAAGCTGCTGGATTACCGGCCGGAACCCTGGACAAACTTCAAGACCGCTTTGTTTATAAAGGAGATGACCCGGACACTGGCCGGCGGCGCAGATGACCTGGGACTGACAAAGCTCCGGGATTTCTTTGGTGATGCCACCGTACGCCTGCTTTTTCCGCAGGTGCAGGATTCTTTATCTCCCGTTGTTCCTCCGGGAACCGTATTCCCGCCACCCGCCGTGGTACCGCAGCCACCTGCCTCTGCTGATTCGCTGTATTTTAAGACTGTAGCGTCGAACGGTGGTGCGCTGCGCGAAATAGAAAAACCTGACAAGGATAATGGAAGCAATAACTGGGCGGTAAGCGGCAGCAAAACCGCCAGCGGCGCCCCGATCCTTTGCAATGACCCTCATCTCAATCTGACGTTGCCGGCTATCTGGTACGAAATGCAATTGACCACACCTACCATGAATGCCTATGGCGTCAGCTTTCCGGGTACACCGGGCGTTATCATCGGGTTCAATGAAGACATTGCTTTCGGCTTTACCAATTCATCCCGCGATGTGATGGATTTTTACGGCATCCGTTTTAAAGATGAAAGTAAAAAGCAGTACTACTTTGACAGTGCGTGGCTGGATAGTGATATCCGCATCGAAGAAATAAAAGTAAAAGGCAAACCTGCCGTATATGATTCCGTAGCGTATACTGTTTTCGGACCGGTGATGTATGATGCTGCTTTTCCCTCAAAGGAAAACGGCAGGGAAGCGCTTGCTGTTCGCTGGAAAGCACACGATCCTTCCAATGAGCTGCTGTTCTGGTATCACCTGGACCGCGCAAAAAACTATGACGATTATAAAGCGTCCTTACAATATTTTACGGCGCCGGCACAGAACGTGGTATTCGCTTCCCGGACGGGTGATATTGCCATCTGGCAGCAGGGAACTTTCCCGGCAAGGTGGAAAGGGCAGGGGCTCTATATCATGCCGGGCGAAGACAGCAGCTACATGTGGCAGGGGATGATACCAATGGAGGAAAATCCACACAGCGTTAACCCCGAGCGGGGGTTTGTGAGCAGCGCTAACCAGCGTCCGGCGGACAGCACTTATCCTTACTTTATTCCCGGAAATTATGACCTGTACAGGGGAATAGCCATCAACAGGCATCTGAGTGAAATGCAGCATATAACGGTGAAGGATATGCTCAACCTGATGAATGATAACTATAATGTTTTTGCCGAGACGGCCCGCCCCGTTTTGCTGAAGCATATCAATGAAAATGTGCTGCAGGGAAAAGAGGTGGTATACCTGGAAGCCGTGAAGAAATGGTCGTTGCGGAATGATATAGAAGAGAAAAGTGCAACCTTGTTCCATATATGGTTTGATAAGTTTAAGAAGCAGGTATGGCAGGATGACCTGGAGCAGGCAGGGATGACAGAATATCCCTCCGATGGCACATTAACGGAGATGCTGCTGCGGAATGATACCACCTTTGCTTTCGCGGATAATATCAATACTACTGAAACAGAAACGCTGTCGGATGTGACAACGGCGGCATTTAAAGAGATGGTGTCGGTTGCCGATTCGCTGGATGCGGCGGGGAGCCTGGCATGGGGCAAAAGTAAAAATACTTCGGTGTATCATTTGCTGGGAGACCGGGCGCTGCCTTTTGCAAGGACCGGGCTGCCGGTAGGTGGCGGAAAACATATCATCAATGCCACTGCGCATAGTCACGGTCCCAGTTGGAAGATGATCGTGCACTTACTGGAAACACCGGAGGCTTATGTAGTTTATCCCGGCGGACAATCCGGCAATCCCGGCAGTGTATACTACGACCAGTTTGTGGACAAATGGGCTGCCGGTGAGCAATATGAAGCGTGGTTTTTAAAGAGGGGGGATAAGGTCCCGGAAAAAAAGGTTTGGGAAATGAATTTTAAGAAAAAATGATCAGCTTACAATGAAATACTTTTTCTCGTTTGTGTTAATTGTCCTGTTTAGCTTTTTGCTTTCCCTGTACATGTCCTGGTGGTCTGTTGCCGTAGTGGCATTTTGCGTGTGTATGTGTTTGATAAAAAAGCCGCTGTGGGCCTTTGTTACCGGGTTTGTCTCTATCCTGCTGCTATGGGGAGGACTCACCTGGTATATCAGCGCCGGTAATAATCATGTACTGGCTCATAAAATATCTTTATTGGTTTTGCGACAGGATAATCCTGTTATGCTGATTGGGTTATCCGCTTTTATAGGTGCGCTTACCGCCGGTTTTGCAGGGTTAAGCGGTACCCTGTTAGGCAGACTGGTATTTGAAAAAAAGCCGGAGATCACGGAGGTTTAACATTATGCATCCATGCGAGGATCTATAGCGATAGTGGGAGCGGGGATAGGCGGGCTGACTGCCGCGCTTATGCTGCGGCAAAAAGGTTTTACGGTATCGGTATATGAAGCGGCGCCGGAAATAAAGCCGGTGGGAGCGGGAATTGTAATGGCAAACAATGCCATGCAGGTGTTTAAGAAGCTGGGCATACAGGACCGTATAGAATATGCCGGTAATAAAGTATCGGTGATGGAGATCACGGATGAACAGCTAAGACCGCTATCAATGATGCGGCCGGAAAAATTCGGGCAACAATATGGTGTGTGTAATATAGCTATTCACCGGGCCGACCTGCAAAAGATCCTGGCTGAAACGTTTGGAAATGAAAATATCCACCTGTCAAAAAGACTTTCTTCTATTGGGCAGGGCAACAGATTAAAATTACATTTTGAAGATAATACGTCGGCGACGGCCGGTGTGCTGATCGGTGCGGATGGCATCAGGTCTGTGGTCAGGCAGCATATCCTGGATGGTACCGTCATACGCGGCAGCGGACAGGTCTGCTGGCGGGGCATTTGCAAAACCGGTGTTCCGGAAAAATACCGGCATACAGCGGTAGAGGCCTGGGGCAGGGGCAAACGGTTTGGGTTTGTGCAGCTGGACGGTGAAAAGGTATACTGGTATGCCGTGATCAACAAGGGCCTGTTGAAAGAACAAAAGGATATACCTGCCTTATTCACCGGGTTTCACCCTGATTTGCTTGACATGGCAGAGAAGACAGGCATGGAAGATATTCATTTCAGTGAAATTGCAGACCTGAAGCCGCTCAGCAGGTGGAGCGCCGGTAATATATGCCTGTTGGGTGATGCGGCACATGCTACCACACCTAACCTGGGACAGGGCGCCTGCCAGGCAGTGGAGGATGCTTATGCATTGGGTGTATTGCTTTCTCCCGGTAATAATATTGAAAATGCTTTTCGATCATATGAGAAGATGCGGGTCAAAAAAGCGCATGCTGTTGTAAGCAGAAGCCGGATACTGGGGCAAATAGCACATATCGAAAACGGCGCGGGCAGATGGCTCCGGAATGCGTTGATGAAGCTGACGCCTTCGTCTGCTGCTGACCGGCAGTTGCAATGGCTGTTCGATATCGGGTATATAAAGGAATAGCAGGTCACAAGTTGCAGCTTGCAAGACGGAGCTTCTTACCATTTTATGGTCCTGACATTTTATCTTTTACCCAAACCTTACCGATGTCATATTCAGGGACCCGGCTACCAGCTTATCATTAAAGAAGGATATTTCATCTTTATTATCCTTCAGACCGAGTGTGTACAGCAGCGGGTAATAGTGATCCGGCGTAGGAATAGCGAGTTTGGCTGATTTGCTCAACGATTCGTAATGGATCAGCGCTTTATCATCCCGGTCCATGATCTTGTTTTTGAACAGTTCGTGCATTTCTATCGCCCAGTCATAACCGTAGTTGGGTACATCAAATTTATCCCAGGCTATCATGCGCAGGTTATGCACCATGTTGCCGCTGCCGATGATCAGTACGCCTTTTTTGTGTAATGTTACCAGCTCCCTGGAAAGATTATAGTGATATGCCGCTGGTTTGGAATAATCAATGCTCAGCTGCAGCACCGGTATATTGGCATCCGGATACATCCATTTGACTACTGTCCAGGCGCCATGATCCAATCCCCAGTCATGGTCCAGTCCTATGTTCGTGGATTTGACCAACTCCTGTGTTTCTTCCGCAAGCCCGGGATTGCCCGGTGCAGGGTATTGCACTTTATACAGCTCTTCCGGGAAACCACCGAAGTCGTGTATGGTTTTGGGAGCGTTCATGGCGGTTACCTGTGTGCCATTGGTAAGCCAGTGAGCGGATATCACCAGCACTGCTTTGGGAACCGGCAATTCCTTACCCAACTGCTGCCAATAGCTGCTGAACTCGTTATATTGTATACCGTTCATGGGGGAGCCATGCCCTACAAACAGCACCGGCATCCGGATACCCTGTTCATCCATGTTTTGTGTAAAAGCATTAAATGCTGATATGCTGCTCATTACCGGTAATCCTTTTTTATAATTGTAATTACAGGCAAAGATACTATACCAGCAAAGGGGGCATATTGATGCAGGATAAGAAATCCAGGATTGCGAAAGGCTGATCAGAGATCGCCTGTTTCTAAAGGGAACCTATCAGGAATCCCAGGTTCAGAAATCAGCAATTTTACCCTTTCTTCATTTCCGCAAAAAACTTATGAAAATAGGGGATGGTTTCAATGCCTTTGTAATAGTTGAACACATCGTATTTTTCATTGGGCGAATGCAGGTTATCGCTGTCGAGCCCGAAGCCCATGAATACGATCTTGATCCCCAGCTCCTGCTCAAACAGGGCGCAAATGGGAATACTGCCGCCGCCCCGTACCGGGATGGGGGATTTTCCAAACGTGGTTTCAATAGCTTTGGCTGCTGCCTGGTAGGCAGTGGAGTCAATGGGCGTCATATAAGGTTCCCCGCCATGGTGCTCGCTGGCCTTTACCGTAACCCCTTCAGGAGCAATGCTAGTGAAATATTTCAGCAGCTTCTCCGTGATATCTGCTGAAGACTGGTTGGGTACCAGGCGCGCCGATATTTTGGCATATGCCTTAGCAGGTAAAACGGTTTTGGCACCTTCACCTGTATAACCACCCCAGATGCCGTTTACTTCCAGGGTAGGACGGATACCGGTCCTTTCATTGGTGGTATAGCCTTTTTCGCCCCACAAGGCCGGGATCCCCAGGTCTTTCCTGTATTCCTCTTCGCTGAACGGCGCTTCCGCCATCAGCTTTCTTTCTTCCGGTGTTGCCTCCACCACATCGTCATAAAAACCCGGGATGGTAATATGATTATTTTCATCGTGACAGGACGCGATCATTTTTGCGAGCATCGTAGCCGGGTTGGCGACCGCACCGCCATATACACCACTGTGCAGGTCCCTGTTAGGGCCGGTCACTTCCACTTCTATGTAAGACAATCCCCTTACACCAATGTCGATGGACGGCGTGTCCATGCTGATCATAGCCGTATCGCTGATCAGTATCACATCCGCCTTCAGCAGGTCTTTGTGCTGTTTTACAAATTTTGCAAGATGGGGTGAGCCGATCTCTTCTTCCCCTTCTATAATGAACTTGATATTGGTAGAGAGGCTGTTGGTTTTTACGAGGGTCTCCAGTGCCTTCACATGCATATAGAACTGACCCTTATCATCACAAGAGCCACGGGCAAATATCTTGCCGTCTTTGATCACCGGATCGAAGGGCCCGCTGTTCCAAAGCTCCAGCGGATCTGCAGGTTGCACATCGTAATGACCATATACCAGCACCGTTGGTTGGGAGGCATCGGTTATTTTTTCCGCATACACTACCGGGTGCCCCTCTGTCGGATATACCTCGGCTTTACCGGCGCCCGCTTCCAGCAATCTCTGCCGGACTACTTCCGCACAGGCAACCATATCATTCCTGTTTTCTGTTTTCGCGCTCACAGACGGTATCCTCAGCAATTCCAGTAATTCTTCCAGGAACCTTTCTTTATGAGCTGCCTGGTAATCTTTCCACTCTTTCATAGTAACAATCATTTTAAGTCATTAAATACCTGCATCAGGCAGAGTTCCTTCCGGCGTTGATGATACCGAAAGAACACCGCATCACCAGCTTTTCATATGTTTTCTTCAGGGGAGAGGCTCCCTGCTCTTCTTCCAGCTCCTGCACGCGCCTGATGGCATATTGCTGGATGGTCACCAGCGGCAACACGATCCTTTCCCGCATCTCTACCGACAACTGCTCTACCGGGTAGTCTGCCATTAGCTCGTTCTTGCCGGTCAGCTTAAAGATATAACGTTTGGTGAGTTCATACTCATCGTGAATCTTATTCCATATCTCTCCATACCGGGGATCTTTGGAAAGGAAAGTGGTCATGGGGAAATAACATTTCTTCATAGACATCTCGCAGTTCCCTATCAGCGTTTTGAAGAAAGTGGAATTGTCATACAGTGCCTTCACCTCACTCCATCGCCCGGCTTTATCCAGCGCTTTAAATGCAGCGCCTACTCCGTAATAACCGGTAACATTCTGTTTGAGCTGGCTCCATGCGCCTACAAAAGGGATAGCCCGCAGATCTTTCAGCGACAGCTTACCGGAGCCTCCCCTTTTTGCCGGGCGACTGCCGATATTGGTCTCCGCGTAAAAGCGAAGCGGGCTGGCATATGCAAGGTAGTCCAGGAATTTCGGATCGTTCTTTAGATCTGCGTATGCTTCTAATCCTATCTCCGACAACTGCTGGATCAGCTCTTTTTCATTTTCTTTTAAAATGGTTTTCGGTGACGAGAATACCTCGTTGGATATACCCGCGTTGATCAGCTGTTCGATGTTGAACTGTGCAGAGTCGATGGTACCGAAGTTGGAGCTGACCGTTTGCCCCTGTATCGTCAGTTGTATTTCTTCATTCTCTATATTTTTCCCTAGCGAGGCGTAAAATTTGTGGGTTTTACCACCACCGCGGGCCGGGGGACCACCGCGACCATCGAAGAAGACCACGTTCACACCGTTTTGTCTTGAAATGGCTGTCAGCTCTTCCTTTGCTTTGTAGATACTCCAGTTGGCCATCAGGTAACCACCGTCCTTGGTACCGTCGGAGAAGCCCAGCATAATGGTTTGAATATTATTCCGGCGTTCCAGGTGCTGCCGGTAAGCCGGCAGGTTATACAGCTTTTGCATGATGCCCGCTGCATGCTGCAGGTCGTCTATCGTTTCAAAAAGAGGTACAATATCGATCGTCAGGTTTTCAGGCTTCCACCCGCTCATCAGGAACAGTCCATATACTTCAATGGCATTCAACGCACTGTTGCACTGGCTGATGATGTAGCGGTCGCAACCTTCTTCCCCGTTGGAGGCCTGGATCTGCTTAAGCCGTCCCATTACTTCCAGGGTATCTTTATGTACAGGGTCTTCGAGCACTTCCGGCTTCACCGTTTTCTTTACTTTCAGGAGTAGCTGTATCTTCCCGTCTTCATTTTGCTCTGTATAACCGGGTAATACGTTTGTGCTTGTAGCAATTTTTTCCACCATCCTGCTATGTACGGTGCTGTCCTGCCGGATGTCCAGCGATGCGAAATGGAATCCGAATACTTCCACCTTGTTGATCAGGGTCTCCACCATTTCTACAAACAGTCCGTTGTGTTCGTGGATCAGGGTTTGCCGGATATCGTTGAGCGTACCCAGTATTTCCGCTTTGGTGAGGTCGCTGATATGCCCGGGGATAAAGACATTATTATAGAGCTTCGTTTCCAGCTCCTGCAAAGGCATTTCAACACCCTTGAAAGTAAGTCTTCTTTTCAGGCGGCGTACTTCCCTGAAATATGATTTCAGGATGCTTTCCCTGAGGGCGCCGGCCACTTTAACGGTTGTATCTGTGGTTACAAAAGGATTGCCGTCACGGTCGCCACCCGGCCAAAAACCCATCCGTATGATCGGGTTCTCTGAGCTCACTTCCGGCATATTTGCCTTTATTCCCGAAAGGATGCGGCCGGCAGCAGGATAAAAAATATTTTCGAGGTACCAGATGAGGCTCACCGCCTCATCAAAGGGCGTTGGCTTTACCTTTTTAAAGAAAGGTGTTTTTCCCAACTGCTGCAGGTACATGTTTATGTTATTGAGGTTATTTTCCGCCATTGCCTTGGTAAGGTCATGTATGATGCCCAGCACAGCACCCGGATAAAACTGGGTAGGATGTGCCGTTAGCACCAGCCTTATATTGAAGGATTCAATTTTCTTTTTAACCTCTTCTTCTTTTTCGAATTTGGTAATATCGGAGAAAAGGCTTTTCAGCGTGCCCGCGCCATTCATGTCGTTCACCGACGTAAATGCTGCATCTTCCAGGGCGTCAAAAAGCACCACCTGCCTTTCTACGTACTGTACAAAGCGGAACAACAGGTCCAGCCTCTCTTCTTCCTGGGTATAGGAGGTATGCTTACGAAAAAAGTCGTCTATGATCTTAGCCGGGCTTTTCTTTTTGGCATATTCTTCTTCACAGTAGCTCAATAACAAAGCCAGTAAAATGCCCGTTTTTTCAATACGGTGGAAGGGAAGCGAGGTAAAAAGACTGTTATACAACTGAAATTTTCTGCCAACCAGATTCCAAAACTGCCCTAAGGGAGACACTGAAGAACTAATAGTCATTGTTTTATTTCTTAATAATTTCTACTTGTTTTTATTTGGTGTGCATTGAACCTGCGATATACTGGTATCAGCCAAAAACAGGCGCTGCAACAAGGATGCAATCGTACTGCCGTCACTTTCGTTGTCGACGGCTCATATGTTAACATGGCAAACAGGTATTGTATAAGGCGCGTGAAATTAACTAAAAAAGAGGAAATATAGGCCTGGACAGAAGAATTTGCTGAAACTTATCCTCCTGTTTGGGACAGGGGTATTTCAAAAAGAATGCTGACCCCGTTCTGGCTAATGATCTCCAGCCTGCCTTTTAAATATCCCATCCTTTTTTTCATGTTCCGCAAGCCATTTCCCCCAATCCTGCTCAGGTCGCTGTCTATTCCCCTGCCATTATCCTGTATGGTTATTTGCAGGGTATCTGTTATCGTACAATCAATATCCACCCGGGTGGCGCCCGAGTGTTTTACAACATTGTGAAGCGCCTCTTTAACAGAAAGAAAGATATGCCTCCTGGTTTCGCCGGAAATGCTGACAGGCGGAATATGTTGCGGCACAGACATATTGCATTCAAAACCAAACTGGTCCATAAAATTCATGGCATATTCCCTTATATAAGAGATCAGCCCGGGCAGATCGTCGTTGAGGTGGTTAAGCGACCATACGATCTCGTTCATGGACTGCACCAGCCGTTCCGAATTTTCTGAAATACGCTTCAGTTCCTGTACCGGGGTATCCCCCATTTTCTGCTGCACCATATCGCTCAGCAGCTTGATGCCGGCCAGCCCGTCTCCCAGCTCTACTTTAAGTTCGTGCGAAATCTCGTCCCGCACCGCATTCAGGTTCAGCAGTTGCTTTTCGTTCTCTGCCAGCTGTTTATTGATGAGTTGCCCCGACTGGAGGGAAGAGTCAAATATCTTTTTCGATTTGTATATCAGTCCTATGTTCAGGCAGATCAGCTCCAGTATCACCCCGATCTGTAAAAAGAAAAAGCTGGACAGCTTTGGCTGATGCATCTGCGGCTCAAACAGGCGGAAGATCATGGCACCGATGGCGCCGGTCCCTACTATTATACTGCCTGTCACCAGGTATTTTGCCAGTGCTGTTCCTGTCATTAAGATCACTATAAGGACGTACAGAAAGAACACAAAAAAAGAAAGGGAAATGAAAAGGTGGATCAGCCGTTCGGTGAAATGGACTTCTCTTGAAATAAACCAGAATGCAGTAAAGACAGCATATACAAGCATGAAACGGCTGACGATCCTGATCCATTTATCCAGCCCTGGAACAATGCTGGGGGCATCTACAAACAACCGTCCGAAACCGATATAAAAATAAAGCGCTATAAATACGACGGTACTGTTTAACACCGATTCGGGCAGCCGAAGATTTCCGACCGGTAAAAAATGAGTTTCTACCCGGTATTGCAGGAAAAAATACACCCCCATGATCACTGAATACAGGGCATAAAACAGATACTCCCGCCGGCGGAAAAAATACCATTGCACAAGCGAATACAATACCTGGAAGGTCAATATGCCTAAAATGAGGGGCTCTGACAGCATTTCAATAGGTTGCCGGTTGAAAATAACGGTGGTACGAAAGTAGTCATTTCCTGTCACCAATGACGGATAATCATCCAGCATCACAACTTACCGATTTGTGCTGCAAAATCAGTGACGTGATGCATTACCGGCCGGCAGGGACGGGCTGTAGCGGATAAATTCAACTGCTGCCGACGACGCGTGGGGCAGCGGCCGCCCGGTTACCTATCCTCATACCACTTTCCCAGGGTACTGATTCATAAGCGCTTATTCCATAGGCATTGTCTTTCCTTGCGCCGTATTGACGGGCTGTGTGTGTTGCATTGCCCTTACTTTTGCGGGGACAGCGGTATTTCAAAAACAATAGTGACCCCGTTCTCATGAAGGATATGGATGTTGCCTTTTAAAAACCCCATTCTTTTCTTCATATTCCTCAGCCCGTTTCCCATAGAGGAGTGTGTACCCGGCTCCATCCCCTTCCCGTTATCCTGTATGGTAATTTTGAGCATCTCCGATATTTCAAGAGCGATATTGATATGGTCGGAAGCAGAATGTTTTACGGCATTATTCAATGCTTCCTTTACTGCCAGGAAGATATGCCTCCTGGTATCGCCGGGTATGTTGACATCAGGAATATGATCAGGTTCCGAAAGGGTGCATTTCAAACCCACCTGGTCCATAAAACCCACCGCATATTCCCTGATATAGGATATCAGTCCCGGCAGGTCGTCGTTGAGGTGGTTGAGCGACCATACAATTTCATTCATAGACTGTACCAGCCGCTCCGAGTTTTCTGAAATTCTTGCCAGCTCTTTTACCTCGTTCCCCATTTTCTGCTGTACCATATCGCTCATCAGCTTGATACCGGACAAGCCGTCTCCCAGCTCTATTTTCAGCTCATGGGATATTTCGTTCCGCACGGCGTTCAGGTCTGAGAGTTGCTTTTCATTTTCAAGCATCTGCTTGCTGATGAGCTGGCTGGTGACTGTTGTGGCGTCCAGTATTTGCTTGGACTTATATACAAGTCCCACATTCAAACAGACAAGCTCCAGTATTACACCCATTTGCAGAAAGGAAATGCCTTTCAGTTCCCCGGGCATGGGGGAGGGGTTCAGATAACGGTATACAAGTCCGCAAACGGCACCTGTAGCCATCAGGAAGCTGCCTGTTACCAGGAACTTTCCCCATACGGAACCTGTCTTCAGCACTTTATACAACACGTATACAAAAAAAGCAAAAAAACAAAGGGATACGATAAGATGGGTGATCCGTTGCAGCTGAAGGTTGTCTGCAAAAATGATCCATAACAAATCTGTCATCAGGTAGGCCAGCATGAGATTGCTGACGACCTTGACCGTTTTGTTCAGGTGGGGCAGGATCCTGCCGGCATCTACAAACAACCTTCCGAACGTGATGTAATACACCAGCGCCAGGTAAATGATCGTGCTGTTTAATACCGACTCGTGCAACCGGTAATGCCCGATCAAAAGATAACGGTTCTCCACCCTGTATTGCAGGAGGAAATAAATGCCCATGATAACAGAATACACGGCATAATAAAGATATTCCCTCCGGCGGAAGAAATACCATTGTACCAGCGAATAAAGTACCTGGAACGTTAATATACCCAGAATTAGCGGTTCAGACAGCATAGATACCAGCTTGTGCAACCCCGTAAAGATATTGATATCGCGTTGAATGTCTCCGATTATTGGAGAGGCAGGTATGTTTTTTCCAGGTATTGCTTCAATACCTGCAGGCTGTTTTCGAGGTATTCCTCCTTAAGACTTTCCGTAAAAAGCCCATAGAACTTATTCCAGGGCAGCCAGCCCAGGTCTTCGTGTATCCACCAGTCTATCTTGACAAAATCATTTTCGCCGGTATTCTGCACAACAGAAAACCCGGACTCAAAAGCCTGTTCGTTATCAGTGGTGATGAAGGCATAGATGCTGTCGCTGGAAAGCGGACTGAGCGTAATCCTGTTTATCTTATTATTATGCGTTGTCCACTGTACTTCCCGGTTGGTTTCAAAAGAATAGGTCGTATTGCTGTCCTGCAACAACGGGTTCCAGTACTTCCATGCATGCAGGTCGAGGAGGGAAGCGAGGACGGTATCTTTAGGAAGATTTACGAGTATGGATTTTGAAACGTTCACGGTAGAAGGGAGCGGAAAGGATAATAAGAACAGCACGATGCTGATGCCGGTAAATCCGATAAGTAATTGTTTGATCAGGCGCATATGAAATTTATTCCCATTTAAAAAGTTTAACAGCCAGCAGGTAACCTATGATGCCCCAGACCGCCAGAACGGCCAGTTGCTTATAACAGCCGGTGATGTGCGCTCCTTCAAAGGCTACATTGCGCATAGCGTCATTCAGGTGGGTCAACGGTAATATTTTGCATATCGGCTGTAGCCATGCCGGAAAATTATCAATCGGGAAAAAGGTGCCGGCCAGCAGGAACTGCGGCAACGTTACGATATTGGCAAGAGGGGGGATGACGCTGTCTGTTTTAGCCAATCCACTCACAACAAAACCGAACGACATGAATACGATCAGCCCGATAAAGCTCAGGACCAGCAGCTCCAGGAAAGTCAGCCATCCATGTACCAATGTGAAATTGAAAAAGAAATATCCTATGCCGAGTATGACCACGGATGTGATCAGCTGGAAGATCACCCGGCTGAGTCCTTCGCCGAGGATGATGAATGTTTTGCTGACGGGGGTTGCAAAAAAGCGTTTCATTACCAGTGTCTGCCGCAGATGATAGAATAAAAAAGCCACTCCGAAAACGCCGGCGCTCAAAAGGGAAAAGCCAAGCTGTCCCGGCAGGATAAAGTCTATGGTGCTGTATTTTCTGCCTGCTATTTTTTCAACATTTTCACTGATATCGGCAACGGTGGGTGCATCGGGAAACTTTTTTTTATCAAACCCGTCTATCAGGGAGCGGAGGACCGATCGGAGTATTTCCAGGTTCTGCGGACTGACGGCTTCCGAACTTTTCAGGTGTATATGATATTCCGGGTAGCTGCCGGCTCCGTTCTTTTCTATGGAGATAATTGCTGTGAGCCGTCCCTTTTCCAGATCATTTATAAGTTCCTGCTGGCTTTTATCCACCACTATTATGCCCGGCACACTTTTGATGCCCTTGTAGAGGTATCCTGTAGTATCAGAATTGCCGTCAAAGGCTGTTCGCAATGAGATCTTATTCCCCGAACCTAAAAAACCAAAGACCAGGATAAATATCAGTGGAAAAGCAAAGCTGAAAGCCACGGCAGAAGGACTTCTGAAAATGGAGATCAGTCCCGCACGGGTAATGGCAAACATGGCCTTTAGCTGGCTATAAGGTTTCGACATCAGCTTTTTTTTGCGCAGCAAAGGTAACAGTATGCTATCAGTTTACCGTAATATCAAACGGTAATCTTGCCTGTACACCCTGCGTAGCCTGCCTGACGCGTTTCAGCTGGTTGTATACCTCAAACCCGGTTTCCCCCAGCTCTTCTTTTATCGATTGTGTTTTGATGTTTTTACTATAACCGGATTTCAGCATATCCAGCAGGCTCAATGGTTCCGGGTATTCCCGGATGCTGTATTTCTCAATATCCGCCATCCTTGCTGCGCAGGCTATCGCATCGCTTAGCCCTCCCAGTTTGTCTGCCAGCCCTATTTCCACCGCCCGCCTGCCTGTCCATACCCTGCCCTGGGCTATGCTGTCTACATAATCCATATCTTTTTTTCTGCCTTCCGATACCCTTGTTTTAAAATCGTGGTATATAGAGTCGATCGTTGCCTGCATGAACTTCTTTTCCACTTCTGTCAGCGGTCTTGAAACAGATCCAAACGTAGCATGTTCCGCTGTTTTTACTTCGTCGAAGGTAATTCCAAGCTTGTTTTTAAACAGCCCTTCCATATTGGGCAAGATACCGAAAACACCTATGGAGCCTGTAAGGGTATTGCCCTGGGTGAATATGCTGTCTGCGGGTGCAGAAATGTAATATCCGCCTGAAGCAGCAAGATCGCCCATGGAAACGACCAGCGGCTTACCTTCTTTTTTCAGCAGCTCCGCTTCCCGCCAGATAATTTCGCTGGCCAAAGAGCTGCCGCCCGGTGAATTCACGCGTAATACCACCCCCTTTATATTTTTATCTGTTCTTAGCTTGGTAAACAAGGCCCGGTATTCATCCGAGCTTACCTGTCCCATCTCCGCTTTTCCATATATAATATCGCCTTCGGCGTACACAACAGCGATCCTGTCTTTTTGAAAGCTGCTCAATGAAACTGCTTTTGCATAGTTGCCGATCTGCACAAATTTTATTTTCTCATCTTTTTCTATATCCAGCCTTTCTCTTATTTCCGATTTTACTTCGTCGTCGTATTTTATTCCGTCAATCAGGTTGTATTTTGCCGCATCCCAGGCAGTCTGCAGCAGGTTTTTATTGGCATATTCATGCAGGGTGGCGGTGTCTATGCCACGGGTGGCTGAAGTGGTCAGCAACAGCTGTGTGTATAAATCGCCCAGCCAAACCATCGTTTGCAACCTGTTGGCATCGGTCATTTTTTCCTCGCGCAATGGTTCTGTAGCACTTTTGAATTTGCCGGCATAAAAGATCTGGGGTTCGATTTCCAGCTTCTTTAAGGTGTTTTTCAGGAACATCAGCTGGCTGGCGTATCCCATCCATTCCAGCAGTCCCTTGGGATTGCAGTAAATTTTATCCGCCGCATTGGCAACGTAATATGCTTTCTGGTCAATATAATCCCCATAGGCAATGATGAACTTGTTGCTTTCTTTGAAATTCACGAGTGCGGACCTAAGCTCTTCGCTGGTACCGAACCCGTTGCCGTTGCCGTTGCATTTCAGGTATATGCCCCTGATGGAGGAATCTGTTTTTGCATGCTCGATCAACCGGATGGCGTCATACAATGAAGGTGTTACCACTTCGTCTCCCTGCAGTATTTGCTCGAGTGTATTATCGCTCTTGCGATCTTTGAAAGATTTGCTTAAATCAATATATAAGACGGATTTAGCGGATACGGTTACTTTTTCCGTACTCAGACTGCTGGCCAGTCCGCCCACCACGGACATAAGGATGATAAAACCTAATACGGTGAATATTACCAGGGCCAACAACGAGGCGAAGAAGAATTTAAAGAAGCTTCTCACGTAAAATAATTTTAACCTGAAATTAGAGATATTTGCCGGGGTAATTTACGTACTATATATGAATAAAGCATATTTGCTGATAGGCGGTAACATGAGAGATCGTGAAAAGAACCTTGCGGCGGCACGCGCAGGTATTGCCGGATATGCAAAAATAATATCCGTTTCAGGAATATATGAAACGGCAGCCTGGGGAAAGACGGACCAGGATCGCTTTCTGAACCAGGCTATAGAGATAGAAACCAGGTATACAGCGTCGGTATTGTTGAAAAAGATGCTGGGCATAGAAACGAAAATGGGCAGGAAGCGGGAGCAGAAATTCGGTCCGAGGGTCATAGATATTGATATTATTTTCTATAATGACAGCATTATTCATAAACCCGGGCTCACGATACCGCATCCGCAACTTCAATACCGGAGATTTGTGCTGGTGCCGCTACATGATATCGCACCGGGATACGTACATCCTGTTCTCCAAACAACAGTCAGCAGCTTACTGGAGCAATGCAATGATCCGCTGGACGTGACCAGATTATAAGAGGGAAAGACCGCAAGCACAAAAGACGAAAGTTTTTTTGTCATGGTAATCATTTTGAATCTTTTACTTTCTCTGGTGTGCAAAACCCGATTTTTTGATTACGGGTGTGTTGACTAAGTTTGACCTGGTTTATGGATCATCATTTTATTACTATTGAAGGAAATATCGGGGTTGGAAAAACAACACTTGCCCATCTTTTGGCCAAACATTACAATGCCAGGCTGGTGTTGGAGCAGTTTGCTGATAACCCTTTCCTGGAGCGGTTTTATGAAAACCCGCAGCAGAATGCTTTTCCGCTGGAATTGTTTTTTATGGCGGAACGATACAAGCAGATGAAGGACCTGGTATATGCCAGGGACCTGTTTCAAAGCATTACCATATCGGATTACCTGTTTACAAAATGCCTGTTGTTTGCCAAAATAAACCTGCCGGAAGAAGAATATTTATTGTACCAGCGGTTGTTTGACATTATATACCAGCAACTGGTGCAGCCTGATATTGTGGTATATCTTCATGCACCGGTCCGGAATCTACAGGCAAATATCCGGAAGAGGGGCCGTCAATATGAGCAGAAGATCGGAGACGATTATCTTTTCAGGATACAGGATGTATATACCCATTATATTAAGCAGCATAACATAAAAACCATTTTTGTGGATGCCGGCAATGCCGATTTTCTGGGTAATGACGCACACCTGCAGGCAATAGTGGAGGCGCTGGAAAATGATGTTGACTCCGGGCAACGACTGGTTACCCTGCCATAGGTTTTTTATTGCTGGTGCAGGAATTTAAAAAAAAGTCGGCAATCAGTAATCGAAAATCAGCAATCGCATATGTGGAATGATACCAGGCCAAAAGCAAAGCGTTAAGAATGGATGAGTTAAGATACGGGACCACTGGTCCGTTTGAAGCTGTTAAAATACCTGAGTTCAGGCACCTGATCGCAGGACGTTTTTTCTTTATTTTCTCCCTGAGGATGATGAGCACGCTGGTAGGATGGTGGATTTATCAGCTTACCTCGGCGCCATTTGCCATCGGGCTGATCGGGTTGTCGGAAGTGATCCCTGCATTGTCCCTGGCACTATATGCCGGTTATGTTATTGATATGAGTGAAAAGCGAAGATTAATGCTGCGCGGCGTTTCCTTTTATTTTTGTGCCGCTGCCGTTTTACTGCTTTTTTCTACGGGTTACGGCAGTACCACTTTTACAGATCCCGGCATTGTTATCGGCATATATGCCGTGATATTCTGCACAGGGATCATCCGTGCCTTTACCGGCCCAACCTTTAATGTGATGCTGGCGATGATAGTACCCAGGGTTATACTGCCCAATGCCACCACCTGGAACCAGGGCACCTGGCTGATAGCATCTGTTACCGGGCATGCCATGGGCGGGTTGTTTATTGCACATATAGGGAACACCGGTGCGCTGGCTGTTATTTGTTGCAGCTTTTTACTATCCCTTTCGGCTTTATGGCGACTGAAAAAACACGCACCAGAAAAAAAGCAAACTGAAAAAAGAGGCTGGGACAGCGTGAAGGAAGGCCTGCAGTTTGTATTTAAGACAAAAGACCTGCTTGGTGCTATTTCGCTGGATATGTTTGCTGTTTTCTTTGGCGGCGCGGTGGCAATGGTACCTGTATTTGCAAGTGATATT